>Ga0209717_1005412_pt1 | contig 10078 bp, 5 predicted proteins | sample AD_UKC048_MetaG_FD_184418 | JGI IMG/M metagenome (GOLD analysis project Ga0209717, IMG submission 184418) | Active sludge microbial communities of municipal wastewater-treating anaerobic digesters from USA - AD_UKC048_MetaG (SPAdes) (version 2) | ecosystem: Engineered > Bioreactor > Anaerobic >... | reverse complement strand
AAAACGCAAAGTTATTTCTCATTTCAAATCAAAAAGTCAAAGAACGCCTGTAAATATATTAATATCAATGAGTTATGACTAAAAATAAAAAATTAACGCACCACTACTAATTGAGTAATGCAGATATATACTTCGTTTCCAAAATACTGTCAGTGACTTTAATAGAATATAAACTACGGTTACAAAATAATTTATTATCAAGATACAAAACGGTTAACTCATTACCTGTTTCTCTAATTAATACCCTTTCACCTTTGAAATATTGTTCATCTTTCATAAACTGAGATTCCGTTCGCTTTGTGATGAAACTAAGTTTAGTTACAGCCCATTTTGAAACATCAGAACCAGTAATAAATTTCACATCTCCTGAAGAAGTTACTTGGTCTCTACCTATTTCAAAACCTCTCATTATTTTAGAGACATTTGATAAAGGCTTTGTATCTTTTTCAATCTTTTTTAATATAGTATTATTTGGAATAATTTCTTCAAAACTCCAGTTATTATTTTTAGCGTTCGACTTCTGACCAATAATTACTGCTGTTGGCATCTGAACATTCTCAAATACCTTATCCCCTTGAATTTCTAAGAATTGTAAACTCAAATTCTTTTCTAAAAAAACTCTAAGTGTATCAAATTTTAATCCTTTTATGAAAAGAGATGCTGTAATAAAAGCAAGCGAACCATTAGCCTTGATAAAATCAGTTAAACTCTTTTCAATAAAATATGCATATAAATCACCACAGTTAATTGTTGAATAGCCTTTGTATTGATATTGTTCTTCTTTTTTAACTACTTTATATGGCGGATTCCCAACCACAACATCAAATCCACCACCAAAACCAAACATTGTTTCAGGGTCAAAAAACTTCGCTGATTGCATGGGGTCAAAGGGATTCCATCCTGCAATTTGCCCTGCAACATTTTTACTGAAACCGCTTTGTGTCAGGGCGGTTTGTAATTCTTCACGTTTTTCTTTTTCCTTTTTCTTTAATGCTTTTTTATCTGAATATTTCCTAGTAAAGAATATCTTATGACGAATTGAAGCTAGTTCTTTTTCAATAATTCTAACATCATCAGACATCATTGAGTACATCTCTCCCTCTTTGGTGGGCTTTTCCAAACCAATAAGTGTATTGGCAGCCACAAACTTAGTCTCAAGGTTGGGCATACTCAATATGTTACGGTTTGGTTTACTATCGTTTACTTTTTGGTCAACAATAAGCGAAATAAAGAAACGAAGTTTTGAAATTTGTATGGCGATTTGCTGTATATCCACACCGTAAATGCAATTTTCAATTAAAAATAGTTTACGTGCATAGTCGGGATAATTCATGCTCAAGTCAAACGCCTTGTTAATTTCATCGAGGCGTATTTTACGTTCTTCGGTGTCGCCACTATCAAATACTTCGGCGGTTTCAGCAATAGCCCGTTGCTTTTGCAGTTCGTTCCAGTGTTTATTTTCAGGGTCAAGTTTGTTTAGCAAGTCAACTAACCTATGTAATACTCCCATTGGAAAAGCTCCCGAACCACAAGCAGGGTCCAATATTTTGGCTTCGCTAATTGCTTTTATTAAATCGGTGTTTTCTGCATTTGTAAATTTTGGTAAGTCGGTGGTATGTGCAAACAAATCACGCAAGCGGGTTTCAACTTCTTCGCTGTTATCCAACTTCTGTTTGAAGTAGGCTATCAAACTTTCGTCAACCATATAGTTCACAATCTCACGGGGAGTATAAAAACTTCCGGTTTGCTTTCTGGCTGTGGTTTGTGTTTCGGGATTGTAACTTGCCAAAAGATTTTCAAATACTTTACCCAGTAATTCAGGGTCAAGGGCAATTTCTTCTTCAAGTGGAGTGTTTTCGGCAATGGTAAATTTGTAGCTGTCTAGAATGTTTATTAATCCCTCTACTTTATACTTTTTGCCTTTGGTTCCATATTCAGCGTTCAGGTCTAAAACAAACTCATCGGCAAAAAACAATTTGTCGGGAACAAAAGCTTGTCGTTTCTCAGTACTGCTAAAACCATCAAAACGAATTTCCTTGTTTCCTTCCTTAAAATCGAGACATTCAAATAAACCACCATTCAGAAAAGGTATGGTTGCAAATAATTCAAGAGCTTTATCCGGGTTAATAAAATAGTCCTGATAGCGATACTTGGTTTGGTCAAGATACTGGTCGTTTCCTGTTTTGGGCAAAGTATTTATAAAACGGCGTTTCTCGTCTTTGTTTTCGTCTGTAATATCTTTGTCCATTGGGGTATTGAGCGCTGCAAAAAACAGGTTTTGCAAAATGGCACGATAATACACCGAAGTTTTTTCCGATTCAGGTTTTAAATCTTTAAGTATGTTTTTTAGTTTTTTTACATTGAACAAAGTTTCGGGTACCAAGTTCTTCTCTTTGATAAACCAAACAAAAATCAAACGTGTAAGCAGGCGAATTACACTTTCGGCATTGTACACATTGTCATCTTTATCATCATTTACATCATTCGGAAAACGAACCGATTGAACAGCCCACAAATACCAGTTAAACAATTCGCTGTAAAAGCGTTTGTTCAGTTCTTTAGTATCGAGAGTTTTTTGCCAGGCATTGTGCAGTTCAACAAAATTGGTAAACTGATGCTTGTTCAATAATTCCTGAAACGATAAATCAAAAAGGATTTCAATGTGAGCACGCAATGGGCTTTCGATTGAAATGTCTTTAATCAACGTAACCTTTTCAAGTACATCTTTGCTTTCGTCACGTTTGTGTAAGCGGCGATTAATCACGGAAAAAGTAAGTTTGTTTCCATACTTAAAAAGAACCATTACAGGCATTGGAAACAAGCGGTTAATCTCTCTTGTTATGTTCGATAAATCAGTACGGTTGTACTCGTCGCCGGTTAATTCAAGGGCAAAAAACAAATAGGTTTCAATGATGGTTTTATCAACTTGTTTTGTGTCAAACAAGCTGGCTTGTTGCGATACTTCTTCTCTGGATAATTGGAAAAGCAAATCAACATATTTCCATTCCTTCACCCGTGCTTTAGTTTGATCAAACTTTTGGTCAGAAATATACGTGTCCTGAAACTCGTCAAAAGTAGGTTTGTCAAGCGGTGCACGGCGTTCGGTAACGTAACCGAGTTTAGCGAATAGCTCCAGACTGTTTTTTGTTAGGTTGCCTCTTGCAAATGCTTGTAAAGCCTCTTGTATATTTGTTTTAAATTCTTCAGTTGTCATAAAACCTATTTTATTATTAGCCATGTAACCAGTTCAAAATTGTTTGTTTCGCTAATTCTTTTTGATTTCGGAATTAACAACGCCCCTCTTTCATTACCAGTTATTTTTTGGTTACTTCGTTTATTAAAAATTCTGCTTATCTCATCAATTGCCTTTGCCAAAAGTTCTGAATACTTCTGCATATCTTCTCCTTGCTTGGTTTCACTATTAAATATTTCGCATAATTCTTCAAATGCCTGTGCTTTACCAGAACACATCAAGCGATATATTTCAAGAATTTGTTTTGGGTTGATGTAATTGAACCTTACTTGTCCGTCGTCTCTTATGTAAACAAGAAAATAGGGTTGCAAAGGATTCACTTCTTCGTTGCCTTCGGTATCGCCTTTTTGCTTTAAACAATACACAACACCGGGTTTTATAATATCTTTCTCAGCTGTTGATAGTTTTTCGGTAACAAGTAAATTTGAATAGTTGCCCGATGGCGAAGGAACAACTGCATATAAACCAAATGGGGCATCTTCAAGTTTTTTCCTGTTATTTTCGATAAAGTTCAGTAATTCAATTCTAAAGTCGTCTAGTGTAAAGTCAGTAAGCGAAATGCTTTCGTTCATATCTTCAAGGTCCAGCACTTCATCCCTCAATTTCTTTAATTGCTGATTTCTGTATTTCAAATCGTCTTCAATTAATTCTTCAATCTGGTCGGTTGCAAGTACATTATCATCAGCGGTTGCTGTAACATCAACCAAAGCCATTCGCGCTTCAACCCGTTCTTTGAGGTTTATGTAATTATCAAGGTCTTTTGTTGGCCAGAAATTTACCAACTGGATTTTTTCGTTTTTACTTCCCAAACGGTCTATACGACCAAAACGTTGTATGATGCGAACAGGATTCCAATGAATGTCGTAATTTATCAGAAAATCGCAGTCTTGCAGGTTTTGACCTTCGCTAATGCAGTCGGTTGCAATCAATATGTCGATTGTTCCTTCTTTTGGCATTAACTTCATTTTGTCCCTGTTCTTTGAAATCGGAGAAAAATTTGTCAGGATATTGTTGTATTCGTTTTTACCAAAAGTTGTTTTCGTTTGTGAACCAGCAACCAAAGCAATATTCAGTTTTAATTCATTCTTCGCCCAATCGTGTAAACAATCGTATAAATAATTGGCTGTGTCGGCAAATGCAGTAAAAACAACAACTTTATTGTTTCCACTATTTACATTTTTTTGAATTTTATCATTAATAAGTTTTTTTAGGTCTTTCAGTTTTGCATCTCTGTCAGGCGTTACAGCAACTGCAAAATTGTAAAGTTTGTTTAATGCTTCGCGGTCTCTTTCCAAATCTGCAAGCCACGTATCTAAATCCAAATCAGCTAAATCAAATTTCAGTTTCTTACCAACTTGCCATTGTTCCAATTCTTCTTCATTTTCTTCAATTTCATCTTCATCGGGCTGGTAAGTTTCCAATTCTTCTTCCTGCGATTTAACTTTGGACTTCTGAAAATCCCTTATTTTAGTTTCCAGTTTTTCAATTTTTTGAATTGTTCTATCCATTGAAATCTCAAAAGATTCAATAGAACTTTCAAGACGTTTCAAAAAATTTACTTTCATCATACCAATCAAGAAATGCTCACGGTCGCTTTGCTTAAATCCCAAAACACCTTTTGTTGCTGCAAGTTCTTCGTATTTGCTGGTTTTATCAGGTTCAATATATGCTGATGGATTAAACAGTGCTAATTTGTATTGAAGTATAATTCTGTTTAGCTCGTCATAAGTATAAAACCTGTCTTTTGTGTCAATATTAGGATAGATTGCAATAGGTTTAATTCTTTCTGGAAACTTTCCAATTTCTGCTTCTGCTTTGTAAAAACTCTTGATATGTTTTCTGCTTCGGGCAATGGTTAATTCATCAAGCAATTTGATAAAATCAGAACCTAATTTTTGGATTAATTCATTTTGTTTTTTGTTTGGATTCTTTTTTTTGTCGGCCCAATTTGTAAATTGTGTCTGGGCATTTTTCATAGTCAACGCAATGTTTTTTACTCCTGTACTTTCAAACATTGCATCATTTCTGCCTTCTGTAATTAATGAAATTTGGTTTCTAAGGTCTTTTAAGTTATTGTTCACAGGCGTTGCCGAAAGCATTAAAACCTTTGTTTTTACGCCACTTTTAATGATTTTTTCCATCAACCATTTTGCACGGTTCATTCGGGTTGTTCCATCGTCTTTGATTTTTTCCATTGGGTTTCCCCTGAAATTGTGGCTTTCGTCAATAACCACTAAATCATAAGCACTCCAATTGAAATTTTCTAAATCAATACCATTAGCATCCGATTTCCCAGTTATTCTGCCAAGGTCGGTGTGATAAAGTACATTGTAACTGAATTTGTCTTTTGAGAATGGATTTAAAGAGTTGTTTTGACTTGCCTGATAGATTGTCCAGTTACTTGAAAGTTTCTTAGGGCACAAAACCAAAACACGATAATTGAGCAATTCAAAATATCTGATAACTGCCAATGCCTCGAATGTTTTACCAAGTCCGACACTGTCGGCAATAATACAACCGTTGTGTCTGAGAATTTTATTTATTGCTCCTTTAACACCGTCTTTCTGAAATTCGTAAAGCATTGCCCAAACTTCGCTCTCAAAAAAACCTGTCTGTCCTGTGAGCAATCCGCCTTTTTGTTGCTCATCAAGATAGTTTTCAAAAATGTGAAACAGGGTTTTGAAATAAATGAATTCAGGCTCGTTCTCTATGTAAAGTTGTTCAAGATATTTAAGAACTTGTTCTTTTACATCTTCCACCAATCCGGTGATGTCGTCCCATAGTTCGTGAAACCAAGCTTTCAAATCTGCTCTGTCACGGTCATTGTCAACAACCAAGTTTAATTCAATATTCGGGCTACCACCAAGTCCAAGTCCGTTGACTGTAAAGTTTGAACTACCTACAATTGCTTTCTCAACGCCGCTTTGTTGAGTAACATGGTACATTTTTCCGTGCAGAAAATTTGGTTTTACCATTGATTTAATTTCAACTTTTTGTTGAATCCATTCTGAACATTCCTTTGCAATGGCTTTTTGAGTTAAACGGCTTTCAATGGGTATTACAATTTTATCGTCTTCAATTTTAAAGTCTCGCTTATTTACTTTAGACGGGTCAAGTGCTTTGATAAAAGTCGGCTCACCAAAAAGAAATTTCAATTTACTTATTGAGTCCAGTTCGTTTTTCAAATGACTGTATGCATAAATTGTAAAGTATGCTGAAACGATTGATAAATCTGAATCTGATTTGATAGTTTCTCTTAAGAACTGTCCGACAGAACCTCTGTTTTTATTATCTCGAATGGAAGAAAGGTTTATACTCATATTTGAATCATTAAATGCTAAAAATAATCAATTTGCTTGTAACTGTCCTCAAGCGGGTCGGAAAGATTGCACTCTTTGACAAAGCTTTGGTTGTAGCGTTGGCTCGTGGGGCTTGCAAATGTGCTGCAATGTGGGTGGGGTTTCTTTCTTCTTTTTTGCGGGGGGAAGAAAAAAACAAAATAAATTTCCATCAAATTTGCACTGTCCTATCAAAAAGCTAAATCCTTTCTATTTTCAATTTATCACTATCGTATCTGTCTGCTCGTCTTTTTACACTTGTTGCCAACTTACCAGCATTTTATTCATCGTTTTCCACAAAATTAGAACAAATAGCTACAAACAGCAATTTTTGGATTAAAATTATGCATGATGGACAAGGAAAATGATGAATAAAATGAAGTTGGACTAAGTCGCTGTTTAGGCTATGGGCATTTTATTATATGTTGCACTGAGCGAAGCCAAAAAAATTGTATTCGATTCCGGTTTATTGTATTTTGATTGATTGTTTGGAACCGGATTCCGCAACAAATAATGAAAAAAGCGCATAGCAATCCCATTATGATTTGGTCATTTCAATTTATAATTTGTACTTTTCAAAGAACAAAGCAATAGGTTCAAGCTCAACCTGGTGCAGCAATAGGATTGCATTGATTAATTATGTATTTTAGTTTTCCTGTTTTGCATATTGGGCAAACAATTGGATCGTTACCGGTAATTAGCCTGAAGATGTCTAACGCCGGCAGTCCTTGCAATATCGGCAACCAGGCTGTTTTATCAATAAGCTCAAAGCATTGTACGAGTTTTGTTTTTGCATTTCGCATAGCCATAAACCCAAAATATCTGATTTTGTAAAAACCTTTCGGCAAAATGTGTTGCAGGAACCGCTTGTTTCAACACACCTTGCTGGTGTTGTTCGTGATATTGTTTGCCGTCTCCTGAAATTTGAGCCTCACAAAACAGGGTTCCGACAAATAATTTTATCTTTGCAATAGCAAAACAAACCAGATGAATTTTGAACAGATTGTAAGCGACCTGAAGAACAGAATCTATAAGCCGGTATATCTGCTTCATGGCGAAGAACCATATTTTATCGACGTTATTACCGATTTTATAGCCGACAATGTGCTGAGCGATACCGAAAAAGCATTCAATCAAACCATATTCTACGGCAAAGACGTTGATGCTGTTGCAATAGTTGAAGCTGCCAGAAGGTTCCCGATGATGGCAAACCAACAGGTGATTATTGTGAAAGAAGCCCAGCAAATCAAGAATTTTAAACCCCTCGAATCATATATGGTTTCGCCCGTACCTTCTACAATACTGGTGCTTGCCTATAAATACAAGAAATTCGATAAACGCACCAAACTGGCAAAGGAAATCGATCAGAAAGGGGTGCTATTCGAATCTTCAAAACTATATTTCAACAAAATAATTCCATGGATAGGCAGTTTCCTCGATGAACAGGCAGTGGTAATACAACCCCGTGCAGCAGCGCTAATAGCAGATTGCCTTGGCAGCGACCTTTCGCGCATTGCATCGGAACTGCAAAAGCTTATATCTATTTTACCCGAGGGCAGCAGGCAGATTACCGAAGATATGGTGAAAGATAATATTGGAATCCACCGCGACTTTAACGTGTTCGAGTTGCAAAAGGCTCTGGGTATGCGCGACTCTTTCAGGGCTTACCAGATTGTAGATTATTTTGCCAAAGATCCTAAAAACCATCCTTTGGTGGCAGTGGTTACCCAGTTGTTCGATTATTTCAACCGGTTAATTATTTATTACTCACTTACCGATAAAAGCAAAAACAACCTTGCTGCCGAATTGGGGGTGAACCCGTATTTTGTTGATGAGTACGTTGCAGCGGCATCAAATTATTCTCTTCCGCGCCTGATGCATGTGGTTTCGGTGTTGCGCAGCTGCGACCTGAAAAGTAAGGGAATCGATACCGGCACTGTCGATGACGGCGATATTATGAAAGAAATGGTTTTTAAAATTCTGCATTGATGGATATTGTTATTTATATTGTAATTGCGGCTAATGTTTTATTTAGCTATGCAGCATGGAAAAGGCCTGCATTGTTCGAAAAATATCTTTTCAGTGCTTACCGTATTGCTCACAGCAGGGAATACGGAAGATTGATTACGCATGCTTTTTTGCATGGCAGCTGGATGCATCTTATTGTAAACATGTTGGTCCTTTGGTCGTTCGGAATGGCTTTAATGAATCATTTTGCGGGTGTTTTCCGGAATTTGGCACCATTGCACTGGTTGTTGTTGTATTTTACCTCGATTGTGGCATCATCGCTTTACAGCCTGATAAAACATAAAAACAATCCTTACTACAGTGCAGTAGGAGCATCAGGAGCCACTTCGGCAGTTGTTTTTGCATGCATTTTCTTTGAACCTTGGAAAATGGTATATTTTTTCGGGGTGCTTCCCATTCCGGGCATATTGTTCGGTGCACTGTATCTGTTTTATTCCTACAGAGAAGCCAAACGCGGAGCCGACAACATCGGTCACGATGCACATTTCTGGGGCGCAGTGTTTGGGTTCTTTTACCCGCTCATGGTTGAGCCTCGCTTAATTGCGCATTTTATCAGCGAAATCACCAATGTGCCATTCCTATGAAAAACAAAGCTGTTTTCCTAGATAGAGATGGGGTGGTCAACCTCGAAAGGGGAACATATAATTGTACCACTGATGATTTTGTTATAAATGGAGATGTTGGAGAAGCCATTCAGCTGCTAAAAGAAAACAATTTCCAGGTAATAATTATTTCAAATCAGGCAGGAATTGCAAAAAAACTTTTCACTCACGAAATGGTAGAGGCAATGCACCGCAAACTACTTGATTACCTTGCCGGGTTTGGCACCACGGTTGACGAGTTTTATTACTGTCCGCACCACGAAACCTTCACCAATTGTCTCTGTCGCAAGCCCAAATCACTGATGATTGAAAAAGCGCTAGCCCGCTTTAATATTGACCCTAAAGAATCATGGTTGATTGGAGACTCTATTCGCGATATTGAAGCAGCCATAGCGGCAGGAGTGAAGGGAATACATATAGAGCCGAATTCCGCACTTCTACCCGTGTGTCGCAAAATTATCGAAACCTCAAAGCAACAATGAAAGCTAAGCACATCATGCTGAATGGAGCTTTTCTGCCTGCAGAAAACCCCTGCATAATGCCCGGTAACAGGGGAATGCTTTACGGTGAGGTTGTGTGGCAAACGATGCGCGGCGCTAGCAGTAAGGTGTTTTTTTTCGACGCTTATTTTGAGCATTTATGCGATGAAATGAATATGAAAGGTATTCCTTTACCGGCACTTTTCAGTTCGAAAATAGTGGAGCACGACATTTTCTTACTTCTTCAGAAGTGCCGTATATATCGTGGTAGCTTGGTGCGTATTACTGTCTTTCGCAATGAAAACGACAGCTTCTTTTATCAGGCCGATTCACCTGTATCTGTGCTGATTGAAGCTGAAAACCATCCGGGTCAGCATT
>Ga0209717_1005410_pt1 | contig 10081 bp, 8 predicted proteins | sample AD_UKC048_MetaG_FD_184418 | JGI IMG/M metagenome (GOLD analysis project Ga0209717, IMG submission 184418) | Active sludge microbial communities of municipal wastewater-treating anaerobic digesters from USA - AD_UKC048_MetaG (SPAdes) (version 2) | ecosystem: Engineered > Bioreactor > Anaerobic >... | reverse complement strand
TAATATTGGCAAAATTATTCAAAAATTGATAAATCAATTTTTACAAAGTTTCTAGGTGTCTGGGTAGTCATTTGGAACATTAATTTGTTTTAGATAGCTCAGCCCTATAACACTCTTTAAGCCGAGGTGGTGGAATTGGTAGACACGCAGTGTTCAGAACGCTGTGCTTTATCGCGTGTGGGTTCAAATCCCGCTCTCGGCACCCCCACACCCAGAAAGGTTAAGATTAAAAATAAAATTTTTAATCCAGGAACGTATAACTCTAATTTGTAATTATAATTTCAGCTTGAACGTTTAAAATTGTAAAATAATACTAGTCGCTCATAACCTTTACTGGGTGTGGGGGCTGGCCCCCATCACAGAAAGATTAGGATTAAAAATCGAGATTTTTAATAAATATAAATGAAAGTTGGTGTGGGGGCTGGCCCCGCTTCGCCTACCTGCCGGCAGGCAAGCTCCACAACTAACCAAAGGTTAGTGTGGGGGCTAGCCCCCAACACAGAAAGGTTAAGATTAAAAATCCCCCTCTTTTAGAGACCATGGCACCCGAAGGGTGCAAGTAGTATAATTAAACTTAGTTAAAAATTATAAAAAACATTTTAATAGAAATACTCCACTTTATGAATCAAAAATGGTTCTTAAAAGAGGGGGTAAACAATAAAATATGAATGAAGAAAAAACAATGGTAAAACCAACAACCCGAAAGTTGGTACCAAGACGATACAATAACCCAAGATCGATAGGGAAAAGACCTTTACCGATAAACAAGAATCGTGAAAGAGCTAAAGACGATCGCAATCCTGTAAAAATTATGGCTTTAGGCGGACTAGGTGAGTTTGGACGCAATATGTTTGTAATTGAATACAAAAACGAATGCATTATTGTGGATATGGGACTCCGATTTCCAGAAGAAAATATGCCAGGAGTTGATTTTATTATTCCCAGTATAGAATATTTTACAAATAACAAAAATTTAAAAATACTTGGAGTATTTATTTCCCATGCCCATTACGATCATTTGGGAGCTGTGCCTTATTTAATTTCAAAATTAAATTACCCACCAATCTATACAACTCCCCTTACCAAAGAAATTATTTTAAAGCGTCAAGATGAATTTAACAATATGAAAAAATTAGATATTCGTATTGTGGACGCGGATAAAAATAATCGAATCGAATTTGCTAATTTTATAATTAGTGTATTTCATGTTAATCACAATGTGCCCGATTCGGTTGGTTTTCTTATTGAAACCAAACAGGGTAATATTATGTATACTGGTGATTACAAGATCGATTTTAATCCAATTTTTGATCGCCCTGCTGATTTAACCCGAATTGTAAAATTGGCATCTTTAGGAGTGGATTTGTTATTAGCTGATAGCACGGGTATTGAGCAAGAAGGTCATTCTATTTCAGAGCAAGAAATTTTCCAAAATTTAGAGATTATTTTTATGCGAGCTCAGGGTAGAATTATTTTAGCCACTTTTGCTTCATTGATTAGTAGGTTACAACAAGCCATAGTTTTAGCTGAAAAATTTAATCGCAAGGTTGTGATCAATGGTTTTTCTATGAAAACCAATCTAGCCATTGCTAAAAAACTTGGTTATGTAAAATCTGAATTTAAAACCATTATTGATGTAAAAGAAATGCATCGTTATAAGCCAGAAGAATTATTAATTTTAACTACTGGGGCTCAAGGCGAAGACAATGCCGGTTTAATGAAAATTATTAATAAAGAAAATAAAAACATCCGAATCCAACCAGGGGACACAATGATCTTTTCATCTTCGGTCATTCCGGGTAATGAAATGGCTGTGCAATGTTTAAAAGATAGTTTAACTAAACAGGGTGCAAATATTTACCATTACAAGATGCTAGACATTCATGCATCGGGCCATGCCCACAAAGAAGATATCAAAATGATGCTAAATTTAATTAAACCTCAACAAATGATGCCAGTTCATGGATTTTATTATATGCAAAAACTGTTTAATGATTTAGCTCAAGATGTTTTAAAATTACATAAAGAAAATTGTTTACTAGTTAGTAATGGTCAAGTTGTTGAAATGACGCGAGGCAAAGCGGTCACTACTTCAAAATTTGTACCGGCTAATTATGTAATGGTTGACGGTTTGGGAGTCGGGGATGTTGGCGAAATTGTATTACGTGATCGTCAAGCCCTTTCTCAAGATGGCATGTTCATAATTAATCTTATTATTGATCGTAAAAATAAAGATATAAAAGTTTTGGAAATCATATCTCGCGGTTTCATCTTTATGAAAGATTCAAATGAATTAATAAAAAATACCAAAGAAAAAGTTACTCAAATAATCCATAAAAATATTCAAAAAGTATCTCAAGAAAATCTAAACGAAGCTTATATTCGCAATGTTTTAAGAGATGAAATTGGTTTATTTTTGTTCCAAAAAACCGAAAGACGACCAATGATCATACCTATTGTTATGGAGATGTAAAAATATTAGGAATTAAAAAACCGCGACTAAACCTATACAGGTTTAGTCGCGGTTTAATGTCTCCCCGGGAGGAATCGAACCTCCATCAATAGCTTAGAAGGCTACTACTCTATCCGTTGAGCTACGGGGAGAAAAAACTAGGTTATAAATTAACTCAAAATCATCTTTTTTACTGCTTTCATAGATTAATATTAGCATATTTGACATTTGAAATCAAGAACTTTTTTTGCTATACTTAACTTAATAAATCGATACTAAAACTTGATCATGAAAAGAGTCATATTAATAATTGGATTGTTATCAATAATGGCAGTTATTTTTATTTTGGTTGCAAATAAGCGCAATCAAATCAATGGTAAAATTGTTACTATTGATAGTGCTAATCGGATTATAACTATTAAAAATTCTGACCAAATTATTGATTTAAAAATAACCAGTCAAACCAAATTGTATGACAAAAATGGCCAACCGGCTTTATTTAATGATTTTAATGTTGGCTTTGGAGTAAAAGTTGCATTGCATAAGAATGAGGAGCTAACAGAAGTTAAAAAAATAAAAATTATTAGTGCTCCAAATATTATAATTATTACTCCCGAAAATAACGGTATTGTAAAAAATAATTTCCAAATTAAAGGAGTGGCTAGAGTTTTTGAAAACGTTTTACAAATTCAAGCTGTTGACAAAAAAACTAAACAAATTATTTTTAATAGCCCTACAGTAGCTCAACCATTAGACATTGGTTTGTTCGGCCCATTTGAAATAACTGTTAATTTTCCATACCAAAACGATGTAAACCAAATTGAAGTTAGCGCTTTTCAATATTCAGCTAAAGATGGATCGATAATTGATAAAACAACTATAAATTTAGATGTTGTAAAATAATAAAATGAAACTAAACCGTGGATTTGTTGAAAATTTATTTATCATTTCAGCCCTGTCTTTAATAGTGGCATTTTCAACTTTAATTTCAAAACAAGTAAAAGAAGTAGAAATTTTTTCATTAAAACCAATCAACAATGCCATTCGTAATTTTAAAGATAAAAATATATTGGTATTAGGTGTGGCAGGACTTGAGAGTAATGGAGCTTTACTAACAGATGTAATGATGGTCGTAAATGTTAACTTAGATAAATCATCAGTCAAAGCGGTGTCTATTCCTCGTGATTTATTAGTAAATATAAAAAACACCGAGAAGTTTACCAAGATTAATAATTTGTTAACCATTGATAATCCTCAGCTTAAAATTAAAAAAACCGATTTAATTAAAGACAAAATCGAACAGATTACTAATTTAAAAATCGACAATGTGGTTATTGTGGATTTGGATGGTTTTCGCTATTTTATCGATGCGATTGGTGGCATTAATGTATATTTGGACAAGCCTTTATATGATCCACAGTTAGCAAATCCGGATAATCCAAGCGAAAGATTCTATTTAGAAGCTGGCTGAAATTATTTGGATGGCAAGAAAGCAGCTAAATTTGTTAGATCTCGTTATGCGGCTACTGGTGATTTTTCTAGAATTGATCACCAACACGATTTATTGATGGCCGTTTTCCAAAAACTAAAAAAACTTAATGCTTTTACTAGTCCAGTCATGCTTTATAAAATTTATAGTAGCTGGAGTGGTTATCTATATACCGATTTTAACATTCAAGATGGTTTCAAACTTTTGCCTTTGGTAAAAAACTTGAATGCTAAAAATATTAAATTCACAACCATTAGCTATTCAAAACCAGAACCATTGCTTATTTCAAACAGTACGCTGGATTATGGTTATTACTTAATGCCAAAAATTGGTTTAGAAAACTATAACGACATACGTAATTATATTTATAATTTTCTTTATTAACTATGGAAACAAAAAACCCTAAAAAAATAATTGTTGGTCTAAATAACCCGGGCAAACAATATGATCAAACCCCTCACAACATCGGTAAGGTTTTTGTGGAGTGGCTAATTGATAAATTAATAGCTGATCAAAAAATGGAATCGAGTAGCAAATGAAAGGATGATAAAAAAAATATGGCTAAAATACTAGAAACCAAAGTTGGCCATAAAGATATAATTTTTGTTTTACCAAAAACATTTATGAATAATTCTGGCCAATCGGTTATTAAGATTTTAAATTATTATAAAATTGATGCGAAAGGTTTGATGGTTGTTCATGATGAATCCGATATGCTACTAGGCAAGTCCAAGTTGGGCTTTAGTCATTCAGCGGCTGGGCACAAGGGGGTTGATTCAGTGATTCAAAATTTAAAAACCCAATCTTTTTGAAGATTTAGAATTGGCATTAGACCTATTGATATTTCCGAATCAAAATATCAATTCAAGGCTGGTGATTATGTTGTTAAAAAAATGACCAAGGAAAATCAAAAAATTTTAATGCGTAATTTCGAAAAATTCTATATTGATATAATGCGATGAATTATTAACAGCTAACAATTGACTTATGGATAGTTTTATGTTAATTTGTTTCTAGTTCTCACAAAAAATTAGGAGGGGTTTATGAGATTTAGAGAGATTGCGCCTTATGGTGTGCTTGATGCAACAAAGGGGAGAATCTTATCAAATGAAGAGGTATTTTTGATGCTAGGAGATGACCTAGAAGAAAAGGAGAGGAAGTTTATTATTAGTTATCTCAATAAGGTTGACTTCCGAAATGAGGTAACTGTGACCGATGAATTGCTCATAAAAGAAAACAAGGTATGCTTTATACCCGGTAATGGTATTCCACCGTTCAGTATGTCAATCCAACAATTTTTAACTGAGATTGATAATTGGTATGCATCTAATACTGTTATCCACCCCGATGGGCATGCTGCCTTTGTTATCACGCCCGAACAATTGATAAAAATTAAAATTATCGCGGATACACGCCGCGAATTAGCGTAGGCTACCAAAACGACCGAATTAGGTAATTTCTAATCCGGTCGTTTTTCATATCTTATGTCGGGGTGCCCAGAATCGAACTGGGACCACATGCTCCCAAAGCATATATACTACCACTATACGACACCCCGTTTTTATTAATTTTATAAATATTAACAAATTTTAATCGAAAAAGCAATATAGTTTGTTTGTTTTTATAAGATTTGTATGCTAAAATGCTATTAATTCTAAAATAGTTTCAAGTTAAGATATAAGTTAATAAACAATTTTTATGTGTGGTTTTACTGGTATTATCGATTGACAAAAAAACGACGATTTAGAACCTAACCTTCAATTAGCTATAAATACAATAAAACACCGAGGGCCAGATAGCCAAGATTTTTTTTATGACAAAACCAAAGGAATTTATTTTGGATTTAATCGTTTAAAAATTATTGATTTACTTAATAGAAGTAATCAGCCTTTTTTTGATGAGGAAAAAAATATAATCATTATGTTCAATGGTGAGATTTATAATTTTTTAGAACTTAAAAAAGAGTTGTCAGACAATTATAATTTTGTTACTAGCTCGGACACTGAAGTGTTAATGTTTGCATATAAAAAATGGGGTTTAAATTTTTTAAAAAAAATACAAGGCATGTTTAGCATCGCTATTTACGACAAATTACAAGAAAAAATAATGTTAGTTCGTGATCCGATCGGAATAAAACCTTTATTTTATGCATTAAATAATAATCAGATAATATTTTCATCAGAAATTAAATCGATTTTAAATACTAATTTAATCAAAAAAGAGCTTAACCCAACAGCCATTGATAGTTATTTAATGTTTCTTTGCGCAATTGATAACTTGACTCCTTTTAATAATATATTTAAGCTAAGACCTGGCGAGTTAATGACAATTTCTTTAAAAGATAAAAATTTTAAAAATGAATATTACTGAGATCTCAAAGTTGAGCCAATTAATGAAAATGAGGATGAAATTATCCAAAATACTTTTAAAAAAATTGATAAATCAATAAAGGAACAAATGCAATCAGATGTAGACTTTGGCTGTTTCTTGTCCGGTGGACTCGATTCAAGTATTAACGCTATATTGATGTCAAAACATATGGGCAAACCAATAAAAGCCTTGACTGTTTATTTTGACGATGATAAAAATAATGAAATTAGTTTTTCTCGATCGGTTGCCGATATTTTAAAAGCTCAAAGATTTGAAAAACAAATAACCCAAGAAGATTTTTGAGAATTTTTAAAATGTTTCGGAGAGATTAATGACAATTTAAATGGCGATTTATCATGCTTTCCATTGTATTTTTTGTCCAAGATGACTTATAAAAATAATATCAAAATGGTATTGGTAGGGGAAGGGGCAGATGAATTGTTTTGCGGTTATAATAGTTTTAAATATTTTAAATTCATTAAATTAATTAATTTTCTGTGAATCAAAACTGAACGATGACCAAAATGATTAAAGACAATGGCAAGCGCTATTATCCCTAAAAATAAACAGATCCAAGAAATATTAAGACGCTGAACAAACAATCTACCATGATATTTTGGAGCTAATAATATATTTTTAAATAATGATAGACAAAATTTGTTTAATAGAGAATTTTATGCAAAAATTGATAAAACTTTTATTGATAAAACTATAAGCCAACACTACAATTCGAAAATGACAACTCTCCAAAAAATAACTTATTTAGAAACCAAATTAAGACTACCCGAACTATTATTAAATCGAGTCGATTTAATCACTATGAACTTTTCGATCGAATCAAGAGTGCCTTTTTTGAATACTGATTTAGTAAAATATATATTTAATATTAAAGATGAATTAAAATTAAAAAATAACGAAACAAAATATTTGCTAAAAAAATCAATGAAAAATATAGTGCCAAGTGAAATCGTCTATAGAAAAAAGCAAGGCTTTTGAGCTCCGTTTTTAAGTTGGTATACAAACGATGTTATTTTCGCAAATAAAATAAAAAATATTATTCTTCAGTCAAAGATTTTTAATGATAAAATTTTAAACCAAGACGCGGTTAAAGCCATCTTAAATCAAAATAACTTTACCGAAAAAACTATTTTAAAAATTTGATCTCTTTTAATATTAAGCAATTTCTATGATTATTACCTGAGCTAAAAATATAAAAACGCAATTATATGGTTCAAAAATCATAACCAATATTGCGATAACTTTTTTCTCTAAAATTTTTAAAGCTTTGACAATTTTGATATTAATGATATTAACAGCTCGCGATTTTGGGGCTGAAGGGAAAGGTATTATTACCATGGCATTGTTTTTGCCGGATTTTTTATATTTTACTTTGCATTTGGGGTTAGGTAATGCCAGTATATTTTTTCTGAGTAACCATCAGGAAAATGAGAAAACCGTGTTCAATAATACTTTTTGAGAAGGCCTATTGTTGAGTTTTATCGCCATGACCATAACTTTATTACTAAAGTTTTTGAAACCGGACATTATGGGCATTGGTTTCCCAAATGAATTATTTTATTTAGCATTGTTAATTGTTCCTTTTTCGTTTTTGGAAACATTTCTTGAAAATGTCTTCGCTGGTAAACAACAATTTAAAATTTTTAATGGAATCATTATTATTGATCGATTGATTTTAACAATTGTCATGATAGTTATGTTTACTGCTTTCAAAATAACATTGACATCAATAATTATCTTGGTATTGATAAATTTAATGATTCAGGTATTAAGTTATTTTATAATTTTAGTTAGAGAATATGGTTGACCAAATATATTTGCAATTAATATGGCTTATTTTAAAAAAGCCATTGATTTTGGCATGAGATCTTATTTGGCCTGTTTTCTATGTTATTTAATTCTCAGATCGGATTTATATATGCTATCTACTATGAAAGGCATGAAAGAGGTAGGTTTTTATTCAGTTGCTACTAATTTTATTGATGCAATGCTTTTGCTATCAGCCAGTGCTTCAGCAGTAATATTTCCATTAATTTCAAAAGAAAACGATAAAAGTGTTTACTATATTAAAAAGTTTAGCGGATGAATGTCAGTAATATCAATACTTGCTATTGTATTAACTTTAATGTTCGGTAGCATTTTTATTCAAATGTTTTTTGGAAAACAATTTGTCTTATCAGTAAAGCCATTGTTTATTTTATTAATAGCTATGTATTTTTGATCATTGTTAAGCATTATTACACAATTTTTTGCTGCCAATAATTATCCGTGAAAAGCGGTATACATTTGAATACCAGGAATTGTTTTAAATATTGTTATTAACTGAATATGAATACCAAAATATGGAATGCTAGCGGCCGCCTGATCGTCAGTTTTAGCCTATGGATTAACGTTTATGCTCCATTTTATACTCCTTAATAAATATCAAAAAGTTCATTTAAAAGAACTTTTATACCCTAAAAAATAAATACAACTATGGAATTAAAAGAACAAATTAAATCATTTTGGAATAAAAAACCTTGCGGTACGTTTGGCATAATACCCGATGATTTAAATATTGAGTATTTTGAAAAAATCCGAGCTAGACGGTATCGTTTAGAACCTTTTATTTTTGACATTGTAAAGTTTAATGAAACTAAAAATAAAAAAATATTAGAAATAGGCTGTGGAATTGGTATAGATGGTATTGAATTTGCTAACAATGGAGCTGATTACACCGGAATTGATTTGTCGGCTAAATCAATTGATACTTGCAAAAAAAATTTTGAATTATATAATCAAGTAGGCAATATAATTAATATGGATGCTGAGAATTTATTGTTTGAAAATGATAGCTTTGACATTATTTATTCTTGGGGGGTATTACATCACACTCCTGATATGCAAAAGGCAATTGATGAAATATACAGGGTATTAAAACCAGAAGGGAAAGTAATTATTATGATGTATAATCGTTATTCTTTGGTGGGTCTACAATTATATATACTTCATGGTTTGTTAAAATTAAAACCTTTTATAAATTGAAATGATTTATTCTACAACCATCATGAGAGTATTGCTACTAAAGCACTAACAGATCACGAGACAAAAATATTGTTCAATAAGTTTAAAGATGTTAAAATGCAAAATATAGTAACACCTTATGACATGCGTATAACGAGAAATAAGTTTATGCCAAAATGTTTTAAAAAATTAATACCTCATAAATACGGGTTTTTTAGAGTTATAACGGCTAAAAAGTTTTAAATATGTTTGTATCACTAACGCGTATAAAAAAAGTAATAAATAATCCAATATCAGGATGAATGTTTTTATGGCAATATATAAAAGCAAGATTATTAAAATACAAAAAAATAAAAAATATATTACCAAGCAATAAGTATAAATTTTTAATTGAAGATGAGGTTTTTTTAAAATTATTAGAAAAAAATATCGCTGATGATATTAAAATATTTGATAATATTGATTTACAAAATATCAATTGAAATTACGATTATATAAACAAAGTTAATATTCCGTTCAAATATTATTTTAATTTAAGAGAATGGATTGTTAAAAATAGTTTTAAAGGTTTTGATATAAAAAATGTTTGAGAATTGTCTAGAGGGTATTATTTAAAAGACATAGCTATAAAATTTTATCAAACCAATAATCAAGATTATTTAAAAACATATAAACGCATCATCGATAGTTGAATAGATCAAAATACTTATCTTTATTCAAGCAATTGAACTAATCCAATGGAAGTAAGC
>Ga0209717_1005408_pt1 | contig 10083 bp, 10 predicted proteins | sample AD_UKC048_MetaG_FD_184418 | JGI IMG/M metagenome (GOLD analysis project Ga0209717, IMG submission 184418) | Active sludge microbial communities of municipal wastewater-treating anaerobic digesters from USA - AD_UKC048_MetaG (SPAdes) (version 2) | ecosystem: Engineered > Bioreactor > Anaerobic >... | reverse complement strand
AGTCCTCCGTGAGTTCGAATCTCACTCTCTCCGCCTTCGCTCGCCGAAGCTCCGCAGGAGCGTAGGCGAGCACCCCGATAGATTAACCACCTAACTTCGGTAGCACTAATCCAAAGGGCGAGCTACGGCGGACGAAGTCCGCAACAGAAAGAAGCTCCGCAGGAGCGTAGGCGAGCACCCCGATAGATTAACCACCTAACTTCGGTAGCACTAATCCAAAGGGCGAGCTACGGCGGACGAAGTCCGCAGAAACGAAACGGCCGAAAGGCCGTTTTTGTTTTGATTAGAAAAATAAATACACTTTTTAAATAAGTGTATTTATGTAAATAAATTCGAGCGCTATTTTGTGTAACTTACTGCTGAGTCGTAGTTGTAATTGCCACTGTCGAAGTTGTGTTTTCTATTTTTGGCAATGAAACTCTTACCGCACTAGCCGCAATCAATTTTGTTCTTGAATTATACGCCCCTCTCACATGCACCAACTGATCATTCTTCAGATCAGAAATAGCGGCTGTCGAGGTAGATGAGGAAACAAAAACTTTTGTCTTATCATCCATTTTTACACTTACCGTCTGACCATTTCTCTGATTCAGAGAAAATGTTTTGTTTGCAGTGTCCAAATTTGACACGGTACCATTGTGAGCGCGTAGACTCCAACTCAAACTTTCATTGCGAATATAGCTGGCAGTCACGGTTCCGTTTTCATTGGTCTTGATTTTTACATCTAGTTTATCACCCAATGTCATCTCCCCCAAATTACTTTTATTCCAATATTTTCGAACAAATTTTGTATTACTATCTACCAATACCGTCACCTCTTTTCCCTCTTCAGGGTAAGCACCAGTCCATTTACTATTCTTTTTTGGTGATACTTTTTCCAATTTAATTGTCACTTGAGCTGGCAAAACACTACCCGACATTGCCACGACTGTCCCCGTCAAATTTGCCGAACGACGCATATACTTTTCCTGGTATTTGACAGTCCCGGTCGTAGTCGTCGCCATGACACGATTTCTTTCTCCACCCTTCATTTCGGTTTTATCTTTTGGACCTGCGGCCATAGCCGGCAAAGCCATACTTAGAACGAACATTGTTACCACGGACAGAAGAATTGTTTTCTTCATATGATTCTAGTTAATAATTAATCTAACTTTTATTTTTTTGTTTTATCTCGAGACGTTTTTCTTGTTGTTTTTCAATTTTTTCTTTCAATTTTTCCTCTTTCTTTTGTAATCTTTTCTGCACCTGTTCTTTCACAGTCGAGGTAGTCAGTTCCCGGTTGATTTTTTCCAGTTCTTCTTCGTTTTTTGAAATTCGATCTTCGAGCTGTCGCAGTTGCACCTCTTTTCTCGGCTTCTTTTCCAAAACCTGTTTTTCCGCCTCACGACGTTGAATCTGTTTCAAATTAAATCTTGCCTTCGCCTCTGGTGATCTTTTTGTTCTCGCTTCTATATTTTCTAGAACTTTTTTGACAGGATAGAGTACACCGCCTTCGGTAACTTCCGGACTACTATATGCATAAGCACCGATACCGGATGAGCCGAGGAAAAATACAACGAGCAGGGCTATCATACTGTATTTAAATACACGGCTGCGGTACCAAAAGTTACATTCGGGGTACTTTTCGCTGATAGCCTGATCAAGTTTGATTTTCAAAGCACGCCGAAATTGACGACTCGGAGATAAGTCTCTTTTTTCACGCCAAATTTTGATATTTATAAATCCCATATATTTTTCAATTTTTTTATGGCTCGATGAGCCGCCACCTTCACCGCCACCTCGTTTTTACTGACCATTTCCGCGATCTCACTATAACTATACCCGTAAAGGTAGTGCAAAGTTACAAGTTCTCGATCTTCGTAATTCAACTGGCTTAATAATTCATAAACGAAGGCTTTTTCTCCGGCCTCTTTGAATTTATCAGCCGCTTCTCTGAACCACAGATCATCCAACCCTACACCGTTTTCACCATCATCAGGCGACGATTCTGGCAAAGACACTTCTTCTTTTCTATCTCGCCAATAATTGGCGATGTGATTCTTCGCAATTGTATAAAGCCATGCCGAGCGACTAATTTTTTCATCATATCCATCGAAATTATTCAAAGCTTTGATAAAGATCTCGGACACCAAATCCTCTACCAAAGCTCGATCTCTACCAACGCGAAAAAAGACAAACCGATAAATTTTGTCTATATTATCCTCATAAAACCTTGTGAATTCCTTTTTTCTATTCATAAAAAAAGTATAGCATCATGGTACTTTTTATTCAAATCCCTCCACTAAAATTTTCTATTGACAAACAGGTCTAATTCTAGTACAATCTCTCGGTATGGAGAGATGGCTGAGTGGTCGATAGCAGCAGTTTACTAAACTGCAGTCCCCTCACGGGGACCTAGGGTTCGAATCCCTATCTCTCCGCCTTCGCTCGCCGAAGCTCCGCAGGAGCGTAGGCGAGCACCCAAAAGATTATTCACCTAACTTCGGTAGCACTAACCCAAAGGGCGGGCTACGGCGGACGAAGTCCGCAACAGAAAAAGGCATGTTTTACGTTTATTTCCTAAAATGTAAAGATGGTCCTTATACTGGATGCACTTCTAATTTAAAAGAAAGAATAACCAGACACCAAAAAGGTCAAGTTCCAGCAACGGCCAACAGGCTACCAATAGCCCTAATTGCTTATTTTGCTTTTTCCGACAAATATAAAGCCTTTGAATTCGAAAAATACCTAAAAACTGGTTCCGGCAGAGCATTCATAGGTAAACATTTAATTTAACGAGTAAAAAATTAAAACCCAAATGGAGAGGTGTCAGAGCGGTTTATCGTCCAGCTTTGCTAAAGCTGTAGGGCCTCAAAAGCCCTCGGGGGTTCGAATCCCCCCCTCTCCGCCTTCGCTCGCCGAAGCTCCGAAGGAGCATAGGCGAGCACCCCGAAAGATTAACCACCTAACTTCGGCAAATGGAAACCAAAGGGCGAGCTACGGCGGACACAGTCCGCAACAGAAATTGGTTTGTTTCTTTATCAAACCAACTGTGGACACATCAAAAATGAACGAAGAATTTATTATTAATCTCATTAAAAACGATCCATGGCGAATGGACGTTCTTCGAGCTGTCCGATCATTAAATCTTCCTGACTGGCTAATCGGAGCCGGATTCATTCGCAATCCCGTATGGGACGCCCTGCATGGCTTCAATAAGCAGACACCAATTACAGATATCGATGTCGTCTACTTCGACCCCAACGACCAGAGCGAGGATACAGAAAAACGATTCCAAGAAATTCTTTACAAGGAAATCCAAGCTGAGTGGTCAGTCACAAATCAGGCAAGAATGGCAAAATTAAATAATCAAAGTAAAGACTACACCTCCACAACAAACGCAATCGCCCACTGGCCAGAAACCGCCACCGCGATTGGTATTGCTATGCTCACCGATGACTCACTTCGAATCATCGCACCACACGGACTTCAAGATCTTTTTTCTCTAACTGTGCGCATGACACCAGATTTTGGGAGCGGTCGTGTAGTATTTTTAAATAGAGTTCACAAAAAACAATGGCTCTCTAAATGGCCAAAACTTCGACTTCTCAATGAGTAACCCCTAAAAAACTATGTCTAATACCCTTGTCACCTGTTTTGTAAACCCAGATCTCGACGGCACCGCCGGAGCGATCGCTTATGCTGAACTCCTCAACAAAACAAACATTTCAGCAACTGCCGGGATCATCGGACAACCAAGCGAAGAAACAAAATATGTTTTTAATCGTTTCAAATTCAAGGGCCCAAACATAATTTTAAATTCCAATGACTACGAAAAAATTATCCTAGTCGACGCCAGTGTTTTGAGCGGGTTAGAGGACAAAGTGGATCCGAAAAAAGTGATTGAGATTATTGACCACCGAAAAATCAATGACGCCAGGGCATTTACTAACGCAAAAATTCAAATTGAACTAGTCGGTGCCGCCGCCACGCTAGTTGCCGAAAAATTCATACAAACCAATACTCCAATTTCTTTAGAATCCGCCACATTACTCCTATCTGCCATAATTTCAAATACTCTAAATTTCAAAAGTAGCACTACCACCGAACGAGACAGACAGGCATACCAATGGCTAAACACCATAGCTCGATTACCAAAAACCTATTCAAGAGAACTTTTTTTGGCCAAATCAGATTTATCCGAAAATAAATTATTCGAGAGCATTGAAAACGATTTTGCAACATTTACATTTGGAAATACTACGATAGGTATCGCCCAAATCGAAATGATTGGCGGCAAAAACCTGATCGCCGAAAGAGGTGCTGAAATTATAGACCTGTTACAAAAAATGAAGGCCCAAAAAAAATTAAGTCATATTTTTCTTAGCCTCATTGAACTGGAAACTGACTTCAATTACTTCGTCACCGACGATCTGCAAACCCAAAAAATGCTTGAAAAAATATTTTCAATAAAATTTTCAAATAATTATGCCGAAAAACCCGGATTGATCATGCGCAAGCAGATTGCGCCGCTAATAAAAGAAGAGATTGAAAATCACTAATTTCACCCCCGCGCCACCGTATACCCCCACACCTCTCTCGCCCCAGCAATACACAACACCCGCGCCGCCTCCACTATCGTCGTCCCCGTCGTCAAAACATCATCTACCAACAACACTCTTTTATCTCGCACATCTCCATTACACACGAAAGCTTGTGCCAAGTTTTGCAACCTCTCCTCCCGACCTAACCCCGCCTGCCGTGGTGTATTTTTTACCCTTCGCAAACAATTCACCACACACCCCGACGCAGACACGCTGACAATCTGTTCCGCGAAATATTCCGCCTGATTGAAACCCCTCTCGGCATATCGACGACGGTGCAATGGGATAGGCACGACACATTCGAATTGTGAAAAAAAATCCCCCATCGACTGCACCTGCTGACACACCAGACGACCGAGCGAAACCCCAGCTTCATACTGATAGTCGTACTTGTAGGATTTAATCAATTTTCCGACCAACCCCCCTTCGTCATAAATAAACCCCGACACAACACCCGACAACGAAGATGGCTTACACCTATCGCAAACCCTCCCACCCGAAGATACTCTCCGACACAACGGACATAGCTCAATTTTTTGCCAACACAAAAGTTGTGCACATTTTACACACAAGACTCCACCCTCTTGTCCACAGCCCACACAATATGCCGGAAACAATGCCTCCAAAACCACCGACAAAATCCTCCGCCAAAATTTTTGCATAACAAAAAACCGACGCACTCGCGCCGGTCTCAATTTATTTATCCAAATAATACCCTGCCACTTTCCAATCCTCCCCCACTTTTTCCAAATTGACCCGACCGGAGCGATTTTCGTTTCGACTTCCACTTCCATCCGACACTGCCATCTGTGCATCGAAAGCCACCGTCACTTTGGTGGCGGTTTTGTCAGTAATCCGCATCGCCACTACCCGTGTCGTCACTCCTGAGTACTCCGCTTTTTGTTCGATATCTTGAGCAGTGAGCCATTTGGCCATACTTCTCGTCACGAGTGGCAAAACATCACTGATATGTGAATTACCATTTTGATTCGAATAACTCCCATATCTCTCGACGAACATCTGCGTCAGTTGTTTGAAATACACATCCGTCGGTTCACCTTTGGTCACAATAATCGGCGCGCTTGGCTTCACGATACCAGGTGTTACTGGTGCCGGCTGGTTTGAATTTATTTCTTCCGTCGGAGACACGACCGCATTCGACCCCGCTGGCGTCACGTTATGTTTATACACTCGGAAAAAATACAATACGATCCCCAAAATTATCAAAAGTATGGCTACCCCACCGACCAAAAACAGAAGTTTTTTTCTTTCTAAATACATATTATTGATTCATCATTTTTTGTTGATACTCTTTTTTCGCTTTTTCGATTTCGAGCAACTGTTTCGGATCCGAAGTGATCAGTTGATCTTCGGTATATGAAGCCACCACCTTGATCGCCGCATGTTTCAATCCGGCGAAGAAGATCCCTTCACCCACACCGCCCTCGAGTAGGAGATATTTCTCCCCCTGCGTCAACATGAAAGTCTTCTGTACCAAATCAATCGACGCCGAAGATTGTCGGAGAAGTAATTGCAAAGCAGAGTTCGTCACGATCGACATCCCATATGGAGAGCGTAAGAAATCATTAACATCCTGAGTGATAGTCGTCACCCCGAGATAGTATTTACGGCATCGCTTCACGAGCGCGAACATGAATTTCGCTGAATCCTCGTGTTGCATGAGCCACCATGCTTCATCGATGATAAGTAGGCGCTTTTTACGCTCGCTTCGAACTACATTCCAGATATAGTTGACGAGAGTGTAGATCGCCATCGGCCGCAATTCATCTTCGAGATCACGCACGCTGAATACCACCAACTGATTGTTCGTATTCACATTGGTCGGCGAATTGAACAAACCACGGAAAGTACCCTCTGTATATTTGCGTAATTTCAAAACCAAATTTTCCGCGCCTGTCATTCCCTCCATGATCTCGAGCAAATCCTGCATAATCGGTGGATCCACCGTCGCGAGATTTGAATCCGGTGTAATATCTTTCTTCGCATAAGTCTCGAGCAATGCCCGATCCACGATCGAATCTTCCTGAGCAGTCAGACTGCCGAACATAATCCTGATTAGACCTTTCACGGTGATCACTGCGCTCCTGATAATATCCTCTACGCTCACCTGTTGCCCTACCGGACGCGGCAGATCAAATGGGTTGACTTTCGCTTCCGATGCGAGAGAAATATTCACATAAGTACCCCCCACCGCTTCGCAGAGATGATAGTACTCCATTTCTGGATCAATAATAATAATATCCGTCCCCATCATGAGCGAACGCAGAACTTCGAGTTTCACCGCGTATGATTTACCCGCACCAGATGACGCGAACACCACCATGTTGGCATTTTGCAGACTGAAACGATCGAACAGAATCAAACTATTATTATGCCGATTGATCCCGTACAAAATCCCGTTATCACTCGTCAATTCCGAAGAAATGAAAGGGAACGAAGCCGCAATCGGGGAAGAATTCATGTTGAAAGCAATCATGAGTTCATCGATCCCGAGTGGCATAGTCGAAGTGAACCCCTGCTCTGCCTGAAATAATACATGCTTGCTATAGATCAACTGCGAACCGAAAATATTCTCCACTTCCTCAGTCATCCGATCCAACTCCTTCAAATCCTTCGAATAAATCGTCACATAAAAAGCAAATTGGAAAAAATGCTCGATACCCTGCGTCAAATCATCACGCAATTGCTCAATATCACGGAGAGCCGTCTCACGCATCGGATCACGCGGCGCGCCTTTCTCCGCGTCAGATGATAATTGCGCCTCCAAATTACCGACTTTTTTCTTCAGTTGTTTCAAAATAATCGCCGAATTGATCGGATAGAAAAACATGCTGATATCCATCGTCACATTCAAATTCAAAATCGGCGAACTCCACCCGACAGAAATATAGCGCGGATAGGTAATAATATAAATTGTCCGCAAAAACACTTCATCCAACTGAATGAAATTTTTCTCTACTTTGAATGCTGATGGAGCAATCAAATCCCGAATCGCAACCGTACCTTCACGATACACCCGCTCCTCTTCGAGCGTGATCAGCTCAGCATCGACCGCTCGCACCCGCTCTTCGGCGCGCGGATCATGATAGATCTTACCGGTCTTTTTTTCATTTGTTGCTACTGGTTTGAAAGCCATATTAGTTATTTTCAATCTGAATAGACTCCACCGCTTGCATTTGTTCACTGAAACTTATATCCGGATTATACGTCGAATAATACAATTCGATCAACGCCTGCGTATTCAGACGAACAGCTTGGAGCCCCATACTCGAGAGCCCTGACATCACCTGATTCACACGCATTTCGAGATCTTCTTTACGGATCATGAACCGCTCTTCTTTCACCCGCACGCTCATCGCTGGACTGAGAACTTCTTTGAATCTCTTCCAAAAACTTTTTTTCTTATTCGACAACGGATCGAAAGGTACGATCACATAGAACTTCTTCGTCATGATCTGCCCCATCTCCACGAGCTCACCCACGAACGAACGATAGTCCGCAATCTGCGCCCGCAATAATTCATTCGCCTGGCCACGCTCGAGCTCGCCGAGATTATCGAGATATGGCTGAATCTGGAGACGACGCGACTGCACTACGATCTGCAACGGGAAATCCAGACCATTCAGAAAACTCACGTACGAAGAAATCAGCGCCTCTTGTTCCTCTTCGGATTTGAGAGCGAAATTTATACTCGAGACCATGATGGCCGTACGCATCGTGCCGTCCTTCAGCACCACCGTATCTTTTTTTATTTCCGCAATCGGCAAATACGTCTGCGAATTTGGTCTTTTGGTTTTGTTATTTTTTGGCTTCATAATCAAAAATTATCATCTTCAATCCGATAAAAACCTCCAGTATTGACGACCAACGACAAATCCCGAATATGCCCCGCCCCCGCCGTCTTCCTCTCCATCTTCTCGACCACTTCTGCCGGTTTCTCATTGCGTAAATAATTCAATTCTTCATTCGACATACTCTTACTCCAAATCCGCAAGCGTGGTTTACGTGTCGTCTGCAGGACATTCAGGAGGAAATAATGAAAAGTCTGGCCATTTATTTTCACGAACGCGACGATCAATGCTCCCCCATCGAGAAGTACCAGTGTCAAAATCAGCGAAGTAAAATCCGCGAAACGATAGACGAGAAAAGTAATCAGCCCCGCCACGAGTAAAATCAAAAACTGACGTGTCGTAATCGGCCCGAAAATCTTGTCCTCGACATCGATGAATTGTGGCACGACAAACTGTTGCATAACTAATTGGAAATAGATTCATTCAATTCGACTAGCGCGCGAAATTCCGCCAAAGTCAAAATATTTTCCCCACTACCAGACAAAACATCCTCGACAGAACGACGTTCACTCAATGTTTTTCTCACCACATCCACATACTGGCCAAACAGCGGACTCGCTCGCCAACCATCGCGTCCAGCGAGAAACAGAGTGTATGATTCACTACTCAAAGCCGCGAATTTCCCCTGCATCAGACTGAGCGAACCCTCCGTATTCACGGCCATCCGTCGCCAATCACGCAGAGTCATTCCAGCAAATTCATCCACTGGCCCCGTAGTCAATCGCTCGCGCGGTTCGATCGATGGCTTCATGTCGCTAATCTTCGTTTTCGCACCCATCATACCGATAGAGCCCGATGGAGCCGCTGACACGACTGATTTCGGAGCGATCGTCACAGGTGTGGATCGTACCGCCTCAGCCCGCACCATCCGATCTAATTTCTGAACAGGCGTCACCGTATTTTCCATTTTTTTCGGCGGCAAAACTGACTGATTTTGAATTGGTGTCTTCGGTCGTAAATTTTCTGGTAAAACGTGTGTAGCTGTATATGATTTGAAATCCTTCGGCATTTCCGCTCCAACCTTCACCATGAGCAAACTTACCTGTTCCTCACTGAGACCGAGCCCACCATTCGCAATCGGTCGAGTCGCGTATTCTATCGCCGTATTTCGATCACGCGCCCCGCTAATTACCGATGACACGAGATTGACCATACGCGATCGCACACCATCAGGTATCGAGAAATTCATCCCCCCGACCACCCTCTCCGCCCGTTTCCTCATATCCTCCACCAGATTCGAACCTTGTTCATTTTTCTGACTTCCTGGAGATGATTTCTCTGCGAGTGGTGAAGAATAGTCCTCACGAGACCACTGTTTCGGTTTGTTTTCCACTGGCCGAACTGGCAGACGTACTGGTGGTCTCTGCACCACCACTCTCTCCTCACTCTTAGCGACAGCCTCCGCTTCATTTACAAACGCTTTCACGACCGGAGTCGAAGTTGCTACTGATTCATTTTGGATTTTTGCCGGCAGATTATTCTCTAGCACCACAGACGCGGGTGCTGGTGCGGTGGTGGGGACCGGTGCTGAATTTTTTTTCTGTGCCAATTCCGCTTGATATTTTTTGAAATCAGACAAGGACATCTTCACGGTCGTACCGTCAGATTTCTTCACACTGATCATTGTT
>Ga0209717_1005406_pt1 | contig 10085 bp, 7 predicted proteins | sample AD_UKC048_MetaG_FD_184418 | JGI IMG/M metagenome (GOLD analysis project Ga0209717, IMG submission 184418) | Active sludge microbial communities of municipal wastewater-treating anaerobic digesters from USA - AD_UKC048_MetaG (SPAdes) (version 2) | ecosystem: Engineered > Bioreactor > Anaerobic >... | reverse complement strand
AGCCACTGTTTCATTTTTAAGCACTTCCTGTGCTTTACTGAGGGGAAACTCTTCGCGGGTAACTACATTTTCTTCTACACCGCCGAAATTTAATTTTGCCATGATTATTTTTTGTTTAGATGTTTAGACGTTTAGTTGTTTAGTCGTTTGACCAGATTACATAGAGAAGATTTCCTCGTTCTTATCAAGGAACTCATTTTCTAGTGCTTCTTCGCCGGGTTCCTGTTTTTCAAAATCCTTGAGGCGTTCATGGAATCCGCGGCTGGCTTTGATAATGGCTACCCGGGCACTGCGGACAAACTCGATCAATCCGTAGGGCTCCAGTACTTTGATCAGCGCTTCTGTTTCTTCGCGATGACCGGCTACGGCGAATACCGTATAATCTTTACGGATGACCACGGTATGGGCCCCGTTCTCCCTCAGGAGACGTTCCACTTTTACCTCTGTCGCAATTACATCGGTGGGTACTTTATACAGCGCCAGTTCCTGCCATACAATTTCCTCTTCGGTATTGTAATAGGCTTTGAGCACTTCGACCTGTTTTTCAATCTGCCGGCAGAGTTTACGGACCACGTCTTCAAATTCATTGATAACAATGGTGAACCGGTGAACACTGTCTACTTCCGTAGGCGAAGTGTTCAGGCTTTCAATATTGATCTTTCTCCGCGAAAAAATGATCGCAATGCGGTTTAGCAAGCCTACCTGGTTTTCGGTGTAGACCGTGATCGTGTATTCTTTTTTTTGCATAGCGTGTTAATTCAAAAGTCAAAATTCAAAAGTAAAAAAGACACCTAAAGCGGGACCATCTCTTTTCTTTGGAACTTATTGATATTATTTAATTTTTCAAAAGCGAAAGTCTGTTTTTCATAACCGGGCTGACCAATACGTTATTGAAGTTTTCGGTTACTATTTTTTACTTTTTACTTTTGATTTTTTACTTCTTTAGATTTCTTCCTTACTTAATACTATCTCCGCCACTCCTCTTCCCTGTGGTACCATCGGAAATACATTGTTCTCTTTTCCAACCATTACTTCCAGCAGGAAACTCCCATTGGTATTCAGCAACTCTTCCAGGGCGGCGTTTAGTTCGGATCGTTGGGAAATACTTTTCCCTGGAATGCCGAATCCTTTGGCCACCTGTACAAAATCGGGGCTCTGGATATCCACGAAGGAGTAGCGTTTTTCATGAAATAGTTGCTGCCATTGGCGTACCATTCCCAGGAAGTTGTTATTCAGAATTATGATTTTTACATTGGGTTTAAACTGCATAATGGTGCCCAGTTCCTGGAGGGTCATCTGGAAGCCGCCATCCCCGATAATCGCTACTACTTTTCTTTCCGGTGCACCATAACAGGCACCTATAGCCGCAGGTAGCGCATAACCCATGGTACCTAACCCGCCACTGGTGATATTGCTTTTGCTCTGATTATATTTTGCATAGCGGCAGGCCACCATCTGGTGCTGCCCCACATCGGTTACCACCACGGCATCTCCACCTGTCAGTTCATTCAGGTTCCGGATCACTTCGCCCATGGTGAGGATGTCACCAGTGGGATTGAGTTCTTCCCTGATCACTTTATCTTCTTCTTTTTGCTGGTAATCCCTGAATTTCTGCAACCATTGCGGATATACTTTCTGTTCCAGCATTTTGGTCAGCAGGGGCAACGTCTCTTTACAATCACCCCAGACCGGTACATCGGCTTTTACATTTTTATCAATTTCGGAAGGGTCAATGTCAAAGTGAATCACTTTGGCCTGCTTGGCATATTTATCCAGGCGACCAGTAACGCGATCATCGAAGCGCATCCCGATAGCGATCAGCACATCACATTCATTAGTGAGTACATTGGGGCCATAATTCCCATGCATACCGAGCATACCTACGGCCAATGGATGTTCAGTAGGAATGGCACTCATGCCCATTATCGTCCAGGCAGCGGGAATACCGGCTTTCTCAATAAATTGTTTGAATTCCTTTTCTGCTTTACCCAGGATCACTCCTTGTCCGAAAATGACAAAGGGACGTTCCGCTTTATTGATCAGTTCAGCGGCCTGTTCAATATATTCTTTTCGAACGATTGGCTTGGGACGATAGCTGCGGATATGTGTGCATTTTTCATAACCGCTGTATTCGAATAATTGCAGTTGGGCATTCTTCGTGATATCAACCAATACAGGACCTGGACGGCCGCTGTTGGCAATATAAAAGGCCTTTGCCAGTACATGCGGTATTTCTGTTGCATCTGTCACCTGGTAATTCCATTTGGTAACGGGTGTGGTAATATTGATCACATCAGTTTCCTGGAAGGCATCTGTACCCAACAGGTGTGCAAAAACCTGACCGGTGATACAAACCAGCGGCGTAGAGTCGATCATGGCATCAGCGAGGCCGGTCACCAGGTTGGTGGCACCGGGTCCGCTGGTGGCAAAGACCACCCCGGTACGTCCGCTTACACGGGCAAAGCCCTGGGCAGCGTGGATAGCGCCTTGTTCATGGCGGACCAGGATATGTTTCAACCGGTCATTATAATCATACAAAGCATCATAGATCGGCATGATGGCTCCGCCGGGATAACCAAATACGGTTTCCACACCTTCCGCTAAAAAGGCTTCCAACACTGCTTGTGAACCGGTTTTGCTAATCACGGTAGGTTTGTTTGTTGTTTCTTTTTCAGGAGCAAATGTTTGCATATATAAACTCATTTAATTCGAACATGTATTCCGTACTTCGTACTTCTTACTTCGTACTTTGTATTTAAAGGTCCTCATCGGTCACACAACCCTTGTCCGCCGGCTTTACGGTTTTGGCATATTTATATAAAATGCCTTTTGTCGCTTTCAGGGCGGGTTGTTTCCAGTTCTTTTTCCGCACGGCAATCACTTCCGCACTTACTTTCAGAGTCAGTTGATTATTCACCGCGTCAATTTCGATGATGTCGTTGTCTTCCACCATGCCAATCAATCCGCCATCAAAAGCTTCGGGTGTGATATGTCCTACCACGAAACCGTGTGTGCCACCACTGAATCGTCCATCAGTGATCAGGGCAACAGATTTCCCGAGTCCGGCTCCAATAATAGCACCGGTGGGTTTCAGCATTTCCGGCATACCGGGTGCTCCTTTGGGTCCGATATAGCGAATCACCACCACATCACCAGCTTTGACTTTACCGGAAGAAATGCCTTCAATCAAATCTTTTTCCCCGTTGAATACGCGGGCGGTACCTTCAAAACGTTCCCCTTCTTTTCCGCTGATCTTGGCCACACTTCCTCTCTCCGCGAGATTGCCATACAGAATTTGCAGGTGCCCCGTTTTTTTCAGGGGCGCTTCTAAGGGGCGAACAATATCTTGTGCACTGAAATCAAGATCAGGGACACCTGCTAAATTTTCTGTAACCGTTTTACCGGTAACTGTCAAACAATCGCCATGCAATAAGCCGTTTTTCAAAAGGTATTTCATTACTGCGGGAACCCCGCCATGTTTATGCAGATCCTCCATGAGGTATTTGCCGGAAGGTTTAAAGTCGGCGAGTACGGGAATGTGATTGCTGATCTGTTGAAAATCATCGGGTGTTAAATCCAGATCCACACTCCGGGCCATCGCGATCAGGTGCAATACCGCATTGGTGCTGCCACCGAGCACCATGACTACCGTAATCGCATTTTCAAAGGCATTACGGGTCATGATATCTTTCGGGGTGATATTTTTCTCCAGCAAAACTTTAATCGCCTTACCGGCGGCGGCACATTCTTTTTGTTTGTCCTCACTGAGGGCGGGGTTGGACGATGAGAAAGGTAAGCTCATACCCAGGGCTTCAATGGCGGAAGCCATGGTATTCGCGGTATACATTCCTCCGCAGGCACCGGCTCCCGGACAGGAGTGCTGTACGATGCCCTTAAAATCACCCTCGCTTAAGTTACCGGCGATCTTTTGTCCGAGTGCTTCGAAGGCGCTGACAATATTCAGGTCTTCTCCTTTATAATGTCCGTGGGCAATCGTACCCCCATATAGCATAATCGAAGGGCGGTTCAGCCGGCCCATAGCCATTACGGCACCGGGCATGTTCTTATCACAACCCGGAATAGCAATCAATCCGTCATAGTATTGTGCCCCGGCATTGGTTTCAATGCTGTCAGCGATCACATCCCGGCTAACAAGACTATAACGCATACCATCTGTTCCCATGCTGATACCATCACTCACCCCGATGGTGTAGAAACGTAAACCCAGCAGACCTTCAGTCGTATTCACACTGTCGCGGACAGTAGTGGCGAGATCATTCAGGTGCATATTGCAGGGATTGCCATCCCAGCCCATACTCACAATACCTACCTGGGCTTTATTAAAATCTTCTTCCTTGAACCCGATCGCATAGTACATGGCCTGTGCGGCAGGTTGTGTAGGATCCTGGGTCAGTGTCTTTGAATATTTGTTCAGTTCGCTCATGATTGTTTTTTCTTTGTCTTAGGGCTGATCGTATTTAAGCCGGTTCCGTTTGTAATGCGTTTGTTTTTTCTATCACTCTGTTTTTATAAGCCTGCTGGATCATCCGGCTCAGGCTTTCATCCCAGGGGAGAGGAAATTCGGTGTCGTCCAGTTTCTTCCAACCGATGACTTCAGCCGCTGTTCCGCAATAGAAAACCGCATCGGCCTGCTTCAGTTCTTCCAGGGTAATTACTTTTTCTTCCACCGCAATGCCCAATGTTTCGCAGATCTCAAATACCGTGGCGCGGGTGATGCCGGGTAAGATATTTCCGGTGGCAGGGGTGAAGAGCTTGCCGTCTTTTTCATAGAACAGGTTGGCGCCCGGACCTTCGGCTACATTCCCATGCATATCCGTCAACAGCGCTTCATCAAATCCCGCGGCCTTGGCTTCCTGGCTGGCGAGTATGGAGTTGACATAATGACCAGCGGCTTTGGCATGGATATTAAATCCTTTGGGGTTGGGCCGTTGAAATGAACTGGTCATTACACTCAGCAGTTTATCTCCAAGGAAGGGCTGCATTTCCCAAACTTCAATCACGAGAAAGGATTCTGTGTTTACTACAAAACTCATGTTAGCCGGGGCGTAGACCACGGGCCGTATATACGCATCCTGGAGATTGTTCCTTTTGAGCACTTCGTAAGTAATGTCAATCAATTCTTCCGTCTTCCAGTGATAGGGAAGGTTCAGGGCCTTCGCGGATTGTTCCAGCCGGTCGTAATGTGCTTCTGCTTTGAAAATTTTTGTATCGCCATTGACAGTCATATACGAACGGATGCCTTCAAAAACAGAATAGCCGTAATGAAAGGACTGGCTGTAGAAATCCATTTTTGCTTCAGACGCTTTTACAAATGCGCCGTTCAGCCAGAGTACCGTATGTTCATTAAAATAGGAAGCCATTTTACTTTTTAGTTTTTACGATTTCAGTTTTTCCTGAGCGAAATAATTATTTATTCTTTAAGACTCTTAAGCCCCTCTTTTGGAGGGGTTGGGGAGGCCAAAAAAAGAAACCCGCCTTTTGGGAGGCGGGTTGCTGTATTTTGTTTTTTTTAATTAACTGTCAGGCACCACCTCCGTTTGAAGAAGTAATAATAATCACCACCACAATAATAATTGCGGCCACAGGAGCAAGATGACTATGTATAAAATTCTTCAACATAAAGGATGTATGCTTTCGTAAATATACACCCGCCGTTTCAATAAAAGAACTCAGCAAGCAATAATTATTTCACAGTGGACGAACCACCGTTCGTTGTATTGCCTGTTATATAATGGTTGATTTTCTCAACTCAATATTTTCTGTATTCACCGAACCCGAAATTTTACCACTTACAAAATCACTGATCAGTTCACCAATAGTGGAGGTGAAGTAGAAGTTAACAGGGTCAATATCTTTTGTAACAAATGAATTCAATAATGTCCAGTTTACCGCATCCCGCACCAGTTGGGCTTCTTCTTTCATTTCGAGGTGATCCAGCAACATGGCGGCAGACAGGATAGAACCAATCGGGTTAGCGATGTCTTTACCGGCGGCCTGCGGATAAGAACCGTGAATGGGTTCGAACAAGGCGGCCCCTTTGCCAATAGATGCGGAGGGGAGCAAACCAAGTGAACCGCTGATCACACTGGCTTCATCACTGAGGATATCGCCAAACATGTTTTCGGTCAGGATTACATCAAACTGCCGGGGATTAACAATGATCTGCATGGAGGCATTATCCACGAACATATAGTCTACCGTCACTTCCGGATATTGGGCGGCCAGTTCCTGTACCACTTTTCTCCAGAGCCTGGAGGTTTCCAGTACATTGGCTTTATCCACCAGGGTCAGTTTCTTTTTCCGGGTTTGTGCATGCTGGAAAGCGAGATGGGCAATGCGTTCAATTTCTTCGCGGGTATAGCTGCATTCATCAAAAGCCGAGGAACCATCCGCTGCGGTATCTTTCTTCCCGAAATAAATACCACCGGTCAGTTCACGATAGATGACAAAGTCCACGCCTTCGATCTGTTTGCTTTTCAGCGGCGACAGGTGGAAGAGTGAAGAATAAGTGCTGACCGGACGGATATTGGCATATAACTGTAACGACTTGCGCAGTTTAAGTAAACCCTGTTCCGGTCTTACTTTGGCGGTTGGATCATTATCATATTTCGGATGACCAATAGCGCCAAACAGGATCGCGTCACTTTTCAGACAGGTTTCAATGGTTTCATCCGGTAAGGGGTTACCGGTTTTGTCAATGGCATCGGCTCCCATCAGGTTATAGCTGTACTCAAATTCATGGTTGAATGAAGCGGCAATCGCATCCAGTACACGGATAGCTTGTTTGGTTACTTCCGGACCAATTCCATCCCCTTCAATTACGGCAATTTTCTTTTTCATAGTTGTTATCCTCGTTCGGTTTCAAATTTTTCAATCGCAGGTTTCATACTCAGTAAATAATCAATATCGTCATACCCGTTCAGTAAGCAGGTTTTTTTATAGCTGTTGATGTCAAAGGCAGCGCTGTCGCCGGTGGAAAGGATCGTGATGGATTGTTTCTCCAGGTCCACCAAGAGTTCAGTATCCGGACCCTGAGCAAATATTTTTTCCAGGAAGGCATCGCTTACCTGTACTGCCAGTACGCCATTATTCAGTGCATTGTTCTTGAAAATGTCGGCGAAGAAGCTGGACACCACCACCCGGAATCCGTAGTCCAGGATCGACCAGGCAGCATGTTCCCGGGAAGAGCCGCAACCGAAATTTTTACCGGCTACCAGGATATCTCCGGTGTATTGTGAATGATTCAGCGGGAAGTCGGTCCGGGGTTTTGATTCATCATCATTTTCATACCGCCAGTCACGGAATAGATTTTTTCCAAATCCATCTTTGGTGGTGGCTTTTAAGAAACGGGCGGGTATAATCTGGTCCGTATCAATATTCTCGATATTGATCGGTACAAAACGGCTTTGTATAATAGTCAGTGCTTTCATTACTTAGTTCATTAATTCCCGTACATCCGATACCACACCTGTAATGGCCGCCGCTGCAGCAGTAAGGGGACTGGCCAGTAAGGTTCTGGCGCCGGCACCCTGTCTTCCTTCAAAGTTACGGTTGGATGTACTGATACAATATTTTCCGGCAGGTATTTTGTCTTCATTCATACCGAGGCAGGCGGAGCAGCCCGGTTGACGGAGCTGAAACCCCGCTTCTTCAAAAACTTTATCAATACCTTCTTTAATTGCCTGAGCCTCTACTTGTTTACTTCCGGGAACGATCCAGACTTCCACATCATCGGCTTTTTTCTTTCCTTTTACAAAGGAGGCCACCATGCGCAGGTCTTCGATACGGGAATTGGTACAACTGCCAATGAATACATAATCAATCTTCTGTCCTTTGATAGGAGCGCCTTGTTGCAGACCCATATAGGCCAGTGATTTGTTCAGCCCCGAACGATCGCTTTCGTGAACGGTATCCGCGGCCGGTATGACTTCGGTAACACCGATTCCCATTCCGGGGTTGGTGCCATAGGTAATCATCGGTTGAATATCAGCTGCATCAAAATGGTATTCTTTATCGAAAAGGGCATCCGCATCGGTAAACAGTTTTTTCCATTCGGCGAGTTTTTTGTCCCAGTCAGCACCCTGGGGCGCAAATTTTCTTCCATCTACATAGCTGAATGTGGTTTCATCCGGGGCGATCAGCCCGCAACGTCCACCCATTTCAATACTCATATTACAGATGGTCATACGGGCTTCCATACTCAGGGAGCGGATGGCGGAGCCGGCGAACTCCACCGCGTATCCGGTGGCGCCGCTGGCGGAAATTTTTGACAGGATATAAAGGACAATATCTTTGGAGACCACCCCTTTGTTCAGGGTGCCGTCTACTGTAATACGCATCAGTTTGGGGCGGCTCTGCATCAGGCATTGTGTGGCCATCACCATTTCCACTTCACTGGTACCGATTCCAAAAGCAATCGAACCAAATGCACCGTGTGTGGAAGTATGGCTGTCGCCGCATACAATCGTCATACCCGGCTGAGTGAATCCGAGTTCGGGCCCTATAACATGAACAATGCCCTGGAACGGGTGTCCAAGGCCATATAATTCGATGCCATGTTCGGCGCAATTCTTCACGAGTGCTTCAACCTGTTTGCGACCCAGTTCTTCTTTGATTGGCAGGTGTTGATTGAGCGTGGGTACATTGTGATCTGCCGTGGCGACTACCTGTTGCGGACGGAATACCTTAATGCCGCGGTTGTTAAGTCCGGTGAATGCCTGCGGGCTGGTTACTTCATGGATCAGGTGTTTGTCGATATATAAAACAGAGGGGCCGCCGTCAATTGTTTTGACGACATGTTTTTCCCAGATTTTTTCAAATAATGTTTTAGCCATTTATAGGTATTATGCGATGGTTGTTTTTTGCTGATAAGCGGTGGCCATATGTCGGAGATCGCTGTCCTCCACTTCTTTTTTGCTATCGGCCACTTTCAGGAATTCACTATACAAGGTATCTACATCATTGCGGTCAAACTGGAATCCCAGTTTCTGGAAACGATAGGCGAGTGCACTGCGTCCGCTGCGGGCGGTCAGTACAATTTTGGAACTGTCGGCGCCTACTTCTTCCGGATTAATGATTTCATAGGTAGTGGCATCTTTTAAGAATCCATCCTGGTGAATGCCGGAGGAGTGAGAAAAAGCATTGCTACCCACAATGGCCTTATTGGGTTGTACAGGCATCCGCATGGTATCCGATACCAGGCGGCTTACCGGGTTCAGTCGTTCTGCTTTGATGCGGGTATGCAGATCCAGGTGCTTGTGTTGTTTGAGGATCATCACCACTTCTTCGAGCGAAGTATTACCGGCTCTTTCACCCAGTCCGTTGATGGTGCACTCAATCTGGCGGGCCCCATTGATCACTCCTTCGATGGAGTTGGCGGTTGCGAGTCCGAGGTCATTATGACAATGACAGGAAAGAATTGCTTTATCGATATTGGGTACATTATTGATCAGGTAGGCCATTTTTGCCCCATATTGATTGGGCAGGCAATAACCGGTGGTATCGGGAATATTCACGGTGGTGGCTCCGGCTTTGATCACGGCTTCCACCACCCGGGCTAGATAATCATTGTCGGTACGACCGGCATCTTCGGCATAAAATTCCACATCATCGGTAAAGTTCCGGGCCCACTTCACGCATTGAACGGCTCTTTCCAGGATATCTTCCCGGGTGGAGTTGAATTTCGATTTAATGTGAAAATCGGAAGTGCCGATCCCGGTATGAATCCGGCGGCGGGGGGCATGCCGCAGGGCTTCGGCAGCTACTTCGATATCTTTTTGTACAGCACGGCTGAGTCCGCAGACCGTTGCGTTTTTGATGGTCCGGGCGATCTGGTTCACCGACTCAAAATCACCAGGAGAGGAGATCGGGAAGCCGGCTTCGATAATATCCACGCCAAGGTCCTCGAGTTCAACGGCGAGCTCCAGCTTTTCCTTGGTATTCAGCTTACAGCCCGGCACCTGTTCTCCGTCGCGGAGGGTGGTATCAAAGATGAAAACTTTTCCTTCAGCCATAAATAATTGATAAATTGAGGGATATAAAAAAAGCAGGCGGCTTATTTTTGT
>Ga0209717_1005403_pt1 | contig 10087 bp, 12 predicted proteins | sample AD_UKC048_MetaG_FD_184418 | JGI IMG/M metagenome (GOLD analysis project Ga0209717, IMG submission 184418) | Active sludge microbial communities of municipal wastewater-treating anaerobic digesters from USA - AD_UKC048_MetaG (SPAdes) (version 2) | ecosystem: Engineered > Bioreactor > Anaerobic >... | reverse complement strand
TACTTTTGCCTTAAAGACTTCATCGTGTTTTTTTCTCATAGCGGACCTCCTGTGTCCTTAGATTTTACTACAGGAAATCCACCTTAAAAAGTGTTAAAATACAGTCCTAAAAAGCTAAGCCATTATAGGATACCAGTTATTTGTAAGGATCGCGCCTTCATATATTTTTTTTGTATCCTCGTCAAAGCTTGAAATCCATTTATTTAAATTCTGTTCCCCGAAATTAACCTTTACAAATTCCCTTGTTGAAATGACAGCCGTGCCTTTTACTTCCATATTAACCTCCCGTTTATCTTATTAAGCCAAAACTCCCCCGGCTTTCCCCTTACATTATATTGTACCGCGCATATTTTGTAAACTTCCCGCTTAATCCCCGGTTAATTTATCTTCACAAGTTCAAGCTCAAAAGTCAGGTCTTTTCCGGCAAGCGGGTGGTTCGCGTCCAGTTTCACTTCATTGCCGGATACTTCTTTTATTATTACCTGAAAAACCTGGCCTTCGGGGCTCATCATCTGAAGCTGCTGTCCGGCAGCCGGTTCCATTCCCAAAGGAAGATTTTCTTTTCCTATTAAAAACACGGCTTCATCACTGTATTCACCGTACGCTTCCGCGCACGGAATTATAATTATTTTTTTTTCGCCGGCAGACAGCCCGATTACGCCGTTTTCAAAACCCGGAATTACCTGCCCCTGCCCTATTGTAAATTCAAGCGGTTCTCTTCCTTCCGAAGAATCAAATACAACGCCGTCAGCCAGCGTGCCTTTATAATGCACCTTAACTTTATCCCCGTTTTTAACCGTCATTATTACCTCCGCTTTTACTTAATTCCCGCAAGAAAATCCTTTGCTTTTTCAATGTCATCCATTGCCACGATATTTTTTCTTCTTGTAAAAATAATAACCGCGTCATACAAAACTTTCTTTATTCCTTCAAGCCCTATAATAACGGTCATTTTAATATACGGTTTATTATCTTCGGCAAATTCCTTAAACGCGGCCGCGACTTCTTTATTATACATGCTTCCGCTTACATCAAGGAGCCCAAGCACGCTTTCAGGCGGCTGATTTCTTATCAGGGCTTCCGCCTGTTTCATTGTGGCCAGCACCTGATCCTTGTCCGAGTTGGAAAAATCCATCAGTACTATATTTTTGCCCTTATGCGTTATCACTGAACTTGGCATAAAACCTCCCCGTAAATTTTATTTAAGGCTGTTTTGCAAGAAATTCTTTTGCCTCTTCAAGCGTGTTCATCGTAATAAGGTTCTTTCTTTTGGAGAAAAGTATAACCGCGTCATAAAGCACTTTTTTAATTCGGTCAAGGCCTATTACAACCGACATTTTCACATACGGTTTATTACCGGCAACAAATTCTTTAAACGCGGCCGCCACTTCTTTATTATACATACTGTTTCCGCTTGTATCGGTAATTATATAAACACTTTCCGGCGGCTGAGTCCTTATAAGTTCTTCGGCCTGCTTTATCGTGGCAATAATCTCTTCGGTCGTTGCATCCGCAAAATCATTAAAAACAATCCTTTTTCCTTTGTAAGTAATAACAGAACTTCCCGGCATAAAACCTCCCGTATTTATTATTTTAACTATCTTATCACCACGGAGGCTGAATTGTCATTCTGTTTTTTTATGGCTTTTGTGAAATTAATAACTATCCTTATCTTGCGCACTTTACGGCCTGCGAATCATCTTCACCAATGCTTAAACTTATCTCTTCACCGGTGTTTTCACCTATATACTGCTGCGCGGCAGTTATCATAATCGGAAAAAACTTCCTTAGTTCTTTATTACCTCCGGTGTTGGAAATTGAAGTTTTCCACAGCTGTTTAAGTTTTTTGTTATCCTGTTTTATCTTAAGGTGGTAAGCGTCAAGAATTATGTATTTCGGATACGTGGTATAAACATCCGTCCTTTCCTGATACCCGGTGATTCCGTAATCCGGAGTATAAGAAGTGGTTGAAATATACTTCGTGGAGCCGTCCTCTTCCTTTATTATATTGGCTATTGTCGTGGTATCTCCGCCTGTCTGCCCCCATACAGGCGAGGAGTATGAGTAAACGTGCTGCTGGGCCTCGCCCACCCCATAAGACAAATAAACCTCCACATCCGCTTTGTCTATGCTATCCACAGGGGTATAACCCTTCTTTTCAAGCGCGGCAGCCACATAGCAGGCGTATTCCCTGAACTGAAGGTCTCCCGCGTCTATGTTTTTATTGCCCGATACAATAACAAAGTTTTTAGAGCTTAACGCCTGTCTGTCATTTATGGAATCCACATTTACAATGTACCGCCTGGAACACCCGGTAAAAAACAGTAAAAACATAAGAATAAACAGAATAATACACTTTTGAATTTTCATAAATTACCTCCTTTTGTTTATTTGTTTAACTATACCATACGATAAAAAGCCGCGCAAGATTGCTTGACTTGTTAGCACAAATGTGCTAATTTAAGAATAAGCAGAAGCGAATTAAGCAATTAAGCTATAGAGAAGGAATAAGCATAAGCTGTTTAAGCAATTAAGCTATAACGAAGGAATAAGCATAAACGAATTAAGCAATTAAGCTATAGCGAAGAAATAAGCATAAGCGAATTAAGCATTTAAGCTATAGCGAAGAAATAAGCATAAGTGGATTAAGCATTTAAGCTATAGCGAAACCGTTTTTGTATCGCTTATGCTTAATTGCCTATAGCTTACTCCGCTATGTTTTAAGCTTTCGCTTATGCTTAATTGCCTATAGCTTACTCCGCTATGTTTTAAGCTTTCGCTTATGCTTAACTGCCTATAGCTTAACACGCTATGTTATAATTTTTCGCTATAGCTTAATTGCCTATAGCTTAATAAGCTATCTTTTACTTAACTGCCTATAGCTTAATCCGCTATGTTTTAAGTTTTCGCTATAGCTTAATTGCTTATAGCTTAATCCGCTATGTTTTGGAGGTTATCATGCACAAAAGCACAAAAAAAGTCCTTGATGTAATCACAGAAAGCGTAAATGCAGGCGCCGCGCCCCCTACCCTAAGGGAGCTTGCGAAAAAAGCCGGGTTTTCCTCAACCTGGCCGGTGCGCTATCACCTGAAAAAACTGGCGGAAGAAGGTTTTATAAAGATGAAAAAAAACCTTTCCCGTTCCATAGAACTTACAGCGCAGCAGGCAGGCATACCCCTTCTTGGAAGGATAAGCGCAGGGCTTCCCATTTACGCCGCGGAAAATGTGGAACGCCACATTCACAGCGTTGTGGATATTTTCGGGGTAAAGGATATGTTTGCCCTGTCCGTTAAAGGCGACAGCATGATAAACGCCGGAATCCTTGACGGCGATATTGTCTTTGTAAGAAAACAGCCGTCCGCGGATGAAGGCGAAATTGTGGCCGCGCTTATAGGCGAAGAAGCCACCGTGAAACGCTTCTACAAATCCAAAGACGGCGTAAAACTTGTCGCCGAAAACCCGAATTACAAACCGATACTGTCAAAAGAAGCCGTTGTTATGGGAAAAGTTGTCGGCGTAATGAGGAAATGCTGATGCCTGCCGAAAAAATAAACGAAAAAATAAAAGCAGGCGTGGTCTTTGGCGCGGCCGGCCCTGTCCCCCGCTGGTTCACCTGGCGTAAAAAAAAGATACTTGTGACATCGGTGAATTATAAGTGGAAAAGCACTGACGGAAAAGCCGTGCTTCTGCACTTTGCGGTAAGCGCGGATTCCGGCAATTACGAAATTTCATTTAACCGGGACTCTATGGAATGGAAACTTTTAAAATCGGAAATCCTGTGACCGCTTCAGCCCGCACGATACTTCTGGTGGATATGAACGCTTATTTTGCATCCGTGGAACAGCAGTGCAACCCTGCTTTGCGCGGAAAACCCGTGGCGGTCTGCGGCGAAGGCCGCACAGTAATAGTGACGGCGTCATACGAAGCGCGCGCTTTTGGGGTAAAAACAGGGATGACGCTTCCGGAAGCCCGGCAGATATGCCCCGGCCTTATTCCCGTGCAGGGCGACCTTGATAAATATATAGAGACCTCGCTTCGCATACACAAAATACTTCTTAATTACACCGATATGGTGGAGGTCTTTTCCATTGATGAATGTTTTATGGACGTCACCGCCACACAGCACCTTTTTGGCGGCGCGCTTAACATAGCCCGCGAAATTAAAGCCGAGATAAAAAAAGAATTCGGGCTGTTATGCTCCGTTGGAATAGGGCCAAACCGGGTGGTTTCAAAAATAGCCGGCAAGATGCACAAACCGGACGGGCTTACCGTTCTTAACAAAGAAAATATCCCGAAGATATTTAAAAACATGCCCGTGGAAAAACTTCAGGGCGTGGGCATAGGCCCGCGCGTAGCCGAGAAACTTTACTTTATCGGAATAAAGACAGCCGCAGAACTTGGAGAGGCGCCTGTGCAGCTTTTAAAATCGCACTTTGGCATACTTGGCAGGATATACAAAGCCATAGGCATGGGGCTTGACGATACCCCCGTGGCAAAATACGGCGATGAAAAGCCGGTAAAATCCGTGGGCCACAGCCACACCCTTGCGGCAGACACCGCGGATATAAACGTCATATATTCGTATCTTTTAATGCTTTGCGAAAAAACCGGTTTCCGCCTGCGCGGATACGGGCTTACGGCGCGCACAGCCGCGCTTTATGTAAGATTTTCGGATTTTACCGGTTTTTCACAAAGAAAGACCTTTAAGCATTACTTTGATTCCGGTGAAGAAATTTTTAAGTGCGCCAAAGAAATATTCAGTTCCCTTCTGCCTTTAAAAAAAGAGGTCCGCCTGCTTGGCATAAGCACGGGCAATTTATCAGCCGCCGCGGGCCAGTCGTTTTTATTTGAAAAAGACGAGAGAAAAAGAAAAGTGACATCCGCCGTGGATGAAATAAACACAAAACACGGCGACTTTACCGTAAAACCCGCTTTGTTGATTACCGCCGAAAAGTTCGGTATACTTGAAAGGTGCGGGATAATAAGCACAAGGATATGGAAGAAATAGAGGGACAGATGCACGGAGGGACAGAGGGACGGTTAAAAACAGGCATGTACCTCGTAAATATTCATGCTAAAACAAATTTGCGATGTAGATGTCAGGTGAAGGAGCAAAAGATTTTACCGTACATCCGAACATCTGTGCATCCGTCCCTCATTTTTTAATATTCGGGGGGGTAATATGGCATCAGGCATTATTAAAATTGGCACGTCAGGTTTTTCTTTCCCTGACTGGAGAAAAGGCGTAATTTACCCTGCCGGGCTTCCACAGAAAGAAGAACTTTTATACTACAGTAAAGAACTTGCATTTGACACTCTGGAAATCAACGCGTCTTACTACACCATTATGGCAGAAAAGACCATTGCCGCGATAGGCCAAAAAACTCCGGATAATTTTGAATTTGTCATAAAGGGATACCGCGGCTTTACGCACGACCCTTTTGACACCCGCTTAGGCGCTAAAAAACCGTCAGAAAAAAAAGCTTTTCAGGACATGGAAAAATTTATATCTTCCCTTTCCCCGCTGCGGGAAACGGAAAAACTTGGCTGCGTCCTGCTGCAGTTTCCTGTGTTTTTTAACCCCTGCAAAAACTCTTATGATTACATAGCGGGCTGCAGAAGGGCATTTAAAGAGATACCGCTTGTCATTGAATTCAGAAACAAATCATGGGCCAAAAATGAAACCTTTGATTTTTTAAGGGGCAATGACCTTGGCTACTGCGCGGTGGACGAACCCAAACAGCCGCGCCTTATGCCGTTTATCAACGAAATCACCTCCGGCACCGCTTATTTCCGCCTGCACGGCAGAAGTGAAAAGTGGTTCAACGCGCCCATGGAAGAAAGGTATAATTACCTGTATTCTGACGAGGAGCTGTCTGATTTCATTCCGGACATTAAAAAGATGTCTTCCAATGCCGTAAAAACATACATCTTTTTTAATAACTGCCACGCGGGTTCCGCGGTAAAAAACGCGCTAAGGTTAAAACAGATGCTTAAAAAACAGGGAGTGTTATTTTAAATTATAGAAAATAAGCCATAGCCCATAAATAATTCAAATTGAAATTCCCGTTTCAGCCCAAAGCTCATAACCCACAGCCCATAAATAAGACTTAAGAAATTCTATTGCCCTATTTATGGCTTATGGGCTGCTCTCTATGGCTTTTTTAACCCACAAACAGGCTTTTGGTGGAAAACTGCGGGTCACTTGTAAGGTTAACGCCAAGCCGCTTTAAACCCGCTTCATCACCGGGCGTCGGCAGGTGCGATATGTGGACTTCACATCCCCTTAATTCCGTCAGCTTTTCCATAGCGGCTTTTGCCGTGGGGTTTGTGGCCGCGCTTATGCTTAAGGCTATCAGCGTTTCATCCAGATCAAGGCTGACTGTTTTTTTCTTCAGGATATCTTTTTTAAACGCGCTTATGGATTCAGTAATAAAAGGTGCCAGTACGTGTATTTTATCCGGTATTTCAGCCATATGTTTTATCGCGTTTAAAATTACGCTTGATGCCGCGTGCATGGTGGGCGAGTTTTTTCCGGTTATTATAGTTCCGTCGTTTAACTCAATCGCGGCCCCGCAGTATATGCCTTCGTTTCCCTTGTTCTTCTTTTCGCCGTCCTGCGACGCCTGCCTTGCGGGCACAACCACGCTTCTGTCTTCAGGTTTTACGTCAAGTTCTTCCATTAAAAGTTCCGCGCGTTCAACCGCTTCTTTGTCGGTAAGCCCCATAATGTATTCGCACTTGCACCGAAAATAACGCCTTATTACCTCCTGCTTTGAAGCTTCACGGACAACGGCGTCATCAACAATTCCAAAACCCGCCCTGTTCACTCCCATATCGGTGGGCGATTTATAAACATCCTTTTCATCCATTATTTTCTTAAGTATCCTTCTTATGACGGGAAAACATTCCACGTCGCGGTTATAATTCACCGACGTTTTGCCGTAAGCCTCAAGATGAAAGGGGTCAATAAGGTTAAAATCCTTTATGTCAAGGGTTGCCGCTTCGTACGCCACGTTTGCCGGATGCTTTAAAGGCAGGTTCCATATCGGAAAAGTTTCAAACTTGGAATAAGCGGATTTAACCCCCCTTTTATGGTCGTGATATAACTGCGAAAGGCATGTGGCAAGTTTTCCGCTGTTCGGGCCCGGCCCGGTTACTACAATAAGTTTCTTGTCCGTTTCTATATAGTCATTCGCGCCGTAGCCTTCATCGCTTACTATAAGGTCAACATCGGTGGGATACCCTTTTGTATACTTATGCGTGTATACTTTTACCCCCATCCTCTTAAGCTTGTTCATAAACTGCTGCGCCGCTATCTGGCCTTCAAACCTTGTGATTACAACCCCCAAAACATCAAGCTCGCATTCCCTTAAATCGTCAATAAGTTTTAAAACATCCATGTCATAAGTAATGCCGAAATCAGCCCTCATCTTCTTCACTTCAATGGCGCCCGCGTATATGGCTATAAGTATGCCCGCTTTATCTTTCATCTTCTGCAGCAGCCGCAATTTAACATTCGGGTCATATCCGGGAAGCACGCGCGCAGCGTGATAATCAAACATAAGTTTTCCGCCGAATTCAAGGTAAAGTTTCTGGGATTTATTGACGCGTTCAAGGATAAAAGAGGTTTGTTCGTTTAAATATTTCTCGTTGTCAAAACCGTTTTTTAATATCATTATTGCCCCCAGCCGCAGCCTTCGTATTTAATTGCATCTGGGATAATATAGTATAACGGCTTTTAAAGTTTTTCAAGGTTTATATTTGCAAAACATTTTTCAGCCGTAAACAGAGTAATTTATCCTGTCTTTGCCCCCGTGCTTGGCGGCATACATAAGGTCATCGGCTTTTTTTATAACATCATCAACCGTGCGGGCGGGCTTCATAAACGTCACCACTCCAAAACTGAAAGTGATAAGATTATGCTTTTTTTTCATGGCGGCGCCCAGCATCCTGTAAATCTTGCCGGCTATCTTTTTTGCTTTCAAGGGCCCGGCTTCTATCAGGATGACTCCGAACTCATCCCCTCCCAGCCTTGCCACCATATCGGTGGGCCTTATATGTTTTCTGATTATCCGCGCTATTTCAACAAGCAGAAGGTCCCCGGCTTTATGGCCGTGCATATCATTTACGGATTTAAAATTATCGGCATCAAGGTAAACAATGGTAAAAGGTTTTTTGTACCTTTTTAACCTGTTTAACTCCATTTCAGCATACCTGAAAAATCCCCTGCTGTTTGAAATCTTTGTCAGAAAATCCTCGTTTGCAAGCCTTATTTCCATTTCAAGCGACTTTCTGACGGCGTTTACAAGCGCGGAAACAGCAATAAACAGGACTATTCTTGCGGCTGTATTAATATAAGGTATAAACGGGCGCGAATAATCCCTTCCTGCGAATAAATCACCCACAAACCACGTCAAAGCCGCCAGAACCGAAACCGCAATTCCAAAACGCAGCCTGCCGAACCAGGCAGCTGCCATTACAGGAAGTATATAGAGTGTTGAAAAGGTAAATTCATATTCCACAAAAACGCCAAGCCACCCCAGAAAAGCACAGAATAAAACGCAGATAAATATTAAAATCCACGGATTTACTTTTTTAAGCCACTTTTCAAAGCCCGCGTTTTTTTCCATAATCTGCACCCCTGTACCAATTATACCAGTTAATACGGCGGGAAGCAGGGATTGTGCTCGTTTTTACGCCGCGCCGCGCGAATATTGAATGTATACGCAAGGGGCTGATACGTGTAAAAAACTTTTTTATACTCTTTTATCCAAAGGAATATATTCAAGTTTTATATCGCCCGTATAAACAGCCCTTGGCCTGAAAAGCCTGTTTTTCGGAAGGTATTCCAGTATCCTTGCCGTCCATCCGGAAATTCTTGAAGCGGCAAAAATAGGGGTAAACATGGCGGTTTCAATACCCATGGCTTTATATATAAGCCCGGAATAAAAATCAACATTCGGGAATATTTTTTTCTCTTTTGCCAGCTCCCTTACTATTATGCTGTCAAGTTTTGTGGCCGTGTCAACAAGCGGTTTTATTTCAGGCCTTTTTTCAACCATAAAACGGACAAGCGGCCCGAACACCCTTGCGCGCGGGTCATATGCCTTATATACCCTGTGGCCAAAACCCATAACCTTTCTCTTTGTTTCCCTGACCTTTTTAAACCACTCTTCGGCATTTTCCGGCCCGCCTATTTCTTCAAGGTCATACAGGACCTTTTCATTGGCGCCGCCATGAAGCGAACCTTTTAAACTTGTAATTGCCGCCACTATAGAACTGTACATGTCGGTAAGCGTGGAATTGGCAACCATTCCCGTAAAGGTGGAAGCGTTCATTCCGTGGTCAGCGTGAAGGATAAGAGCTATGTCCATTATTTTTTCCGTAACAGCGTCCGGCTTCTTCCCTGTCATCATATATAAGAAATTTGCCGCGTGGCTTAAGGATGAATCCGGTTTGACCGGTTTTTTGCCGGCCCTTATGCGCGCTATTACCGCCACAAGCGATGAAATCTGCGCTATAAGCTTTATGGCTATTTCTTCCTGGTTGGCAACGGATATATCTTCTGTCTTTTCGTCAATCGCGCCCAGCATGCCCACAGCCATATAAAGGCTTATCATGGGGTGTGTGTTTATATTTGTGGTAAGCCTTAAAGCGTCAAATACCTCATAAGGCAGTTCCCTGTAAGAAATAAGTTTTGCCTTAAAGTCATTTAATTCCTGATTATTAGGAAGCTTGCCGTAAAGCAGAAGGTAAGATGTCTCTTCAAACGTTGAAAAATCTGAAAGCTGAAAACAGTCATAACCCCTGTATACAAGGTGCCCGTTAACGCCGTCAACATAGCCGACTTTGCTTTCACAGGCAATCGCGCCTTCAAGCCCTTTGTTAATGGAAGCCGATATGGGCCATTCCACGGAAGAAGCTATTACCGCGCCTACTTCGCTTTGATTTTCCGTTTGAGCTTACCCCCAAAAACTGGACCACTTGAAACTGGAGTGATTAAGTGTTAAAACTACCAGTATCAGGAGGTTTGGACATGAAGAGAAGCAGGTTCACGGAAGCGCAGATTTTTGGGATTTTAAAA
>Ga0209717_1005402_pt1 | contig 10089 bp, 5 predicted proteins | sample AD_UKC048_MetaG_FD_184418 | JGI IMG/M metagenome (GOLD analysis project Ga0209717, IMG submission 184418) | Active sludge microbial communities of municipal wastewater-treating anaerobic digesters from USA - AD_UKC048_MetaG (SPAdes) (version 2) | ecosystem: Engineered > Bioreactor > Anaerobic >... | reverse complement strand
TACGGTCAAAGAAGGCTCGGCCATTGAAAAAGCCGCGCGTGATACCCAAAAAGTCTGTATCGTCGATTTTCACCGCCGCTACTCGCCGCACAATGTCAGTGGTCAGGAGTTTTTGAAATCGGGCAAGGCAGGCAAAATTTACAGTGTCAAAGCTTTTGTACACTACAACAACGGCATGGGCAAAAAAGAGGAAGAAACACCGCCGCCCGCTGGACTAGACTGGGATTTCTACTGTGGCCCTGCGCCCTTATCGACCTACAATCCTGGCATGCACCCGCGTGGCTGGCGACAGTACACCCAATTCGCCAACGGCAACATCGGCGACTGGGGGCCACATTGGTTTGATCAAATCCTGTGGTGGACGGAGGAAACCATGCCCCGCAAGATTTATTCTACCCAAAAATCGGATATCCGCAACTCCCTGGCCAATGCCCCGGAAGAACAACGGGCAGTATACGAATTTGAATCCTTCATCTGCACCTGGGAACATACCTTGCTCAGCAATCATCCCGAACGCCAGGGCGAAAATGTTGGGGTGTATTTTCACGGCACCGAAGGCGTCTTCCACATGGGCTGGCAACGGGGCTGGACTTTTTACCCCAACGATACCAAAAAGGAAATCCTTCGCGAAGAAGCCAAAATGAATCAGCCGGATCAACAAAACATCGACCTGGTCTGGAATGATTTTATGGCTTGTATTCCGACGGGCAAACGCCCATTTGCGGACATTGAACGCGGTCGGCATGCGACGAATATGGCGTTGCTGGGCAATTTGTCGGCGAAATTGGGACGCTCTATTGAGTGGGATCATGAGAAAGACATGATTGTAGGGGATAAGGCGGCGAATAAGTTGCTGAGTCGGGAGTATCGGAAGCCTTGGGAGTATCCGAAGTAAATAACAAAATTTATAAGTAGCATTATTTATTAGGTAGTGCGATTTACAAGAATATTTATTTCGTCTGCCACAAAGAAGCTTAGCCACGAATTGGACAGATTTTCACAAATTAAAATACTCATTTCGTTCGTGTTATGAGGAAGCGTAAACGAAGTTTGTGCTCTAATTTGTGCAATTTGTGGCGGCACAATTTTATGTCACAATTACCCTGTTCCGATTCCAAAAAGTAAAAACGCCATTCAAAAAGATGAAAATTACCGACCTTAAAACGCACAACAATTCACACGAAAGAGCATTTGAAGCATTTTGTAATCAATTATTTGAAAGGTGGGTAAGACGAGAATACAAAGATCAAGTAAGCTATTTTACAACTGTTAGAGGTGATGGTGGAGATGGCGGTGTAGAAGCTTATGCCATTTTAAAAAATGGTGAAATTGTAGGTGTTCAGTCAAAGTGGTTCCCGTTAAATGTGGGATACCAACAAATAAATAAAATCAAAAGCTCCATTAAAACAGCAAAAAAAATCCGACCTGCATTAACAAAGTATATTATTTGCTTGCCCAAAGATCTATCATCCCTTACTGGAAAGAATAAGAACAAGGGAAATCCTAATACTGAGGAAGAACGTCTTAAATCAATGTCTTTTGAAATAGTTTCGAAATTCCCCGATTTGGAACTTGTCTTTTGGACGGAACACCACCTTTTTAATCAATTACAATTTACTGAAAACGAAGGAATTAAACGATTTTGGTTTGAAAAATCGGAGATTTCGCAAGAATTACTACTGAAAAAGTTTGAGATTGCCCGAGCAGGATGGTTAAAGGAGAGATACGTTCCCAAGCTCCATTTACAAGGTGATGCGGAGAATTCGATTGAGGATTTGCTTTTAACGACTGAGAGTCGAACAAGATATTTAGACTCCATTGACAATGTCTTTGTTAAAATTGCCCGGTCAAAGAAATTATTGGTAAAATTCAATGAACAGACTAAAGGATTCCCGATAAACCAACAATTGAAAGTTATTTTTAAAAACTTGGAAGAATTTGAGGTTGCGCTAAATTCTCTGAAGCAAACAATAGCTTTATGCTCTTCTGACTTCCCTCCAAATTTAGAAGAAGTATATCTGTGGGATGTGAAATTAGAATTAGAACGAGGAAAATTTGGAAACAAAGTTAAAGGTTTGCAAGATCTGTTAAGTGAGGCTCTGGCTGAATTACATCAGGCAAATCTACCTCAATGGTTGCAAGACTTGCCTAATCAAATCGCCGCTCATAACCTAATTTTGATGGGTGAGCCTGGTATTGGCAAGACTCATATTCTTGCTTTTGCGGTTGAAAAACGTCTAGAAGAAAATTACCCGGCACTCATTATTCAGGCTCAAAATACCCCTTGTAATAACTGGGCTGAAATTTTACAAAATGGGTTAGGAAGCTTGACAACGTGGACTTTTGATGAGATCTGTACTGCTTTAGAAGCTCTTGCCTCACGAACAGACGCGTATAGAACACTTCACAACGAAAATGAAAATTTACCTGCCGAACCAACTTGTGTTTTAATAGCAATTGACGGTATAGATGAAGTTCGCCATAGTGACTACTCGAATTGGAAAACCCGACTCAATGAACTGAAGGCAATCATCAAACAATATCCTCGTTTGCGCTTCCTTATTAGTTGTAGATCTTACGGGATTGCAAACAGGAACCCGGTTGACCTAGACTTCGACGACGAAATTAATCAGAGACAAGATTTAACGGATGGTTTAGAGCGATTTCCTTCGGAAGTCACTTTAAAGCTTATTCCCCTTTATCTCCAAGAGTATGAAGTAAAATTTGAAGGGCTTAATTGGCTAAAATATGCATTTAGAACACCACTGGAACTAAGACTTTTTTGTGAATCCTATAAAGGGCAAAACATTTCTCAAATCAGCAAGCCTATTCATACAACCTTAAAGCACCTTATCCAAGAAAAGATGTATCGAATGGAAGAGGAGTTTACAACAAAATTTTTCCCTCCTTGGACTCCTTCGGAGCAAGTTTTTAAGAAATTCTTAATAGTGATCGCAAAGATTTTCTCAGAATATGACGAGGCTGAGCATGAGTCCCTTTGCCAAGAGATACAAGCCAGTTTAAAAGGTGTTATGGACCGGAATTGGGCTGGAAAAATATTGGAATTTACTGCACAACATGGGGTATTACTCCAATTAAAAAAGTCGATAGATGATGTACTTGAAATAGAAGAAATTTCATATAGCCCATCCTATACGTCATATATTGACTACTTCTTAGCATTGAGAGCATTAGATCTAATTGTTTCTACCAAATCAAAAAAACTACCTACAGCCCTCCCAAAAAACAATCAAAATTCCATTCACTTAACAGCCGTTTCTTTGCTCAACGATCACGATATCTTAATCGGGGAAAACGGTTACTGGGTAGATGATTTTGACGAACTCCAATTGCACTTCATGCAATATCAAGCTCTTGCAGAAGGTAGCATTCAACAAATTCAGTCTAGGCTTCATAATTTAGAAGAACGCTTCAAAACCTCACGCAAAGACCAAGCATTGATACTTCAGGAGATCGTACTGCCTCACATCGTAAACAAATCATTGAATCTTGGGCGAGAATTCATCCATAAAATCTTATCCGGTTATACAAATAGTTTTGAAAGAGATTTAATGTGGTCTGGAGATGAATGGCTACGTAAAAACCCAGGAGGCATTCCATCTCCAAGTAATATTTTACAAAGGATTTATGGGCTAGAACAAGACCAAGCCTATGATGAACAACCATTAATACTTGCTTGGGGGCTTTCAGCTCTTGACAATCATGCTCGAAAACACTTTCGTAAGGAGTTAACTAAATGGGGTGCTGCGAACATTCCGGAATTTGTCAAGCTTTTAGATTTGATGTTTTCTTGTCAAGACCCTCAGATTCAAGAAGACCTTACTGCTATTGGCTTGGGCATTGTAAGTATTACAAGAAGCACCGGAAAAGGACTCGATAAATTGGCAAAATGGATGATTCACAATGTATTCGACCCAAGTCTTTCTTGTCAAATCACAAACTCTGTTATCCGGCATGGTGCAAGAGCATGTATTGAGCGGGCATTCCAATTAGGGGAGATAAGTTTCGAAGATGTCTTAAAAGCCCATCCCCCTTATTGCAATAGTCATCATTTGTTACCACTGGATTTGTCGACTATCACCGAAGGAAATACTTACCCAATTGGAGACGATTTAGAATGGTACGTGATCAAAAAAAGTTATGAGGATTTTCTTGAACTAGGAGAAGAGGAGAACTCTAACTCCATCACCTCTAATTTTTTAAGACCTTATATGAAGCATTGCGGTATCCAAATGGAGGTAAATGAATGGGCCGTTGCTGCCGCAAAAGCTTATATACTGAGTTTGGGATTCAATCTAAAAGATAGATATATTAGTACTGAAGAATCACATGGTTCTCTAAGTAAAATCATGACTTTAGAGGAAAAATACGTTTGGTTGGCAGTTCATAAAATACAAGGATATTTAGCCGACTTTGTTCCTTATAAACAGTGGGACGAGCTTCCAAAAATGCTTGAAGATTATAGCCAGATTGTTCATATTCAAAATCCAGTAGCGAAGCAAATGCTCTTAACTGTAAATGAAGTAGAAAAGTTTGGGTTGGCGGCTAAAGTGGTTGGTGAAAGCAGATGGTTCGTTCCTGAAGAAATTGCCCCTATTCTAGTTTGTAAAAATCTCGACTTGAAAGAGGACTTACTTACTTGGGTAAATACTACTCAACAACCTGATTTTAAGCGTTGGATTGAATCAGAAGATTTCTTCATAGATCCTATCACAAATGAAATAATAAAAGGGAAAGCAATTCATGGAAGCTTAAGTTTGGCAGAGGCGAATATATTTGGTAGAACATCACTACATTATGTTTGTATCTTGATGGAGGAAAAGATAGCACCCAATTTTGTAAAGAATTTCAAAAAAAACCACAACCAACTAAAGTTTCTTTTCCGTGATTTGGATTCATTAAAAGCAAGAACAGTATCAACCTATTTTTCTCCAGATGATTTAGTTTGGATGGACTGGGTTTCTGAAGAGTGCTCAAGGACCAAGTTTGATATTCCTAATGTTAGTCCACAACCTTTTGAGTCAATTCACACAGTTGTGAAAGTGGCTGATCGCGACGCCACTGAAGGAGAAGAGTATTTTAAACTTCCTTCTAAATTTATCAGACAGCAATTGGGCATAGTTTCAATGGGATACAATTCTTTTTTTGATGCAAATGAAAACCAAATTGCATGGTCACTAAATTTAGGTAAATCTGGAGATGATAATCAGGAATTCGTTTTCGTAGATTCTATTTTGTTTGAGGAAATGCTCAAACGTTCTAAATTAAAGCCTCTTTGGTTTTTTTTTCAATTCAAAAGCACTACTGCTGAGTTAAAAAAAGACCATAAAGATGCGCATGCTCAGAACTGTAAATTCTGGCTAGTCTGGGAAGAAAGAGGAAACTATAAAAACCTTCTTTTCCATGATGGATGGTTTAGGAATGAATAGTTCCTGGCCATGAAGGATACGCCTGAAACAGAAAATTTATACCCATAGTAACTATGCCTTCCATAAGGGCATTAGCCTCAAAAAGTCACTACAGCCCTATAATAAGTCAAATGGGTTGATCACATTTAAACCCTCGATGGAATTAAAATCTGACACATTGCGTGTAACCAAGGTGAGTCCATAAACAAGTGCAGTTGCCCCAATTATAGCATCGGGAAGTTTTATTCTTTGTTTTTTCCGAATGGCAATTGTTTGTCGAACGACTGCGTCAGATAATGGAAGTACAGTAAGATCAGATACAAATTCATTGGATATCCGCTCCTCATCTGGTGATGGAAAATTAAAGCCAAGCACCTCCATCTGGGTTACTACAGATAGCGCAACTTCGGCATTGTCAATGGCTGCACCAACCAATTTAAATCCGTTTTCCGTAAGGGTTTGATTCAAAAAATACAGACAAATATTGGTGTCTAGTAGATATCTCTGTCCCACTCTTCGCGCATTTTACGGATCTCAAAATCTATTTTTTCCATACTCAGTGGATTATTTTTCCAGGCACCCCAGTATTTGCTGGAAAGGGGTTCATCCGTTGTTGGTACAGCAACGGCCTTGTTTTCCTCATCAACTCTGATCTGCTCTACAAAATCCATCGATTTTAACAGCTCCACCAAATAGCGCATTTTTTGCTGGTTACTCACCTCAATATGAATAGTCATCGACTTTTAAATTTTAGACAAAGTTAAAGAAATTTAAGGTTCGGATCAAGATGAGGCTTGTCATGATTCGAAAGCGAAAGTAATACCACGCTCAGTTCCCAACACCCCATAAAAAGGGTAAAAGTACAAAGGGTTAAGACCGGGTCAGGCGAAAACCGATACCAACGCTCCGGAGCTCAACTTTGTTCCCCCCGCGGCAGAAGGCTCGACAGTAGCTTGCATTATTGGCCCAGGACCCGCCACGAACCACCCGGAGGCCTTGGTCACCACCTTCCGTCCAGGCTGAACCATCCTGCGGTGCACCTTTATAGTTTTCATGCCATACATCGGCGCACCATTCCCATAGGTTTCCACTCAGGTCAAATAGCCTCAGATCGTTGGCCGGAAAACTGCCTACTGGGGTAGTTTTTTGGCGGTATTCGCCTTTGATCAGGTAGGGTTGGGTGTTCGATTCATGCTGCCCATTGAAGTTGATCTCGGTAGGCACCGCAATGTTTTTGCCATTCCCGAAGCGTACTTTGTCGCCTCGTTCACGGGCAGCGTATTCCCATTCGGCCTCGGTGGGTAGGCGGTAGTTCAGGCCGGTGCGTTTGTTGAGTATCCTAATGAATTCCTGGGCTTCGTCCCAATTGATTTTTTCAACGGGCAGCTTTTCATTTCCTTTAAAATGGCTGGGATTGTAGCCCATGATTTTTTCCCACTTGGCTTGGGTTACGAGGTTGCGAGAGAGGTAAAAATCTTTGACCCGGACGGTGTGGACGGGTTTTTCATAATCACTTCCCTCCCCAAACACATCCCCCATCTCAAAACTACCTCCTTGGATGAAGACCATTTCGCTGTGGAAGGGGTCGACCTGAGCCAAGTCAACTTTGGGTTTGGAGGGTATTTCAACCATGGAGGCGGGCGCATTGGTAGCACTGCCGACTGGCTTGGCTACAGCTCTAAGTCGTTCAACTTCGGTAGCCACTACGTGGGCCACGTGGCCGTAGGCTTTTTTTTCTTCGATGGGGCGGTCTTCGTACAAGATGGCCTGAAAGGCTTCCAGTTCAGAATATTTCCACAGGCACTGGCGCAGAATGACGGGCAGTACCCTGGCGGTGCCTTCCCGTTCGCGTTGCAGGATGGTGGGCAATTCGATGTCGTTGACGTAATTGGAATCCAGAAACTCGGCAGTGACCAGCAGCAGATAGATGTCGGCACGGTGCAATTCCTCCTTGATGCGGGGCTCCCATTTTTCTCCGGCCTGGATGACGCCATCGTAAAAAATATGGCAAAATTCACGGCGTTCCAAAACGCGCAATTGGGTGCGCAGTTGTTCGAGATGGGGTAAGTCTTGACGGGAGTAAGCAATAAAAATGCGGGGAATATGCGACATACAACTCGGATGTTAATTTCAGGCAAGTATACGAATTTGTACTCAAGCAAGTGATTTTGCCTCGCACTATTTCGAGCATCTTGCGGCTCAACCCTTCAAATTTCTCCATTCCACAACTTTTATATACACTTTCATGCTCAAGCTCACTTCCAAAATTCCCAAATTTTAGGTACTTTGTACCCTCAAGAAAAACAGTCCAATGAACCGTCTACTCGCATTTGTTACTTTACTGAGCATCGGTGTTGGTGCCAGTTGTACCGCTCAACCCAACGCAGCTTATCTCGCCAAAAGAGAGGCTTTTATAGTGGGTCTGATGAAAAAAATGACCCTTGATGAAAAATTGGGGCAATTGAATCTAGTCGTTGGTGGTGAAGCGACTACCGGCTCGTCCGTCAGTACGGATGTAGAAACCAAAATCAAAGCCGGAAAAATTGGGGGCATTTTCAGTATCTCGACCCCTAGCAGAATCCGCAAAACCCAGGAATTGGCGGTCAACCAAAGCCGTCTAAAAATCCCGATGATTTTTGGGATGGACGTCATCCACGGGTACAAAACGCTTTTTCCCATTCCACTGGGCATCTCCAGCAGTTGGGACATGAGTATCATCGAAAAAATGGCCCGCATCTCCGCCATCGAAGCTTCAGCGGATGGCATTTGTTGGACTTTTTCGCCGATGGTCGACATTGCGCGTGATCCCCGCTGGGGCCGCATTGCCGAAGGTTCGGGTGAAGACCCTTACCTGGGTTCTCAAATTGCCCGCGCCATGGTCAAAGGTTACCAGGGTAGGAGTTATGCCGAAACCAATACCATCATGGCTTGTGTGAAGCACTTTGCCTTGTACGGTGCTTCCGAAGCGGGCCGCGATTACCATACCACCGACATGAGTAAGGTGCGCATGTACAACGAGTATTTGCCTCCCTACAAAGCCGCCCTTGATGCTGGTGCAGGTTCTATCATGGCTTCTTTCAACGAAATTGATGGCATACCCGCTACCGCCAATAATTGGTTACTGACCGATCTGCTGCGTCGCCAGTGGAAATTCAAAGGTTTGGTCGTATCCGATTACACCGGGATCACCGAAATGGTCAATCACGGTTTGGGGGATGTACAAACTGTGGCCGCCAAAGCCCTCATGGCGGGCAACGACATGGACATGGTGAGCGAAAGTTACGTCAACACCCTGGGCAAATCCTTGAAAGAACAAAAAGTGACCCAGGCACAAATCGACCTGGCTTGTCGCCGGGTGTTGGAAATGAAATACGACCTGGGCTTGTTCACCGATCCCTTCCGCTACTGCGATGAAAACCGCGCCAAAACCGAAATTTTTACCGCCGAACACCGCGCGGAAGCCCGTAAAGCCGCTGGTAAGTCATTCGTTTTGTTGAAAAACGACAAACAAACCTTGCCGTTGGCCAAAAACGGCACCATTGCCCTGATTGGCCCCTTGGCCGACAACAAGGAAAACATGGCGGGTACCTGGAGTGTATCCGGTGATTTTACCAAGTGTGTCTCGGTAGAAGAGGGCATCAAAAACGTGGCTGGAAATGTCACCATTTTGAAAGCACGGGGTGCCAACATTTACAGCGATGCACGCCTGGATGCCAACGTGAGCATTTTTGGCAAACCCACCAACCGCGACAAGCGCAGCGACGCCGAGATGATCGCCGAAGCGGTAGCCACCGCCCAAAAAGCAGATGTGGTGGTCGCGGCTTTAGGTGAAGCTGCCGAGATGACGGGCGAAGCTTCCAGCCGTTCGGATATCAGCATTCCCGAAAACCAGCGCGACTTGTTGAAGGCTTTGGTGAAAACTGGCAAACCGGTCGTATTGGTGTTGTTCACTGGGCGGCCATTGGCTTTGCCCTGGGAAAATGAAAACCTGCCAGCCATCCTCAATGTATGGTTTGGAGGCACTGAAGCGGGCAATGCCATTGCCGATGTGCTGTTTGGCGATGTGAACCCATCGGGAAAATTGTCGGCGACCTTTCCACGCAATGTGGGCCAGATTCCAATTTATTACAGCCACAAAAATACCGGACGTCCTTATTCAGGCAATGGAACAGATTTTCAGAAATTCCAATCCAACTACCTGGATGTGCCCAATAGTCCGCTCTATCCATTTGGCTATGGTTTGAGCTACACCAGCTTTGAATACAATGAGCTTACGTTGAGCAAAAAGACCTTGGGCATGTCCGTTCCCAAAGACGTGATCAATGTCAGTGTGACCGTCAAAAATACCGGCAACTTCGATGGCGAAGAAGTGGTGCAACTTTACATTCGCGACAAGATACGCAGCATTACCCCTCCGGTGAAAGAACTCAAGGGCTTCCAAAAAATCATGCTAAAAAAAGGTGAATCCAAAACGGTAAGCTTTGCAGTATCGGTAGAAGATTTAAAATTTTACAACAGCACATTGAATTTTGTAGCTGAACCCGGGGAGTTTGTGGTGTTTGTAGGCACCAATAGTCAGGATGTGAAAGAAGCGATGTTTACGTTGAACAAGTAGCTACTAGCATTTAAACATGGACAGCAACATCCATAAGTTTACAAA
>Ga0209717_1005388_pt1 | contig 10108 bp, 7 predicted proteins | sample AD_UKC048_MetaG_FD_184418 | JGI IMG/M metagenome (GOLD analysis project Ga0209717, IMG submission 184418) | Active sludge microbial communities of municipal wastewater-treating anaerobic digesters from USA - AD_UKC048_MetaG (SPAdes) (version 2) | ecosystem: Engineered > Bioreactor > Anaerobic >... | reverse complement strand
ATCACGCGGCCGATCCACGCGCTGGTGGGAGGGCTTGGCCAGATCGCGATCGGAGATCTTTCGGCACGTGTCACCGTCGATTCCCACGACGAGATCGGCCAGCTCTCCAGCGCCGCCAACAAGATGGCCGAGGCTCTCGACTCCAAGGCTCAGCTCGCCGTCCAGATCGGCGACGGCGACCTCCGTCACGAAGTCCAACTCGCCTCGGACAAGGACACCCTCGGCCTCGCACTACAGAAGATGGTTTCGAACCTCCGCGACATCGTCGCCAACGTCCGCTCCGCCGCAGAAAACGTCTCCGCCGGTTCCGAAGAGATGACCAGCACCGCCCAGACACTCTCCACCGGCTCCTCCGAACAGGCTGCCTCCGTCGAGCAAGTCTCCGCCTCCATGGAGCAATCCTCCGCCGCCATCCAGCAAAACACCGACAACGCACGCCAAACCGAGAAGATCGCCACCAAGGCCGCAGACGATGCCAACCAGGCAGGACAATCCGTCTCACAGACCGTCCAGGCCATGAAGGACATCGCACAAAAGATCTCCATCATCGAAGAGATCGCACGACAGACCGACCTCCTCGCCCTCAACGCCGCCATCGAGGCCGCTCGTGCCGGCGAACACGGCAAGGGCTTCGCCGTCGTCGCCTCCGAAGTCCGCAAACTCGCTGAACGCTCCCAGACCGCCGCCGGCGAGATCTCCAAACTCTCCTTCTCCTCCGTCGAAATCGCTGAGGCCGCCGGCTCCATGCTCGACAAACTCGTCCCAGATATCCGCAAAACCGCAGAACTCGTCAAAGAGATCACCGCCTCCTCCGAGGAACAAAACACCGGCGCATCCCAGATCAACAAGGCCATCCAGGAACTCGACAAAATCATCCAGCAAAACGCCTCCGCCTCTGAGGAACTCGCCTCCGCCTCCGAGGAGCTCGCCTCTCAGGCCGAACAACTCCAGAGCACCATCGAGTTCTTCAAGGTCGACCCACAAGCCGCTCGCATCGCCTCCGCTCGCACCTCGCCGGCAGCACAGAAAGCACCGCCGGCAGCCCGCGCCCGCATGGCCGCAAGCATCCGCACCACCTCCGATCTCAAACTCTGAAGGGTTCAGTTATGAGCGTCGCGGACGTGACCAGTGCACTGACGCCGCAGCAGTTCGCGGATTTCAGCACCTTCATCGCGCAGCATCTTGGGATCAAGATGCCCCCCTCGAAGCAGGTGATGCTGCAAAGTCGCCTGCACCGGCGGCTGCGTGAGCTTGGGCTGGAAAGTTTCGCAGAGTACCACGAACGATTCTTCCGAGACGAGGCCGCCCAGGCCGGGGAGATCGAGCACCTGCTCAATCTCGCGACGACCAACAAGACGGACTTCTTCCGCGAGCCCGAGCACTTCGACATCCTTTCGCGCGAAGTCCTGCCTCGATGGCTCCATCAGCCCACCGGTTCGGTCTTCCGGGTGTGGTGCGCCGGTTGCTCCACCGGAGAGGAACCGTACACCCTCGCCATCACCCTGATGGAGGCGCGCGCCCGGCAACCCTTCGAGTTCTCCATCCTCGCGACCGACGTCAGCACGCGCGTGCTCGAGCACGCCCGCACCGCCATCTACACCGAGGAGCAAATCGCCCCCATTCCGCAACCGCTCCGCACAAAATATCTCCTCCGCAGCCGCGACCCGGAAAAACGCCACTATCGCATCGCCCCCGAAGTGCGGGCCAGCGTGCGCTTCGGGCACCTCAACTTCCTGTCGTCCCAGTACGGGCTGCGCGAGCTGATGGACGTCGTTTTTTTTCGCAATGTCATGATCTACTTCGACCGTCCCACACAGACGGACGTCGTCACCAAGATCTGCCATCATTTGCGGCCCGGCGGGCATCTCTTTATCGCGCACTCCGAGTCGCTTCAGGGCCAGCCGCTACCACTGCGCCTCCTCGGCCCGGCCTTCTTCCAACACGATCCCTCGGTCCTGCGCACATGAGAAACACCGGGTTCATCGCACCGCCCGCCCCAGACTGCGACGTCGTCTTCGCCGAAGCCACCCTATGGGCCGGCGATATCGTCGCGGACAAGACCCCCGTGCGCATGTCGACCGTCCTAGGCTCCTGCGTCTCCGTCTGCCTGTACGACCCGGCCAAACGCTGGGGCGGCATGAACCACTTTCTTGTCCCCAAGGGGGGCACCACGGCGATCCACGGCGACTGGGCCGTGGCCCACCTCGTCGAACGCATGCACGAGCTCGGCAGCCCGGCACGCAATCTTCAGGCGAAGATCTTCGGAGGCGGCAGCCCTCTCCGCCTCGCCAACGAGGAGTACGCCGTCGGCTCCGCCAATGTCGCCGTAGCACGCCATATGCTCGCCTCCTACAACATCCCCATCGTGGCCGAGCGCGTCGAGCACGGCGGCGGCCTGCGACTTTTTTTCGAAAACTGGACCGGCACCGTGTGGGTCCGCCTGCACGCATCCAAAGGAGCCTGATATGCAAAACCCCGTCAAAGTCCTCATCGTCGACGACTCGCCCGTGATCCGGATGACCATGTCCGAGTTGCTCGCCTCCGATCCGGAAATCCAGGTGCTCGGCGCCGCAGCCGACCCCTATCAGGCCGTCGCGCTCATGCGACAGCAGGCGCCCGACGTCATCACCCTCGATGTCGAGATGCCCAAGATGGACGGGCTCACCTTCCTGCAAAAAATCATGGGGCAGCACCCAATTCCAGTGATCATCTGTTCGAGCCACACGACCCTCGGCTCGGACCTGACGGTCAAGGCACTCGACTACGGTGCCGTCGACATCATCACCAAGCCGCGCATCGGCACCGAGGCGTTTCTCGCCGAATCACGCATCCTCATCTGCGATGCCGTCAAGGCCGCCGCCCGCGTCCGCTCCGACCGGCTCGCCCGGCGCGTCGGCGCCAGGCCCAAACTCACCGCCGATGCAGTCCTGCCCAAGGCCGAGCCCGGCGCACGCATCGCCGCGACTGAGAAGATCATCCTCATCGGCGCCTCGACCGGCGGCACCGAGGCAATCTCGACCCTCCTCGGAAGCCTGCCCGCAGAGACGCCCGGCATCGTCATCGTGCAGCACATGCCCGAGGGGTTCACCAGCTCCTTTGCCGCCAACCTCGATACCTTCTGCCGCCTCAAGGTGAGCGAAGGGACCGACGGCGCCCCCGTCCTGCCCGGCCACGCGTTGATCGCTCCCGGAGGCAAACACACGCTCATCAAACGCACCCACGACCGCTACTTTATCGAGGTGCGCGATGGCCCGCTCGTCAGCCGGCACCGCCCCTCCGTCGACGTACTCTTCCGCTCCGCCGCACGCTACGCCGGCGCCAACGCCATCGGCGTCATCCTCACCGGCATGGGCGACGACGGTGCCCAAGGCATGAAGGAGATGCACGATGCCGGCGCCTACACCTTCGCCCAAGACGAGCACACCTGCGTCGTCTTCGGGATGCCGGGCGAGGCCATCAAGCTCGGCGGCGTAAAACAGGTGCTCCCCCTGGAACAGATCGGCCCCGCACTTCTGCACCAATGCCGCATACCGGCTCCGGCCCCCCTCCACCCATGAAAACCATTCTCGTCGTAGACGACTTTGCGAGCGTTCGCCTCTACCACACCACCTTTCTCAAACAGAAGGGCTATGATTGCGTGGCGGTATCCGACGGCGCCGAAGCGTTGCGCGTACTCCAGCAGCGCCCCATCGACCTCGTCCTACTCGACATGGTGATGCCCACCATGGACGGTATCGAATTCCTCGCCCGGGTGCGCAGCATGCCCGGCTTTGCCAGCCTGCCCATCCTGGCCATCACGTCCGAGGCCCAGAAAGCCGAGACCCTCGAATCGCAGGCACGCTACGGATTTCACGTGCTCCTCAAACCGGTCCTGCCCGCGGCCCTCCTCGAACAGGTGCAACGCCTGCTGCCACTCGAATAGCCCACGGCCATGCACCTCATGACGCCCAACGCCCTTCGATTTGCCCGCGAGATCCGCAGGCGCTGCCACTGGCCGCGCTGGCAGACGTCGCTGAAGTCCTGGCGACCGGCGTGGGTGGGCGATCTCCGCATCCGCCGCCTGCAACCCGCCATCGCCAGCCATCAGGAGGCCCTCTTGCGATTCGGACACGAGTCAGACGAGGAGTTCACAGCCCTCGCCGTCGAGCTATCCCGCCTCAACGCAAAGTTCTCCGAGTTGCGCGAACAAAGCACCGCCCTCGATCTTGTCGTGCAGGGCCACGACGAGGAGCGTGCCTCCGACGCCGCCTACCAGCTCTACAAAAGCTCCATCGACCTCGTCCACTCGAGCATGGGTATCGCCCTCTCCGAGCAGGAGCAGATGCTCCAGGTCGAGGCGGGTCTGCAAAACGCCCAGGCGGCCCAGCGCCATTTCTCCCATAATAACATCACCCTGCGTGTCCTCATGATGGGCCTGCGCATGGAGGCGGCACGCGTCGACCCCGAGAATCAGGGTGTGTTTCTCAACGTGGCCGACGCGGTCCAGCAGACCGCCGAGAAAATCATGGAGACCGTCGGCATCGCCTTCGGGCACCTCCACTCCGTCCTCGCCGAAACGGGTGCCGAGCGCAGCCAAATCAAGCACCTCGAACAATCCCTCGACGGCCGCGCCCATGCAAATATCGCCGCGATTCACCGCGAGCTCGATGCACTCCAGACCGCCCTTGCCCCCTGCCACGAAGAGGGGCTCCGCATTGCCGCCCTGCTCGATCAAACTACGCCCACCTCCCTGCGCATCATCTCGGCACTCCAGCACCAGGATATCGTCCGCCAAAAACTCGAACATGTCGCCACCGGCTTCAACGACATCACCACCCACCTGACCGACGGCCACCTCGTGCAGGCCCATCGCAATATCCACCGCCGCCTCGACCACGGATACCTCCACCATGCAGCCCGCGTGCAGCAGGCGCACCTCATCGCCGCCCGCGAGGAAATCGAAACCGCCGGCGAAAAAGTCACCTCCAGCCTCCACTCGCTCCTCGAGCTCGGCGACGGCCTCATGCGCCAATTCTCCCGCATGGAGGAGGTCGCCGAGACCGCGTTTGGCAACTTCCACGTGGCAGAAATGTTCGCGCGCGAAGTCGAGGCCCTCGCACAAATCGCCGACCAGGGCCGCCAGACCAACCAGAAGGTCACCGCACTCGTCGCGCGCATCACCGAGATCGTCGAAGTGTTTTCCCGGCACCTCGGTGGCCACGAGTACGACGTCCGACTCGTCGCCCTCAACGCCCAGATCGCCGCCTGCCGCATGCCCGATGCCGAGGCCCTCAACAAACTCGCCGAGGAGATCAACCGCGTGGCCACTGCAAACGCCGCCCTGACCGACGACCTCACCCGCGAGCTCAACCACACGCTCCGCCACCTCGAAGGCATCAAGCGCGAGGCCGACGAATTTCTCCGCATCATCTCCACCGAGCGCAGCGCCCTCGCGGCCAACGCCCAGATCGTCACCGGCAAACTCAACCGGCTAAGTGCGATCGTCCGCCAGAGCACCGCACGCCTCAACCAAGAGTTCGCCGCCGTCCACGGCAGCTGCAAAGCCCTGCTCGCCCGACTGCGCTTCCCCTCGCTCATCACAACAAGCTTCGGACCGGCCGAGGCATTTTGCCTGCAACTGAGCGCCATCACCCAGGCCCGCTCGCAAACTCTGAGCGAAGAAGCCGCGGAGCGACTGGAAGCGCATCAGGAACGCTACACCATGCAGCAGGAAAACCTGGCTCACCAGGCCGCACTCGCCGCGCTCGCCATTGGCAGCACCGCCGCCACTCAGGTCGAGCCGGGTGAGGTGGAGTTGTTCGACAGCCCCCCGGCCGACGCAGTCGACCTCGTAGAACCAATCATCATCGCCCCCGCCGCCGAACCCGCACCCGTTGAGCCGCCCGGCGACACGATCATCGAACCCGCAGCGGCCGAAAACGCCGACGCCATACCCGCCCCAGGCAAAACCAAACCCGCCAACTCCCCCGAAGACCTCGGCGATGGGATCGAGTTATTCTAGCTCCGCTTTCTCCACCTTCATGAAGACGATTCATCAGGCCCCGCCCTTGATCAGCGAACCACGACTTGACGAGCTCATCGCATCCCTGGGCGAATCCGCCGCGGACATCCTCCCGCAGATTCTCGCCGCCTTCTGCAACAATTTCGAGACGCGCTACGTAAAGCTCCAGCTTATCTGCCGGACACGCGCCCAAGCCGAGCTCTCCGAAATCGTCCATGATTTCAAAGGTCTGGCCCAAAGCATCGGCTGGGCCGCACTCAGCAACCTCTGCCGGGACATCCGCCTCCAGTTGCAAGACCATCGCTTCCAAGACTGGGAAACCCTCCCTGCCCGCCTCCAAATCCTCTACACCGAATCTCTGGCTGAGACCCAAAGGCACCTCACCCGCCGCCACCTCAACCAGGCCGCCACCGTCATGAGCCCGCCGCCCTCCGTCCACGACTAGCCGCCTCATTGTCCATGCCTCCACGCCTGCCAGCAAACGAGCACCCGCCCCTGTCCGCGCCTCCGCGGACAGGCGTGCCCCTGCGCACCCAGTTGGGCATTGCACTGCTCCTCATACTGGTCGCCGGCCTGGCTATCGCCGCCCTCCGCGTCCTCCAACACACCGAAGAAGCATACGCCCGACGGCTGCTCGAACACGAAGGCACCCGCCTCCGCATCATTGCCGAGACATTGCGGCCGATCCTGCACGCCCCCGCAGACTCCGTCCCAGTCACCCAACTGCGGTTACAAACCGCGCTCGTCCGCTACGCCCTCCTCGCTCCGGCCTCCAGCCATACCGTGCTCGTAGATTTGAGCGGCCACATCGCGCCCCTGTCCGACTCTGCCACGCCCCCCGAATTTACCGCCAGCTGGGCCGCCATCCGCAACCTCCACGAGGGCACCATCGAGGAGCCCGCACGCACATTCGTGGTCACAACCCTGGCCGGCGACCACGGCATCGGCGGACAGAGTGGCTGGAAACTCTTCACGCTCGTGCCCGACTCCGCACTCCGTGCCGAAGTCCAGCCCATCAGAAAAACCTTTTTGGCACCGCTTGGCGCCGCCGGGGCTCTCGTGATTGGCCTCGGGATCGTGCTGCTCCGACAGACTGCCGCCGGTCGCCGCCAGCGCAGCCCAGACGGCCCAGGCTCCCCCATACCGGCCGGCATCCCCCAACTCGCGCAGACACACGCGCAGCTCGGACGCCTCTCGCAGCTCATCGAACAAGCCCCGCTCCCGGTGATCATCACCGACTCCGATGGCCTCATCGAATACGTAAACCCGGCCTTCTGCTCCAGCAGCGGCTACTCGCCTCTCGAGGTCATCGGCAAAACGCCATCCATGCTCACAGGCGACGATCTGCCCGCCACCCTTCGACAGGAAATCCAGACCACCCTCTCCGCCGGCCGACGCTGGGTCGGCGAGCTCCAAAGCCGACGCAAGGACGGCGCGCCCTACTGCCTGCGCGCCCTCGTGCTCCCCTTGTGCGACGACCGTGGTCGCATCACCCACCATGCCGCGATCATGGAGGACATCACTGACCGCAAACGCACCGAACAATCGCTCGCCTGGATCGCCCCCCTCTTCGAAAACACCCACGACATCTGTTGCATAAAGGACCTCGATCTGCGCGTGCTCGCCGCCAACCGTGCCTTCGCCCGCGTCATGGGGAAAGCCTCCCCGGAGGAAATCATCGGCAAAACCGACGCCGAAATCTTCGGCCTCAACGACGACCAGGAGCCCGTACGCAGCTACATGGAGGACGAACGCCACGCGCAGCGCCTCCGCCCGGGCGAGCAACTCATCCGCGAGGAGACCCTCCACTGCGCCAACGGACAGACCCTCAGTATCCTCACCAATAAGTTCCCTGTCTTCGATCAGGCCGGCCGCCTCATCGCCACGGCCAACATCTCCACCGACATCACCGCACTCAAAGACACGGAGCGCGAACTCATCCTGGCCAAAGAAAAAGCCGAGGCCGCCAGCCGCGCCAAAAGCCTCTTTCTCGCTCACATGAGCCACGAGCTGCGCACTCCACTCAACGCCATCAACGGCATCGCCGCCACCCTCGCGGTGCAGGACATCCCGCCAGACTCCAAAAAAGCCGCCCACATCATCCAGCAAGGTGGCCAGAATCTCCTCGGGATCATCGAGGAAATCATCGAGTACACCGGCCTACAGTCCGCCGACATCCCCCTGGAGAAACAGCCGTTCTCCCTCCCTGAGATGATCCTCTCGACACTCCGCATGGCGAGCGACCCGCTCCGCAGCCGCAGCATCAAGCTCGACTATTGGGTCAACCCCGCCACCCCGGCCGAGATCGTCGGCGACACCCGGCGCATCCAGCAGATCCTCCTCAACCTGCTCGCCAACGCCGTCAAATTCACCGAGCGGGGACGCGTCCACCTTCACTTGGAGACCACCGAAATCGCAGATGGCCGCCTGCGCATCCAATTCGCCGTCCTCGATACCGGCATCGGCATCGCCGCCGAGCGCATCCCGGAGATCTTCCAACCCTTCGTCCCCAGCGACGCGAAGGCCCAGACACCCAGCCTCGGTGCAGGCCTCGGGCTGTGCATCGCCCAAGCCAGCGCCCGCCTCATGGGCAGCGAGATCACCGTCCGCAGCCAACCGGGCAAAGGCTCCGCTTTTCGATTCGCCCTCACCGTCGAAAAAAGCCCGGACTCCCAGGAGCCCTTCATTGGCTACGGAGCCCCCGGCCTCGCAGGGAAACGCGCCCTCGTCATCGAGTCCGACCCCGCCCGCCGCGCCCTCCTCTCGGACATGCTGCGCGCCTGGAGTGTCCATCCCACCATCCTCCCACCTCATCGGTTTTCCACCTCGATGGCGGCATTCCTGCCCCCCTGCGACTTTGCCATCATCGACCAGGATGCCATCCCGCTCCACACCGACGAATGGACCACCAGCGAAGGCACCTCCATCCCGGTCCTCTGGCTCGCCCACGCGACCCCACACGCAGAACACCACGACGCAGGCTCCGCGCTCGTCCGCCCATTCTCCCCCGCCGACCTCGCCGGATGCCTGGAGCGACTCGTCAAAAAATCCATCCCCATCACCATCACCGCCACCACCGAGCACACCGCCCCCCTGGCCACGCGCATCCCCCTACGCATCCTCGCGGCCGACGATGTCGCCACCAACCGCGAAGCCATCCGCGTGATATTCGGCCACCTCGGATACGAGGTGCAACTCGTCGAAAACGGCGCCGAGGCCCTCGCCCAACTCCGCCAGCGCCTTTTCGACCTGGTCATTCTCGATGTCCAGATGCCCGTCATGGATGGCTTCACCGCCGCCCGAGAAATCCTCCGCAGCCAGCCCGATCCCGCCCTGCGGCCCAAACTCGTGGCCCTCACCGCCAACGCCATGCCAGGCGATGCCAACGCCTGCCTCGAAGCAGGCATGGATGCCTACATCAGCAAACCCGTCCTCCCGCAAAAACTGGAGTCGTGCATCACCCGCCTCTTCGAGGCCGGCGTCCCCACCCAGCCCGCGCCGGCCTCCCCCCGCGCTCCGACATCCGAACCCATGTGGGTCGATGAATCACAACTCGATGCGATCCTCGAAGCCGTTGATCGCAACTCAGCCCTCGACCTGATCCACCAACTCCTCGGGACCTTCAAAAACGACTACCGCGAACGCCACCCTCGCCTGCAACAAGCCTGTCGCGCCCGAGACACCGCCGCGCTCATCGAAGTCGTCCACGGCCTCAAAGGCAGCTCCCTCATCCTCGGATGGTGCCGATTCAGCGTCCACTGCACCACCATCTTAGATGCCCTTCGCCAAGGCTCCTTTGAGGGATGGGCGACCCTCCCCGAGGAAATCCAGTCGCTTTACGACCGATCCATCGTCGAACTGAGCCACGTCATCGCCAGGCGTGCCCAGCCCACCCAAGCCGCTCCCTCTTCCACCCCACTCCCATGAGCAGTTACCAAATCGATACCACCGGCCTCGACGTCAAACTCCGCCTCTCCGGCGAAGTCACCATCGAACAAGCCCGCGCCTTTCACAACGCCCTCAAAGCCGCCATCCGCCCCGGCCAGCGCCTCACCATCAATGCCGCGGGCATGACACGCCTCGATGCCGCCGCCCTCCAAGTCCTCC
>Ga0209717_1005386_pt1 | contig 10114 bp, 9 predicted proteins | sample AD_UKC048_MetaG_FD_184418 | JGI IMG/M metagenome (GOLD analysis project Ga0209717, IMG submission 184418) | Active sludge microbial communities of municipal wastewater-treating anaerobic digesters from USA - AD_UKC048_MetaG (SPAdes) (version 2) | ecosystem: Engineered > Bioreactor > Anaerobic >... | reverse complement strand
TGCCTGTATGCATGTTCTGTAGCCTCGCGGCCGCGGGGAGTCCTTTTTATATAACCCTCCTTTATAAGAAACGGTTCGTAAACCTCTTCAATGGTGCCGCTCTCTTCTCCCACTGCCGTCGCCACATTATTCAGTCCCACGGGCCCTCCCCTGAACTTATCGATAATGGTCCTCAGAATGCGGTTATCCATCTCGTCAAGGCCGTGCTTGTCAATATTAAGCGCTTCAAGCGAGTACCTTGTTATGTCAAGATCAATAGCGCCGCTGCCCTTTACCTGGGCAAAATCCCTCACCCTTCTCAGCAGGGCGTTGGCTATTCTTGGAGTACCCCTGCTGCGCGATGCTATTTCAGCAGCGGCATCTTCATCTATTGTTATATTCATTATCGATGCTGATCTTTTGACTATTCCCTTGAGAACAGCAGCATCGTAGTATTCTATATGGAACTTAATGCCGAAGCGGGCCCGGAGGGGACTTGTAAGCAATCCTGAGCGGGTTGTGGCGCCTATCAGGGTGAACGGATTGAGCTTCAATTGTACCGAACGTGCACCCGGTCCCTTGTCAATCATTATGTCTATCTGGTAGTCCTCCATTGCGGAATAGAGATATTCCTCAACCACCGGATGCAACCGGTGTATCTCGTCAATAAAAAGCACATCACCCTCGTCAAGGCTGGTAAGCAACCCCGCCAGGTCGCCCGGCTTGTCAAGGACCGGACCCGACGTGATCTTTATTTTGACCCTGAGCTCGTTTGAAATTATTGAAGCAAGGGTGGTTTTTCCCAGTCCGGGAGGACCATGCAGAAGCACATGATCAAGAGCTTCGCCCCGCTGCAACGCAGCTGTGACAAAAATATTCAGGTTATCGGTTATGCGCGGTTGCCCCCTGAAATCAGAGAAAGTCAAAGGACGAAGTTGCCTTTCAAGCTCTGCATCACCGGCCTGTGTTATCTCTTTTCTCAGGTTGAACTGTTCCTCCATTTTCCCTTCACTTTATTCGCTTTATGCTGCTCTGCAGGCCTGTGGGCACACCGTTGATGCTGGTTTCAATATCGTCACGATAAGTGATGGTAAGGATTATTTCGCCCAGTTCATTATATTTCTTCCATGTCTTTGTGCGGAAGCCATTCCTGTAGTACCTGTCCTCTTTTGTCCTGCCGTTCTCAAAGTACAGCGTATGATGGCCCTCGGGGTTTCCCTGCCTGTAGTTTCCCTTGAACCTGAGCTTTCCGCCAGGATAATATGATTTCCATTCACCATTGCGGAGGCCAAGGATGTATTCACCCTCCTCGGTATTGTCGCCGGCATTTACCTTCCATAGTCCGTTCCTTTCGCCGTCAGCATATGAGCCTTCTGCAATTATCTCACCCGTGCGGGTGTACTCCGTATAGCTGCCGTCCCTTTTTCCCTGGTAATAATCTTCCTCACGAAGCAGTTCTCCTTCAGGGTAATACCACCGCCATGTGCCGTCAATACGCCCGCTGCTGTATGCTCCGGCCTGCTCAAGCCTTCCGGAACTGTTGTAAAACTTCCATGGTCCTGTTCTCCTGTTGGTTGTATAATTGCCCTCGGCGATAAGAGTTCCTCCGGGAGAAAAATCCTTCCATGGTCCTGTGCGGTTGCCTTCGGCATCAATTATGCCCTCCGATATCAGCACCCCGTTGTCATTGTATATTCGTGCACCCTTTATGGTTCCGTCACTATTATACTCGCGGTGTATCCCTACAGGAATACCCTCTTTGAAGGGGCCTGAATAGATCAGTCTTCCGGAATCATCATACCTGTTCTGTATATCTATCTCAGCGCTGTTGTCAATATCTGTTCCGGTCACTTTGCCACTTTCATACAACAGTGTGACCAGCAGACGTCCCCTTTCATCATACTCCTTGTAATATCCATGAAGCACATCGTCACGGTAGTTGCGCTCAATATGCCGGCTTCCGTCAGGATAAAAATCGAGCCATTCGCCCTGTTTCATACCCGACGCATCAGTGTAGTTTATTCGTTCGCGACTGATGAGAAAATCATTGTTGTATTCCAGAAGAGCAATGATTTTGCCATCATGGTTATATTCGCGCGAAAGCCCGTCCTTTTTGCTATCAGAATAGGGTATGGTCTGTTTTATTTTCCCGTCAGGAAAATAAATTTTTGCCAGGCCTTCCTTCCTGTCACCTGCATAAAGCTCTGAAGAGAAGAGATAATTTCCATAAACCGGGTCTTTCTTGTACTTCAGAGAATAGCCATTCCTTTTACCAAGCAGGTAGCTAATCTTTTCAATAGTGTCACCTGCCTGGTCATAAAAAACCCACAGGCTGTCGAGGAGAAAACTGGTTCGCCTGCCTTCCGACTTGAGCACTCCGGTGACATAATAACTTTTCCAGTATCCGTCTGGTTTTCCGTTTCTTATATATCCTTCACTGGATATGTTTCCATTCGGGTACCTGAACTGCTGATATCCATCCTGCAGTTGCACGTTTTGCTGCGCAGTCAGCAACGCAGGAATAAAAACCAGCATAATCAGATATATCTTCTTCATTTTACAGCCCCAGTTTAGCGGAAATCTCAAGCATTCTTTTTATTGGCACTGCTGCCCGTTCGATTATTGAAGCATCAACTGTCACTTCCGGCTCTTCAAATTTAAGGGATTTATATATTTTTTCAAGTGTGATGAGCTTCATGAAATTACATTCATTGTATCCGCACATTGAATCTTTTGGTGGTACAGGAATGAATAATTTTTCCGGTTCGGCTTTTCTCATCTCATAAAGTATTCCCGGTTCTGTTACAACGATGAATACTTTTCCCGGATCCTTACTGACAAATGAGAGCATTCCTGAAGTTGAGCCGATGTAATCAGCTACAAGTCTGACCGGCTTTTCACATTCCGGATGAGCGATAATCTTTGACCCCGGATTTTCCTTTTTCATTCTAAGTATAGCATCAAGCGAGAACTGCTCATGCACATGGCATGCTCCATCCCATACGAGAATATCACGCTTTGTAAGCTCTTTTATGTAATTGCCCAGGTTTCTGTCAGGTCCGAATATTATTTTTTCATCCTGGTGGAGCGATTCAACAATCTGTTTTGCGTTTGATGATGTGCATGCAATGTCACTAAGAGCCTTTATGTCAGCAGTTGTATTGACATAGGTGATTACCGTTCTTCCCGGATTATCATTTATGAATTCTTCAAAATCTTCCTTTTTACATGAGTCTGCAAGGGAGCATCCGGCCATAAGATCCGGTATTATCACCTTTTTTTCAGGCGAAAGTATTTTTACAGTTTCGGCCATGAATTTAACCCCGGCAAGAACGATAATATCAGCCGTTGTTTCAGCTGCCATCTGTGACAGGGCAAGACTGTCGCCTATAAAGTCAGCTATGGCCTGGATGTCTGAGGTCTGATAATAGTGAGCAAATATTACTGCATTTTTCTCTTTTCTGAGAGCTTTTATTTTCTCTATTATGTTGTTATCAACAACCATTTTATTAATAATATTTTTAAAAATTTATTTTTATAATGATTATGATATCCTGTTAATTCTGTTAAAACAATTTTACGATTTCATTTGCAAAAATGGGAGTTAAATCAATAATAACATCCTTTCAACACATCAAAAAATGTACCTTTTCTGAAATATAGACAATTAGAGATGTAATTAACAATTGTTACACTTGTTTTATCAATAGATGCGAAACAGGTAAATCAATGGCGGAAACTGTTTGGTAAACGTTGAAAGTAATTTGTCAATTATCAGGAAAAACATTTTGATTTGATTGTAAAAAAACATGGTGTTGACAACCACGGGTTATGATTTATTGAATGAACAAATAATTAAATCCCGGGTTACATGTTATGAACAAATCAAACTTCCGTGTTTTCTTTTCTTTTTATAATTACAGATTTATATTTGTATGAAAATATAAAATCAGTTTGGAAAAAATTATAATTGCCTCAGACCACGCGGGCTTCAGGCTGAAGGAGAAGCTCGTGAGCTGGCTCATCACCAGCAGGTACGAAGTCAGGGATATTGGATGTTTTTCAGAGGATAGTGTTGATTATCCTGATTATGCACATCCGCTTGCCGTTGCGGTAGAGAATGGTGAATATGATTATGGAATAACCATTTGCGGATCAGGAAACGGGATAAGCATGGCTTGCAACAAGCACGCCTCGATCAGGTCAGCGGTTTGCTGGAATAATGAGATAAGCAGGTTGGCAAGGTCACATAATGATGCCAATATATGTGCTCTTCCTGGAAGATTTCTCACCGAAGCAGAAGCAATACAGATTGTAAAAGTATTTCTTACCACCTCTTTTGAGGGTGGCAGGCATAAGAGACGCATTGACAAGATTCCAATCAAAACTGTGTAAATGCTGTCAGCCACCTGTAAATATGGCATCAGGGCAGTGTTATACATTGGCTCCAAACCAGATACAAAGGTTAATGTTGGTCTTAAGGAGATATCTGAGAATTTGAAAATTCCCCAGCCTTATCTTGCGAAGATACTGCAGGTGCTTGCCCGCAAAAAGATTCTTCGGTCTACCAAGGGCCCCCACGGAGGGTTTTATCTGTTGGTTCCGGCAGAGAAACTGACACTGATGGATATTATTGATGCCATTGACGGAAGGGATTTTTTTGACAGTTGCTATGTGACAGGGGAGAGGTGCAATTTTGATAAGCCCGATGATGGCAGGTGCATTCTCCATAATGATCTCAGGGAAGAGAAGATGCGCCTTGAAAAATTCTTTAGTTCAAAAACTGTTGATCAGATAATTGCCAGGGTCAGGAATGATCCGTCTGTGAAGATCTGAATCTCTCAAGGATTTTAAGTGCTATATGTGCCAGCAGGATGCCTGCCACTATACCTCCTATGTTGGCAGCCATATCCATGCACTCAGCCTTGCGTGTTGTGGTGGTCATCTGGAGTATCTCCATCAGAGCACCGAAAAACAGAGGTATAAGCAAAATGATATATCTTAAGTTACGGCTTGTTTGCCAGCGGCATGAATCAAGAAGAAGTATAGCCGAGAAAAACATGTACATTACAAAATGCCCCATTTTGTCAAGATAGGGTATGTTTAGCATCCGCCCCGGTATCAGGGACTTGCTTCCGGAGAGACTGAGCCACAGAATTAACAACCCTATTATTGTACTCTTATAATATTGTTTTATAAAGAGATATACCATGATTGCTTTTGAAACGTCGAAAATAACAAACTAGTATTAATTCTTTTGTAATTTTAAAGTATAAATTTTATCAATGGCGGGAATTTACATACACATACCATTCTGCAAAAGTTTCTGCAATTACTGTGATTTTTACAGTATAACAGATGACAGTCTTAAGGATGATTTTGTCAGGGCGCTTATACGTGAAGCCTCCCTGAGATCATCCTATCTGGAAGGAGAAACCGTGGAGACCATATACTTCGGCGGCGGCACACCATCACTGCTTGAGCCTGCTACAGCAGTAGCCATTATTAATGACCTGAGAAAAATGTTTCCTTTTTCCGGTGATCCGGAAATAACTTTCGAAGTCAACCCTGATGATGTTTCTGAAGGCATGCCCGGTGAACTGAAGAAAGCCGGCGTAAACAGGATAAGCCTTGGAGTGCAGTCGTGGGATGACAGGAGCCTTCGTTACCTGGGCCGCAGGCATGATGCAGCCCAATCGGTCAGGGCCCTCGAAATGATTTTCGGGGAAGGAATCAATAATGTCTCCGTTGACATTATATACGGCGTTCCCGGAACAACAACCGTTGATCTGAAAGCTGACCTGGAAAAGACCCTTGTTTTTCCCGTTACTCATCTGTCGGCTTATCATCTTACTGTGGAGGATGGCACCAGGTTTGGCCGGATGAAGAAGGAGGGGAAGCTGAAAGAGATTGATGAGGAGAGTTCTTCTGCCATGTATTCTTTGCTTGTCAGATACTGCAGGGAGCACGGCTTCGTCAATTATGAGATCTCAAATTTTGCGAAGGAGGGGTTTATATCAAGGCATAACTCTTCATACTGGAAGCAGATACCCTATCTGGGTCTTGGTCCTTCGGCGCACTCGTTTGACAGGCGTTCACGCCAGTGGAATGTCTCCGATGTGAGGAAATACATTAAGGCTGTCAGCAGCGGCGAGATCCCCTGCGAGAGGGAGGAGCTTGACAAGATAATGATGTTCAATGAGTATGTAATGACATCACTGAGAACGATGTGGGGTATTGATCTTATCCATGTGGAGGAGTTCTACGACAAGGAGTTGCATGATTACCTGGTCAATCTCTCGGGCAAATATATCACCTACGGCCTGATGAAAAGGGAAAAAAATACCCTGGTCCTTACAGACCAGGGCAGAATGATGTCTGATAATATTATTGCCGAATTGCTGGCAGATCTGTGATCAGCCTTTTCCCTTCAGTGAGAAGGCTCCGGTTCCGATTTTTTCGCCGTCAAGATATAGCTCGACATCGTAGGTTCCTGTTATAAAGTCGCCTGTATTGTCGAGGAAAATACACATCTCGATGTCAGTGTTTGCATAATCAACGGCCCTGTTGGCTGAGAAGATCAGCTGTTCGCCCTTGACCTCGAAGAGATTGTCAGGTGAAGGAGTAATAACCAGCTGGTCGGGGCGCACCACTCGCAGGTAAACAACCTTATTGCCTGCTGAAGCAATCGGGTTTTCCCTCAGGGTGAAGCAGACGCGTACCTTGTCGAGGTTTCTCAACTCAGTGGTCTCCTTGCGTTTCTTGTTGAGGGCTACTGCAACCACATCTTTTGCCTGGATCATCGAGGCAACCGTGACTTTGGATGTCAGCTCTTCCTTCACTTTTTCAAGTTCGACATTGGTCTCCTGAACCGCAGTCATCTGTTGTTTGATCTCAACGTTTTCTGCAGTGAGCATCTGGTTGCGCGTGTTCAGTGAGTCTATCTGAACAATATAACTCTTCATTATTTCACGCATGGTGCTGATCTCAGCCTTGTATTTCCTGATGAGCTGGGCATTTGAAGCGTTGACCTCAAGAAGCTTCTGAATCCTTGTCCGCTCGCGCAGGAGCTCAGCATTCAGCGTGTCATTGGATGTCTTAAGGGTATCATAGCCATACATCATCATGCGCAGCTCATTTGCCAGAGAGTCTTTCTCTTCTGTAAGCACCTGCTCCATCTCAACCATTTTACTCTTCTGGTTATAGTACAGGACCACCAGGGCAATTAAGCCCAGGGTCAGAATTATGGTTGAAACAATCATGACAACCGGAGCGCCTTTCTTGTGCTCAACGTGTTCTGCCTGATATTTTTCCTGATTTTCCATTTGTTTGTATTTTAATCCGGTGTAAAATTAACAATTATTACAGTACAACAAATTTTTCTCATGTTTGATTATCTTCGCCTTACATTTATATAAAAGTCACACTTATTTTTTCTCATGAGCGGATTTTACGGTTCTGTCTCCAAAAGGAGTTGTATTGATGATGTTTTTTATGGTACGGACTATCATTCACACCTGGGTACCAAGAGGGCCGGATTGGTTTTCTATGACAGGGAGATAGGATTCAGGAGGCGAATCCACAACCTTGAAAATGAGTATTTTCGTAGTAAATTCGAAGCAGAGCTGAAGGAATTTAAAGGGAACAGCGGGATGGGGATAATCAGTGACACTGATCCGCAACCGATACTGTTTGACTCACACCTCGGCCGTTTTGCCCTGGTGACTGTTTCGAAGATTGTGAACATAAATGAACTCGCTGATTATTTCCTGGCACGCAAGAAGCATTTTACCGAAAATTTCATGGGAAACATCAACCCCACAGAGATGGTTGCCAATCTTATCTGTGAAGGAGATTCCTATGTAGAGGGGATCGAAAATGTATTTGACAAGATACAGGGATCATGTTCATTGCTGTTGCTGACCACTGACGGCATCATTGCAGCGCGCGACAAGCTCGGAAGGACGCCGGTGGTTATTGGCATGAAGGAGGGGGTTTTGAAACTGAATATTATCTCGGGCCCGGAGAGATTGTGCACATACGTGCGAGCGGGTTTACGAGGCTCAAGGCACCCGGAAGACGGATGCAGATTTGCTCCTTTTTGTGGGTTTATTACGGATTCCCCACTTCTGAATATGAAGGAAGGAATGTTGAGCAGATACGTTATGGTTGCGGCGCTGCGCTTGCCAGGCGTGATCCGGTGAAGGCTGACCTGGTGTGCGGTGTCCCCGACTCTGGTGTTGGTCATGCGATTGGTTATTCAAATGAGAAACAGCTGCCATATATGAGTGTCTTTTCAAAATACACTCCCACCTGGCCGAGGAGTTTCACGCCGCAGAGGCAGGTGCAGCGTGAGCTTGTGGCCAAGATGAAGCTCATTCCAAACAAAAAGCTTATCAAGGGCAGGAAGATAATATTTCTTGATGACAGCATTGTCAGGGGAACACAGATGAGGAACAACACCCGTGATCTGCGCGATGCCGGCGCCGCTGAGCTGCACATGCGCATAGCATGCCCGCCGCTCCTGTATCCATGCCAGTTCCTCAATTTTTCACAGTCGCGATCAACCCTCGAGCTTGCTGCCCGCAAGGCTATTATCAGGCTTGAGGGAGATGAAAAGAAGGTTGAAGAATATCTTGATCCTGACTCAGAGAAGTACGGGAAAATGGTAAAAGAGATTGCCAGGGATCTCGGAATGGATTCACTTATGTTTCAACGACTTGATGATCTGGTAAAAGCCATCGGTCTTCCCCGGGAAAAGCTGTGTACCCATTGCTGGGACGGTAGCGGCAAATTCTGAATTTCAGTCAGTTTTTATTTCTGGTTTTAATTCTATGGTTTAACAGGGTCAAATAAGTATCCATTGCGTTTACTTTTTTTGGTATTGCGATTAAACCTATTGAACCAATCCGCATCTGAGTAATGATAAACTATGATCAATCATAGGATGCAATTACTCATGAAACCCACATCTGTCAAACACATAAAGACCTGTTTATACAATTTTCAGTTATGTGGGCTCCATCATATTTTTAAAATTAAAACTACATCATGACAAGAATTTGCCTGAAAAAGAGTGGCATGCAACTGTTATTTGAGATGAAAATTCCCGGAATAACAGACCTGAAACCTCTCTCTCTTTTTTTTATATACCTACTGTTATTAAGTGAAATCAACTTGTCTGCTCAGGATACTGTTTCAGTCCGCTTGAATCTGAAAGAGTGTATTGAATTCGGACTTAAAAACAATCCCGGACTTCAATCTTCAATATATCTTGTTGAAGAAATGAAAGCAAAAACAGATGAAGCATTATCCGGATATTACCCTGCTGTAAGTTTGAATTCGGATGCAGATACATATTCAAAGAACAATGGCAGTCAGCGCTATAATAATATTAGTTCTGGAATTAATTTCTCATATAATATTTTTCAGGGAAACAGGATAAAGGCAACATATGGTGCCTCGCAGGACAATTACCAGGCAAGCAGATATAATCATGAAACTCTGAGGCAAGATCTTGTATTTAATATTATAAAGGCATATTACAGGATACTTCAATCAGAATGGATACTGAGAAGCAGTGAAGAATCCGTGAATAATTCCAGATTGCATCTTGATTTTGCCCATGCCAGACAAAAAGCAGGAATGGCAACCCGTTCCGATATTCTTAAATCTGAAGTTGAGCTTTCAAATGCAGAACTGGAGCGGATAAAAGCTTCAAATACCCTGCTGGCAGCTCAGGGCAACCTCAATCAGTTGCTTGGTATGCCGGCAGATAATGATATCAGATTAGTTGATGATCTCTCACTTATTGACAAGGACTTTTTACCGGCTTATGATTCCCTTTTGAATGAAGCATTCAGTTTGCGCACTGAACTAAAGAGATATCAGTCACTCATGAATGCGCAAATGAAATATATACAAGTGGCAAAAAGCGGATATTATCCTTCATTAAGCGCAAATGCCAGTTATAACTATGCCGGGCCTGAAATTTCTGCCATGGAGAGAAACTGGTGGATGGGAATGACTCTGTCAGTACCGGTGTTTAAAGGGTTTTCAACAAAAGCCCGTATCAGTCAGGAGGAATATGCACTTAAAGGTCTTGAAAAGGATTTTGAACTTTTAAAATATCAGA
>Ga0209717_1005385_pt1 | contig 10114 bp, 6 predicted proteins | sample AD_UKC048_MetaG_FD_184418 | JGI IMG/M metagenome (GOLD analysis project Ga0209717, IMG submission 184418) | Active sludge microbial communities of municipal wastewater-treating anaerobic digesters from USA - AD_UKC048_MetaG (SPAdes) (version 2) | ecosystem: Engineered > Bioreactor > Anaerobic >... | reverse complement strand
AATAAACCCCAATTTCATATTCTGAGTTATGTATATTATTTCTAATATTTTTGGTTATATAATTAGTTATATCATTTAATAATAACCCCAGATTTTTTTTATACCTGTTTATTTTCTCTTCATAAATTGCATCATCTGCTACGCTCACTAAAATCAACTCCATTATATTAAACAATTACCGACATTTATTTAAATATAAGCTTAAAACATAAATTAAATGTAAATAGCCCCACCCCCAGTCATGCGCGTTTAACCTTAAAACCAGTCACTGGTTTAAGACCAAAGGAATAAATCACAGAAAGATTATTTTCCTTCATCATTTCTATTAGCAAAGCTACATTATAATCTTTTTTTTTGTTTTTTGCAACAGATATGGCCCCAACTATTGCTTTATTAGAGGGCTTTATAATTTTATATACTGCTTGGAGATCTTCAACAAGTGTTTTTATATCCCCAACATATTTTTTCTGAATTATTACAGATATAAATTCCAAAAAGTCTGATTCTACTATACAAGCTTTATTCTTTATACCTTTTTCGAGAATTATAATTGCTGCATTTTTATTTCTTTTATTTGGCGAAAACGCCGAAATTAAAACATCTGCCGAAATTAAAAAAGAATTATTAGATGCCATTATTTATCGCCCTTTGCCCATTCTAAACGTAACCGGTTTGCGGCCGCCTCTTCTTTATCTTTTTGCGCTTTTAAAGAATCAATAATTGTTTTACTTATTGCGTCTTTCCTATTACCGTATTTGGCTTTTGCCATATCTCTTAGCATCTTTTCTGATTCTGCGCCCATCGAAATAGTCATAACACCCATTTACAATCATCTCCGTCGGTTTAATATTTATTAAAAAGAAAGACCGAAGGATATTTAAAGGAGGTGGTTTTGTTTAATTTATTATTTAAATATTAGATTATTTAAATAATATATTATTTAATTGCTTATTTAATCTTAATTACAATTAGGATTACTGTCCAAGAATTAGCGAATTAAATAAAGAAAGTAATTACTTTAAAATGGAAATTAATCACAAAGAGTTCCACCATATTCTTTCTTGTATGCTTCAACAAAAGAATTGGTTTCATTTTCATTAGAACAATTGTATATCATTCTTTTATATGCCAAATAGTACCCCATTTTGTGTAAAGAAGTATATACACACCCGCTGAAATAGGATGGGGGTGTGAGCCCGGCTTTAAAGAATACGGGCTTTGTTCTACAATAATTATAAGAAGTAATAAACATCCCATTTATGGTGTTATCGTTATCATAAATTTCAAATATTTCTGCAGTAATCGGCTTGTTAGAATTTTTAGATACATCTATTAATGAATTAATTATATATTTATTTACTGCATAAGATATTTCTGTTGCTGAATGAGGGTTTTTATCTTGGCCTCTTAATTGTGATACGTATTTGCTTTCTGTGCCGTATTTTTGATTATCAATATTTAATAGTATAGGTTTAAGACTCGAATAACTCCTTCTCCAAATTTTAAAAACAACTTGCCCTATGCCATCTCCATGACAAGTTCCCCCACAATCTAATTTACAACCGGATTCCGCAGCAATTTTTGACCAAAGCTGCGCGGTTTCTTCTTCAGTCAATTTTAATTTTTTTGCTACACTGAATATTACTTTATTAAATTCTTTTCTATCTTTACAAACTAAAGAATCGCGATTATATTTTGCAGAAATTAAATCTCGCCCAATCCCACCAGCATTTATTTTATTTCCATTGTCTTTGGTATTAATGCTATAATAGTTATTAAGATTAACCATAGTTAGATTATTTTTTAAGCAATCAATATAACTATCTAATGTTTCTTGTTTTTGTGTGCTACATTTGAAATTATTTATTTCTAAACTTATTAAATCACCTTCCCCTTCTAAATTTGGATCTTCATAATAAGCTGTTCCTTTTTCTATATTGCTGATTTCTTTTAATTGATTATCTGTTAGTTTAACATAAGCTGATGGGATTTTATCAGAATGATTTATGATGTCTTTTATATTTTTAATATTTGTGGCTTTAGGAACATAAATTCTTCTTATCCTGTCTCTAACTTCTTTATTTAAAATTGATATTTTTTGACCATTGGCAGTACTTTGAGCAATAAGTGGTGTTCCAGAAATAGTTTTACCAATATATATTGCCAATTGTGTATATTCTCTATTTTCATCATTATATTTACTTGTGGGGTTATAAATACCTAATAGTGCTCCATCAATTATTACATCTAAGTAAGAAAATGATGTTTTACTATCCTGTACCGCTTTGTTTTCTTTACAGCAATTTTGTGCCTGCGAATCATTTTCAGAGCACACCGTTTTTCCTGAACATATGTCTGCTGATTCCCATATTAAAGTGTAATTATCAATTGCTTCTTTTTTTGTATCAAAATCCCAAGCAAGTATTCTCATATTAGGATAATGCTTTTTACCATCAGAGTAAACTTTTTGGCCAAAAGCAGTAATATAAGTTACTGGATAGTTTGGTTTGCCTTCAATTGCTAGTAATTTCTCATAATTATTATAATCTGTATTTTTAACTAACAATTTCCAATTATTTTTATTTAGCGTTTCAAGATAAGTATTTTTTTTAGTTATCCAATACTCATGATCTAATTTATCATAAATGTTTACCTTTGTTTCTAATTCTTTGCTATTTGGTTGTATATCTGATAATCCAAATTTAGAAAAATAGTTTGGATTTTCAAGATATTTACGCTTGATTGCTAAATAGTTAATTAAAACTCTTATTTCTTTTGTGGTTTTTATATAGTTGTTTTCTTTTAAAAAGAAAGAATCAATTTTAAATAATTCAGGGTAGTAACCTAATAAGTAAATCTGTTCTTTTTTATATAAGTCATCTTCGCCAATTAAACCAGAAAGGGCATACAGGTTATTTAGATTTGAAGAATTAGTAATAATAAAATTATCAAAAATATAGGGGTTGCTTGGTTTATCTTTACTGTTTTTTATTAAATAATTTAGTTCCTTAAGATAGTCTGATGTAAAAAGTATGGTTGAACCATATTCGTCTTTATTATTCTTTATAGCATTAATTAAAAACAGAAAATAAGCAGAACTGCTGTTAATCTTACCATCAGAACCATAATTATAAAATTGAGAATGATCTCCTTTATATATATAATTTAATAAATATTCGTTTATGTTCTTAAAATTACCTAAATTTAGATATTGAAATTGTTCTTCTTCAGCTAATTGTAATGGCAATTTTGAATCTTCGGCGTTATTCGTGCTCGTGGTCATAGAATCATTTACGCAAATTTCTGATTTAAGATCTGGATATTGCGATAAGTTTACACTATACGTGCTTTTAAAACCAGAACTTGGATCACAACGACTTGCATGGGTTTGTTTTGAATTACATGCATAACACAACTCGCCTTTTTTAAAGGTTTTTCCATTAAATGTAAGTTCTTTTTTAGGATAATTCTTAGAAACTTTATATCCTGAACAATTTTTTGAACAGATATCTGTTGGGTCAGATACGGAGTATTCTATTTTATCAATATCAATAAGGTTGCCAGAGTCTCTGTTTTTTAAACTAATTTGAGCAAAACCGTAAAGGTTTGGATTTACTTGATAACCACAATTTGATCTTTCAGAGATTATCGCCCATAACTGAAAGGTTTGCTCTAATGAAAGATCGTATGCTTTTGCAACATCAAATATTATTTTGTTGTTTTTTTCGTTTTCTTCTCTAAAACAAAACCTTTCTCTTTTTATTGTTAAATTTACTAATAAATCTTTGACTTTAATATCTTCAAAAGATATGTCTTTAAATCCAGAAACTATATTAAAATTATCTAACATTAAACTTACGGATGTGTTTATTTGATCAACTAATGGACTAGTGTATTGTGGAAGATTATAGTTTTCAATGTCCTTAATTGTTATATAACAAAAATTAGGATCTATATTAGTCTTACAATCATTACTTGGAAGAGAATATATTGATTTAATATCTACTGGGTCTTTTCTAAATCTTATAGAATAGCTAATTGGTTTAACGGGGTTTGCAAATTCTGGATCAAATTTAATTATAAATTTATAATTGTCTCTCAAGTCCTTTTGTGTGCCTTTCAGTTCGCTTTCTACAATCAGAAGTATTGGATATTCTATTAATATCTTAGAATTTACTAAAGCCGTAAAACAATCATTTGCATTTTTAATCTTTTTTGAAGAGAGATGTTTTATTATGTTGTCTTTTGTAATTGGCAATAGAATTTTATCAATAACCATATCTTTGTCTGTTAAATTATATGGGCCAGTGAATGGCAATTTATTATAATATGAAACAAGCAAATTAATACATTCTTTTTGTTTAGTGTCAAATTCTGTAGTTAAAAGATAAATATTCTCTAGTCTGGCAGTTGCTTTTAATTTGTCCGATTGTAAATTATTAATAACTGGTATTAACCCTGTAGTGTTGCCAATAATTATGTCTTTATCAGTTAGGGTTTTTGTTTTTATGTCACCTGAATTGTCAACAGTATAAGTAATGTTTCTTTGCTTTTCTTTTAAAGAACTATCTATTGAAAAATGATCAAATATCTTTGAGAATTCGGTTTTGTGATAAGCGTTATTTGGAATTGATAGGTTAGCATAAACCTGTCCAACAATTTGTAAAAAAAACAATAAGAATAAAATCCCACAGATACTTTTTTTATTCATGATTTTTCTTCCTGTTTAGTCTTCGGTTTGATGATTTCTTATTTGAAAATAAAAAAAATATAAAAACAACCACGATAGTAGCAATTATAGTTATTAAAATATATTTGTTGTTATTAGTATTGTCTGTTTCTGAATATTGTGTATATTCTTCTAAAACCCCTTCTTCGGAATTATCTGTAGGTGTTGTGCTTTCTTGTTCGATTAGCGGCTCTTCTTCAGGATATATTATTTCATTCATTATTTCTCTATGTTCTGCTTCTGTTAATTCTGAAAGAGCAAAATATACATTTTTAAAAAAACGTTTATTTGTTTCTTTCTCTATTATTTCTATTACTATTTTATAATGCTCGTTACCAACAATCGAATTATTTGGAATTAAATAAGGCCACAGAATATTTTCAACAGATAATAGTGTTTGATTTTCTTGTTCTAAATCGGTTTCTATAGTTATATTATATAAAAATTTTTCATTATTTATTTCTTCAGAAATCACATAGACATCTTGATTAATCCAGAAGTTGTAGTTTCTTGGTTTTTCTGCGTCTGTACAACTTGTTTTATTACATAAATAGAAATCCTTTATTTCTAGATTAGTTACTAGATTGATATCAAATTCTTTTTCTTCAATAATGTTGTCGTTTATATCTAATAATTTGTAATTGATTTTTGAATTAAAATATACTTGGTCATCAAATACAATTGGAATATCTTCTACTTCTAAAATATCATAAGTATTTGAAAAATAGTTTTCATAAATACTAAAAATGCTAATAGTTATTTTTTCTACATCTAAATAATTAATATCATATATCCCTAAATCTAATGTTTCTCCATAATAAATGTTTTTATTAAAATCCGTGTTTGTTGTAAAGCCATAAATACATGGCGAAATTATTAAACTAAGTATTAAAAAAAATATTGCCTTTTTCATTTTATCACTATAAATAAGAGAAATATCCAAAAAGTTTATAAAAGTTGTTCTTAAATAATTAAATATAAAAAAGGGCTATATCTGATTTTAACTATTATAAATTCTTTCTGTTTCGCCAGTTACCTTTATTTTTGTACTTAATAATCTTCTAAATTTTCTTCACCTAAATAATCTTCCTCTTCATAATTATATTCTGTATCCCCTTTACTTTCTTTATTTCTTATTAGCTCTTGAAGTTTTTTTGAGCTCATTAACACATATGTTGAGGGATAGTTTGATTGTATTTTTACTATGTCTTTTATATCTTTTATATTTGTAGATTTTGGAACATATATTCTTTTTATTCTATTCTTTAAGTTTTTATCTAATATTTTTATGGATTGCCCAGAACCAACACTCTCTGCAATTAATGGAGTTCCATAGATAGTTTTCCCTATGTGTATTATAACGTGTGTATATTCTCTATTTTTTGAATTATAACTGCTATTTGGAATATAAACTCCTATTATCGCCCCATCTATAAATAAATCGTAATAATTATAATTCTTTTCATATTGTACAGACTTTGTTTCATAACAACAATCTTTACTTGTTGGAACACTATTGCACTTGTTTTTGTTATTACAAATATCTTTTGCTTCCCAGACAACATTAAAAGCATTAATTGCGCCAGAACTCGTATCATAAGTCCATGCATTGGCGCCGGTATTTGGATATCTATTTTCCCCACCAATATATATCTTTTGACCAAACTCTCTTACATATTTTGCGCACATGTTTTTCTGGCCATTTACTTTTATCAAAAAATCATAATTATAATTTCTTTTTTCGTCTTTTAAAATTAAAGACCAATTATTTTCTGAAAGTGTTTTTAGATATTTTTCTTTCTTTGTATTCCAATAATTTGCATCTAGTTTCTCATACTTTTTTAATTTTTGGTCATGTGCTGTGTTTTTAATTTGATTAAAAACATTAAAATCCGAAAAATATTCTGAATTTTCAAGATATTTCCTTTTGATTGCCAGATAATTAATTAAAACTCTTATTTCTTTTGTAGTTTTTATGTAATTATTTTCTTTTAAGAAAAAAGAACTTACTTTAAATAATTCTGGATAATCTCCAAGAAGATATATTTGTTCTTTTTTTGAAATATCTTCTTCGCCAAATAAATTTGATAAAGTATATAAATTGTTTATGTTAGAAGGGGTGACAATAATAAAATTATCAAAAACATAAGGGTTACTGGATTTTTCTCTGCTATTTTTAACTAAGAAATTAAGCTCTTTAAGATAATCTGAAGTAAAAAGTATGGTTGAACCATATTCATCTTTATTATTCTTTATAGCATTAATTAGAAACCCAAAATATCCGTGATCGTTATTAATAATTCCATTATATCCTAAATTATAATATTTTGATTTGTTTTTATTATATTCAACTTCATATAAATAATTATTAATTTCAGTGAAATTTCCTAACGCCAGATATTGAAACTGTTCTTCTTCTGCTAATTGTAGTGGCAATTTAGAATCTATTTCTATTAAATTTCCTGAATCTCTATCTTTTAAACTAATTTGAGCAAAACCATAAAGGTTTGGATTTACTTGATAATTACAATTTGATCTTTCAGAGATTATCGCCCATAATTGAAAGGTTTGCTCTAATGAAAGATTATAGGCTTTTGCAACATCAAAGATTGTTTTTGTATATTCTTTGTTGTCTTCTCTAAAACAAAACCGTTCTCGCTTTAATGCTAAATGTACTAATAATTCTTTCACATTAGTGTCTTCAAAAGACATATCTTTAAATCCAGAAACAACATTAAAATTATCTAATAATGACCTTATATAATTATTTGTTTTCTCTATGGATGGACTGCTAATTTGTGATTGATTGCTATTTTCAATATCAGAAATAGTTATATAACAAAATGGGGCACTCATATTAGTTTTACAGTCTTTATTTGGTAAACTATAGATAGATTTTACTACAACCGACTCTTTTCTGAATTTTAATTTAAACTGTATTGGCTTAGCAGGATTTACGAATTCTGGATCAAATTTAATTTTAAAACCAAAATCTTTTTCAAAATCTGTTTCTTTTCCTTTCAATTCTATTTTAACCGTTAATAACATCGGATATTCAATTAAAATTTTTTTATTTAATAAATTTATAAAACAATCTTCTGGGGAGGATATATTTTTATTATATAAGTAATCTATAATATTTTCTTTTGTTATTGGCAATAAGAAGTTATCAATTACTATTTCTTTATTATTTATATTGTATGGCGCACTAGAAAATGGTATTGCACTATAATATTCTTTAAGGACATCAATACATTCTTTTTGTTTTTTATCATATCCTGTGGTTAAGAAAAAAACGTTTTCTATTTTGGCATTAACTAATAGTTTATCTGGTTTATTATTAATTACTACGGGGGTTAATCCGGTTATATCCCCAACAATTATATCTCTATATTGATATTTTTTATTATTTATAATTCCTGTTTTATCTATAGTATATGTAAAATCTATATTTTTTTCAATTGAGCTACTTTTATAATAAATATTAATTATATCAGAATACCCTTTTTGTTGATAAATATTAGACGGAATGCTTGGTAAAGCAAAAACTCCCCCAACAAATAGCAATATTATTAACAGTAAAATAATAAAGCACAATTTTTTATTCATTTTATCACTATAACTATAAAACAACAAAACGTTTATAAAAGTTGTTTTTAGTTTATTTCACAATCAAGAACAAAGATCTTCTTAGGGCAGGTTCCATTTGTTAAGGTCATGTTTGTTATTGTACTTACATTCAAATCTTCTAGGTTTCCAATAATCTCTGTAAAATTACTATCTGTAGTAAAATTAATGCTTTTCCCAGCAGCAACAATCTCTTCAAATCTCCCTGAAATTCGTATATCTTCTTCGCTATCGTTTTGTCCTTGAATTGTTAAAATTAGATTATAGATCTTTAGATTAGAACTATTAATAAAAAGGATATCTGTTGCTTTTGTTGAACTGTCGATTGTGCAAGACTCAACTTTAAAGCTTGCATTTACACAAGACAAGTCACTTGCTTGTTTTAGTTCGCTTGTTGTCTGGTCTCTGTTTGTTTTTGAAAAATTATTTGCCCAAGACAAAAAAAGGCCAGCAAGTATAACTGTAATTACAATTACTAAAGTAATAGTTATTACCGATGATGCGCCTTTTTGATTCATATTTTTTCTATTCTTTTGAATTTACAGTTATGTCTGCTACAGGAATTGTTGCTAAAACTTTATTACTTGCATCGACTATATCAAAACGAGACAATTGATTTTTACTATAATTGTTTAAAAACAAAGCCGTATCAAAACCAATTGTAGTTAGTGCGCCATCACCTAAATCATAAGGGCTTGGTCCTGCATTACTCATTGCTCTGGATGTTGTTTCTATATCTGTAATAATAAATTTTTCATCTCTATTATCATATACTATAAATTGAGTTCCATGTTCTAAACTAATATCTGGATCAAGAGTTATTGTAAGAACGTTATTTGAGGTATCAAAAACTATTGTGTTATTTCGAGGAGGGGCTGCTAGCGTTACAGTTACAATATAATCTCTTATTGCGTGATTTCCAGCAGTAACCCGGTATTCTACTGACTTTGTAAAATCTATGGGCTTACCGGGTTTTGGATTTACAGTTGCATCTCTATGTATTGTTATTATTGGACTTAATGCAGTTACGTTATTTCCTGCAGGCAATTCTGCAGTAATTGTGTTTGCGTCATTATCAATTGTGGCATTAACATCATATGCGCCTTCTTTAGAAAAATTAAACATATAAATTAAATTGTCATTACTATCATTAATTCTATCATTAATTTGATACGTTCCTTTAAATTCAGAACTTGTTCCATATCCTGCTTTTAACGCTCTTGCTCTTATTAATTGTACTGAGCCGCTTGGGGATAGAGTTATTGGAACAGTGTAAAGTATATTTAGCACCCCTATCCCCACAATATAATAAATTTCTGCACCTTCTTCTGTTGTTGATAAAGTGATATCCGTTGTTCCATAGTATGTTCCTGCAACAGGATCTGCTGTTGGTGGCTCTAAGGTGTGGGTGATATTATAGACCCAAGTATTTATGTCGCTGGTTACATATCCTTCTTTTGCTGCTATTGCTTTAAGAGTTGTGTTTGCATCTTCTGGTATTGTTAGAGCACTAGAATATACATTACTATCTGTTGTTGGAGTGCTGCCATCAAGTGTATAATAAATTGTTGCACCATTTCCAGCTGAAAGAGTAACAGATTGTTCAACATAATATGTGCCAGAAGGAACGTTTGCTGTTGGTGGCCAAAAAGTGCTAACAATATTACAACCGCTTACATCAATAACTTCTTTTGGGCAAGCGCCGTTTGTTAAAGTTATATTATCTATATCTTCAATATCAATATCCACTAAAGAATT
>Ga0209717_1005367_pt1 | contig 10143 bp, 9 predicted proteins | sample AD_UKC048_MetaG_FD_184418 | JGI IMG/M metagenome (GOLD analysis project Ga0209717, IMG submission 184418) | Active sludge microbial communities of municipal wastewater-treating anaerobic digesters from USA - AD_UKC048_MetaG (SPAdes) (version 2) | ecosystem: Engineered > Bioreactor > Anaerobic >... | reverse complement strand
ATATTGTTTAATTCAAAAAGACAAGACTGGCTTTTGTAAGGTTAGAAAAAACGAAAATCAAAAGCTTGTTTCTTTAGTTTATGGTAAACCAATTTCTATTAATCTTGATCCAATAGAGAAAAAGCCGTTATATCATTTTTTGCCTGGCACAAAAACTCTTTCTTTAGGAACGCCGGGCTGTAATTTTGATTGCGCGTTTTGTCAAAATCACGATATTTCTAATTGCAAGAATATTAATTTAGAAAATATAGATTATTATTCTCCTGAAGACATTATTAATCTAGCAATTGAAAAGAATTGCCCTTCAATATCTTACACTTATACAGAGCCAACTGTGTTTGTAGAATATGCGCTAGATATTATGAAGCGCGCAAAAAGTCTTGGCATAAAGAATATATGGGTAAGTAATGGCTATATGTCTAAAGAGGTTTTAATAGATATAATGCCATATCTAGACGCCATAAACATAGACTTAAAAGGAACTCAAGAGTTTTATAATGTTTTGATTCCAGGTATAAATCTTAAGCACATAAAAGAGAATATTACAGAATTACATAAAAATAAAATTCATATAGAAATAACAAATCTATTGATAGAGGGACATAACACAAAGCCAGAAGATATAAAAGAAACAATTGATTTTGTATATTCTGTTTCTAAAGACATTCCTTTGCATTTCTCTAGGGCTTTTCCACATTATCGTCTAAATCACATTATTCCAACAAAGCTAGAAACCTTAAAGCTTGCAGAAAAGTTAGCAAAAGATAAAGGCCTTGTTAATGTTTATCTTGGTAATATTTAAGCAATCTTTTTTTAAATATTTCTATGCACTAAATAGATAGTGAATTGATGCACAAATTATAAGGAAAGAACTATGAGAACAACAATTGAAATTAAAGGCTTGCCTGAATTGATTTTAGAAAAGGCTGTTTCTACAGGCATTGCTAGATCTAAGACTGATGCATTAAAGATTGGCATTCTAATAATGAATGATAAATATCAGCTCGTAGATAATATAAAAGAAATAAATGATCCAAAATTAATAGCCGCCTTTAAGAGAAAAGAGAAAGAAATGAAAGCAAATAACCAGAAATATATAACTCACGAAGAAGTTATGAAAAAGTATGGTTATTTACTAAAAAACAAGTAATTTTTCTCAATTTCACAAAATTGTGGAGCACGCGGTTTATTATATATCATAATCTATTTCTATCTTTATGGGTATATGGACTATACATTATGAAGCAAACTGGGACATTTATTTTAATAGGTTAGATCAAACAATACAATCGCACATTTTTAAGAAAATAAACAAATTACAGTTCGATATACATACAAGACATTTCCGCAAGTTAAATTTTTTTATTTCAGAGGTGGGGCAATATAGAATTGCTTTTTTTGAAAATAAAGAAACCAAAACAAGAACTATTGTTTTTGTGGGGAATCACACTCAATATGAGAAATGGTATAAGAGTTATCTTTAATGCTAAATAATCTCAAAGAATCTAAGCAAAAGTATAACTCCAAGACCAGCAGGTCCAAACAAAGCAGAAACAACAAGTGTAATAACAATCGGCAACTTGATTCCAAATACAAAATAGCACATTAAAAAGCCTAAAGCTCCAACAATGCTGTTTAATATTATATTTTTTAATAATCCTAATAATAAAATAGTTATTGCAATAAGCACAACTCCAATAGCAAGTAACAAGTAATCCATATATTCTCTTAGATTATAACCTTTTATATACTTTTTTAATTATAAGTTATATATACTTTAAAAAGTGAGCAACTATGAGCGAAGAAAAACAACTAGACTATGAGTCTTTACAACTAAAAGAAAGATTAGAAATACACGAGCTACAGGGACTTATTGGTAAGGCCTTAGCTGATTCTTCTAAGACAGAAGACGATCTAATAAAAATTATTCCAAATGCAAAGTATGAGCAGATTGTTCAGGCTTTAAAGAATATGCTATTTTTAAAGCTAATAACAAAAGAGGGCTTTCCTGTTAAGTATTCTTTGTCTCCAGAAGTTAAAGAAAAGCTAACCGAGAAAAAGAAATTGTCTGAAAATGATAAAAATGTTCTAAAATTAGCAGTAATCATAGAGTCTAAGTCTAATGATAAGCTGGAATTACGAAAAGGCATGGAGCACATTCTAGAGTCTTTAAGAAACGATAACGAGTATTTCTTATATGATAGTAGTCTTGCAGAAATAGTAGTACATGATGATTTGTTTTCTACATATATTTCTGCTACTTTGTCTTGTAATGAGATAAACTCCTTATTTAAGATTATTTATTTTTATGGTGCAACTTCAGTTGAGGTTCTTAAACCAGATAAGTTTAATGTTACAATTTCTGATTTACAAAAAGCCATATTGATTATAACAGATATGACGCACGGCTATGCCCAAATGATATTTAAGCTAAAGAGAGAAAATGAGGCTCTTTCTAAATTAAAGAAATAGTTTTTTAAAGCTAGATATGATTTCGCCACTTGCCTCTTTAAAACCCGGAACATTAAGAATCAACTGAGGTAATTCTGTTTCCCAGAGTTTTTCTCTGTCTTCTATTTCTGTAATAAATTCTTTTAAATTAAATTTTTGATTATAGAATGCCAGTTTTTTATTTATTATATCCTTATCAATTTCTATTTTTTTTAATATTAAGAAATATAAGTCATAAACATCTCTCGCTTTTTTTCTAGTCATTATGGCCCGCACTTTTTCTGCTAATATTTCTTTAATATCTAAGGTGTTGATATAAAATACAGGGAATTCGTTATAGATGTGATTTATTCTAGAAACTGCGCCATTAGAGAGGTAGTCGTTTCTTCTAGAGAAATCAATAGTGTTTTTGCATCTGGTGTTGTTTGTATTTTTATATAATGGCCCGTAGAAATAAACTTGTGTGTCTTGAAATTTATTGTCTTCTATTTTATAGTCAATTACAATATCATAGTCTGCAAGAAACGTTTTTATTTTATTTAATGTTTCATCAATATTCAAATCTTTATCAACTACATTAAAATCCAGATCTTCAGAAAATCTATCCAGTCCATAACAAAGCATTAGTGCTGTTCCTCCTTTAAACATTAATTTTTCAGGAAATAATTTAGATATTGCAAAAAGTATTGCAATATGCAGGTAGTTTTTTTCAGTTTGCCCCAGATTGAAATTTATTTTTTTTTTATATTCTTTTAATTCATCAATATTGATCATAATCAAGAACCTCATTTATATTTATTTTCCATTTTGCGTTGTTGATTTTTGATTTTTTAAGTTTTCTGTTTAATAGGATGTATTTTTTAGTGTTTTTAATTTTTGATAGATATTCTTCATAGATGTCTATTCCCTTAATTTCTAGTAGATACCCTGTTCTTCTTATTAAATCAAGATTATTTATTCTATTTAAATAATTAATTAGTTTATCTTTGTCTAGATTGTCTTTTAATAATTTATGTAATTCAGATATACTAACATATTTTTGATAGATTAAACAATCTAATAGTAGTTTTTCTTTCTCTGCAATAAATATTTCAAAATCGCCATATCTTATTTTTTTATATCCAAAAAAATTTCTTTTATTTATTTTAATAAACTTTATTTGCCTTAGTTCTTTTTTTTGTTTAGTTATAGCAACTGTTGCTTTTAACGGTATTTGAGTAGTATAGCCATAAAAATTAAGCGCAGATAAAAAAGAAAGATAAGATGGATTAATAATTTGTGTTGCATAAATTAATGGATCCTCGTGCAGCGTATATTTCCCTTTTTCTATAGTTTTTATTTTTGTAATGTGTCTGCAGATATATACTTCTGGATATTTAATCCCATAGTGTAATTTTAGATCTTTGTTTCTAAACAAAGGCAGTTTAGTGAGTTTTGATAAATCCATAATAAACATATATATAAAAACATTTATAACCCTTTTTATATATTAAATTATACAAAAAAGTACAATTTACGTTATAAAAAGTAGGCGACATAAAAATAGTAAAAAAAGATATCGTTTTTGATATCTTTTGGAGTTTTTTTATTATTTTGGCTTTTATTTATTTTAGGTGATCAAACTCATACACCCCTGTTTAGTTAAATGTTTTTGATTTTAGCAATTTAATAAAATTAGAAAAGGTGCAGTCTTTTATTTCATAATTTTTTTCTTCAAGAAGGCGCACTCTTCCACCCCCTGTGTAATTTAGTTTTTATTTTTTGAAAAATGTATTTTAAGCTATATAATATATAAGAAAAAAAATCTAAGTAAAACGCAGTTTCTATTTTTTTTAAAATTCTTATTTTAAGGGGCCAATTATACATAAAAACGGGTTTAATTTTGCCATAACCTCGCTATTTCTCTAATATTTCAGCCACTAAAAAAGTAAGCTCTAAAAACCAACCCTTTTTAAACATTACTGCCCCTTAAGTTCTATATTCCACATATATGGAATAACTGAATCTGTTTTGTACTGGAGTTTATTTTTGAGCCAGTCATTAATACACACAGGTTCAATCTTCATAAACAAAAAAAGTTTCTTTGTTAGAAAAGAAACTAAAATGGAGGAGAAATAAATGAAGAATATAAATGTAAAGAAAGTAGTTGCTGGCGCAGCAGCACTTGCATTAGGTGTAGGTGTTCTTGGCGTAGCAATAGCTGGTAACAACAATGGTACAGCATTTGGTTCTGTTGCAAAGACAGATGTTTACAACACAGCAGACATGTCACCAAAAGTAACCTTAGTTACCGGAACAGTCGGAGACGATGATGCATGGGCACAAAACATTGCAAACGCAATTGCAAGTAATGCAAAGAGAGAGAACCCACTATATGCTTCATGGGTACCATCCGATGGCGAAACAACCACAACAACCGGCGAAGGTAAAGAATTCAAAAAGAACGAAATAGGAGACGATTTTGCGGATTTAAAACTAGATTATAAAGACTATCCTGCGCTTGGAGACTATAAAGTAAAAGTAAATAATACAAAATTTGGAACAACAGAGATAAAAGTAAAAGATTTCTTACTTGTTTCAGGTAATGTTGCTTTTGATCCAGACGAAGATGTAAAAGACTTAACAACAACAATAGAGTCCCAACAATTAAAATACCAGGTAACATTTACACCAGGAATAAAAGACGGTGCAGATGATACAGGAAGTCCAGATTTCAAATTCGAGATTATGGGTAAAGAATATACACTAGAAGAATGGGACGGTACATCAAAAGAATTAACTCTTGTTCAAAATAAGGCAACCACACCATATAGTGAAGGAGATTCTTTTACAGCAGATAATTACACAATAGAAGTAGTAAACATCCTTGATTCTGGGGCAGAGAATGAATACGAAGTAGAATTAAGATTAAAGGATGCTTCAGGCACAGTCAAATCTACAGACATATTTGTAGCAGGAGACGAAATATTTAGTGACTATCTTGATGTAACTGTAGAAATTTCAAAAGTATATTCTAACAGAGTTGCGGTGGTCGCAGGAACTAGTGCAAAATTAACTCTTAAAGACGGAGATTTAATTGAGGATTTCCCAGAATCTGAAGATGAGTTATGGGCAGTAGATATGGAGGTTGTTGATAAAGCATTAATAAGCATAACAATCTATAATGATGACCCAGATGTAGAATGGAAAAACGAAAACGCTCTAAAAATCGGAGATTCAGCATCATATCCATTTGACTTTGCAAAAGTTAAGTTTGAAGGTCTTACAGAAGAGGATTCAAAAGCAGTAACTGTTGAAGATGGATATATAAATTATACAGATGCAGATGACGAAGATCACGAAATATTCTTTTACGACTATGCTTCCTGGAGTAACGGTGTAGAAAGATATACCACAAGAAAAACAATTGATGACAAGAAACTGTACTTTGATTTCAATACAACTTCTGGTAAATTTACTATACAAGAAACAAACAGCGACGGGGAATATCTAGATCACGACGGAACTTGGGGTACATTACACGAATACGATATACCAGATAACAATACAATCGACTTTAATGTTGGATTATGGAATAATGAAGAGGAACTAGTGACCTATACCATATATACCGATTCAAATACAAGCATTAAAAAAATCGCTGTTGGCTTAAAAAAAGGAGCTACAGGAACCATAAACGATTTAGACAAGGACCACACTTGGGAAATTGGTGACATATATGACAGCGTAGATGTTGACAACCACAAAACCGGTATAATGATCGGTGATAACGATGATGGCTTTGCAACAGCAGCACTAAAGTCTATGTTTGAATTTATCGTTTCAGATGATACAGAAGGGGCATTTACTGCACATATCGACGCATATACAGGCAATTTAGTAAATACCAGCAGTACAAAGTACAAAGCAGGTCTTGTTCAAGTTACTTCTGAAGACTTCTATGATTTAGATCAAGAAGAAACAGATGATTTAAGATGGGCATATACCGATTGGGGCACAAAGTACGAAGTTGATGGTGGTAAATTCACTGCAACAATACCAGAAGAGCAATTATATGCAAAAATCTTTATCGGTGCAGGAACAGTAACAACAGGCGGTACAGAAGAGAACCCATATGATGAATACATTATGACTCCAGTAACCGTGTCAGATCTTCTAAAGAAAGACTCTATGGCAGCAACCGGTACCTTAATCGTTGTCGGTGGACACCTTGCAAATACAGTAGCAGACGGTATAACAAATACCTTCCTTGCACAAACAGGAGATTACATTGTGGGTAAATACTCAAACGGTAATATCTACGTTGCAGGTTGGACAAAGGCAGACACAGGTACAGCAGCAGGCGAATTAGTAACCACAATAAATGGTTGGTAAATAAGTCTAAAACCAAAATTGTAAGCTAATAACTTACAATTTTCTTTTCTTTTTCTTTTTGAACCGGTTTTACGCGGATTCACGCGCAATATTTAAAACTCGCTATCAGACCATAATCTTACAATCACACAATGCATCATTGTAAATGACACAAAATAGAAAAATGTGTCATTACAAATGACACATCTAAAAGATGTTTAAATATCATAATCTAAACAACACCGCGCGCATGTGTTCGTTACTATCGAAAGCTTTGCTTAGTAATCATTCGTTACTATCGAAAGCTTTAAATATTATTTCAACCACTATATTTATGATTGTGTATGATAACAAAAGATGAATTAAAAAAAGTAATTTTAGATCAAAGAGAAAGTTTTGAGAAATCAGAAAACATTATACAAAGACAAGTAGATTTAAAATCTTATATAAATTATGATTCGATTGTGGTAATAAGTGGGGTAAGAAGGTGTGGTAAATCTACATTATTAAAAATAATTAAAACTAAAATAAATCCAAAAGATTACCTTTATTGTGATTTTTCAGACGAAAGATTAAATAATTTAACAATTGCGGATTTACAACTAATATATGAAATATTTTTAGAAAAATACGAATCTGGAAAAAAATATTTTTTTTTTGATGAAATACAATATGTAAACGGGTGGGAAAAATTCGTAAATAGATTATACGAAAAAGAAGAGGCAAAAATATTTGTAACTGGATCAAACAGCTCTTTACTTAGTTCAGAAATATCGTCTGTTTTAACAGGAAGAAACAAAGTAATAGAGCTTTACCCATTTTCTTTTAAAGAATACATTACTGCAAAGAAAGAAACAATAGATATAAACAACTTATCAACAAAAGAAGGCATTAAATTAAATAAATATTTTGATGATTATTTTAATATAGGTGGATTTCCGCATGTTATAAATACAAATGATGTTCAGATATTAAAAGAATATTACACAAATATAATATATAAAGACATAATTGTTAGAAAAAAGATAAGGCAAGTAAAAGAAATAAAAGAAATAATCTCATTTTTATTAAATAACATAGGCCAGATAATATCATATAAAAAGATAATTGCTAATTCAGAAATAAAAAGCACAAGCACAATAAAGAATTTCATAGATTATCTTAATGAAGCATATATTTTATTTACATTATCCAAATATGACAAATCTATCAGAAAACAAATACAAAATCCAAAAAAATCATATTTTATAGATATGGGGATGGTAAGAAAAATAAGTGTTAATTTTTCAGAAAATAATGGCTGGTATTTAGAAAACGTTGTATTTTTAGAATTATTAAGAAGAAATAAAGAAATTTATTATCATAAAAAAGAAAAAGAATGTGATTTTGTAGTAAAGGAAGGCACACAAATTAAAGAAGCCATACAAGTATCTTATGAAATGAATCAAAAAACAGAAACAAGAGAGATTAAAGGATTAATTAATGCAATAAAAACCTATAATCTTAAAGAAGGAATAATTATAACGAGAGACCAAGAAGAAACGAGAATAGTAGAAGGATATAAAATAAAAATAATTCCAATAGCTAAATGGTTATTAGAGTAATTTCTTTTCTTTTTATTTAGTTTAAAACTTGCTATCAGACTAAATAAATGTGCTATTTTTGTCAATTGTTATTGTTCATATGATTGACCAAAAAAGACGTTTTTTGTTCAGCCAACTGACCATAATTTTTTATTACAAATGCGGCTCATTTATATCTAGAAAAATGTTCTTTAATATCGAATACTTTTGTCTTTAAAGAAAAAAGTGCGTGCGTTTCTCCACCCACTTTCGTTTTTAAGTGCGTGCGTTTTACCACTCGCTTTTTAAATGTTGTTATACATTAATTATTTATGTATTCAAAAGAACAATTAAAAGAAATAATTGTTTCTCAAAAAGAAGCGATTGATTCTCAAGATATAGGACTAATAAGAACAGATTATTTAAAATTATTAAAAGAATCAATTCATCCAAAAATAGTCACAATATTAAAGGGCCCAAGAAGAGTAGGAAAATCAACAATAGTTTTACAATTTATAAAAGAGATAAATAACAACTATTATTATTTTGATTTTGATGATGAGAGAATAGCAAATTTTAAAACAGGGGATTTTGAAACACTAATGCTGGCTTTTCAAGAGCTATACCAAGATAAAGATTATTTGTTATTTGATGAAATTCAAAATATAGATTCTTGGGAATTATTTATAAATAGGCAATTAAAACAAAATAAAAAAATAATAATAACTGGCTCAAACTCAAAATTATTAAGTGCTGATTTAGGCACACATCTAACTGGCAGGCACATAGACATAGAAATATTCCCTTTTTCTTTTAAAGAATACCTTTATGCGAAAGATTTTAAAACTAAACAAGCATACACTATAAAGGAAAAAGCAGAACTTGAAAAATTATTTAAAGATTATCAAAAAACCGGAGGTTTCCCACAAGTTGTATTTTTTTATGACTATAGGATATTACAAGAACTATACAGAGACATAATTGAAAAAGACACAAAAGATCTAAAAAGTAATCAAAAAATAAAAGACGTTTCCGATTATTTATTATTTAATATTTCTACATTAGTTTCTTTAAGAAGCATACAGAAAAACTTTGGTTTAAAAAACACAAACGAAGCAAAAGCTATAATAAAAAGACTAGAAGCAACATATCTTTTCCAATTTATAGAAATTTATTCAAATTCTTATAAGGAAAGAAAAGCAAACCCCATGAAATGTTATTCAATAGATGTTGGTTTAGTAAACAATATTTCAACAAAACTAGTAGAGGATAGGGGGCAGCAATTTGAAAATTTAGTATATTTAAAGCTAAGGAAAGAAAATGCACAAATATATTATTATAAAAAGAAAGGGGAAACAGATTTTATAGTAATAGATAATAAAAAACCAATACTTGTAGCACAAGCTTGTAGTAATCTAGCAGACAATAAAACCAAAGAAAGAGAAGTAAGTTCTTTATTAGAATGTATGGATCAATTAAATATTAAAGTCGGGATAATAATAAACAAAGATCTAGAAAAAGAAGAAACAATTGATGGCAAAAGAATAAAGTTTATACCTATAATTAATTGGTTATTAGAATAACTACTTGGTTAATAACTTACAATTTCTTTTTTTAATTTCTAAAATCTCATTCTTGCTATCAGACAAGCATTTTTTGTACTTTTTTTAGTTTTTAACAATTAGTTAATTATTTAAATATAATTGTCTATAAATATATTATATGCAAACAAAAAACTATATGACTTTTCAAGAACAAATTATTTATGAAGTTATAA
>Ga0209717_1005364_pt1 | contig 10150 bp, 8 predicted proteins | sample AD_UKC048_MetaG_FD_184418 | JGI IMG/M metagenome (GOLD analysis project Ga0209717, IMG submission 184418) | Active sludge microbial communities of municipal wastewater-treating anaerobic digesters from USA - AD_UKC048_MetaG (SPAdes) (version 2) | ecosystem: Engineered > Bioreactor > Anaerobic >... | reverse complement strand
TGCAGGTAGGAGCGCAGGGCGATGAGTTCGCGGGGGTTGATGCGCAGAGCGCCAAGCTTGGAAACGAGGCGGGAAATGTCACCGATCTCGTGCAGGCTGGAGCGCACATCCTTCAGATAGGCGGTGTTGGTGAGGAATGCCTTGACCAGGTCCTGCCTCCTGATGATTTCGGCAGGATCAAGCAGCGGATGCAACAGCCAGCTCTGGATCAGGCGGGAGCCCATCGCGGTCTGCGTTTGGTCCAGCACCGCCAGCAGGCTGCCATGCCGTTCTCCGTAGCGGATGGAACGGATCAGCTCCAGGTTGCGGCGGCTGATCTCGTCCAACTGCATGAAGTTGCTCAGGGAATAGTAGCGCAGCGAACTGATGTGGGTGAGAGGAGTTTGCTGAAGCGACTGCACATAGGCGAGGGCGGCCCCGGCGGCGGTGGCCCCGGCGGTTTTGCCCTGGGCGTCGAAAGCCTCCAGGGAATGCACCTGAAAGTGTTTTTTCAGGATAGCGGCGGCTTCGGAAGGGCGGAACTGCCAACTGTCGAAGATGCTGAGGGTGTGGCCGTATTCCAGTTTAAGGCTTTTCAGGAAGGCCTCGGCAGCGCTGCCGTCCACGATGATCTCGCTGGGTTTGAGGCGCAAAAGCTCGTTCGCTAGCTCGTCCCCGCGCAGTTCCGTGAAGCTGAATTCGCCGGTGGAGAGGTCCAGGCTGGCCAGGCCGATTTTGCGGTTTTCGTCCTCATACCAGACGGCGGCCAGGAAGTTGTTCGCGCTGCCGGAGATGAGGGAATGGTCCAGCACCGTGCCTGGGGTGATGATCTCCACCACCGCGCGCTTCACCAGGCCCACAGCTTGTTTGGGGTCCTCTGTCTGTTCGCAGATAGCCACCTTGAGTCCGGCCTGGATGAGTTTGTCCAGATAGCTTTCCAGAGCGTGATAGGGGAAACCGGCCAGGGGCACGGGGTTGTCGCTGTTCTTGTCGCGCGAGGTGAGGGTGATGTTGAGGACGCGGGCAGCGGTGTGGGCATCCTCGAAAAAGGTCTCGTAAAAATCGCCCATGCGAAAGAGGATGAGCTTGTCCGGATGGGCTTGCTTCACCTCCTGAAACTGCCTCAGCATGGGGGTTAGCCTGGCATCCGGGGGAGAGGGCTGTTTCATCCGGAGTTCAGAAACGGGTGATAAAGCAATCGATGGAGTTGGCGCGCAGGAGCCTGGCCACGCAGTCCGCTTCGCTCTGAGAGGGGTAAGGTCCGCTCACCACCACCCAGGGCACGGTTTTGTTGCCCTTGTCCTCAAAATAGTTGGCTTTCACCTTCAGCGCCCGCAACTCGGCGGTGCGGCTGCCGGCGTTCTCCTCTTTGCCGAAGCGTCCCGCCTGAACATGGATCCCGCTGGGTTTGGCCTCCAGCCTGGCCGGGGCGTTGGGGTCCACCTCCGCCTGGGCGGGCAGGGGCTCCAACACAGGTTCGGGCACCAGTTCCGGCAGCTCCAGTTCTGTGTAGGGATAGAGGAAGGAGAGATCGACCTGGCTGCCGTATCTGCCCTTCAGCTCGTGGAGGCGGTCCTCGATCTCGAAAGCGAGCTGGGATTTGCGGTTGAGTTCAAAAGCGGTCTTGTAGTTCAGGAAGGCTTCGGCGCAATTACCGTTCTGATGGTGGTTGCGCCCCAGCAGATAGTGGAAATACTGCTGGTTTTTGGGCAGTCCGGGCAGGACGCGCAGTTTTTCCAGGCTGGAGATGGCGCTGAAAAACTTGTTCTGGTTTTGGTAGGCCCCGGCAATGATGTAGTGGCTGTCTTCGGCGAACCTGCCGTTGGGCGCGGCCCGCAGATAATTTTCCCCCTGGGCGATGGCGGCGGCGTGGTCATCGCGGTACTGGGCGCAGTAGGCCAGCCAGTAAAAGCGTTCCGGCAGTTCAGGGGAGGAGATCTTTTTCAGCAGGGTTTCCGCCGCCGGGATCTCGCGCTCCAAAATGTGCAGCTTGGCCATCTCCAGCATGCTCTGCTGGCCGTAATGGGTGGAGGGATAGCGGTCCGCGGCCTGTTTCAGCAGGATCAGCGTGTCGTCCTTGCTTTGCTTGAGCATGGCGTTCAGATAGGTCTGCAGGGCGCGTTCCTCGTCGTTTTTGGCCACGTTTTTGTACAGCTGGCCGGGAAGCTCTTCCAGCTTTCCTTGCAGCCAGAGGTCTTCCACGGTTTGAAACTCCCTGCGGAAATCCACCGCGAGGGCGGTCAGGGGCAGCAGCGCCAGCAGCAAGAGGGCGAGTATGAAACGCGGGTCACGGGGCATCGAGATGGGCCTTCGCTCAGTTGCTCATCGAATTCAGCAACTCGTCGTTGTTTTTGGTGGTCTGCATCCGCTTGCGCAGGGTTTCGATGCCCTGGATGGGGCTGATGGTTTTGAGGTATTTGCGCAGCACATACATCCGGTTCATCTCGTTTTGCGTGAGCAGCAGCTCTTCGCGGCGAGTGCCGCTCTTCACCAGGTCGATGGCGGGGTAGAGGCGCATGTCCGAAATGCTGCGGTCCAGCACCAGTTCCATGTTTCCGGTGCCCTTGAATTCCTCGAAGATCACCTGGTCCATCTTGGAGCCGGTGTCGATGAGGGCGGTGGCGATGATGGTGAGGGAGCCGGCTTCCTCGGTGTTGCGCGCGGCGCCGAAGAATTTCTTGGGCTTGATCAGGCCGTTGGCGTCGATACCGCCGGACAGCACTTTGCCGCTGGAGGGGGTGATGTTGTTGTAGGCCCTGGCCAGGCGCGTGATGCTGTCCAAAACTATCACCACGTCCTGATTCAGCTCGATCATCCGCTTTGCCTTTTCCAGCACCATTTCGCTTACGGCGGTGTGGTTTTTGGGCGATTCGTCGAAGGTGGAGCTGATCACTTCGCGGTTGCCGGGACGCAGGATCTTCTTCATCTCGGTAACCTCTTCGGGCCGCTCATCCACCAGCAGCACGATCAGGTAAACCTCCGGATGGTTGGTGAGGATGGCGTTGGCGGTATCCTGCAGCAGGGTGGTTTTTCCCGTTCTGGGAGCGGCCACGATCAAGCCGCGCTGGCCTTTGCCGATGGGGGTGAAGAGGTTGATGATGCGGGTGGAGTAGTTGTTGGTGTCAAATTCCAGGTTGAGGCGCTCGGTGGGGTAGTAGGGCGTGAGCTCGTCCCAGGTGCGAAGTTCCTGCATGGAAGTGGGAGCCATATAGTTCACGGCGTCCACGCGCAGCAGGGCGAAATACTTCTCACCTTCCTTGGGGGAACGCACCGGGCCGGAGATCATGTGGCCGTTTTTAAGGCCGAATCTGCGCACCTGGGTGAGGGAGACATAGACGTCATCGCGCCCGGGCAGGTAGTTGTTTTGCGGGAAACGGAGGAAGCCGAAGCCGTCGTCCATTATCTCCAGGCATCCGGTCACGAAGGCCAGGCCTTCCTGGGCCGCCTGAAACTCCAGCAGTTTGAAAACGAGGTCATTGCCTCGCATCTGGGTGTAGCCGGGGATCCCGTATTGTTTGGCCAGCTTGGTCAGCTGGGATTGTGGCAGTTCGAACAGGTTTTCTATTTCGGCCATTATTTTTTCTCCTTGGGTTTAACATTCTTTTTGGTTCCGCATAGCAGCAAACTGCTGGCGCCGGCGCAGCCCACCCTGTTTATACGTTCCACCAGCCGTTTTCCTTCATCCAAAAGGTCTTCGGCGCCCTCCAGGCTTTCCAGTCGCTTGAAGGTTTCCGTGCAGTTGTGCTTCAAGTGCGCGCAGTTCGAGGCTTCCTTGGGATTGTCCACTGGCAGGTAAAAATCCACCTGCTTCACCTGGTTCAGCTTCAGCTTGGCGAAGCTGGCCAGGATCTGCTCGCGGGTGAAGGTTTCCTGGTGGTTGATCCCAAAACGCCGGTCGATCGCGGCCAGCCAGTGGTGCATCAGGATATGCGTGATCTGCGGCTCGGTCTGCTCGCCGTCGCGGTACATCTCCACCAGCACCAGCCTGCCGCCGGGCTTCAACACCCGCAGCAACTCGGCAAACACCCGCTCCTGATGCTCCAGGTGGTGCAGGGAATTGGCCAGGGTCACCAGATCGAAGCTGGCATCCTCAAATTCGAGGGCTTCCAGATCCATCCGGTAGATTTCCACATCATTCTCCGGAAAGCGCTTCTGGGCATGATCGACACTCTTTTCAGACACATCGATCCCGATGATCTGAACGTAGGATTTCAGATTCTGCTTCAGGATGGTGATGAAATCGCCCCTTCCGGTGGCGGCGTCCAAAACGTTGGGGGCCTCGATCTGCTTCAAAAGGCCAAACGCGTCTTTCATAAGGATGATCCTCACTTGCTTTGTGATGGGGATGATGAGTTACCTGAATACCAGGCTGACTGCTGTTCCGGGCAACGCTAAACAGAACGTGCCTATTCTTTTTGACCCGCCCTTTTTAGTCAAGCTATTTTAATGTTTAACCACCTGATCAGCGGGAGGCATCTTGCTTGCGGATATGAAAACAACCAACACAGGGCGATGTGTTGAAATAGAGATTATCAAATGACCCTCAGCATTTCCCGCTTGGCGATCGTGAACAACACCGAGGAATCCAGCTTTCCGCGCATTACAGGATGGGGTTCGATCCGATAATCAACCTCCCTGCGGGCGCGCATTAGTTTCATGCGGTCTTCAATTACGTTATCAGTGAAATCCGGAGAGACCACCAGAAGGTCAATATCGCTATCCTGATCTGCCTTGCCCCTGCTGTATGACCCAAACAGGTAGATGGCATCAATCAGCATTGATTCCCTTAAGACATCGTAGTAGCGTTTGATCAGGTCGATCATTTCATATTTATCAAGGACAGCAGCCATTGATGTAAACTCCTGATGGTATTAATGTACTTTTCAGTAAATTCTTTGGTGCATTGGTGTTGGAAGCTAAGTTTAAAATCAGGATATCTGGTGTTTAGGTTGAAGCTGCTGATGACATCCATGGATTCAACCTTAGCCTGAGGTACTTCGAGCCGAGCAAGAATGGCAAGCCGGACAAGGTCATGTATTCTTGGTACCTCCAAACCGACATTCTGGGTGTAAACAGCTTTGAGTGTTTTCTCCAGTACCAATTGTCCCAGAAAAAGCGCCCATGGATATTCCTCCATTTTATAGAGCTTTTCCATGGTCTCCATGTCTCTTCCGGAAGATTCGAGCCAGTAGTGAATCAATTCTCTTGGTTCCATGAACCTATAAAATCCATCCTGCCGATTCCAGTCAAGTAAAACCTATTGTTGTCGGTGTTTGCGTTGTTGTTCCTGATCTGTCTCCATTTCCTCTCCGAATAGCCTCTTGCCCGCCTCCCGTTAACTTCCCGCCTCTCAGGCGGGAACTCAGCGGGAGGCGAAGGAGAGGCGGATGGGAGAGGGCTAAGGGCGGGGTGGCCGGGGAATATCTGTAAGAATGTCTTAACATGCTGAAAAATTGAAGGATATACATTATTATATAAAGTGATGCATTAAGTCGCTGAAGCTGGCCGTGGCCAATGTACTTGACACGGAAGCGCCGCGCAAAAATCATCCTCCCCGAATCGAATTATCTACACAAGGTGTGAATATGATCAAGGTCCAGTCATTGGTAAAGGAATTCCCGAAGAAGGACGGAACCAGCTTCCGGGCAGTGGATGAGGTGAGTTTTGAGGCCGCCCACGGTGAGATCGTCTGCCTGCTGGGGGTGAACGGGGCGGGCAAAACCACCACGATGCGCATCCTCTCCACCATCTTCCAGCCCCAGAGCGGAACCGCTCAGATCGAGGGTTACGACGTGCTCACCCAGGGCGACATGGTGCGCCGCAACCTGGGTTTTCTCTCCGGCGACACCGGCCTGTACATGCGCCTCACTCCGCGGGAGTTCGTCACCTATTTCGGCCGCCTCTTCGGAGTTGGGGACGACGCCATCAAAGCCCGTCTGAATGAGATGGCGGGGATCCTGGACATGCACGATTTCCTGGACAAGAAGATGGAATTCCTCTCCAGCGGCATGAAGCAAAAGGTTTCCATCGTGCGCTCCATCATCCACGATCCGCCGGTGATGATTTTTGACGAACCGACCTCAGGCCTGGACATCCTCACCGCGCGCAACATCATCTCCTTCATCCGCAGCTGCAAGGAACGCGGCAAATGCGTGCTGTTTTCCACCCACATCATGCGCGAGGCGGAGCGCCTGGCCGACCGCATCGTGATGATCCACCAAGGCCGCGTGCTGGCGCAGGGAACCCTGGAGCAGATGCGCGCTGAAAGCGGACTCAGCGATCTGGACGACATCTTTGTTTACTATGTGAATCAGGCCGGAACCGGCACGGAGGTGGCTGCCCATGAATTTTAAGAAAGCCCTGGTCATTTTTCGCAAAGAGATCCTGGAAATGCTGCGCGACCGGCGCACCCTCTTTGCCACCATCGTATTGCCCGTGGTGCTCTATCCCGTGTTGTTCATAGGTTTCAGCGCCATCATGAGCCGCCAGACCGAGGTGCTGGAAAAGCGCGGTTCCTCCGTTGCCCTAGTGGACAGCCTCAGCCTCCGCGATGCGGCTTCCCGCGAGGCCTACAACCTCATTCTGGGCGGCTTGCAGGCAACGCCGTATCTCACTACCCTGGAAGCGCCGCCCCGCCTGGAGCAGCTCTACGCCAACAAGGACATTCAGGCCGTGGTGACCTTGACCGATTCGCTGGCTTCCTCCGGATTTCCCACCTACAAGGTTGGCATTCGCTACGATGCCTCGGGCGATCAGGGCCGGATGTTGTATGGCAAGCTGGAAAAATCGCTGCTGCAAAGTGCCCAGACCATCATTGCCAAACGCCTCAGCGAGCTCCAGGTGGAGCAGGATTACATCAAACCGCTGGTGATCCGGCAGATCGACAGCTCCACAGACGCCAAGAAGATGGGCAGTGTGCTGGGCATGATCCTGCCCTACATCGTGATCCTGATGCTGGTAACCGGCGCGAGTGTGGTGGCGGCGGACCTCGTGGCCGGGGAAAAGGAGCGCCGTACCCTGGAAACCCTGCTGGTGTCATCAGCCACGCGCGGCGAGATCGTTTTGGGAAAATACCTCACCATCTTCACCATGGCCATGATCAACGTGGTGATCAACCTGGTGAGCATCAGTTTCTCGGTGAGCTATCTGGTCACCCAGCTGGGCCTGGAAGCGGGAAGCGTGAAGCTGCCCATCGGTTCCTTTTTGATCCTGCTGCTGGCGATGGTGCCGCTGGCCACGCTGTTTTCCGCGCTGCTGCTATCCATCTCCACCTTTTCGCGCAACATGAAGGAAGCCCGCACCTACGAACAGCCGATCATGATGGCCTCCATGCTGATGGGCATGGTGAGCTTCATCCCCTCCATCCAGATCAGCAACCTTCTGGCCCTGGTGCCGGTGATCAACATAGCCTTGCTTTTCAAGGCCGTGCTGATCGGCGAATGGCAGCTGTCCCACCTGCTGATCACGGTGGGCTCCACCCTGCTGCTGGACGTCTTTGCCATCTGGCTCACCGTGCGCCTGTTCCGCTCTGAAGCGGTGCTCTTCCGCACCGAGGACGACAGCGGCGGCATCAGGACCGTGAAGACGAACCGGCGAGGCTTCTTCAATCCCCTGAACGCGCTGGTCTATTTTTCGCTGGCCCTGGCCGCGCTCTACTATCTGGGCAGCAAATGGCAGGCGCAGGACCTGATGAAAGGCCTGGTGCAAACCCAGCTGGTGCTCATTCTACTGCCGGTGCTGCTGGTACTGCGGTTTTTGAAGCTGAAAAGCGGCGAGATCAGGCAGGTGCTGCGTTTGCGGGTGCCCAAGCTGAAAGAGTTGGCCCTGGTACCCTTCATCGCCATCTCCGCTGCGATCGTGGTGGCCATCATCGGCCAGCTGATCAATCAGATCTTTCCCTTCCCCAAGGAGTATCTGGAGCAGATGTCCAAACTTTTCGAACTGGACAGGCCGCTCTGGCAGATGTTCCTGGTGATCGCGGTGCTGCCCGGGATCTGCGAGGAACTGCTCTTCCGCGGCTTTCTGCTGCGCTTCTTTGAGGGCAAAAAGTTCTGGTATCCCGTGCTGGCCAGCGCCGCGCTCTTCGCCATTTTCCACCTCGATCCCTTCCGGCTGCTGCCCACATTCCTGCTGGGCACCCTGCTGGGCTGGCTCACCCTGCGTTCCGGCAGCCTGGTAAACGCCATGCTGTCCCACGCCCTGAACAACGCCTTCGCCCTCTTCATCGTCACCTACGCGGCCAAACCCTGGCTGAAGGGACTGGTGGTTGATGGCGAGAACCTGCATTATTGGGTGGTACTTCCCGCCCTCCTGGTGCTGGCGGCAGCGCTTTGGGCCTTTAACAAGATCACCGCCACCAAGGAGGTGTCCTGATGTGCGGAATAGTTGGTTACATCGGCAATCGCAACGCCCTGCCCATCGTGGTGGAAGCGCTCAAGCGCCTTGAATACCGTGGTTATGACAGTTCCGGAACCGCTCTGATCCATTGCGGTGAACTGCAGGTTTATAAAAAAGAGGGCAAGATCATCGAACTGGAGCGGGCTTTGCCCGAACCGAACAAGTGTTCCGGCACCGTGGCCATCGCCCACACCCGCTGGGCCACGCACGGCGAGGCCACCGAGCTGAACGCCCATCCTCAGACAGACTGCACGGGCAAACTGGCCCTGGTGCACAACGGCATCATCGAGAACTACAAACTGCTGAAGGAACAGCTGATCGAGCTGGGCCACACCTTTCGCAGCGATACGGACACCGAGGTGCTGGCCCATCTGATCGAGCAGTACAAAGGCACCGGGCTGTCCCTGGTAGATGCTGTGCGCGAAGCTCTGCACAGGGTGGAGGGCACTTATGGACTGGTGGTGCTGCATCAGGACGAGCCGGACCAGCTGGTGGCGGTGCGCAAAGGCTCGCCGCTGGTGATCGGGATCGGCGACCAGGAACATTTCCTGGCCAGCGATGTCCACGCCATCATGATCCACACCAAGCATGTGATCTATTTGGAAGACGACGAGATCTGCCTGGTCCGTCGCGAGAATTTCGAGATCACGAACACCCGCCGCGAAACCGTGCATCCCAAGGTTTCGGTGGTGGATTGGGACATCTCCGCCATCGAAAAGGGCGATTACAAACATTTCATGCTGAAGGAGATCTTCGAGCAACCCACCACAGTGGGCAACGCTTTTCGGGGCAGGATCGACGACAGGAACGGAGTCGCCAGGCTGGGCGGGCTGAACCTTTCCCCTCTCGAACTAAGCCAGATCAGGCAGATCCACCTGATCGCCTGCGGCACCTCGTTCCACGCCGCCCTGATCGGCAAATACATGATCGAAGACATGGCCCGCATCCCCGTGCACGCGGAATACGCCTCCGAATACCATTACCGCAACCCCGTGGTGCCGGAAGGCACGCTGGTCTTCGTGATCAGCCAATCAGGCGAGACGGCGGACACCCTGGCCGCCCTGCGCGAAGCCAAATCCAAGGGTGCGCGGGTGCTGGGGATCACCAATATGGTGGGCAGCACGATTGCCCGCGAAAGCGACGGCGGCTCCTACATCCATGCCGGTTCCGAGATCGGCGTGGCCTCCACCAAGGCCTTCACCTCGCAGGTGACCATCCTCTTCCTGCTGGCTGTGCTGCTGGGACGCCAGCGTACATTTTCCACCGCGCACGGACTGGAATACATCGCCGAACTGGAGAAAATACCCGCCAAGATCGAGCGCATCCTCACCCAGAACGACCGCCTGCGCGAGATCGCGGCCAGCATCATGGACTGTCCGAACGCCCTCTACCTGGGGCGGGGGATAAACTACCCCGTGGGGCTGGAAGGCGCTCTGAAACTGAAGGAGATCTCCTACATCCACGCCGAGGGCTACCCCGCGGCGGAGATGAAACATGGGCCCATCGCTCTCATCGACGAGGCCATGCCCGTTGTGGCCATCGCCCCCCGCGATCCGCTCTACCAAAAGATCCACGCCAACCTGCAGGAAGTGCGTTCCCGCAAAGCCCGCCTCATCACCATCGCCACCGACGGCGACAGCGACCTGCAAAGCCTCTCTGAACACGTGATCTACATCCCGGACACCCTGCAAAACCTGCAACCGCTGCTCACGGTGATCCCGCTGCAGCTGCTGGCCTACCACGTGGCCGACCTCAAAGGCTTCAACGTGGACCA
>Ga0209717_1005362_pt1 | contig 10154 bp, 7 predicted proteins | sample AD_UKC048_MetaG_FD_184418 | JGI IMG/M metagenome (GOLD analysis project Ga0209717, IMG submission 184418) | Active sludge microbial communities of municipal wastewater-treating anaerobic digesters from USA - AD_UKC048_MetaG (SPAdes) (version 2) | ecosystem: Engineered > Bioreactor > Anaerobic >... | reverse complement strand
AAAGAAAATTAAGGCTGTCTGAGATCGAACCTGATTATGCCGTCGAAAAGGTCTATCTGATTAACTTTCACAATGACCTTCTGCCCGGGCGTCACATCGAAATTCGGGCGGCGGCAATGCCTGAAAGAGCAGAGAAAATCGACATAAAATGTGACTTCGGTCATGCTGGTGTCGACCACAACGCCGTCATAAAGCAACTCGGCCGATTTCTGCTGCTGTTTGAGATATTTGAGCAGAAAATAGCGCTCGCGGTCGCGCATGATCTCATCGGCGCGAATGACGGCCGTATCGGCAATCATCATAACCTGGTCGAGTTCACTCTGGCTGTAGACCGGTGGCCGGCCGTTGATGGCGGCCTTGATCTGGCGGTGCAACAGCAGGTCAGAATAGCGCCGCAGCGGCGAAGTAATCTGAGTGTAAGAAGTCAGCCCCAGTGAACTGTGTCGACCAGGCACACTGTTAACAACGGTTTTGCGCAGGGTTCTCAAAACAGAAAAGAAAGCGACCGGGTTAAATTCTTCGACTGGCGGCATGTCAACCGGTTCACCCTCTTGAACGCGGTAGAGACACGGAACCGTGTGTTTACGGCACCACTCGGCAGCGGCATGGTTGGCCCAGATCATAAACTCGGCAATCATGCCCTGAGTCAGGTCATCACGATTACGCCTTTCGATGACGATTTCGCCATCGACAACCTTAACGCTCAGCTCAGGCTGACGAGGAAACATCATCGCGCCATTGGCTTCGCGCTGCTTTTTAAGCATTTCGGCAAACTTCACTGCCTCTGTAAGCCAGGGATCAGAAGCAAGAAGCTGGTCTGCAGCATCATAGTCGATGGCCCTTTCGATTCTGATCAACGACTCGCTGATCTGCAGGTGGTCGAGATTGCCGGCCGCCGAAAAATCAAGTTTAAAGGTGAGCGCCAGCCTTTCGTTACCTTCAGAAAGGCTGAGAAAGTTTTCAGAAATCCCGGTCGGCAGCATGTGAATACGCTTGTCGGGCATATATACAGAGCTGCCGCGCCGCGCCGCCTCTTTGTCGAGGGGCGAGCCTGGCAGAATGAGTTCAGCCGGGTCGGCGACATGCACCCAGAGACTGCAGCCACCATCTGCGTGCCTGACAAATGAGAAGGCATCATCACGGTCTTTTGAGCCCGGCGTATCGATTGCCCAGGTTTTCAGACCGGTCAGATCAGAACGCTTGAGCGATCTTATATCAACCTGGCAAAGATTAGCGGCCTCAGCAATCAGATCGGCCGAAAATTCAACCGGCAGACGGTATCTGATTATCGCCAGGTTTTCGTCAGCATCCAGAATTCCGGCCGCCACCAGTGCCTGAAAAAGGCGGCGCGGGTCGCTGAGACCTGCCTTATCCAGTGCAGCAGCCAGTCGCTTCGAGATTTTCGCCTCTTCGCCACAGGCAACCAGATTTTTAAGATCATTGATATGCTCGACCGGAAAATCGCCAGCCGAGGTTCTGTCGCCGAGTTTTTTAAGGTGTTCGACCAGCATCGCCTCTTCGCGCTCGACCTGTTCTTTTCGATTCTGCTGTTCCAGAGCTGTTTTAAGCTCATCCGGCGACAACGGGTGCCAGGTGTCGACCTTGCTTTTAAAATAAATACGGTCTTCGCTCAGGCGTCGCAGCAGGGCCGCGGCCGCATCGTCGTCATCAGGAGCGAATAGAAAGCCCGCGAGTTCTTTGAGACTGTAGGGGCGAATTTCTTCGACCAGCAGGCTGTGCAGTTCGGCAAGATCGATGCCGGCTTCAGTCTCGTTGCGCCGCTGATCGGCTTTAATAAGGTTCTGTCGGCAAGTCTCGCGGTCTGCAACCCCGGTAACGGCGCGCGAGGTTACATGCAGAACTTTTTTATCGGGAATACTTGTTTCTTTGCCGTTCAACAGCAGAAGTCTGACGCTGCCACCGGCTGCGCTCAATATTACCCCGGTTTCCGGCCGGCTCCCTTTTGCTGAAAATTCGACGATACAACCGGTCGCTAAATTCATTGTCTTCTCCAGATTTGCTGATCAGCTGTATTTTACCACTTTGTCAGGGTTTTGCCCCGAATTTTTGCTCTTCGCACTGTAAATTTCAGTAAACCAGCTGCTTATTTCTTCGGCAAGACGGTTAAAAACAGGGTCTTCAACCTCAACCACCCGCCTGGCAGCCGTATCAAAATCAGGCCACTCTTCAGTTTCTGCAGCCACACCAACGATTTCGCGCGGACGGCCGATCAGCTGAAGAAGCAGGTCTGGGGTGTCGCCCCAGGGAGCAGCTTCCTCAGCCGCCAGCATTTGTGGCTCAAAATCAGCGGCAGCTGATATCTGGCGGCGCAAAGACGAAAAGACCTGCATGGCCGCCAGCAGATTTTGCTGTGATTGCGGCTGACGACGATCGATACTTTCGCGCCAGACATCGAGACATTGCAGTTCGGCCTCGGCTTCAGGCCCTATTTCAGCCGGGGAAATACTGATTATACGCCATGCCAGATGACTTCTCTCGCCGCCAGACCATTCGCTGACATCGCGCCAGTCGCCATTTTTCAGGTCGCGAAATCTGATGCGCAGGTTCTGGTTAAAACTGGCCATTCTCTTTTTATCAGCTTCGAGACGCCGGTCAGGCTCTGTTCCTTCATAATCGGCCAGCAGCCGGCTGGCCCACGGAACCTCAGGAAATACATGCACAAACAGAAAAGCGAGCTGAGCCGTATTTGCATCAGGGTAATCCGCAAGAAAATTGCGCACCGTTGCAAAGATTTCGTCGGCAAAAGCAAGTCGAAGTGGTGTAAAACCGGTGCGGCCGACCTCAGGCAGATCGCCGGCCAGCCCGAAGGCGGTCGCGCGCGCGTGATATGGCCGGGTCAAGCGCTTGAGTTTCTGGTGAACGAACGCCAGAACCGAGCGTGAATGCAGCGCTCGACCGACATTAAAATCTTCGAGAAGAACCAGCAGCATTTCACTGGCCAGCTCTCTGATCTTCTCTTCGCGCGAAAGGCTCAGCTCGCGCCAGCTGGCAGCAATGTTGTTCAGGTAGCCGCGACAGCTGACGATCAGGCCAAAAGCAGTCTCGGGGCCAGGTTGCGCCATAAATTTCTGAAGTGCCTCTTCAACACTCGTATTTTGCATATTTTGCCTCTCATACTGCCGTTGCCGCAGGTTTGAATCGACCATCGCCGGCGGATAAAATCACTAATTTTAATGTGACGGGAAACCACCCGTCTTCGAGCATAGCAGAAGAGTTTGCAGTGTTCCAGAAGGTTTTTTGCAGAATTTTAAAATATTTTTTCCCTTTTTTGTTTTTCAGTTGATTTACCTGTGAAAACAAAAACGGAGGCGAATTTATGATGTGCTGTAATGAATGCCCGTTCAACCCGTTAACAGGTTACACCGAAGAACGCTGCCGCCGCCCGGTTTGCCGGCAGTCTGCAACACGGTGCAAAAGTGGTTTCTGCGCCAGCGAACTGGGGGGCCGATGTCTGCTCGATTTCTATGTGATCAGAAAGCTTTATCACGGCGACGAACTGGCCGAAAAGCTGGTTTTTGCCTCGCTTAAATCGGCAATTCTCGGGCGTGACCGGGCCCTCGTGCTCGCAATATTTCAATCCGCCAGGGAAAATCTGCAGCCGCTGCTCTGGCGCTGGCTCGAAGTCTACGAGCCCCGCAGTCTCTGGCTTCTCAACCCGATATTTTCATCAGCCGGCCTGAGGCCCCTCGATACTTTCAATGATCTTGAACCGAAGCGTGAAAAATATCTGAAAGCGATCATGCACAACCCCTGCAGTATCAGACAGGTCAGAGCGACCTGCGGTCTCTGAAAGGAGCTTTTCAATGAGCGCAAACTGTTGCCATAAATGTCGATTGAATATAGCCTCGACGTCTTTTGACAGCCGGTTGTTCAGTGCTGTTCCACTGCCAGCCAGAGAAATTTTTATCTGCAATCAGAATGACGCGACTCCGGCTTTGCCAGGGGCTTCACGTTCTGAGCGTCGACTGCTTTGCAGCCGCGATCTCTGGGTATTGAGCTTTATCGGCCAGAACGAAACTTTTGCCGTCGAGCAGGCCCCTGCGACCCTTGACCGACTGGTTGCAGGCGGGCACTCAGAATTACTCTGCCATCTCTTTGAAAACGCCGGTTACGAAGTCAGACGCGATCTCTGGTTGCGCATGACCAGTCTTTACCCCGAGCGACTTTATCTGTTCGATTCTCTTTTCGAACGCGGTTCGCTTGCACCGCTTGAAAAAGACCGGGCCCCCGAAAAGATGTTTTATTACCAGCAACAGATGCTGTTTGGCATCGAAGGTTTAAACCATGAACTCGAAGATTTATAATCAAAAAATGACTGCCGGCAAAAAATATTCGATACAAATGCTTATCTCGGGCGGGCAAACGGGCGTAGACCGCACCGCACTCGATTTCGCTATGGCCATGAAGATTCCGTGTTCGGGCTGGTGCCCGGCAGGCCGGCGGGCAGAAGACGGCCCCATTGCCGATTGTTACCCGCTGCTCGAAGCCTCTTCTGAACTTTACCAGCAGCGCACCCGCCTCAACGTCAGAGATTCTGACGCCACGCTGATCATTGCAGACAGTTCGCCGTCAAATGGCACCCGTCTGACAGTCGAATATTGCCAGAAAATGCGCAAACCGTTTCATATTCTTAATTCTGAAGCATTTTTTGACCGGCCCCCAAAACTAAAGGCCCTGAGCTCCCCAGCAATAGAGGTGCCTGAGAATGAGTCACACCGGCAGGAAAATACCGATGACCTTAGCGATGCCGAGTGGTTTGAAGTGGCTGAAACCCTGAACTGGCTGCATAAAACCAAGCCGGGCATTCTCAATATTGCCGGGCCAAGAAAAAGCGAAAGTCCACAGACAGAACTGCTGGCCCGATCACTTCTGAGAATGCTTTTCGTCCCCTCAAAAATTCCTGCACCGGTCTGGCCACCCAGAAGACCGATCACCAGAACCTTAAATTTCGGCTAGCCCACAGTCACATATGAGTTCAGGAACAGATTATCTGATGATTTTCAGAGAAAAACCGCTCTTTCCGGCAGATTCGCCGAGCTTATTCTGAAATGGGTAATCATCGACACTTTGCTCATTCAAGAAAAAGGAATCGGTGGCGGCAGTCGTGTCAGTCTGGCTCCAGTCCCAGGTTCTGGCTTCGCCGGTATAAATCTGAAAGCTTGAGTTAGAAGCCAGATTGACCGAAGCCTGCCAGAACTGTTTGCCAGCGCCTGTTCCCCAGAGATGCTTTCTTGTCGTGGAATCGTAAATATCGCTGCTTCTAAGAAACCCTTCGGTTTTAAGAGTTTCGAGAACCTTGGCAATTGAAGCCGGAGCATCGGCATGGTCAGGGTCGAAATTTTCTTCCCAGGGCTGCCATGTATGAGAAGCTATTTTCATAAGGTCGAAAGCTTCACGTATCTGACTGATGTCTGTGTTTAAGCCAGCTTCAGCCAGACGACGATTAAGAATCTCTTCTGAAGGACCAATCTGTTGGGCAATAATAGCACCAATCGACAGGAGGATCAGAAGCAAAAGAATAACAGTTCCGGCCCGGTTATTTTTTTTCATGACCAGCAATAGTCCTATTGCGTAATATCTTTAACAACTGCTAGAATTATAACGATTTGCAAAACATGAGGGAAGCCGTATAAAAAAAATATAATGCTCCCCGATGATGAGACAAAAAATGAAAAAGAATAAGGTAGAATGAATCTACTATGAATAAACGGTTGGCAGTGATTTTTTGCTCGATTCATCTGTTATTTATAACAGATGAGCTTTTTGCCAGCTCTCAAGCACCACCGAAGACTTCAAGCCTTGAATTAGGGCATCTCAGGCAGACGAGAACAGCTTCCGACAGTTTGTCATTAAAAGCCGAACTCGCAAGAAGCAAAGCTGCCGCAAGGATATTTGGCGGTAAAAGAGTAGTAAGCTTCACCCCGCGCCCAGATTTCCTCGCCGCAAGAGATTTAGAACTGCAACGCATTCTCACGTTGCGACCCGCAACCGACAGTCTGCGACTGGCGCTTGAACTGAAAAAGCAGTTTTCCCGCTCCAGACCCGAACTCGACGAGTTTATCGCCCTGTGCTACTGGGAAACCGGAAACATCGAAAAGGCCATAAAACTCAGCAATGATTTTTTGAGCCAACGTGAAAGCGCCGTTCTTCGGCAAAAACTTTTCAATGCAGAACTTAATCGCGGCTCCTATGACACTGCAAAGTACCACCTGAAACATTCAGCGCTAACCGGAATCGCCCATTTAAAATCTCTCATTCATTTACTCTATTTGCGTTCAGGCCTGTATGTTTTTCTTTTCTGGGCATTTTTACTGGTAACTTTAACCACACTCATCTTCAGGTTCTTTCTGAAATTATTCCCATTTGAAAAATTCCATAAGTTCGTCTTTTGCAGACATAAAATACAAACCACAGCCGGTATTCATCTCAACGATACTGCGGTTGTTTCACAAAAATCCGTGGTCGACGAAAAACTGGTTCTCACAACAGAATCGCCTGTAAACAAGGTTCCAATAGCTTCCGTGAGCAGTGATTCTGATCTTAAGATTGCCAAAACCGTGCCAACAAGTCACCTGCAGAGATTCGAAGAACTTGTTACCAGCAGAATGCTTAGAGTTATCGGTATTTCATCACAAAAAGAAAGTTTCAATCGGCTGGCGCTGTCTCTTAAACTCGCGGCAAATTTTTCCAAAGCAGAGTTTCAGACGCTTATAATCGATGCCAACAGCTCAAAACCATATATTCACGAAATAAAAAGCTGTAAAAGTTCTCCCGGCCTTTCAGACAGCAATGGGCAGACATTCGAGATCGCAGCCTTCTGCCAAAAAACCAACAATCCCAACCTTAAAATCCTGGCTCGTGGCAGTCAGGTCATGCCATTAACCCTTCTGCAGCCACACCAATGGAAAAGCCTGATACAGACCTGCCAGAAACATTTCGACATAATAATCGTCAATTTTCCGGGTTTAATCAGCTTGAAAGATAACCCGGAGTTTCTGCAGCCAGTTGAAATGCTGGTAATCGATGGCCCGGCCGACCCCGGAATCGAAACATACAAACCTCTCGAAGCTGAAACAGAGCTTTATTTCTGGAACAGGAAAGGTCGAGAACATGAAACGACAGATTCATAACCTGTTAAAAACAAAAATTCACTTACAACAGCTGCTTTTCATCCTTATGCTCATGTTCTGCTTCGTTACATCGGCCAAACCTGGCGAGGCTCAGCCAAACCCACCAATCAACATTACCGTCATCTCAAGAATGGCGGACAATCGACTTACATGGGGGCACCACCCACAGAACCCGGCTGGTTACGTTGCCAACTACATCATCTGCCGCAGCACCACCTACGGAAACACCGTCCCGATTGCCACTGTAAGCGCTGCCACCACTGCTTTCAGCGACAATCACGGGGGTCTCAGCTACGCCCAGGAATTTTATTACACAGTGCGTGCCATTGGCACCGACACCCTTTTATCAGAACCATCCGAGCAGGTTATGAGATTTCTTCCGGTTGTCGGGTTAACCAGCACGGGTATGAGCACCAATACAATTAACAACATTCATTACGGATCATGGAAACCTTATCCCGGACAATGGACTGATACAATTACGTATCTGCGAACGACGCCAGACGGCGGAACCAACTACAGCACCGGAGATTACGCCCAGAGACAAATTATTAGAGCAACGCGCCCAGCATCTGTCGCGGAAGGTACAACCCTTTATTTTCAAGTTGTGATTTGTGCCCCTGACTGGTGGGGAAGCCCCGCAGCCCGCAGAGTGGTTTCATATTCCAGTTCTCTCCCTTTCGTTGTTAACTCGACGGTTCCATATGAAGACAACGCTTCCTCAACTTACTTCAACAACTCACAGAACCGGGTTATGGCAGAACCACTCGCTGCTGGCGGCGTCGGAACAATGTTATTCAGCAACAACGGCGGTAATTTCTGGCGCATCCGTCGGCCGATAGGTGTTACCGCCCATGTCAATCAGCTTCTTTTTCCATCCGTAACCCCGAATAATGCGATACCGGCAAGAATCAACTCGCCATGCCGCGTTGCAATTACAGGCATACCAGCGGGCGAAATTGCCGCAACTCGTGCTGACGACGAGGTCAGAGTTGCCGACCAGTATGGCAACGAGCTGCCCTGCGTCGTTTATAACGAAACGACCGCAGCCGGATCGGTTACAGGTTTTGACGTTCACTTCATCACCAGTCAGGACGGCACAGCCCAGGAAATCTACTGGATATGCTGGGGCAACCCTGACGCATCCGTTCCGACTTACACAAACCCGGGGTTCTCTGATAACTTTTCAAAGACTTCACAGTTTGCGGTTTCTCCATGGTATTCACGCCGAATTCACCGTGGCGGCATCGAAACAGCAAACATACCCTTCGATGATCCAAGCAGATTAATTCTCAATCCGCCAAGTCCGGCAGATGATCTTTCGTCTTCTACTGTATTTGCTTTCACTTTTCCGTATTTTGATTTTGCCACCAACACAGTCAATGTTTCTACAAACGGCGTGATTTCATTTCCGCCGCATACTGATCCTTTGAATGACTGGTCGGAGTTCACAGGTACGAATGCCAATCGATTTATTGCGCCTTTGTGGTGCAATCTGGTAATAAATGACGCCGTTCCATCCAGTTCCGGTCTTTATTATCATAACCTTGACAATGCCAACGCCTTCAGAAACCGTGCAATGTTCACCTGGCGTGCAAATCGCTTCAATGCTGATACCGAAAGTTATATTTTTCAGGCAGCCCTTTATCGCCAGGGCGATATCGCCTTTCGCTACGACACTCTGAATTTTGGCGCGTTAACAACAGTTTCAGCAGACAACCCTCACCCAATAAACGTTCCACCGCACCATACAGCTGGGATCAGCGCAACTGACGGCAACCGCTGGCTGGGGATTACCGATGACACTACAAGCCAGGAAGTCGTTTCCCTTCGCGATGGCTCGGGGCGGAATGTTATACATTATTTTCAGTCCTGCCACGGCTGGACAATCAATCTTGGCTACACCGACCCGACAAACACCTGCACCATGGCAGGGCCAACCTGTGTCGCCGATTACGAATCCAGAATTTTTGATGGCCGCAGTTCTGCACCGACCTGGGCCAACATGGAATACGAAATTACCGGTACTGGTCTGATCGACCTTTATGTAAGAAGCTCAACAACCACGACTTTTCTACCCTGGGCTGCAGGCCACCTTGCAGGATCAAATCTCGGCGCCGGTACCGGGCAGATCAATCTCTCATCATTACCAACCGAAAGATATGTTCAGTATAAGGCCGTTTTCAAAAAGAGCAATAATACAGAAAACCCGGTGTTGCGGAGGGTCAAATTCAGCGTTGGCTATGTAACGATCGACAGCGTAACAAATAAATACAACAACCTCGATGTATCACAGGGGCAGACTTTTCCGGCATCGATGACCTATACGAACAGTTATTCAAACCCCCCGGCCAACATGCTCGATACAATTGTCGCATCTTTAACATTTACACCGGGGTCTGCTCTTCAGACATGGGTTCATACTGCACCTCTACCAACCAATGTTCTGACAGATAACTCAGCTACCGTCAGCTTCTCAATTACCGTCGACCAGAATTCGGGCAACCTCGATGCATGGACAATAGTCAACGGTTATCTTGCAGCCGGTGACGGGGTCGCGACTCTTACCAATGCAACCGCACTCATAACCAGCCAATATCGAATACGAAAAAAGGCAGGGCTCATTATCGACTGGGTAGACGCCCCGTTTGAGAAAGTAAACAAAGGACAGGGTAATATTCCGGTACAAATGCAGATAAGCAACGACTCAAATTATGTACCGATGATTCTGAATACGGCTTCACTGACTTTTTCGTTCGGACAATACACTCTGGCGGCCGAACCGGAATATGACCCGGCAGAGACCGGTCTCTTTGGCGCTTATTACCACACGAACACAGGCAACCCACCACCTTTTCCGACCCAGATAGTTACGAGCAGAGTGGATAACGGCGGCGTTAATTTCAACTGGGCTACTAACAGTCCGGACCCGGGAGTTGTGAACGCTGATTATTTTGCAGTTCGCTGGAGTGGTTACATTATTCCTGAATTTGATGAAGACTA
>Ga0209717_1005360_pt1 | contig 10159 bp, 8 predicted proteins | sample AD_UKC048_MetaG_FD_184418 | JGI IMG/M metagenome (GOLD analysis project Ga0209717, IMG submission 184418) | Active sludge microbial communities of municipal wastewater-treating anaerobic digesters from USA - AD_UKC048_MetaG (SPAdes) (version 2) | ecosystem: Engineered > Bioreactor > Anaerobic >... | reverse complement strand
AGCGGCTCGCCGCTGGCCACGCGCAGCTGCCATTCGACCAGGTCGAGCCCGGTGATCGCCTCGGTGACCGGATGCTCCACCTGCAGCCGCGTGTTCATCTCCATGAAGAAGAAGCGCAGGTCGCCGTCCGCCGTCGGCTCGGCGATGAACTCCACCGTGCCCGCGCCCACGTAGCCCACCGCTTTTGCCGCGGCCACGGCAGCCGCGCCCATCTCGCGCCGGCGAGCCTCGCTCATGCCGGGCGCGGGCGCCTCTTCCAGCACCTTCTGGTGGCGGCGCTGCACCGAGCAGTCGCGCTCGAACAGGTAGAGGCACTCGCCATGGCTGTCGCCGAATACCTGGATCTCGATGTGCCGCGGCCGCGTGACGTAGCGTTCGACCAGCACCGCGTCGTCGCCGAAGCTGTTGCGCGCCTCGCGCTGGCAGGAGGCGAGCGCGGCCTCGAACTCCTCGGCCTTGTTGACGATGCGCATGCCCTTGCCGCCGCCGCCGGCGCTGGCCTTGATCAGCACCGGGTAGCCGATGCGGTCGGCCTCTCGCTTCAGCAGCGCCGGGTCCTGGTCGGCACCGTGGTAGCCGGGCACCAGCGGCACGCCGGCTTTCTCCATCAGCTGCTTGGACTCGGCCTTCAGGCCCATCGCCTTGATTGCCGAGGGCGGCGGGCCGATGAACACCAGGCCGGCATCGGCGCAGGCCTGCGCGAAGTCCTCGTTCTCGCTGAGGAAGCCATAGCCCGGGTGGATCGCTTGCGCGCCGGTGGCGCGCGCCGCCTCGACGATGCGCTCGCCGCGCAGGTAGCTGTCGCGCGGTGCGTTGCCGCCGATGTGCACCGCCTCGTCGCAGGCCAGCACGTGTTTTGCGTTCGCATCGGCGTCGGAGTAGACGGCGACCGTGCGCACGCCGAGGCGGCGCGCGGTGGCGGCCACGCGGCAGGCGATCTCGCCGCGGTTGGCAATCAGGATCTTGGAGAACATCGAGACCTCACACGAAGCTCAGACCGAAGGCTGGCTGCCACGCAGCCAACCTGATGCGCGGCGCAGCAGCGCGCGCAGGAACTTGCCCAGCACGACGATCAGGCCGATCGCCACCAGGACGGACAGCACGAGCACCGCCGCCAGCAGAACGGGATGCGTCCACGACAGCCACAGCACGGTGGGCACGAAGGCATCGCCGGCCAGCGACATGCCGATGTTGGAGAAGGGCTCGGGCGAGGTGTTGACCGCCGCGCGCGTGGTCGCCTTGGCGACGTGGCTGGTGGCGGCGAGCGTGCCGCCGAGCAGCGCAGCAAGAGTCGCCCAGGTCGCCTGGTCAGCGCCGAACACCGCGGCCGCCAGCGCCGCGCCGGCCGGGATGCGAACCAGCGTGTGCACCATGTCCCACAACGTGTCGACGCCCGGGATCTTGTCGGCGAAGAACTCGACGAAAAGCATGAAGCCGCTGGCGCCGAGCATCGCCGGATGTTGCAGCACATGCAAGCCCTGCGGCAGTTCGACCCAGCCGAAGTAGCCGGCTGCGCCGGTGAGGAACATCACGAGGTACAGGCGCAGCCCGCTCGCCCAGCCGAGCGCGGCGGCCACGGCGAGCAACTGAGCCGTATCCATTTGACCCAGCAGTTGCGCGGTGTCCAGCGTCGACGGCATCGTTCAGCCCTGCCAGGACGGCGCGCGCTTGCCAAGGAAGGACTGGATGCCCTCGCGGCCTTCGGCGCTGGCGCGGATGTCGGCGATGCGGCGGGCGGTGTCGGCGCGCAGCTCGGCATCGATCGGCCGGCCGCCGGCGTCCTGCACCAGCTGCTTGCAGGCGCGCACCGCCATCGGCCCGTTGGCGACCAACGTGGCGACGAGCTCGTCGACCTTCGCATCGAGCAGCTCGCTCGCGCAGACCTCGTGCACGAAACCCATCGCCCGCGCCTGCGCGGCGTCGAATCGCTCCGCCGTGATGAACCAGCGCCGCGCAGCCTGTTCGCCCATGGCGCGCACGACGTACGGGCCGATGGTCGCCGGCAGCAGGCCCAGCTTCGCCTCGCTGAGACAGAAGTTCACGCCTTCGGCGGCGACGAGCACGTCGCACACCGCCGCCAGCCCGAGGCCGCCGGCGTAGCAGTCGCCGTGGATGCGCCCGACCACCGGCACCGGGCAGCTGTAGATCGTCCACAGCATGTCGGCCAGCGCCTGCGCGTCGGCGCGGTTCTCGTCCCAGCTGTAGCCCGCCATGGCGCGCATCCAGTTCAGGTCGGCGCCGGCGCAGAAGGCCTTGCCATGACCGCCGAGCACGATGCAGCGCAGCGACGCGTCGGCGCCGAGCCCGGCGAAGGTCTGCGTCAGCTCCGCGATCACGCCCTCGTTGAAGGCGTTGCGCACGTCCGGGCGATTCAGGTAGACGCGGGCCACGTGGCCGTCGCGGCGAACGTCGAGGGTGGAAGTCGTCATCTCGTTCCTCAGTAACGCTTCGCAGCCTCGTCGAGCATCACTTCGGTGGCACCGCCGCCGATGGCCAGGATGCGCGCATCGCGCCACAGCCGTTCGATCGCCGTGCCGCGCATGTAGCCCATGCCGCCGTGGAACTGCTGGCAGGCCTGCACGACCTCGTTGACCAGTTCGCCGGTCAGCGACTTGAGCATGGAGACGTCCTGCACCACGTCGCGCCCCTGCGTGACCATCCAGGCGCAGTGGTACATGTACTGTCGCGCCGCACGCACCTTGGCATCGAGCATGGCCAGGCGCTGGCGCACCACCTGCTTGTCGAACAGCGTGGCACCGAAGGCGCGGCGGTCGCGCACGTACTCCAGCGTCATCTTCAGCGCCTGCGTGCAGTGGCCCACCGCCATCGCCGCCAGTGCGATGCGTTCGGTCTGGAAGTTCTTCATCACCGAGTAGAAGCCCTTGTCCTGCTCGCCCAGCAGGTTCGCGGCCGGGATGCGGCAGTTGTCGAAGACGAGCTCGGCGGTGTCGGACGACAGCCAGCCCGTCTTCTCCAGCGAGCGGCCGACGCTGAACCCCGGCGTGCCCTTCTCGACGATGAACATCGAGATCGCGTGGCGGGCCGTGCCGGTGCGCGCGGCGATGAAGTACAGGTCGGCATGCACGCCGTTGGTGATGAAGAGCTTGGTGCCGTTGAGCACCCAGTGATCGCCGTCCCGTTTCGCGCTCGTCTTCAGCCCGGCCACGTCGGAGCCGGCGCCCGGCTCGGTGATGCCCACCGCGGTGATGGTGCGGCCGGCCGTCACGCCGGGCATGTACTTCGCCTGCTGCTGCGCGTTGCCGGCATGGTGCAGGTGCGGGCTCGCCATGTCGGTGTGCACGAGCACGGTGATGATGAAGCCGCCGAAGGTCGACTGCGAGAGCGCTTCGGCGAACACCAGGTTGGTCAGCGCATCGGCCTGCGCGCCGCCATGTTCGCTGGCATACATCAGCCCGAGCAGGCCGGCATCGCCCATCTTGCGCAGCACCTCGCGCGGTGTGAAGCCGTCGCGCTCCCACTGTTCGGCGAAAGGTTCGACCTCCCGGGCGACGAAGCGCGCGATCTGCTCGCGCAGCTGTTCGTGCTCGTGGCCGAGGTAGATGTTGTCCATCGCCATCCCGCTCACATGCGGAACACGCCGAACTTCGCGTCGGGGATCGGCGCGTTCAGACTCGCGCTGATGGCCAGCGCGAGCACGCGGCGCGTGTCGGCCGGGTCGATCACGCCGTCGTCCCACAGCCGCGCGCTGGCGTAGTACGGGTGCGCCTGGTGTTCGAACTGGTCGAGGATGGGCTGCTTGAAGGCCTTCTCCTCGTCGGCCGACCAGGCGCCGCCCTTGGCCTCGATGCCGTCGCGCCGCACCGTGGCCAGCACGCTCGCCGCCTGCTCGCCGCCCATCACCGAGATGCGCGCGTTCGGCCACATCCACAGGAAGCGCGGGCTGAAGGCGCGGCCGCACATGCCGTAGTTGCCGGCGCCGAAACTGCCGCCGATGATGACGGTGAACTTCGGCACGTTGACGGTGGACACCGCCGTGACCATCTTCGCGCCGTGCTTGGCGATTCCCTCGGCCTCGTACTTGCGCCCGACCATGAAGCCAGTGATGTTCTGCAGGAAGACCAGCGGGATCTTGCGCTGGCCGCACAGCTCGATGAAGTGCGCGCCCTTCTGTGCGCTCTCGCTGAACAGCACGCCGTTGTTGGCGACGATGCCCACCGGCATGCCTTCGATGTGCGCGAAGCCGGTGACCAGCGTGGTGCCGTAGCGCGCCTTGAACTCGTCGAAATCACTGCCGTCGACGATGCGCGCGATGATCTCGTGCACGTCGTAAGGCTTGCGCGGATCGGAGGGGATGATGCCGTGCAGCTCGGCGGCATCGAACAGCGGCGCGCGCGGCGCGGCCAGTCGCTGCTCGTGCGCCTTGCGCCAGTTGAGGTTGGCCACGGCGGCGCGCGCGATCGCCAGCGCATGCGTGTCGTTGTTCGCCAGGTGGTCGGCCACGCCCGACAAGCGGGTGTGCACGTCGCCGCCGCCCAGATCCTCGGCGCTGACGATCTCGCCGATGGCCGCCTTCACCAGCGGCGGGCCGGCGAGGAAGATGGTGCCCTGGTTCTTCACGATGATCGACTCGTCGCTCATCGCCGGCATGTAGGCGCCGCCGGCGGTGCACGAGCCCATCACCACCGCGATTTGCGGGATGCCCTGGGCGCTCATGTTCGCCTGGTTGAAGAAGATGCGGCCGAAGTGGTCGCGGTCGGGGAACACGTCGTCCTGATTCGGCAGGTTGGCGCCGCCGCTGTCGACCAGATAGATGCAGGGCAGCCGGTTCTGGATGGCGATCTCTTGCGCGCGCAGGTGCTTCTTCACCGTCATCGGGAAGTAGGTGCCGCCCTTCACCGTGGCGTCGTTGCAGACGATCATGCACTCGACGCCGCTGACGCGGCCGATTCCGGCGATCAGGCCGGCGCCCGGCGCGGCGTCTTTGCCGCCCTTTTCCTTGTACATGTCGTGCGCGGCCAGCGGCGCGACTTCGAGGAAGGGCGTGTCCGGGTCGAGCAGCATCTCGACGCGCTCGCGCGGCAGCAGCTTGCCGCGCGCGGTGTGCTTGGCGCGCGCTGCATCGCCGCCGCCCTGAGCGATCTGCGCGAGCTTCGAGTTCAGGTCCTCGACCAGCGCGCGCATCGCCGCAGCGTTGGACTTGAAGTCCTCGGAGCGGGGGCTGAGGTTGGAAGCCAGGATCGGCATCTTGTCTCCGTAGGGCACGCCGCCGGCGGCTCAGATTGACGTTTACGTTAACGTCAATTCTACGGTCGAACCTGTGAACCGCGGCTCGGGGAAAGCTAGCACGCCACGACGAAGCGGGGCAAGGAGCTTGTGCTCCTTGCCCCGTTGCCGGATCGCTCCTGGATCGCCGCCGGCCGCGGCTTCAGTGTCCCGGCTCGGCCGTCGCGGCCGAGCCCGCAGGCAGCAGCGGCCAGACTCCAAGCTCGAGCGCCGCCGGGCTGCCGCCTTGGGCGATGGCGCGGCGCCGCTGCAGCTCGAGCTCGAGCAATTCGGTCTCGAGGCAGGCGCGCCGTGCCTGCAGCCTCAACTGCTCGAGCCGCACGTCGGCCTCGGCCATGCGCACCGGCTCGCAAGAGGCGCAATGCGCCAGCTCGGCCTCGTACAAGGTGCCGTCGGTCGGCACGGTGATCACGCGCGCGTCACGGCTCGACTGGCCATCCTTGAGCAGTTCCTTGAGCGCCTGCGCGAGCAGCTTGCGCAGCGCATCGCTGAGCCCGGCGAGATCGTTCGCCGAACGCCAAGGCGTGGTGTCGCCGAGCCGCCATTCGACCGACTCGATGCGCGTGGACACCTCGTACACCTCGTTGACCCGGCGCACGAAATAGGTCACCGCATAGCAGCCGTTGTGGTTCTTCAGGCTGCGCGCCGTGGTGCTGACGTGTTCCTGTTCCTCGAAAGTGCTCACGGTCAGCGAGCGCTCGGCTTCCAGCGCCTGCGAAGCAGTCACCGCAAGCTGGGCGAACTGCTCGGACGCCGTGCGCACCGAACCGCCGCTGGCCACGGTGGTCTCGGTGTCGGCGCCGAACTCGCCCTTGACCTGCGGCGCCCCGAGGAAGCCAGCCAGCCCGCCACCGGCCGACACGGAGGTATCGGCATGCGTGCGCACCTCGTTCAGGGTATCGAAGTAGGCGTTGGTCGAGACCGCACGGCGCGACTGCGACAGCGCACTCAGCGTCTGGCGAAACGAAGCGTGCACCGACACGCGCTGCGACTCGGCGCGGGTGCGCCGGTAGCGGTCGTACTCGAACAGGCGCACTTCCTCGCCGGGCAGCAGGGTCGTCGTGTACAACAGCGGCCCCTGCTGGCGGCCGACCAGGCGCAGGCAGTGCTGGTAGGTCACGCGCAGGCGCAGGCGCTGCGAGGCGCTGTTGTCGTTTCCGCCGCCGAAGGTGCGCGCCTCGTAGAAGTACATGCAGCGGTCGAACGGCAGCCAGGGCACCGGCCTGGGACCGCGGCAGGCCTCGGGCGTGTCGTCCCCGCAACGGCCGCCGCAGCCGCTGCAGCCGGCCTCCTCGCAATCGCAGCCTTCCTCGCAGGCCTTGAGCAGTGCGCGCTCGGCGTTGACGCGGCCGTAGCCGACCTCGTTGTTCCAGGTGCCGCTGGGCTTGCCGCCGACGTTCGCGTAGGCGTACAGCGATGGCGAGATCTTGTCGCAGGTGCTCTCGATGATGCGCCGCGCTTCGACATTGCTGAGCACCGGGCGCAGCGAGAAGAGCAGCGCGCCGAGCCCGGCCACCAGCGGTGTGGCGGAGGAGGTCCCGTTGAATCGGTCGTGGTAGTCGCCCGCCGCGTAGCCGCTGGCGCCGAAGCGGTCGGTGGTGGGCATCTCCAGGCAGGGTGCGACGACATCGACGTCCGGCCCGTAGCTGGCGCCCCACCACGCCTCGGAAGACGCGTCGCCGATGCGCTTGCGCTCGTCGGAACGGTTGCTGCCGCCAACGCACAGCGTGCGTCCGTCGCTGCCCGGGAAGCGCGCCTGCGGGCCGTTTTCGTTGCCCGACGCCGCCACCAGCAGCAGGCCGCGGTCGTGTGCGTACTGCAACGCGTCGCGCACGATGTCGAAGTCCCAGAAGTTCCACGATGCATACACGCCGAAGCTCATGCTGACCACGCGTGCGCCGTTGTCGGCAGCGAAGTACAGGCCCTCGGCGATGTCGACATCGGCCCAGGTCGCGGTGGCGATGGCCATGATGCGTGCACCGCCAGCGATGCCGGCGACGCCCTGGGCGTTGTCCATTCGCGCAGCGACGATGCCGGCGCATGCCGTGCCGTGATTGCCGGTCGGGCCGCCGTCGGGCGTGTCGGAGGAGGCGTTCCACGACTGCGGATGCAGGTTCAGATCAGGATGGCCGAGTTCGACGCCTTCGTCCAGCACTGCCACCGTGACCGCCGGCAGGCCGCGCATGATCTCCCAGGCCCTCGGCGCACCGACACGTTGCAGGCCCCATTGCTGCGCGAACATCGGGTCATTGGGGTGGAACTCCGACGACGGAGGCCGGCACGCCGGCAGGCGGGAATCCGCCCGCACCGGGGCGGCGATCTCACCGGGTGCGTGCGCAGCGGGCGAGAGCAGTGGAATGGTCTCGTAGCGGATATCGCCCCCGCCCGCTGCCGCGACCCCCAGCGCCTTCGCGAGCGATGCGGCCACATGCACCGTGCTGCGTCCGGCAGAGAACGATGCGTCGTCGACCTGCGCGGTGGCATAGCCGCGCAGCCGCGCCGGCCGGCTCGCATCGACCGATACGCCGATGGCCTTGAGTGCCTCCGCGGGTGCCGTGTCGACAAGTGCCTGGCGAACGTAGAAGCGCGACGGATTGACGGTGAACATGGCGAGATCGGGCGCGACCGGGTCACCGCTGCGCGCGTCGGTCTGCTCGGGCCGCAGGGCGGGCGCCACCCATTCGACAGCGTCGCTCGATTCGAGCTTGCGCAGTGCCTCCACGCCACCGCGCACCCACGAAAGGCCGTCGGTCTGGTTGACCTGTGCGAGTGGCGCCACGGCATCCTTCGCGGCAGTCAGCAATTCTGCGCCGGCCTCGCCCAGCCAGGTTCTGCGTTGTTCGGCTGACGATGTGCCGCGCCAGCGCACGGCCAGGATCGACACTTCGACGCGGCAACGGCCCGCGGTGGGGTGGTCGAACTGCAGGGACGAAACATTCTTCGACGAAGTCGCCATGGGGTACCTCCTGATGAAGTGCAGCGGATCACGGACCGCATCAGGTGTTCCCGACGCGCCGTGACCTTGCCCCAATCTAGGCGCTGCCCCCGGGCGCCGCACCCCCACACAAGCGGATGCCCGTGCCCCTATGCGTAGGGGTGAGAGGCCTCAGCCGAGTGGCTTGCCGTCGCCGAACACGCTGGCCTCCCGCCAGCCGAGTTCGGCCATGTCGGCACTGCGCAGCGACGCATCGCTGGGCATCAGGAACTCGTCGAGCTGCGGAGGGGCCAGGCCCATCGTCGACAGCATCCCGTGCAGCTGGCCGCGATGGTGGGTCTGGTGCATGAACAGATGCGCCAGCACATGCGCGGCGCGGTCGCGCTGCACTTCGCGGCCGCGGTCCATGTCGACGATCGCATCGCATCCGGCGTCATCGAGTGCGTCGCACCAGGCGATCAACCGCTCGTCGCTGGCGCGCTGGCGCGGCGCCAACTCGGCGAGCGTGGTGGCCGGCACGAAGGCGGCGTACTGCTGCGGCAAGCCGGGCTCGCCATGCAGGGCACCGATGTAGTACTGGTCGACCGCCAGGATGTGGTTCAGCGTGGCTGCGAAGCTGCCGAAGAAGCTCACGCGCGGCGCCTGGAACTCGGCGTCGCTCATGGCCGCCATCGCGCGGTGCAGGCGGTGGTTGGCCAGGCGGTTGGCATGCGCCTGGATGCGCAGTTGCCCGGCCAGCGTCAGCGCCACGGCTCAGGCCTTCTTCGGCGCGTGAACGGGCTTTGCCTCGGTGGGCGCGCCGGATTGCTTCCAGGCGCCGAAGCCGCCGTCGACATGGGCGACACGCTCCATGCCCATGTCCATCAACGTCTTCGTCGCCAGCGCCGAGCGCCAGCCGGCGGCGCAGAACAGCACGTACTCCTTGTCCTGCGCGAACACGTCGCGGTGGTAGGGCGAGGCCGGGTCGACCCAGAACTCGAGCATGCCGCGCGGCGCGTGCACCGAGCCAGGGATGACGCCCTCGCGCTCGAGCTCGCGCACGTCACGGATGTCGACGAACACCACGCCCGGGTGGCCGTGCAGCGCGCGCGCCTGCTCGACGGTGTAGGTGGTGACTTGTGCCATGGCTTCTTCGACCAGGGCAGCGGCAGTCTTCTTCATGTCAGAACGGTCCCTTCTCCAGCCAGCGCTCGATCTGGGGCCGGCGGTCGTTGCCCCAGAAGGGCTCGCCGTCGACCATGAAGAACGGTGCGCCGAACACGCCGGCGGCGATGGCCGCCTCGTTCTCCTGCTTCAGGCGCAGCTTCCAGGCGGCGTCGTTCCATACGGACTCGGCGGCGTCCGCGCCGATGCCGAAATCCTCGGCGAGCTGGCGCAGCTGCTGCGGGTCGCTCAAGTCGACGCCGCGTGCGAAGTAGGCGCGCAGGCAGTTGCGCGCCCATTGGGTGGCGCGGTCGCCACCCTGGTCGGCCAGCCACCAGAACACGCGCGCCGCGTTCTGCGTCGGGATCGGAAACTTGTCCGGATTCTTCAACGGCACCCCGGCAAAACGCGCCGAGCGCTCGAAATCGTGCAGCGAGTACTCGCGCTTGATCGGGTACGAGACCGGGCTCTTCAGCTCGGCGGCCTGGAAGGTGGCGCCCAGCAGGATGGCCTTCCAGTTCACCGTGCGGCCGTGGCGCGCCGCCAGCGCATCGATCCATTCGGAAGCGATGTACGAGTACGGCGACGAGAAGTCGAAGTAGAAGTCGATCGGGCGCGGCAGGGTCGTCATGGGTGACAGCGTAGCGCCTGCCGATGATGCTCGCGTGGTCGATTTCCCTCACCCGCGTGCAGGCCGGCCTGCTTGCGCAGCGTCATGCCGCCGCCAGCCAGGGCCGCTAGCATGCACGCGATGGGTTTGTCGCTTGCACTCGTGGTCGCCGCGCTGGCCGTGGCGCTGGCGCTGCGGCCGTGGCGGGCCTTGCGCGCCGATGGCGT
>Ga0209717_1005355_pt1 | contig 10164 bp, 5 predicted proteins | sample AD_UKC048_MetaG_FD_184418 | JGI IMG/M metagenome (GOLD analysis project Ga0209717, IMG submission 184418) | Active sludge microbial communities of municipal wastewater-treating anaerobic digesters from USA - AD_UKC048_MetaG (SPAdes) (version 2) | ecosystem: Engineered > Bioreactor > Anaerobic >... | reverse complement strand
CGCCCAACAACAAACGAGCAGCATTGGCGCCCACCTCAAAACCGGAATGGCGGATATGGGTGATTTTGGGATTGTAAAACTCGGGTGCAAACCCGTCGCTGATGGCGATGATGGCGATCTCTTCGGGAATGCGCAAGCGCTTTTGCTCAATGGCTTGCACCGCTCCGACCATTAACTCGTCGGACATGGTGAAAAAAGCCGAAATTTGGTGTTGTTCCATCATTTTCATGGCCATTTGGCTGCCTTGTTCGCTATCTTGGGCAAAAGCAGTAAGGCGCTCTTCAAAAGGAATCCCCAATTCCTGTAAAGCTTGTTTGAACCCTCTAAAGCGTTCGCGGGTGATGTTCAATTTGGGGTCGCCAAATAGCCCTCCGATGCGCCAGTGGCCTTTTTCGGCCAAATGCCGAATGGCTTGCCGAGTGATGGCTACATCATCAATGGTTACGGAGCAAGAATGGGTTTGAGTCAGTACCCGATCAAAAAAAACCACGGGCACCCTTTGATCCAGGAGGGGGGCAAAATGGTCCAGCGCTTGTGCTTCAGCCGCCAAGGAAACCAATACGCCTTCTACGGCCAACTGCCGGCAGATTTGTACGTTTTGTTGTTCGCGGATCAGTGTATTGTTGGATTGTAAGATGATCAGGTGGTATCCATTGGCATATACCTCTTGTTCAATGGCCCTAAAAACCGAAGGGTTAAAAAACATATTCATTTCCGAAACCAGCAAGGCAATCAAGCCACTGTGTCTTCTGCGCAAATTTACCGCCAGCTGATTGGGGGCATAACCCAATTCCTGGGCGAGTTCCTGCACCCGATTGCGGGTCTCTGGACTCACGTCGGGATGGTTATTTAATGCTCTGGATACCGTAGAAGGGTTGAGCTGCAACAATCTGGCAATGTCTGTTATGGTGGGTCGATTCATGCAAATGAAGTATTGTTCGGTCAATCAAGGGGTACTCCAAATATATCGGAGGAAAAAATTCTCCTTAAAAGTAAAAATTTTTTCCACAGCAAACGTTTGCACAAACCTTTGCGCAAGTAAGTAGCATTTCCAGCTATTGCATAAACCTAACAATGCGGTAAATTTGTAGAAGGAAATAAAATGTATTTTCAATCTACAGCAGTTCAGGAACTTAGACAAGTTCGTATGGGATGATTTTGAGGAAAAAAGGAAAACTGCTCAAGCGCAGCAATTGCTTACTACTCCACTTCAAAAGTGAAGTGAAGGTTAGTAGTGCTGCTGAGTTGGCAACATAACAGCCAGCTCCTCCAGATTCGCTCTTTTCGTATTTTAACCCAGCTTTATTAAACCCGGACAGATATTCTGACCGGTCCGGGTTCTTTCTTTTTCAAAGATAAAATTTTATTCGTTTTTTCTATACTTCAAGTTTGTTTTACCGCTGTTTATAACTGGCAGGTAATAATGTATGAAACCAGATTCTAGAGGAGGAATGCCCGTGCATTCCTCTTTTACTTTAGGCCTCTCTCAGGGCACTTTCATTGCCTCATAAACCGACTGGTGCAAACGAGGACGTAGACCTCGGTTGGCCAACACTGGATTGACTCGCGAAGGGTAAACCCGGTTGGTAAAAAAAATCACCAAAAGATTGTGTTGAGGATCGGCCCAGGTAAAGGTTCCCGTGTAACCGGTGTGGCCAAAACTTTCTGGGCTGGCGTCTTTGGCGTAGGTACTACGGCCCGGCGCATATTCCAGAAAAGGTTTGTCAAAACCCAATCCCCGATGAATATTTTCTTCGGCACAATATTGGCAGCGGATGAATTCTTTGACGGCAGTTTCCGCAATCAATTGTTCATTGCCGTACCGGCCGTAATTGAGGTAAGTTTGCATCAATTTGGCCAAATCATTCACCGAACCAAACAGCCCGGCATGACCCGAAATGCCCCCCACCATGGAAGCACCTTCATCGTGTACTTTACCGTGCAGCAAGCTCATGCGGTAAAAGGTATCCCGTTCGGTGGGAACGATGCGGTCTTTGGGGAAAAAGCGCAAAGGGTTGTACGTTAAGGTATAAGCCCCAAGGCGACGGTAAAATGTATTTTTCAGGTAAGGTTCAAAATCGACACCCGTTCGGTACTTGACGATCTTGGGCATGGTGTAAAAAAAGAAGTCGGAGTAAACAAAGCCTGGTTTTTCGTTCAGTGGGGATAAGTAAATTGCGGGGAACAGGTTTTTTTCGGCGTATTTGCGGTGCAACCATAACCGATTGGTGACCTGCAGGTTAAACCGCGCGGTTGAATCAAGCTTGAATGTGCGGGGCTTGAACTGAAAATCGCTGATGCGCTCATTGTCCCAATCTTTTTCCCAGGGATAGTTGGCATTCCATTTCAAGGTAGAGCGCCAAAACGGGATCCAGGCCATCAGGCGCGCAGTGTGGGTCAGGATGCGCCGCATCGACAACCCGGATTTATTGCTGCCAATGGCTTCTGGCAAGTATACCCCCAGTGAATCATCCGGGTTAAAGGTGCCTTCGCCGTACCATTTCATCAGGACGGGCAAGCCAGTGGTCACCTTGGTAATCGAGGCAAAATCGTAAAGGTCATTCAACCGCAGCGTGCGCTCGTTATCGTAGGTATGGTAACCAAATGCCTGGTGGTAGACCACTTTCCCATCTTTGGCCACCAATACCTGCCCACCGGGGAAAGCCCGATACCGAATGCCCTCTTCCACAATGGCCTTGATGCTGTCGCGTAGTAAACTGCTGTTGATGCCTACCAATTCGGCAGGAGCATACCCTAGTCTTATCGCTGCCGGAGTATCCATGCCATTCCCCATGAGGTATTGCGGACTCAGTGGTCTACGCAAACGGCTCGTGGTGCTCACACCGCCAAAAAGCAATTGGGCTGCCAGCGATTGCCCTTCCTGGGTATCATCCGAAACAATGATGGCCGGAGCTTTTTCAAGGGCGGGTAGTTTGTTCAATGCTTGCTGTGGATTGAACAGGACCAGCACAACGGGGTCAGTGGCCATTAAACCCTTGATCCAATTGGCGTCGGCCAGGTAATTGGGTTGGTCAACATTGGCGGAAACATCTTCAATGCTCAAGATGAAAAGGTTGAAACGCCTGGTTTGGGTGTTGATCCAGGTTTGGGTCTCCGATTCCGAAGCAAAAGCTGGAAAATTAAGCGGCGTAATGCTGGTGTAGCGCTCTAAAAAATCCTGAAAAACCGCCTGCCGGGGGCCACCTGCTGACACGTAGGCGATTTGTAAGGTGTCGAGGCGCTGTAAAGGAATCATGTTGCCTTCATTGCGCAGCAAGACCAGATTGGACAAAGCTTCTCCGTAAAGATCCAAAACGGCATTGGTTTGGGCAAATGACCCCAGGCCCCACAGGGCCAGGAAAAAGGAAAGTAACAGGTTTCTCAACAGCATGTTTTTTATGTTTTTGGGGATTTAGAAATTCTTTTGTAATCTAGGTGCAAAAAATAATACTATGCGCAACTTGTTTACCAAAATAACTACTTTTTTGCTGCTTTACGCATTGTGTTTACCATTAAATCTATTCGGCCAGGCTTTGACCAAAACCCAGCAACAAGCGCTGGACAAACTGGTTCTCCAATCCCCCATTTTTGCCCGGCATTTTTATGGTTTTGTCTTGTATGATCCCAATGGCAAACTGACTTTATTTCAAAAAGATGCGGACAAATTTTTCACTCCGGCATCCAATACTAAAATTTTCACCCTTTACACTGCGCTAAAGGTCTTAAAGGATAGTCTACCGGTATTGCGCTACACCCAAGAAGGGGCTTTTACGGTATTCCAGGGTATGGGTAATCCCATGTTTTTGAATCCCTTGTTTCCGCAAGACAGTGTGGCCTGGAGTTTTTTAAACCAGGAAAAAGGCTACCTCGCTTTTTCGGCCAGTAATTTTAAAGACGAGCGTTTTGGCAACGGTTGGGCCTGGAATGATTTTCGGGACGATTATCAAGCCGAAAAAGGTTCCTTTCCCATTTATGGCAACCTCGCGCGGTTTCAACTCGATTCCAGTTCCAAAAAATGGCGCACCATGCCCGAGTATTTTTTATCAACCCTGGAATATGATCCTACGAACAGCAGCCTTCGTCCGGAAATATTGCGGGAAGAGCACGACGGGCATTTTTTATACAATGCAGCCTGCTTGCGTGCGGCCAAGGTCAACATCACGACCCCGTTTAAATACCGACCTCACCTGGTGTGCGAGTTGCTCTCGGATACCTTGAAGCGAAAAGTCCAGGTTTGGAATCCTCCCGTTCTGAGCAATACCTGGCGCACCTTGTCCACCCCTCTTCCAGATACCTTGCTGCAACTTTTTATGCAGGAAAGCGACAATTACATTGCCGAACAACTGCTGTTGAGCACTTCGGCGAGGCTTTTTGGCGATTTGGACATCAGCCGTACGATTGAATATGCCCAGCGCTCAATTTTGGGCAGTAACCCCGATGGTATGGTCTGGGTAGATGGATCAGGCTTGTCGCGCTACAACCTGTTTTCGCCACGCACCATCGTTTCTACGTTGGAAAAACTTTATCAGGAATACCCAAGTGATCGGTTGTTCCGCATTTTTCCTGCCGGAGGGGTCAGCGGAACCATCAAAGAGTGGTACGCAGGCAAAGAAGGTAAACCCTACGTTTTTGCCAAAACCGGAACTTTGTCCAACAACCATTGCCTCAGTGGCTACGTACGCACCAATAAGGGTAGGGTGTTGATTTTTAGTTTTATGCACAACCACTACCTGGGTAGCGCTACACCGATCCGCCGCGAGATGCAAAAAATCTTGGAGTGGGTGAGGGATAATCTTTAGGAGGAGTTGAAATGTTTAATGTTGAAAAGTTGAAAAGACTGCTTCGACTTAGCGACCATCTTTTTAACTTTTCAACATTAAACTCTTCAACTCTTATCCGTACCTTTGCGGCCAGAATTCGACAATCAACACATACGATGAGCGAGATCATTAAACACGAGTGCGGAATAGCCCTCATTCGTTTGCTTCAGCCCATGGAATACTACCAGGAAAAGTACGGAACTGCGCTGTACGGGCTGGAAAAACTAAAACTACTCCTCCAAAAACAACGCAACCGAGGGCAAGATGGAGTGGGCATTGCCACCATCAAACTGGATCCCAAACCCGGCACCAAATACATCAGCCGCAAACGCAACGTAACCCCAAACAACTACCTCACCGAGCTTTTTGAAGAAATTTGGGCCAAACATTTTCGTCCCTTGAGCGACAAACAGCTCAGTGACGCCGTTTGGATGAAAGACCACCTTCCTTACGTTGGCGAATTGCTGCTCGGGCACTTGCGCTACGGCACCCACGGCGACAACAGCATCGAAACTTGTCATCCTTTCTTGCGCCAGAACAACTGGATCAATCGTAACCTGCTGTTGGCGGGAAACTTCAACCTGACCAACGTTGACGAATTGTTTCAGGAATTGGTCGATCTGGGCCAGTACCCCAAAGAAAAATCGGATACGGTTACGGTTTTGGAAAAAATCGGCCACTTTCTGGACGACGAAGTACAACGCCTCCACACCTGGTTCAAGCCGGATGGCTATACCAATATGGAGATCAATGATTTTATTTTTGAAAAACTGGATATCCAGCGCCTCTTGCGCCGCGCCAGCAAACGGTTTGACGGCGGCTACGTCATGTGTGGCCTGATTGGTCACGGCGACGCGTTTGTGATGCGTGACCCCAACGGCATTCGGCCCGCGTTTTATTACCACGACGACGAAATTGTGGTGGTGGCGTCCGAGCGACCAGCCATTCAAACGGCCCTGGACGTCCACATCAACAGCGTAAAAGAAATCACGCCAGGCCACGCCCTGATCATCAAAAAAGGTGGCCGGGTAGAAGAACTGCCATTTACGGATACCAGCGAACGGAAGTGTTGCTCGTTTGAACGCATCTATTTTTCAAGGGGCAACGACCGCGACATCTACCTGGAGCGCAAAAAATTGGGCCGTCAATTGGTAGACCCTATCCTGGAAGCCGTCGGCTACGATTTTGAAAATACGGTGTTTTCCTTCATCCCCAATACTGCTGAGACAGCCTTTATGGGCATGATCGAAGGCATTTACGAAAGCCTGGATGAGATTCGCGAGAAGAAACTCATCAGTGCACTGGAAGAAGGAAAACTCAAGGCCAAAAAAATTGAAAAAATCATGTCCATCAAGCCGCGCATCGAGCGTTTGGTGGTCAAAGATGAAAAAGTGCGCACCTTTATAGCGGATACTACTGCTCGGGGGCGACTGGTATCACACGTGTACGATGTCACCTATGGCCTGGTGCACAACGATACCGACACCCTGGTGCTGATGGACGACTCCATTGTGCGGGGCACTACCCTCCGCGACAGCATCATCGAGATTGCGTCGCGCTTGCGGCCCAAAAAAATCATCGTGGTGTCTTCCGCGCCACAAATTCGCTACCCCGATTGTTACGGCATCGACATGTCCAAAATGGGGGAATTCGTGGCCTTCAAAGCCCTGGTCGATTTGCTCAAAAATGATGGCCGCGAACACTTGTTGGAAGAGGCATACCAGCGCTGCAAAGCCCAGGAAAACCTACCCAAGGAATTGATCCGCAACGAGGTACAAAGCCTGTACGACCTGTACACCGACCAACAAATCTCCAAGCAGATTGCCAAAATTGTCACGCCCAAAGGAATCAAACCCAAAATTGAGGTGATTTACCAATCGGTAGCTGGCCTGCATGAAGCGTGCCCTAACAACAATGGCGATTGGTATTTTTCAGGGAATTACCCCACGCCGGGCGGGAATAAGGTGGTGAACCGGGCCTTTATCAATTACATGGAGAAAAGGGATGAGCGGGCGTATTGATGATGGTATGCCCCTACTCCGGCCCCGCCAAATCCAAAATCATAATTTTCTGCCACACCTTATTTGACAGCCCCTGTGTGAGCGACTCAATGTCATTCACCGCATCCAGCACTACGGGGTCGTCAAAATATTGCACGTGCATGGCCGCCAGTTTGCTGGTGAGCGAGAGCATTTCGGAGCAGTATTCGAGGTAACGGGTGAGTTGGTAAGGCGTCATACTCCGGGCAGGAGAAGACTCGGTGGGCCGGAAACTGGTACCCGCCAGGATCACCGCCGGGTCTTTGGTCAGTTGGTGCATGTCCACCACGTGGGCCAAACTGCGCAGGGCGTGTAGCGAGCGCAGGGCCAGGCTCCGTTTGAAGCGCATTTCCAAACTCCCCAAGAAGAAGATGGCAATGGATAGGAAAATAATTTCGTTGATGGCGGCTTCCAGGCCTTGCAGGAAGTCACTCCAGCCATCGGTTTGATGCGAAAAATCTTCGATGCTGTTCCACACCAAAACGATTACAACTACGATCAGGGTCACAATAGAAATCCCGGTCAAAATGCGCAAACTCCAGATGGGCTGGCGCAAACGTGCATAAATTTTGATGCCATAATGCCCCAGTTCGGTCAATTCCTTGGCTACCCTGCCGAGCCCAGCCTCAGGAAAGCGCTCCGCAATGCGGTGTTGCAACTTGTGCAGTGTAATCATCAGCATGTCCGGGCGCAGTTCGCTGTACTTGCCTTCCGGGAGGTGTTTGCTCCATTCTTTGCCCAACAACCATTCGGTCCAACGCATCACTCACACTTTATTTGGTAAAGGAAAATGAGTCTCCGTCTTGCAAGAAAGCAAATTTTTTGCGAAACTGATCCTGATCTTCTTTCGAAAGTTTAGCCGTGTATACATCTTCGGTATGCGATACGCGATAGAGCACTTCACCCGCGTAATCGTGCAAAACGGTATCTCCCGAATATTGAATGCCTTTCCCATCGGTACCGACACAGTTGACCCCGATGGTGTAGGCCTGGTTTTCGATGGCGCGGGCAGTCAGCAATTGTTGCCAGGCATAGCTGCGGATTTCGGGAAAATTGGCCACGTACAACAACAGATCGTAGTGCTGGGTATTGCGGCTCCATACCGGAAAACGCAGGTCGTAACAGATCAAGGGCATAATACGCCAGCCTTTCCATTCCACGATCAGGTGTTCCTGACCGGGGGTGTAATGCTCGTGCTCGCCTGCCAGGGTGAAGAGGTGCCGCTTATCGTAAGTCTGATATTGGCCATCCGGTTGCATCCACACCAGGCGGTTGTAGTAGTTCCCGTTTTCCTGAGCGATAAAACTTCCGGTGATGACGGCTTGTTTGGCCTTGGCTTGTTCGCTGAGCCACTGCATCGTGGGGCCGTCCATAGGTTCGGACAGGGTTTCGGGACTCATGCTGAAACCCGTGCTGAACATTTCAGGCAACACAATCAGGTCGGTTGGCTCTTGAATGTCGGCTATTTTTTCGCTGAAATAAGCGCGGTTGGCTACAGGATTTTCCCAGGTCAATCGGGCTTGGATGAGGGTTATGAGCATAGGCTTTTGCTTGCATTTTTTCTAAAAAAGGCTTGACATTGCAAAAGTAAGCTAATTTTAGTGTCATTTTGCTTCGCTTACCCGCAACTTATTTTACCGTCATTTTAGTTCAATTGCCATGAAATCAACGTGTACCCAACTCCTTCTTCTCCTATTGGCCATTCATACCCTGGGATTTTCCCAGACCTCTCGTCCTGCTGGCATCAATCTGAGTGGAGTAGTAGATTGGTCTACCGAACTGGTCTTTACCGATGCCTTCAAGCAAGCCCGAGAGTGGACGGTACACGAAGCCCGCGATGGCGCGCCTTGGGACAGTGGTGTTTCCATCCCCTTGCAAGCCAATGGATTTCCACTAGAGATTCCTTTCAGCAATGGCATCCAGTCTCCGCAGGCCGTAAGGGCTTTGCTGCTCTGGGATTTGCAGGGGCATTATCCCAGTGGCAAGTACCGTTTGATCGTAACTGGGTCGGGTAGGGTCAGGCTGTGGGGTGCAGCAAACGGCATGTTCCAGTGCCCGGTGGATACGCTGGTCACGGTGAATGCGGTCAATGGCGGCGTGGTTTTGGAAATTGAACGTTCGGTTGCCAGCAACCCGATCAAAGCTGTACAATTCATCTATCCGCAATACGTCAACTCCTGGCAAAATCAGGTATTTACCACGGAGTTCCTCGATTTTGTCAAAGATTTTCAAACCATCCGCTTCATGGACTGGCTGCGGACCAATGGTTCGGAGGTAAAAACATGGGCAGAGCGCACGCCTTTGAATCATTACACCCAAACCAAAAACAGCGGGGTAGCCTGGGAATACATCATCGAACTGTGCAATGCCACCCATAAAAATGCCTGGATCAATATACCCCATCAGGCCAACGACCAATACATGCAGGAATTGGCGAAGCTCCTCAAAGAAAAATTGAACCCCAACCTGAAAATTTACCTCGAATACAGCAATGAGGTGTGGAATGGTATCTTTTCCCAACATGCCTACGCAGGCAGTGCCGGACAGGCGCTTGGCTACAGCGGCGAGCCGTGGGTACGCGCCTGGAAATACACCGCGAAACGTTCGGCAGACTTGTTTTACCACTTTGAACAGGTATTCGGTCAGAGCGACCGACTGGTCAAAGTGATCCCCTGCTTTGCCGTGAACGATTGGATCACCAATGAGCTCCTCACGTATTTCAACGATCCTCAGTACAATCCCCAGCGGGTTAAAGCGGATGCCATTGCGATTGCGCCCTATTTTGGCGGTGCGGTGGCGGATCAATTGGTAACCGAAAACTTAGTGAACAGCATCAGCACCGCTCAAATTGTAGCGCGCATCAAAGCGGCTCTTCCCGAGTCTTATGCCTGGATGAATGCGCAAAAAGCCGTGGCCGACAAATACGGACTTAAATTGTTGGTCTATGAAGGCGGCTCGCACGTAGTGGCCACGGGTGCCAACGTCAACAACGAAGCGCTGACCAATAAATTGATTGCCGCCAATCGGGACGCAGGGCTACAAGAATTGTATTGCGCGTACAGCCAATATTGGTACAATACCGTTAAAGGGGATTTGTTTTGCTTTTTTTCCTCGCATGGCCTGCCTTCCAAGTGGGGGAGTTGGGGCATGAAGGAGTACATGAATCAGACAGAGGCTCCGAAGTACAAGGCACTAAAAGCTTGTGTGTTTGCGGCTACGGTGACGCGTGTTCGGGACATTGAGCTACTAGTAGATGTTTCTGTGTACCCCAACCCAACGCTGGATGGTACGTTTTTGATTCGGCA
>Ga0209717_1005354_pt1 | contig 10167 bp, 8 predicted proteins | sample AD_UKC048_MetaG_FD_184418 | JGI IMG/M metagenome (GOLD analysis project Ga0209717, IMG submission 184418) | Active sludge microbial communities of municipal wastewater-treating anaerobic digesters from USA - AD_UKC048_MetaG (SPAdes) (version 2) | ecosystem: Engineered > Bioreactor > Anaerobic >... | reverse complement strand
CCGGGTAGCCAGGAACGTACAATCGGGATCGGTTTTAGCATAAATACCGGCGGTGAAACAGTTTTCAATCAGCACATGATCCATTTCAATATCGCTGCTCATGGCACTGATTCCAATACCAGCACCTGCGGCCACGCGGTTAACCTGGAAGCCATAGAAATCAGGTGAATCCCCCTGCCCGGAAATCCGGAGATACCGGCAAGCAGATATGGAGAGGCCGTAGTAATGTGCGGTATTTATATGCACCGTTCCTCCTTTATTCATGACTATTACCGGTTGCGCGGATGATCCGGAAAGATTTCTGATGAGCAGCTTATCCCGGTTACCTGCCGTCAGAAAAATCGTATCCCCCGGTCTTACCTGGCTGAAACGGGGACTCCGGCCATCGATCAGTTGTACCGTTGAATCTACTATCCAGGCAGTATACTGCGCCGGCAATTCCAATGCGGTTAACAGGAATAAGAGAAGCGTGTATGCATAAAGCGGATTGGTTTTCCGGATTTGAATCATGATAAGTTCTGTTCACAACGGCACATGGCTAACCCGCATTGCCCGTTTGTAAAAAATAAAGGATACGATCACCCAGGTATAGAAAAGAGCACCCATTCCAGCTCTCCATAAGCCCAGATAAGAATTTAAGTCTGGCCACCCCAACAGGCGTACCACTAACAACAAAATTAGTATACACAGGAAAGTCAACCGGTATAACCGGTCAGGCTTTACCAGCTGATCGCTGGCCGGCTGAGGAGGCAATTGCCGGATATAACGAAACAGTAACCATATACCAAGTACACTGGATATCAGTTGAAATAAATAAAAAACCGGATAAGCAGTATCAACCAACCATAATTTCCAGCTAAGCAGAGGCAGCAACTGAACAAAAAATCCATCCTGATGAGTAAAAGCATCCCACAGAAAATGGGAGCTGGCCCCTGCAATCAGTGATAGCAATACCACGGCCTTATTTTCCAGGGCATAGCGGGTCCAGTCAAAATCTACATATAACCCAACCCGTACCCGGTAATAATAGGGAAGATTAGCGATAAAGGAATTTCGCAATAGCAGATGGAAGACAAAACACAACAACAAACCGGCCGTCAGATCGAATAAGAGCAAACCCTCCATGGTATGCCCGAATGAATCCGTATCGTGCATCTTGAAAAAATTCTCCATATCCGGAATCACGCTTCCCGCAACGAGAGCAGTCAGCGATAAACGGGGAACGGCTTTCTTTATAAAAACCGGCAGCAGGGGATGTGCTAATGTAAATGGCATTAATCCATTGCCTTTAATCGGTTGAACATGGCTGGTAAAATACAATTAAAAAAAGCAGTTGATTGTAAAACGCCTTCCTGATTTTCATAAGTAAGTACAGACACTTATGTATTTATAAATTATGGAACACCACGTTTCTTATCATTGCACCGGGTAAGCGGAGTTTTCAATACTTTTGCAGGGCCCGGCATCGGTCTTAAATTCATAAGGCATTGATGTTGAGTAAATTAATAACGAATTCCCGGACCAGTAATCATTCCGGACGGGTAAATAAACAAAAAATGAAATTCTACAACTTACTGATCAAATACCGCCTCTGGGTCGGATTGGCGCTGATTGCCCTGGGTGTTTATGTAAATTTTGCCTCTTCTTTCTGGCCGGCATTTCCCTTATACCTGGTGGGGGTGATCCTGATCGCCGGGCATTTCTTCTTCGGTCCGCTGCGGTTGATCCAAGAGTATATGGAAAGCGGGGATATGGATGGAGCGGAGAAAGTAATTAACTCGATCAAATTCCCCAACCTGTTATACAAACCGATCCGTTCGGTGTATTACACCCTGAAAGGAAATATCGCGATGATGAAACAGGATTTTGACGGAGCAGAGGTCATGATGAAAAAAGGACTTTCGCTGGGAATGCCAATGAAGGAAGCTGAGGGAGCCAGTCTCCTGCAAATGGGCATGCTCTCCATGCAGAAAAATGACCTCAAACAAGCCGAGAGCTATATCCGCCAGGCCCTCCGCAAAGGTTTGCCCGATAAAGAAAACGAAGCCGCTGCCTACCTCCAGATGTGCAGCCTGATGATGAACAAACGGGAATTCCGGGCCGCCAAGGATTTCTTCCGCAAAACAAAAGCATTAAAACCCACCACACCGCAGATCGTGGATCAGATCAAACAGATCGAGAAGTATATTTCGAGGATACCGGGGTAAGGGGAGGTTCGAGGTTGGAAGTTCGAGGTTGGAGGTTCAAGGTTGGAGGTTCGAGGTTGAAAGTTCGAGGTTGAAAAGTTTAGAGGTTGACAGGAATGTCAGCCTTTTTTTATTGCTACGCTTTTATCGGTTAAATTGCTAATCTAATCAACTGCGATATGAAAAAAGGTTTACTCCTGTCATTGGCACTTTTAGTGCTGACCACTGCCTATAGTCAGCGTGCGGCGCGCCGTTCTGTAATTAAAATATCCCTGATCCCGGAACCGGTATCTATGGTAAGACCCGTTGATTTCGGTCGTTTGCCGCTGAATGCAAACACGCGTATCCTGTATGCAGGCTCAGAAGAAATAGCCCGATTAACCAATCAGTTTGCTTCCCGGTTCGCTGCAGTAACCGGGTATCCGATCAAAGCCATGCCCGGAAAAGCAGCCATAACAGGCAGCATCTTTTTTTCTCTGAAAGATGACCCTTCGATTAAAGAAGAAGGATATCGCTTAACAGTTAACGCAAAGGGTGTTGTCCTGCATGCCCGGAAACCAGCCGGACTTTTCTATGGTATTCAGACACTCCTCCAATTATTCCCACCTGCTATAGAACTTAAAAAAGAAGGTGAACCAACAGAATGGGAAATACCCTTCGTAAGCATTGAAGATTATCCCCGCTTTGGCTGGCGCGGACTGATGCTGGATGTATCACGCCATTTCTTCACTGTGGCGCAGGTAAAAGACTATATCGATCAGATGGTGAAATATAAATTCAACCTGCTACACTTACACCTGACCGATGACCAGGGCTGGCGCTTGCAGATAAAGAGCTTACCTAAACTGACGGAAGTGGGTGCCTGGCGGGTGGAAAGAACCGGCACTTTCGGCACATTATCAAAACCACAACCGGGTGAAAAAGCCAGCTATGGCGGTTTCTATACGCATGAGGATATAAAAGAACTGGTGAAATATGCATCAGACCGTTTCGTCAATATCCTGCCGGAGATTGATGTGCCCGGTCATAGCCTGGCTGCTATTGCCGCTTACCCGGAACTGTCCTGTACACCGGGAGAGTATTATGTAAGTCCGGGTGACCGCTTTATGATCTGGCCCGGAGGCGGTCAGCATTTCTATGGCACACTCGATAATACTATTTGTCCTGCCCTGGAAAAATCATTTGAGTTCCTTGATAAAGTATTCACCGAGGTGGCTGAACTTTTCCCCTTTGGTTATATCCATATGGGCGGAGATGAAACAGCCCGTAACTTCTGGGAGAAAAGCGAGCAGATCAAGGCACTGATGCAGGAAAAAGGATTGAAAAACCTGGATGAAGTGCAAAGCTATTTTGTAAAACGGGTGGAAAAAATCATCAACAGTAAAGGAAAGAAAATGATCGGCTGGGATGAAATTCTTGATGGAGGGCTGGCCCCCAATGCAGCCGTGATGAGCTGGAGAGGAATGAAAGGGGGCATTGAAGCCGCCAAACAGGGACATGAAGTAGTGATGAGTCCTACCGACTTCGCCTATATCGATTATATGCAGGGAGATGCCGCTATTGAACCACCTGTTTATGCCACCCTCCGGTTAAAAAAAGCCTACCAGTTTGAACCTGTTCCGGAAGGAGTCAATCCGGCTCTTATCAAAGGTGGCCAGGCTAATCTCTGGACCGAACAGGTGTATAATACCCGGCACCTGCAATACATGACCTGGCCAAGAGGAATGGCGATAGCCGAAGCGCTCTGGAGTCCGAAAGAAAAAAGGAACTGGAATGGATTTGCGGCGAGAGTGCAAAGACATTTCACCCGGCTGGAAATGGCCGGTGTGAAATATGCCCCCAGTATTTATGACCCGATAATAGCGGTGGAAAAGAAAGACAGCACGTCGGTCCTCATCAAATTAAGCACCGAACTCGAAGAATTAAAAATTCATTACAGTTTTGATAACTCCTTCCCCGACACCTGGTACCCGGTTTATACCGAACCGTTACTGGTACCCAAAGATGCCGTCACACTGAAGTTGATCACCAGCCGGGACGGAAAACTGACCGGACGAATGATGACGATCCCGGTAGCTGACCTGAAAAAGAGAGCCGGTATAAAATAAGAGCGTTATGTTATGTGAAAATAACCGGATATGTAATTACCCTTATTTTGCAGATAAAGGTTGTTTACAATTTCATTTCTTATAACCAACCACTTACTTTTATAGTCAAGGATAAGGTCCGGTTTCTACCGGCAGGTTTAATGGTTATATGTTCAAGATTCAAAAAAGACTGGTTTTCACAACCAGTTTTTTTATTTTATGACATTCCATAAATATCATGGGATAAAAGTCAACTCCACCCGCCTGTTTCAATCAACTGAACTGCCTGCTGGTCGAGTTCCCTGATAACGGTAATAAAAGCATAGATACGCACCTGCATTTCATGTTCCTGTTCCGGCTGCGGGTTCCGGGTATGGGTTTCAATCCACCGGACTTCTTCATCCAGGTTGCCGGCTCCCATTACATGGAGGGCAAATTTGAGTTTATGTACCAGCTGAGCCGTTTTAATCCAGTCTTTTCTTTCCAGGGCATGCTCCATTTCCCCGATGATTTCATTAGAGGAATCCCTGAATGACTGGAGCATCATGCCCACAAAGCCCCGGTTGTTTTTTCCAATCCGAAGCAAATTATCCACATCAATTCTTACAGCATGAACACCCGCCTGTGTTGGCAGGGTTAAAGACTTTGCGGGTTGAACCGGTAACGTTTCACCCAGGTAGGTGGATAGCAACTGAAAAAAAACAGCAATATCAAAAGGTTTTAACAGCACCGCATTCATACCTGCCTCCAGATAAGTGACTTTGTCCGATTCACAGGCATTTGCCGACAAGGCAATGATTGGAGTACGGTTATTGGGGTTTGCTTTATCACCCCTGATCTGATAAGTGGCTTCCAATCCATTCAGAAGCGGCATCTGGATATCCATCAGAATCAGGTCAAATTTTATTCTCCGGGTTAGTTGTACCGCCTCTTCTCCATTACTGGCGGACGCTGTTTCAAAGTCTCCCTCACGCAACAATTCCTTCAGGATAACCAGGTTAAGTTCTACATCATCCACCAGTAAAATCCGGCTGCTGCTCATGCTGAAAAAATTCAATAAATTATTAAATACAGGATTACCGTAATGGGTAATAAAAGTCGGGCAAAGAACTTACCCCATCAGCTAAACTCAGAAAACCGTATGCAAGTTCCATAAAAAGAGCCATACACTCATTATCTAAGGTAAAAAAGCTAAGCATTAGTACTTATTTTCCATTATATCTTTTTAAAAAATAAGTATGAATGAATACTTTTACTTAGTCGTTTTTAATTATTAATAAACACCAATATCCGATCCACCATGAAACGAATAAAAGTATACCTCGTTGACGACCACCGCATGATGCTTGATATGTGGAATTCCCTGCTAAGTATCGACAACCGCTTTTCAGTAGTGGGTATTTCAACCGACGGACGTCTCGCACTCGAAGAAATCAAAGTAAAATTGCCCAATGTAGTACTGATGGATATTTCCATGCCGGGCATTTCCGGTATCGAACTTACCCGTACCATCAAAGAAAAATTTCCCCTGACCCAGGTGCTGGCCGTATCCATGCATACCAATGTGCTCACCATTAAGCAGATTCTTTCTGCCGGCGCCAGTGGCTATATGTCCAAAACCTCCTCTTTTGATGAAATGGTACTGGCGATTTTAGAAGTGTACAACGGCAAACATTATATTGCTGAAGACATAAAAAACCTGATCGCCGAGCAACTGCTGGGTGAACCCGCGAATAATCCGGTCAACCGGATCAACACACTGACCAAACGTGAACTGGAAATCATCAGCATGATCCGGGAAGGACTCTCCTCCCACGATATTGCGCTGAAACTCTTTATTTCCCAGCGTACCGTTGAAGTCCACCGCTACAATATTTTCAAGAAACTGAATGTATCGAATGTGGTATCGATGATGAAAGTACTGAACCAGGAAGCGGTTTAGCAAGAGTGGTTATAGCAGGAAGATTCAGAATGAGATTATTCATTATTAAGGTCGCTTACAGCAGAAAGAGGCTGAAAGGAGATTATTAATTATTAAGGCCGTTTTCAGCAGAAAGGGGTTGAGAGCAGATTATTAATTATTAAAGTCGCTTACAAAAGAAAGTGTACTAAAACAGATTAACTGCCTGTTTAAAACGACCCCTCGCATTTCAGAAAATAATTATTAATCAATAATTAATAATTTTCACTCACTAGCCGTTCCATTTCCCAAATAGCTCCTCCACTTTCTTAAACCGGTAGTCAAAAATCGTTTTGAGTTTGTTCTTTACAAACAAAGTATTGGCTATTCTTCCCAGGATGCCCAGCGGGTTTTTATAATGAATAATATCCGTCATCTCCACGCCACCCGGAATTTCCTTAAAATGATGCTGGTGATGCCAGAGACTGTATGGACCGAAGCGCTGTTCATCAATAAAATATGTCCTGTCCTTCACCTGGGTGATCTCCGTCATCCAATATAACGGGATGCCCGCCACCGGCTTAACCGAGTATTCAATCAGCTGCCCTGCATACATTACCTCCCCGTGATGTCTGGATATAACTTTAAAACCCATGCCATCCGGGGTGATGGCCTGTAAATTGGCCGGATTGGAGAAAAAAGCCCATGCCTGATCCAGGGAAACCGGAATTTTCTGTACAGTTTTGATCGAGTGTGCTGCCATGCTGATTATTGGGTTAAATTCGTCTTAATAACCATTTATTACCTGAAAAGTTCGGTCATACCATGTCATTGAATAAAGAAAAAACAGAAAAGAAATTTGCCGAAGAATTTGCCAAACTGAACGAACAGCAACAAAGGGCCGTTTCCACCCTGGAAGGTCCCGTAATGGTCATTGCCGGGCCGGGCACCGGTAAAACCCAGATTCTCGCCAGCCGGATCGGAAAAATCCTGCTGGACACGGATGCTCAACCCGAAAACATTCTTTGCCTGACCTATACCGATGCCGGTGTGGTGGCCATGCGCAAACGCCTTCTGCAGTTTATCGGTCCTGACGCCTACAAAGTCAACCTCTATACCTTTCACGCCTTCTGCAATGATATCATCCAGGAAAATTTATCGCTCTTTGAAAAAACAGCGCTGGATCCTTTATCAGATCTTGAAAAAATTCAGCTCTTTAAGGAACTGATTGACTCTTTTCCCAAGAACCACCTGCTGAAACGTTACCGCGGAGATGTATACTTTGAAGTCCGTAATCTGCAGGATCTCTTCAGCACTATGAAAAAAGAAGGCTGGACACCGGCCTTTATCACTGAACGGATTGATACGTACCTGGCCGAACTACCCACCCGGGATGAATTTATATACAAGAAGAAATATAAAAACTTCAATGCCGGCGACCTCAAACAGGAGAAGTATAATGAGGAAAAAGAACGGATGGAAAAACTCCGGGCCGCAGTTGGTGAATTTGATCGTTTCCAGCAACTCATGCGCAAACGAAACCGCTATGATTTCGATGACATGATCAACTGGGTGATCAAGGCCTTTGAAGAAAACAAAAACCTGCTGGCCGATTACCAGGAGAAATTCCAATATGTCCTGGTGGACGAATACCAGGATACCAGCGGCACCCAGAACCGCCTGGTGGAACTGCTGATCAGTTACTGGGATAAACCCAATGTATTTGTAGTGGGCGATGATGACCAGAGTATCTACCGCTTCCAGGGTGCCAGCGTGGAGAATATGCTGGACTTTGCCAAAAACTACAAAGATGACCTGGTCACCGTGGTGCTCACCAATAACTATCGCTCCACCCAGCCTATACTTGATATATCCAAAACCCTGATCGACCGGAATGATGAACGGCTGGTGAAACAGATCGAAGGACTGACCAAGGACCTGCGCTCCAGCAATGAAAAGATCCGGAATCTCACCCACCTTCCCCGGTTACAGGAATACGAAACCATGCGGCTGGAGATGATCGGACTGGTCAAAAAAATACAGCTGTTACTCACGGAGGATGTTGCGCCAGGAAAGATTGGTATCATTTATAAAGAAAATAAATACGGCGAAGAACTGGCGCGTCATTTTAAACAACTTGAGATACCGGTTTACAGCAAACGGAACCTGAACCTGCTGGAAATGCCGCTGGCGCAGAAAATTATCCTGGTACTGAAATACCTGGCCAGTGAACATGATATTCCCTTTAGTGGTGATGAGATGCTGTTTGAAATACTTCATTTCGATTGGTTTAGCGTACCCCCGGTGGAAATTGCCAAACTCAGTATGGAAGTGGCGGATAAACGTTACAGCGGTAATGGTACTTCCATCCGCCAGGCCCTGGTGGAAAAATCCAATGCCCCGGCCAAAGACCTGTTCAGTACCGGTCTGCACAGCGGTTTAAAAAAAGCATCCATCGCTCTTGAACAACTGATCGGGGATGTATCCAATCTCACCCTTCAACACTTGTTTGAATCCCTGATCCGGGAAGCCGGGGTGTTGACACATATCATGCAGGGAACGGACAAACACTGGCAGTTGCAGGTGCTCACCGGTCTCTTTGATTTTGTCAAAGAAGAAACGCACCGCAATCCTTTTCTCAATCTCGAAGCCCTGATCAACCTGATCCAGCTGATGGAGAAAGAAGAAATCAGGCTGCCCCTGGTGGAAGTCAGCGGCAGTGAAAAAGGCATTAACCTGATGACGGTGCACGGATCCAAAGGACTGGAATTTGAATATGTGTTTTTTGCCGGATGCAATGCCGGGTTTTGGGAAAAGAAACGGAAGCCCGGTGGTGGTTACAAACTGCCCGACACCATGTTCTCTTCCCAATCAGGCGCCAATGACGAAGAAGAACTGCGTCGTCTGTTTTATGTGGCACTCACCCGGGCGGAGCAGCATCTCTATATTTCCTGGAGCCGCTTTAAAAACGATGGCAAGGAACTGGAACCTTCCATGTTTATCGCGGAGATCCGGGATAAACACGAATTACCCGTTGAAAAAATGTTCATAGATGAAATCGTCATCAGTGAATTTGCTGCTTTGAGCTTTGCTGAAGCGGCCGCCCCGGAAATTGAAAAAATTGAAGAGGAATATATCAACCGCAACCTCGAAAAATTTGTAATGAATGTAACGGCGCTTAATAATTACCTGAAGTGTCCGCTTGAATTTTATTTTAAAAACCTGATCCGCATCCCCTCCCCTAAAAATGAAGCCACGGAATTCGGTTCCGCCGTTCACCATGCATTGGAAAAATTATTCCGCAAAATGCAGGACAGTGGCAAAGAACAGTTTCCTTCCAAAGAAGATTTCATAGCCGACTTTGAATGGTATATGGTGCGGCACCGGGAGAGTTTTACAAAAGAGCAGTTTGCCCGCCGGATGGAATACGGTCCGGATGTACTCACCCACTACTACGACACCTATATCCATAGCTTCAACAAGATCGTCGCCATCGAACGCAATATCCGAAATGTGGTGGTGCAAGGGGTGCCGCTGAAAGGAAAACTGGATAAACTGGAATTTGATGGCAAATCGGTAAATGTAGTGGATTATAAGACCGGTGATCCTGATAAAGCGATCCCGAAAACAAAAGGGCCTTCAGACAAACAACCGGATGGAGGTGATTACTGGCGGCAGGCCGTGTTTTATAAAATACTGGTGGATAATTACGAACAGAAAGACTGGAAAGTGGAGAGCACCGAATTTGATTTTATTGAACCCGATAAAAAGAAAAACTATCGCCGCGAAAAAATCGAGATTGGTCCTTCAGATATTACCACCGTTACGCAGCAAATTAAATCCACCTGGCAAAAGATCCAGGACCGCGATTTTTATACCGGCTGCGGCAAGGAGGATTGCCACTGGTGCAATTTTGTGAAGACCAACAACATGGCCATCGCCCTGCACGACCTCGAAACGGAGGATGAGGCTGAAGCCTGATAGCGATTCGCCT
>Ga0209717_1005352_pt1 | contig 10172 bp, 6 predicted proteins | sample AD_UKC048_MetaG_FD_184418 | JGI IMG/M metagenome (GOLD analysis project Ga0209717, IMG submission 184418) | Active sludge microbial communities of municipal wastewater-treating anaerobic digesters from USA - AD_UKC048_MetaG (SPAdes) (version 2) | ecosystem: Engineered > Bioreactor > Anaerobic >... | reverse complement strand
ATTTTTTTGCCCCTTTCATTCAGCAAAAAAATACATTTTTGTTTTGCTTACATTACATAACCTCAATGAACTTCTTGGTCCTTTACGCTCAAATCCAACTTTGTCGGTTTTGTGGGTAATTGACAGGTCTCAGGTTTCTTAGGTGGTGAAAAAAAACTGCTTGCAGGGCATTTTTTACCACCTAAGAAACCTAAGACACTCAAGTAATCACCTCAGGAATTTGAAGTAACTCCATCCATCCTACCGTATATACCGCTCAAAAAACTCATAAATCCGCAACATCCGATCAATCCGCTGCCGCACATTCCCTGATCTGCTCAATTCGTGTGTTCCCCCCGGCATCAGCACGTATTCCACGTCTTTTTCCAGGTATTTCAAGCTGCGGAACATCATTTGCGACTGAATTACCCCGGTGCGCAGGTCATTTTCGCCGTGTTTGATCAAAAAGGGCGTGCGGATTTTTTGCACATAAGAATAAGGCGACTCCGCGTCGATTTCGGTCACTTTTTCATCCTCCCAAGGCAAGCCAAAATAGTTGGGCACCAGGCGCCAGGCGTTGCCTTCCCCCATAAAGGTGGTCAGGTCATATACGCCACGCTGGGCAAAAGCGGCTTTGAAGCGATGGTCTTGCGCGATGATCCAGGCCGTGAGGTAACCCGCGTAAGAGCCCCCGGTGATCACCTGTTTGGAGGTGTCGACCCAAGGGGCTTTGGCGGCATCGCTACAAGCAGCGAGGGCATCTTCCTGTGGGCCAGGCCCCCAGTCGCGGTAATTGGAAAATTGAAAATCTTTGCCGTAACCACCCGAACCCCGCTGGTTGGGGTATACCACGCCGTAGCCTTGGGAACAGAAATACTGGAATTCGTGCCACATCGAAAACTCACCCGGGCCCCACATGGCTGTTGGGCCGCCGTGCAATTGCAGTACCAGCGGGTATTTTTTGCCCGCCTCTATGAAGGTTGGCTTCATGATCCAGTACTCCACTTTTTGGCCTTTGGAGTTGGTGTACACGCGTTTTTCGGGCAGACTGAGTTTTTTGTCTTTCAACCAGGCCTCGTTGTGGCGGGTCAATTGTATGGGGCTTTTCATGTTCAAATCCGCAAAGTAAAGGTCTGAAGGATTGAGCACATCGGTTTTGGCGTACACCACCTTGCTGCTGGTCAGGTCAAACGCACTGATGCCCGATTCAAAATCACCCAGTTGTTCCACCTTGCGGGTTTTGGCGTCGATGCGGTATACCGGAACGCCGCCATTGGAAGGGGCCGTCAGGTAAATGTACTTGCCATCACGCGACCAATTTGCCCCATTCGCAGTGCGGTCAAAAGGTACGGTTTGCAGGTTGGCACCACTCGCGTCGGCCAGCACAATTTGGCTAAACGACAACAAATTGGGCGTAGACATGATGGCCACCAGCGTTTTACCATCGGGCGAAAGGCTATACCCGCCGAAGGATTTGTCCTTTTCGGCCAGGATGGCTTTTTCGTCTTCGCCATTCAGGTTCATGCTGACAATGGTCGATTCTTGTTCCCGATCGGGGTGCTGGGTGCGGTCTTTGCCCGTTACGGCCCAAATGCGTTGGCCATCGGGCGACCAGCCGCCTTGGCCATACGACCAAAATCCTTTGGTAACAGGTGTGGCTTTGGCCCCTTCTTTTACCTCGATCACAAAGAGGTGGTTGAACTGAATTTCGGGTTCAACCATCGCTTCTCCCTGGAAATTCAAGCGGTTAAAAACTTTCGCTTTGCGGTCTTCCACATCTTTATCGAGGTAGGCGCGGATTTCGTCCAGGTTGCCGTCGGGATTAGGTTTGATTTTTTTATCGCGGTTTAAAAACTCGTTTTTGGGGAAACCGGGTTTTTCCATCGACCAGGCGGGGACTCCTTTGCCGGGATTGAGCAGGGTATCGCCCAGCAGGGTACTCAGGTTAAGGGATACACTGAAAAGGATTTTTCGCCCATCCGGCGAGAACCGTGGATTGCCAGCACCGTAAGAAACATCCGTCAACTGCCAGGCTTCGCCACCATCCAGGGGCATGATGAATACTTGTGGTTTGGATTTTACTGCGCGCACAAAGGCAATTGATTTTCCATCGGGCGCAAAAACCGGACTGGAAATACTTTCGCTGCCACGGGTCAAGGCTTTGGAGGCTGCATTGGCCTGTAGGTCAACCAGGTAAAGGTGGTTGCGGTAGTCGTACTCCAACTTGTTGTCGGCATTGGGTTCGATGGTACGGAGCACATACATGGCTTTGTTGCCATCGGGTGACGCGGCTACCGAAACCACTTGTTTGATGCGGGTGAGGTCGGTGACCTGGATTTTTTGGCTGCCATTTTGGGCAACGCTGCTGATGACCTGGGCGAAAAAAAGGATCAGCAGGAGAGTGGTGTGGATGTTTTTCATACAATTCTTCTTGGTAAACTTAGACCATACCAAGATACTGCATTAAATTAGCACTAACAAAAAACGTAAAATTTAACGTCGCCGCAGGCGGCTGTTTTACCACAAAGACACCAAGACACAAAGAAAGCGACATTTTAAAGCTTTGTGTCTTTGTGCCTTAGTGTCTTTGTGGTAAAAAAATTAATCCGCCGCAGGCGGGGTTAAACTTTAAACGAGCACTCAAATCTATTCAAGCATGAAAATTACCTACTACGGACAATCCTGTTTTTTGATCGAAACCCTGGGCAAAAAACTGTTGGTTGACCCCTTCATTTCGCACAATCCCTTGCAAGCAGAACAAGCTGCCGCAATTGTAGAAAGTATTCAGGCTGATTACATTTTATTGACCCACGGCCACGGCGATCATGTAGCCGACGCCGAAAGCATCGCTCAACGTTGTGATGCCACGATTGTATCCAATTACGAAATCGTAACGTATTACCAAGCCAAAGGCATCAAAGGCCACCCGATGAACCTGGGCGGTTCCTGGACCTTTGATTTTGGCAAGCTCAAAATGGTCACTGCGGTGCATTCCAGCGTATTGCCCGATGGTACTTATGCCGGTAATCCGGGAGGTTTTGTCATCACCAATGCAGAGGGAACTTTCTACATTGCCGGGGATACTGCCCTTACCTTGGATATGAAACTCATCCCAATGACCTGCCCCAAACTCGATTTTGCCATCCTGCCCATTGGCGATAATTTTACCATGGGCATCAGCGATGCATTGATCGCCAGTGACTTTATTGAGTGTCCTAAAATCGTCGGTTGCCACTACGATACCTTCGGTTACATTAAAATCGATCACCCTTCCGCGCAAAAAGCTTTTTCAGCTAAAGGAAAAGAGTTAATTTTGCTGCCGCTTAATGAAAGCACGAACTTAGGATAGGTTAGTTTGAGGGTTCGGGGGTTCGGGAGTTCGAGGGTTTGGTCCTTCGAACTCCCGAACTCCCGAACCCCCGAACCCCCGAACTCCTCCAAACCGCTCCATCCACATGGGAAAAGTAATCACCATTGCCAACCAAAAAGGCGGGGTAGGTAAAACCACCACCGCAATCAACTTGGCGGCTAGCTTGGCCATTTTAGAAAAAAAGGTACTGTTGATTGATTCTGACCCCCAGGCCAACGCCTCTTCAGGAGTTGGGATTTTGCCGGGGGAAGCCGAAGCCACTTTGTACGATTGTATGATTAATGGCATGGATCCCATGGATGCCATCTATGAAACGGATACCCCCAATTTGCATTTGCTGCCATCGGACATCAACCTGGTTGGTGCCGATGTAGAACTGGTGAATCGGCCCAATCGGGAGTTTGTGATGAAAGGTGTAGTGGAACAACTCCGCGAGTACTACGATTTCATTTTCATCGATTGTTTGCCCTCCCTGGGGATGGTGACGGTCAACGCCCTTTGTGCCGGAGATTCGGTCTTGATTCCAGTACAATGTGAATTTTTTGCCCTGGAAGGTTTGGCTAAATTACAGGACAGCATCAATTTGGTCAAACGCAACCTCAACCCCAAATTGACCATTGAGGGCATCGTTTTGACCATGTACGATCCCCGTTTGCGCCTGGCCAACGTGGTGGTCAACGAAGTAAGAGACATTTTTAAAGATCGGGTTTTTGACACCATCATCCACCGCAATGCCCGGATTGGTGAAGCTCCCAATATGCACATGCCTGTGGTATTGCTCAATGCGGGCAGCAAAGGCGCCATCAACTACCTCAACCTGGCCCAGGAATTCTTGAGACGCAACGGTGACCAAAACGCGAACAAATCCATTAACGAACCCGTAGCCGATTAATCGATATCAACATGGCAAAGAAAGTAATCCGCACCGAAGCAGGAAAAAAAGTGACTCGGGATAACCTCAGTGCCGGCCTCCGTGCCGTTTTTAATGCCGATACCCTCAACGAGGCCATCGCCGCCGACCAGGAAGCTGTGGTGAAAGAGTTGACGCACTTTACGCCGATGATTCCGATTGAGCAGATTGAACCCAACCCTGGCCAGCCCCGCAACCAGTTTGATGAAGAAGCCCTCGATGAATTGGCCAACTCGATCAAAGTACACGGCTTGATTCAACCCATTACGGTGCGTTTGTTGGAGCCGAATAAATACCAGATCATTTCCGGCGAGCGTCGTTTTCGGGCCTCACAAAAGGCTGGCATCAAAGAGGTGCCTGCTTATGTGCGTTTGGCCAACGACACCGAAATGCTGGAGATGGCCTTGATAGAAAACATTCAACGGCAAGACCTCAATTCGATAGAAGTTGCCCTTACTTACGCCCGCTTGAAGGATGAATGTAAACTGACTGATGCCGAATTGTCGAGCCGCATGGGCAAAGACCGCAGCACCATTACCAATTACCTACGCCTGCTCAAATTGCCAGATACGGTGCAAACCGCACTCAGAGACAGAATCATCACCTTCGGTCACGGCAGAGCCTTGGCCTCGGTAGACGATTATGTAAAAAGTAAAGGTTTTTTTGACCTGACGATGGAAAATCATTTGTCGGTTCGTGCTTTGGAAAACCTGATTGCTTCTGAGAAAAGTTCGTCGGGTAAAGAGGGGGGCAAAAAAGCCAGCAGATTACCCGAAGAATACGAAGACGTGCAAAAACGGTTTCGGGAATTTTTTGGTGCGGGCAAACTCCAGCTGAAAGTCAATGCTGAAGGCAAAGGGCAAATCATCATCCCTTTTGGCAATACCAAAGATTTGAACAATTTGCTGGATCGATTAGAAGATTAAGGAATTATCAAGAAGCATTTTTGCCTTTCACGGCCTCTATGGATACAAACCGACTGCTCATGAAGGCTCTTTTTATTGTTGTCTTGTTCCTTTTTTCTGGTCAGTTGTACAGCCAGCAAAGTGATACTATTCCCGCTGCGCCACAAGAAAAGGTCCAAATGATTTTTATGGACAGTGTAAAACTCGCCCGTAAAAACCGTTTACCCATACCCAAAAAAGCCTTGCTTTATTCCCTGGTTTTGCCCGGATCGGGTCAGGTGTACAATGGACATTGGTGGAAAGCACCGTTTGCGGTGGGTGCTATTGGCGGCATGGTATACCTGGTGCAATACAACAATGGGTTTTATCAAAAGTTAAAAACGGCATTAGAGTTGGAGTTGATGAATAAGCCTCACCAGTTTAGCGATTTGAACCTGGGCGTAAATGGGCTGAGAGCTAACCGCGATTCTTACGATAAAAACCGCCAGTTGTCGTACGTAGGCGTAGTTGCGGCTTATGGCTTGGTGGCGATCGAGGCTTTCGTGGATGCCCATTTGCAAAATTTTGACATCAGTGAGGATTTAAGTTGGAGAATAAAACCTACCTTTCAAAGTGATCCACGATTGGGAATGGGCGGACCGGGAATTGGGATCGTCTTTATGGTAAAATAAGTACCTCGGCTCCGCTCGGCAACTGGCACCTCGGCTTCGCTCGGTGGCCGGTTGCCGAGCGAAGCCGAGGCACAACACCTAACACTGTCATAAAAATGCGTAAAACATTCAAAATCGGCATCGCCATGGCCGGCGCTGTTTCTGCTGGAGCCTACACAGCAGGGGTGATCGATTATTTATTGGAAACCCTCGAAAAATGGGATCGCGCCAAGAAACTCAATGAAGAACTTGGTGAAGAAAATCCCATGTATGATCGCTCCATTCCCATGCATGATGTGGTCATTGAGGTGATAGGCGGTGCCTCCGCTGGGGGGATGACCGCGGCCATTGCTGCTCTGGCCATGTTTGAAGGGGTGAATCCCATCAACGATTACAATCCTGAAAAGCAGCACAATAAACTGTACGATTCCTGGGTCAACCTCAATGACCATGTGGGTGTACCTACCCTGGAGCAGATGTTGGGAACGGAGGACATCCTGCTCAACAATGAAGTACAGTCTCTACTCAATTCGGACGCCATTGATGCCATTGCCGACAACGCTGGCATTATGACTCAAATCAACGATTTACCGGAGTACGTTTCGCCGAATTTGCAGATTATTCTTACCATTACGAGTTTGCGTGGGGTACCCGTAGCCGTCAACTTTTTTGACAACAAAATGCGGGAAGAGTTGAAGCAACAGGAAGAAAAATCCAAGGACGTATTTTCTGCCTCGGATGCCAAAGACCAACCCGCCCACCGCATGTACGTCCACAAGGGAATTGCGCACTTTATGGTGATGCGCACGCCCGGCCAATATCAGCCTTCACACGTCGTTTCGTTTCAACCGGAACAGGAAGCTGACCGCAAAATGCTCCTGGAATGTGCCAAGGCCACAGGGGCATTTCCGCTGGGTTTACGCGCGCGACCGCTCAGCAACATTGGTTTGCCCTACATCAAATCGATGATCTACCGCATGTTTGGTTTGCAAAACCAACCCAAAATGGAGCAGGCCATCGAAATCACCGCAGAACAAGACCCATTTGATCTGGTGGCCATCGACGGAGGTACCATCAACAATGAGCCATTTGGTGAAATCATCGAAGCGGTGGAGGAAAAATGCAAAAATGAAGGCAACCCCTATGCCATCATCATGATTGACCCTTTCCCCAACTTTGCCGAGGACAAAACCAAAAAATACAAACAGCCTACTTCGTTACTGGACTTGATTCCCAATATTTTTGGCGCCATTCGTGCTCAGGCGATGGTGAAAGAAACCGACCTGTTGCGGGGATTATCGGGAGATGTGACGCGTCGGATGGTTTTTCCCAAAAAGAAGGATGACCCGTATCCCATTGCTTGTGGGGCGCTGGATGGGTTTGGTGGATTTTTTAGCCGTGAATTCCGGGAGCACGATTTTCACCTGGGGCGGTACAATTGTCAAAAATTTCTGCGCAAACACTTTACCATTCCACTGGATAAGCTGGATAATGCCAAGGTGTTTGGCGATTGGAAAAATGACGCATCCGATCCCAAGCACCAGCGTTTTTTTATCCCCAATGATCTGGGGGGACCAGGGTTTTATCCAATTATTCCAGACATGGGCATCGCCAATATGGCAGAAAGTGTGTACCACGAAGCGTATTTGCCAGAGCCGGTCAAACAAAAAATCCGCGCCAGCGAGATTTTCAGGTTGGACCCGCTGATGAGCCAACGTTTCAAAACCGTACTGGATCACATTTTTGCTCTGAACACGCCTCCGGATAGCCATTACAATAAAGAGGTACACGCAGATGTGGATCAATTGATGGCCAATTATTATGGTGACAAGCCAAAAACCTCCGGCAAAAAATCGTTTTGGACCAGGATGATCCTCTGGGCCTGGAGAACCTTTTTGACGCGTATTTTGGGGAAAAACATCGCCAAACGAGCCATTAAAGTGATTTTGCTGGACTTTAGGGAGCGGGGGATGATTGAGATGTGAGGTTTTTTACAAAAAACCGTAGCTTTTTTTTACCCGCCTACGGCGGAAATTGATAAAAATAATTTCACCACGGATTCCACAGATTTTCACAGATTTTATGGATATGACAAAAAATCTGTGAAAATCTGTGGAATCTGTGGTGAAAAATAATCCGCCGCAAGCGGCTACTAAATCGTTAAATACCTACTTCAAATCCTTCAGCAGCGCCTCAACCGCCGCTTTCAACTGTTCATCCGTTCCTTTAGCGGTATAATCCAAAGAATTATCCACAATGATATCCGGAACCGCAGGCCCAAGTTCCTGGTTTTTGTCGGTAGCTTTGGTAAACCAGCCCCGGAAAGGCAGGCGCACAAAAGAACCATCAATCAACCCACGTCCGCCGGTAGAAATCACTGAGCCGTTGGTGGTTTGGCCTACCAATTTGCCGATTCCCAGGGTTTTGTAAGCATGAGAAAAAATCTCGGCATTGGAATAACTGCCTTCATTACAAAGGGCAACCGAAGGTTTCATCCAGGCTGAAAACACCAGGCGTTCGCCAGTAGGGTAGTAGTCGCGGAATTTGTTTTTGTCTTTTTCCAGGTCTTCACTAGCCCCGCGTGGAACCGTGTAGGCATGTTGCTTGTAGTTGAGCACCGTCATCAGGTAATCCGCCGTTGAGCCCCCTCCATTGAAACGTACGTCGATTACCAGTCCATCTTTGCCGTAGCCAGCTGCCGTGAATTCGCGCTCGGTTTCTTCAAAACTGGGCATGTCCATGCCCCGGATGTGGATGTACCCCAGGCGGCCTTTGGACCATTCGTCAACCAGTTTTTTCCGATTGTCTACCCATTCATCGTACAAGTTTTGAGCCAAACTCGCCGCAGGGCGGATAATGACCTCCCGGTTTTGGCCATCGCTACCCCGGACATTGAGCAGCACTTTTTCGTTTACCTGTCCGTTCAGGCTTTCGTAAAAATTGCTGGTTTCGGTGAAGGTTTCGCCATTCACGGCAATGATGACGTCACCCTCGCGGAGTTGGCTACCCGTTTTGGCGGCAGGACTCTCTGGGATGACGTGACTAACCCGCATGCCGGCGCTCGTGGGCATCAATTCTGCGCCCAACATCCCCGTAGCTTCCTGCTGCGTCTCCGCACGATCGGGTGCGGTGAGGGCCATGTGGCTGGCGTTGATTTCGCCGAGCAGGTAATTGAACATGTCGCGGAAATCGTTGTTGGTCGAGGCGTTTACACAGCGCTCGCGGTATTTTTGCCCCAAGGCTGTCCAATCATACCCGTGCATTTGGGGATCATAAAACCCATCGCGGATGGTGCGCCAGGCCTCTTCAAAAATCTGCAAACGCTCGGCTGGGTAGTCAACTTTCATCTTGGCAGCGTAGGGCAATCCTTCGGAGGTGCCGGACTTGGCATCGATGCGTGAAAACCCACCCTGGCGGGTATAATAGATGTATTTGCCTTCGCGGTCCATTTGTAGGCCAAATGGGTTGCTGCCGCCTCGGGTGATTTCTTTTAAATCTTTGCCATCCCATTTGATACTGTACATATCCCGGCCGCGGGCAGTGCTGCTGTTTCCGGTGTAGAAGAAGGTTTGGCCATCTTTTGAAATGGTGACATTCCCTTCATCACCAGCAAAACTGGTCACCTGAACTACCCGTTCGTGGATGTCGGCAAAATCAATTTGAATGGGTTTGGGTTCGGCTTTGGCGTTGGCTCTGGTGCCGCCAGTTGCACCGGCTCCTTCCGCAGGACTATCTTTTTCCTGCCAATCCTGGCCTACTTTTTCCCAGTCTTCTTTTTTCAACCACACAAACCAAACGTCGGCGTTGCGGTTGTTGCGGGCAGAGATAAAGCCCAATTTGGAGCCATCGGCACTCCAGAAAGGCTGTGAATCGGTACGAGGGTGCATGGTTACGTTGACGGCTGGTTGGGAATTGTCCGCAGCGTGGATGAATACTTCGTTGTTGAAGTACAAGTCCGTCATCGAATAAGCCAACCACTTGTTGTCGGGGCTCCAGGCGACTCCATTGGCACCTGCCCAACCATCAACCAGTACTTTTTCGTTGCTGAGTTTCCCGTCACTGGCAACGTCGGCCACAATCAAATCGCCACGCCCCCGGCCGTAGGCAATTTTTTTACCATCTGAAGAAACCACTGGCGAGGATTCATCTTCTTTGGTTTGGGTCAGACGGATCAGTTCGTGTTTGAGTGATTTGAACGGGTTTGGCTCGCCGCGGTCAGCCGAACGGAGCATGTAAAATTCAAAGTTGCCATCGGCACGATCGGAGCAAAACACCAGTGAAGTATCGCTCAACCAGGTCGGATTCATGTCGCGATTGGGATGATCAGAGACATTGACACTGCGGTTTTTCTCCTTGTC
>Ga0209717_1005348_pt1 | contig 10181 bp, 8 predicted proteins | sample AD_UKC048_MetaG_FD_184418 | JGI IMG/M metagenome (GOLD analysis project Ga0209717, IMG submission 184418) | Active sludge microbial communities of municipal wastewater-treating anaerobic digesters from USA - AD_UKC048_MetaG (SPAdes) (version 2) | ecosystem: Engineered > Bioreactor > Anaerobic >... | reverse complement strand
CGCAACAACAACGATAATCACAGTATAAAATTCGTACCTTTGCGGCGTTTTAGAGAGGGCGAGGCTTCCGTATGTTCGTTTTTCTGACCGCCCGTCCGGCGGAATGTGTGGGAAAAGGAGAGCAGAGGGTGCTGGCAGCCAATACCCTTGTTCACAATTTTTCCGAACTATTCATTTGTAAATGAGCACATTCCAAGAGCTCGGCATCGCCGACGAATTGCTGCAAGGCATTGCAGCCCTGGGTTTTGAAAACCCGACTCCCGTACAAGAACTCGTTATCCCGGTCGCCCTCGAAGGCGATACGGACATCATTGCCCTGGCGCATACCGGCACCGGCAAAACCGCCGCTTTCGGCCTGCCGCTGCTGCAACGCATCGACCCGTCCGAACGTGGTATTCAGGGCCTGGTACTGTGCCCGACGCGCGAACTCTGCGTGCAGGTAGCCAGCGACCTGGAGAATTACTCCCAGTTTGCCCACCAGTACAAGGTAGTAGCCGTATACGGCGGCGCCAGCATCGATACACAGATCCGGCAGATCAAGGCAGGCGCACAGATCATCGTCGCTACACCCGGCCGTCTGATGGACCTCATGACCCGCAAAGCCGTACGCCTCGACACCGTACACCGTGTGGTGCTCGACGAAGCCGACGAAATGCTCAACATGGGCTTTAAAGAGGCCATCGACTTCATCCTCGCCGCCGCCGAAGGCCGTCAGTCCATCTGGCTGTTCTCCGCTACCATGCCCAATGAGGTGCGTTTCATCGCGTCGCATTACATGAAAAACCCGCGCGAACTCAGCACCGGCAACAGAAACGAAGGCAACGTCAACATCGAGCACCAGTATTACCTGTGCAAAGCCGACGACCGTTTTGCCACACTGAAACGGGTCGTGGATGCCAATCCCGGCATTTACGGACTTATTTTCTGCCGTACCAAAATTGAAACGCAGGAAGTAGCCGAGCAAATGATCCGCGACGGCTACAACGCCGACGCCCTGCACGGCGACCTGGCGCAAGCCGACCGCGACCGCGTGATGCAGCGTTTCCGTGAAAACAACCTGCAACTCCTGATCGCTACCGACGTAGCGGCACGGGGTCTCGACGTGAGCAATATCTCCCACGTTATCAACTACGGCTTGCCTGATGAAGCGGAAATTTACACCCACCGTTCGGGCCGTACCGGCCGCGCCGGCAAACAGGGTATTTCCATCAGCATCGTTACGCCGAAGTTTGAGGAGAAAATCCGCCTCATCGAGCGCAAAACGAAAGCGCATTTCACCAAAATGCAAATTCCTTCGGGCATCGAAGTGTGCGAACAGCAGTTGTACCACATCATCAACGGCATTCACACGCAGGAGGTGCATTACGCTGAAATTGAGCCGTTTATGCCGCGCATTTACGAGGAACTGAAGGATATGGACAAGGAAGAACTCATCAAACGCTTCGCCAGCGTGGAGTTCAACCGCTTCCTCGCCTACTACCGCAACGCACCCGATATCAATATTTACCCGAAAGGCGACCGCCGCGGCGAAAGGCCGAAAGTGGAAGGCAATGCCAGCGGCGACATGCAGCGCCTGTTCCTCAACGTGGGTGAAATGGACGGCGTCAACAAAAAAGACTTCCTCAAACTGCTCACCCGCAGTTTCGGCGTACCTACCCGCTCCGTCGGCCATATCGACATGAACCGTGCGTACATGCACTTCGACCTCGATGCCGGATTCGTGAACGTGGTCCGCAAAGGCCTGTCCGAATTCACGATCAACGGCCGCCGCATCCGTGTCGACGACGCTTCCCCGCAGAAAGAAAAACTGGCGACCCGCGAGAACAAGGTCTTCGACAAGTTTGAAAAAAAAGGTCCGAAGGCTAAGAAGAAGTGGTAGTTTTGTGTGGTTATTAGTTATTTGTTATTCGTTATTAGTGGTGGTAGCCCTTGGCTTGATTACTTATGAAGCCAAGGGTTATCACCACTAATAACCAATAACTAATAACCAATAACGTATAACTACTTCCGCACAGATGCCCGTTTTTGCTCTAAAAAATTGGTTTTCAACACTTACGATACTACTTACCTTCGTTTTCAGCCTCCAGGGCCAGACGGAAGCCGTGGCCGAATTGGACAGCGTGGTGGAAACCGGCGACCCGTTCGTGCTACAGTTGCACCTGCCCGACGTGCTGGGGGTCGTTCCTGAGGCCGTCGATTTTTCTCCCTGGGACAGCATTTTTCCGGCCGAAAACATCCTTTCGCAAACGGCCTGGCAGCGTACCGCCAAGGGTTACAACAAAGAAGTGACCCTGATCATTTTCGATGCCGATACGGCCGTGCAGTTGCCGCCGTTGCCGATCCAGTTGAAAGGCGGCGGACAGGCACACACCAACCCGCTCGAAATCACCATCCTCCCTACCCCATCGCCCGACGACCTGCGCGACATGTCCGACATCAAGGATATCCGCCGCGAGCCCTTCAGTTGGCGCGCATTCCTGTACGCTTACCGGCAATGGTTTTTGCTCGCGCTGGGCCTGCTGGTCCTATTCGCCATTCTCTACCGTTTATACAAACAGAAATACCGCAGCGATGCCGCCCTCTCCCGCACGGTGCAGTTGCCGCCGCATGAATATGCCCTGCGCCGCTTCGACGCGCTCGACCGCCGCCAACTCTGGCAAAAAAAAGACCTGAAAGGCTATTACGCCGAACTGACGCACATCGTGCGCGAATACCTCGAAAAACGATATCAAATTCCGGCCTTGGAATCCGTATCCGGCGAAATTTTACGCGAACTGCACCAAACGGATTTTCCGGCAACGCTGGTGCCCGATTTACAAAAACTCCTTTCCGAAGCCGACCTGGCAAAATTTGCACAATCCGCCCCGCCCGATTTTTACCATGCGGAAGCCATGCAAAACGCACGCAGGATGATAGCGGAAACGATTGAAAAACAAGTAGTTGAACCAAACCCAGCGCCGTGACCTTCGCCCAACCGATCTGGCTGTTACTGATACCGTTTTTACTGTTTTCCTTCTGGCATTTCGCCAAAAAAGCGAAAACTGCCTCCGGGCAGGCGGCCATGCGCCTCTCACAGGCCCCTGAGGGCCCGGGTACCTGGCGCGCCCGGGTACGACGCGCCCTGCCGTGGTTGCGCCCCGCAGCGCTCATCCTGCTCGCTGTGGCGATGGCGCGCCCGCAACGCAAATGGCAGGAAGAAAAGATAAAAGCCGATGCGGTGGACATCATGCTGGCAATGGACATTTCCCCGTCCATGCTCAGCCGCGATTTCGACCCCGATCGCCTCGCCGTCGCCAAAACGGTCGCCATTCACTTCGTCGATAAACGCCCGTACGACCGGCTCGGCCTCACGGCATTTTCAGCGGAAGCATTTACCCAATGCCCCCTCACGACCGACCGCCGGGTGATACAGGAATTTATCAAAAACCTCCAGGTCGGCAGGCTGGAAGACGGCACCGCCATCGGTATGGGCCTTGCCACCGCCGTAAACCGCCTGAAAGACAGCGCCTCCAAAAGCAAACTGGTCATCCTGCTCACCGACGGCGAGAACAATGCCGGCTACATCGACCCCATGCAGGCCGCAGAAATTGCCCACACGCTGGGCATACGCGTTTATACGGTCGGCATCGGCACGGAAGGCGTGGTCATGTCGCCCGCGCAGCGCAATCCCGACGGTTCGTATATTTATGCGCCGCGGGAAATGATGTTTGACACGCAGTTGCTGGAAGAAATTGCCCGTGCCACAGGCGGCAAATTTTACCGCGCCTATTCGGAAGACGACCTGGAAGGCATTTATGCGGAGATTGATAAACTTGAAAAAACACGCATCGAGGTCACGACGATTCAGCGCACCAAAGACTTTTTTCAATGGTTGCTGGCTGTGGCGGCGGCGTTTTTGTTACTGGAATTGCTGGGGAGGTGGGGCATACTTCGGTCCATCTTGCCTTGATGAGGTTATTCGTTATTAGTTATTGGTTATTAGGGGCTTCGCTCCTGGCGTTCGTTAAATAATCCGCGTAAATCCGCTTTTATCCGCGTGATCCGTGTTGCAAAATCCGCGTAAATCCGCTTTTATCCGCGTGATCCGTGTTGCAAAATCCGCGTAAATCCGCTTTTATCCGCGTGATCCGCGTTGCAAATAATCCGCGTAAATCCGCTTTAAATCCGCGAAATCCGCGTTGCAAAATCCGCGTTGCACCATGTTTAAATTCGAATATCCCGACCATTTCTACCTCCTCTGGGCCTTACCCATCGGCGCCTTGCTGCTGGCAGGTTACTGGTCGTGGCGCCGCAGATCGGTAGAATGCCTCGGCGACCCCGCGCTGGTAAAACGCCTGCTGCCGGACATGTCGCCCGCGCGGTTCTGGCTCAAAAACGCCTTGTTCGGCATCGGGCTGGTGTTGCTGGCCGTAAGTTGGGCCAATCCGCAGCGCGGCGCCAAACAACAGCAGGCCACCCAGGAAAGCGCCGACGTATTCATTGCGCTCGACATTTCCCAAAGCATGCTGGCGCGCGATATCGCACCGAGCCGGCTGGAATACGCGCAGGTTTTTGCCAAAAAACTGGTACAAACACTGGAAGGCGAACGCATCGGGCTGATCTTTTTCGCCGGCGATGCCTTTCTGCAAATGCCGCTGTCGACCGACTATAACTTCCTCATGCAGAGCCTGCAAAACGCCGAACCCGACCTGATCACCGAGCAGGGAACGGCCATTCCGAGCGCGATCGACCTGGCCATGCAATCGTTCGGCGACGAACCCGGCGGCGGCCGTGCCCTCGTTATCATCACCGACGGCGAAAACCACGACGAGGATGCTGTGGAGCGCGCCGAAGCCGCTTACGAAGACGGCATCGTGATCTGCACCGTGGGCGCAGGAACCACCGACGGCGGCCCCATTCCCGTGGGCAATTCCGATTTTTCCGAATACAAACGCGACGAGGACGGCGAGGTGGTGCGCACCCGGCTGAACCAGCAACTTTTATTCGACCTCGCACGCGCCGGCGGCGGTCAGACGTTTAATATCAAACAAAGCGATTCGGCACTGAGCGCGTTGAAACACGTAGTGGACGGGCTGGAAAAACGCGAGGTCACTTTGCGTTCCTACACGGAATTCGAGTCCTATTTCCAGTGGTTTTTGCTGCCCGCTTTGCTGCTGTTGTTCGTCGACACCTGGATTCCTTTTTACCGAAAAAACTGATTGTCAAATGTTTACAGGTCATTTATTCAGTAAAAATATTGGTATTTTTTGCATCCTCCTTTTCGGGAAATGCCTGTCCGCGCAAACGGCTTACGAATCCCTGCGCGCCGGCGACGCCGCCTACGACCGCAGCAACTACAGCAAGGCCGAGCCGCACTACCGTCGCGTGACGGAAAAAGAACCTGCCAACTGGAATGCCGCATACAACCTCGGCAATTCGTTGTACGAGCAGGGAAAATATGAAGAAGCCGGCAAGATTTTCGAAAAAGCAGTCGCCAACGCCCCCGACAACCGCTCCAAAGCGGACGTGCTGCACAATGCCGGCAACGCTTTGCTGAAACAAAACAAATTCAAGGAAGCCATCAAAGCCTACGAAGGCAGCCTGCGCCTGCGCCCCGGCGATCCGGACACCAAAATGAACCTGCAAATGGCCAAAAAGAAAGACCAGCAGGAAGAAAAGCAGAAGCAACAGAATCAAGATCAGCAGAATCAGGATAAAAACCAGGACCAAAACAAAGACCAAAACCAGCAACAAAACCAGGACCAAAACAAGGATCAGCAGAACCAGGATCAGAACAAAAGCCAGAACCAGCAGCCACAGCAGCCTCTCCAGCAAAAGCAGCAGCCCAACCAGCAGCAGGAACAGCAAAACGATCCGCAACGTATGAAACAGGAGGAAGCCAAACGCCTGCTCGAAACGACCATCGGCCCGGAAGACCGCAAAAACGCCCGCAAGTACCGCTCCGGCCAGGCCCGGAAAGTACCCGCCACAGGCAAAAAAGACTGGTAAGCACCGTAATTTTCCTGCTGCCCGCATATATTTGCAAACCCTCCCCTCAACCATCTCAACCTCCACCACTCAACAGTCTCAACAACTCAACCCCCAACAACCTCAACCAACACTAACCAACAAAACGCTGTCAATCATGAAAGAAAAAGGTGTACCTACCGTCGACCTCTCCAAATACGTACACGGCACGCAGGAAGAAAAAGACCAGTTCGTGCAGGATATCGGCCGCGCTTTCCACGAAGTAGGATTCGTGGCGGTGGTCAACCACGGCATCCCCAAGAAACTGGTGGATGACTTTTACAGCGCTTCCAAAGCGTTTTTTGCACTTCCCGATGATGTAAAAAGGCAGTATGAAATCTCGGGTATGGCGGGCCAGCGCGGCTACACGTCATTCGGCAAGGAGCACGCCAAACAATCGCAGGTAGCCGACCTGAAGGAGTTTTTCCAGATCGGCCAGGAAGTACCCGACAGCCATCCGCTCAAGGCACAATATCCTGACAATGTGCAGGTTGTAGAAAGCCCCGAAGTGTCCCAACTGGGCAAACAACTCTACCAGGCTTTCGAAAAAGCCGGCGGTGAACTGCTCGAAGCCATCGCCGTGTACCTCGACCTGCCGAAAGACTATTTCCAGGGTTACATCACGCACGGCAACTCGATCCTGCGCAGCATCCACTACCCGCCCATCACGCAGGAACCCGCCAGCGCCATCCGCGCCGAGCAACACGAAGATATCAACCTCATCACGCTGCTGGTGGGCGCCAGCGCCGGCGGCCTGCAACTGCTGAACTCCCAGAACCAATGGGTGGCCGTGCAGCCGGAAGCCGACGAAATCGTGATCAACGTAGGCGATATGCTCCAGCGCCTCACCAATAATTATCTGAAAAGCACCACGCACCGCGTCGTGAACCCGCCGCGCGAGGAATGGCACCTGCCGCGCCTGAGTATTCCGTTCTTCCTGCACCCGGTGAGCCAGATGAGCCTGAACGCCCTGGAAAGTTGTGTGACCGACAGCAATCCGCAGCACTACGCACCGATCACGGCCGGGGAATACCTGGATGAGCGGCTGCGGGAAATCGGACTCAAAAAATGATAAATGATGAATGATGAATGAAAATGCGGTGCCCCCATTCATCATTTATCGTTCATCATTCATCATTCCAGAATTAGTTTTAAAATAAATTAGGTTTTCTCGCTCGAATGATATTATCTTTGCGCCACTAAATCGCGGAGTGGAGCAGTTGGTAGCTCGTCGGGCTCATAACCCGAAGGTCGTCGGTTCAAGTCCGGCCTCCGCCACAAAGAATCCCTGCATCGAAGTTTTCGATGCAGGGATTTGTTTTTTTAAGCCTTCGCTTATGTACACCGTTTACCTATTGTACTCTCCTCAATTTTCTAAATCCTATGTTGGCTATACTTCAGACTTAACAGCCCGCTTGATTTCACATAATATTCTCGGCCATAAAGGTTGGACATTGAAATACAGGCCATGGGAACTTGTCTACACAGAAGAGTTCAACACTAAAAAGAGGCAATGGACCGTGAAAAATGGCTTAAATCAGGTGTAGGTCGGGAATTCATTAAATCCCGAATTCAGGCATGGATTAATCCGTGAGGGCTCATATCCGCCGCGGCGGACGTCGGTTCAAGTCCGGCCTCCGCCACTAAAAATCCCTGCATCGAAGTTTTCGATGCGGGGATTTGTTTTTTACACACTATTTCAGGACAAACTTCTGAATCCTTTGCCGACACTGAAGATCACTGACAGAAACAAAATAAACACCAGCCGGCAAACCGGTCGTCGATACGGATTGGTGCACAGGTGTTTGAGAAGGCACCTTTCCCGTTTCTGAACGATAATATTCGTGACCGTCGATGCCAAACAGACGGATGATAAAAGATTGGTTTCCTGTCAGATTTAAAACAGACACTTGTAAAGGCTGACTTGCGGAAAGCAGGTTAGGCTTTATCTGTACAAGAAAAGATTCTTTTTCGAAAAAAGGATCCAGTGTGCCGCTTGTAATTGAATCGGATTCGAAAGCACCGATATCTACTGTATCCTGAAGAATGCGTGCGTGGCCGGCATAGTCGTATTGAAGTCCGAAAGTGTCGACGACAAGATTGCTGCCCCGGTTGATGGCAGGTGAGCCGGGCGGCACCGACAGATCGGGCATAGTTGGATCGGTGGAGACAAACTGTGGCGGCGTTTCGTAGATCATGCCGGTGCCGCAGGGATCGATGCCTTCGTATTCGCAGGTGGGCAGGTTGAGCAGGCAATGCTCTACGGTGTAGTTGTTGACATTAAAATTATCTGGATCATTATTGTAGAAAAGGCGATAGGCACCGGGTGATTCTTCTTCCCAGATGAGAGAATTGAGAATCGTCATCTTCTGATTAAAATTGGCATCGAAATCAGGTGTCCAATATTTGAGGAATGGAACGAGGCCGTTGTTAAGGAAGGTACAGTTGACCACATCCGTTTCAAGTAACCCTGGATCTGAACCTAAGGTCATGATCGTGCCGTCATTGTATGCGAATAAAGAGTTGGAAATGAAATTGTAATTCCGCATTCCCAGTGAACCATCCCCTCGAATGAAAAATGCTCCTCCACCCGTAAGGTTATTGGAATAGAGGTTTTTCAAAAAAATACAACGATCGATCTTCACTTGGAAATCAGTATTACCTCCCCCTGATAAATAAATTCCACATCCTCCCGCCAACGAGGTATTATGTTCAAATCTGGTTTGTTCTATCCGGAGTATTTGTTGCATGCCAAAGGAGCTTGAGACAAATGCTCCTCCATTATTATATTGGGCTCTGTTATGGGAAAAAACAGAGCTTCGGATACTAAATATAGTTGTGTCCGTTTGTTGAATATGTGTGATCGCTCCACCGCCTCCGTTTTTGGCATAGTTAAACGAAAACGTACACGAATCCATGGAATACCTCACATTTTCAGTCGATTCGAGATACATCGCAGCGGCCTCAAATTGGACTGTATCATTCAGGAAAGAGCAATTTCGCAAATAAATATCACCTGTAGGTTGAGTAATAGATAAGGCGCCTCCATATTGTGTGCAATAATTGCGCGAGAAAGTACAATTTTCAATAATAAATGGACGATTGGGTAGGCATTTCCCTACTTGGGAAAACCCTCCTCCCTGGTATTCTCCCTTGTTAAGTAAAAATGTACAATTCCTTACGGTAGCAGTAGAAGTATATTCCTGATAACGGCTCACGCAAGCCATACCACCTCCAGACGTGGCATAGTTTTGTTCAAAAGTACAATTCTGAATAATTGGAACTGATACGGGCCGCAATTCATCGGACCATACCAACAATCCACCACCATAAGCATGAGGAGTGGGATCATTAAATGTACCTCCTCTCGCGTGCATAACCTTAAACCCATCTAATACGGTCAAGGTGTCGCCCCCATAAATTTTCACTACATGATAGCTGTTGTCTTCCCATAATCCCGAAACTCCTATATCTCCGCTAAGAATGGTTGGGTTTATATTCCATGCGCGCTGGGCAAACAAAGTCTCCGTTCCTGTGAAACCTCCAGCCAAGTGAATTCCTGACGGAATATCAAACGATATGGTGCGATCATCGCTTTGCGTAGGTTTGTATGTACCGGCTGCCACCCAGACATCGTCGCCGTATTGTGCGATTTGAAGGGCGGATTGCAGATTGGTAAAGGCATCCTGCCAGCTAACACCTGTATTGTTACCGGAGGCGTCGTATTTGACATGCCAAATCTGTTGTGATAACAGAGCATTCTGGAGGCAGGCGAGGAATATTATAAAAATGAAACGTTTCATAGGGGCTAAAATAAAAACTCCTGCGCTTAAAATACAAGTTCCTTTCCGCTACCCGGCCCTTACCCCGAGCCGCGCTGACGCGCCGGCTGTGCCAGTGTGCCGCCTATGCCTGCGGTCCCACACAGATATCTTTGGGTTCTATGGCCATCCCTTCAGGTTCCCTCACACCCCTTTTCAATCCCCTCACTCCCCTTTTAGGCCTATCCCCCATATTCCCCCCTTCCCGAACACCCCGTTCCCGTCATCCAACGATCCTTTCCGGTTGTTTTGAGAAGTATTTGGCTGTTTTGCCGCATCGTTTAGGTCTTTTTGAGAAGTGTTTGGGTTGTTTTGAGATGTGTTTAGGTCTTTTTGCGAAACGTTTGGGTCTTT
>Ga0209717_1005339_pt1 | contig 10191 bp, 16 predicted proteins | sample AD_UKC048_MetaG_FD_184418 | JGI IMG/M metagenome (GOLD analysis project Ga0209717, IMG submission 184418) | Active sludge microbial communities of municipal wastewater-treating anaerobic digesters from USA - AD_UKC048_MetaG (SPAdes) (version 2) | ecosystem: Engineered > Bioreactor > Anaerobic >... | reverse complement strand
AGACGGTTCGCGACGTGATGCCAAGGGCCCGGGCTGCGTCGGCAAGGGAAAGGCCGTTCCTCGCCCGCCACATGATGAAGTCGCGGGTCGCGGGATCTTTCGCGGCCTGCGCCTGAGCGTCCATCCAGAGGGTGTCGGCGCCGATCTGAATGTCGAACGCCGGCCATTCGATCTCCCAGCCCCATTCGTCCATCATGGCGTCGGCGAATGCCTTCTGATTGCGCAAAGGGGCAAGCCCTTTCGATTCCTCGAAAAGCGGAAGAAAGTCGACGACGTAGGTTGCCCCGTTCAGGAAAGTCAGGCGCATTTTGAAATTCGGCATCGCCTTGATGGCCGTCAGTCTTGGCCGTTTCATCAGTGCCATTTTTTCCACACCTCCAGCAGTTCATCGCGGTGCGCCCTCACATACCCGACAACCTCGTCCAGAAGATCGCACTGTTCTACATATTAATTTTTCACTGCTGTCCGCTGGAACGCTTTGTTCGACAAATCTTGTTCCTCGAAATTTTAACATTTTCGGAGCAGAAACAAATCCAAGGATGTATGTCGCTGTCGATTGCAATTGTAATCCCAAGCTCGTCCAAGGAATCTGTTTTAAAATAGGCAACAATACGTCCATTTACGGAAAATCCGTTGAAATCAACCAAAGTGATTTCTGAAAACCCAATGGAAGGCATCTTTTTGCATCGCAACCTGCCAGAAATCATAATATAGTTAATTATTTCTTGATTACTGCTTCTCTTCTCTTTTACAAAATATTTTGAAATGTCTTTCGAAATGTTCTTAAAACAATTGTCGAGTTTAAGCTCATGCTCGACATCATCGACTTCATCCTTAGAAATTTCAAAATCACCATATCCTAATTTTTCAATGGTAAACTTTTGCCTATCAACTTTGAAATTTATCTTTCCGGAAGCCTCATTGGAAAGATCGAAAGAGAAGCACTCCTTCTCATTGGAGAACAATTGCAAGTATGAACCATAACGATACTTAGGGATGTGTAAGTAATAGAATTTCATTGATTTTTTCCTGTCACGATACACGGATCTAATCGAGCAATTGAGACTTGGTGGGTTGCCTATTTTCTCATTGCCGAACGCCGCGCTTGAGCAGGCGCCGGGCGTAGCCAACGGCGAAGCGAGGGGCCCGGGGCGCTTTGGGCGCGGGACTTGCGCACGCAAGCCCCGTGGCCAGTATCGGCGTTCCGCTCAACACGCATGTTATATGATTAGGTATTTGGACAAATCGGTCTTTTCCTCGTTTTTCTACCGATGGAGAATAAACGAATCTCCATTCCGATAAATTACAACATGCCAATATGGCTTCTTGTCATTTGTCTTATGCATTCCTCCATGAAGATTGGAAAACTCCTTGTAAGGTATTAGAAGCGTCTGCTTTGGGCTGCCGCATCCAAATACAATATAGCCTTTCTCGGCCTTTGAGAGAATCTCGTGCTGAAAGACATAAAATCCAAACCAGTAATTTGGGTTTTCGTCAGGACTGTGCTCCTTGGAAGCCTTACATACGGCAACTGTGTCGCCATTGGGAGAAGAAAACATTGCTCTCGCGATTTTGATTAGAGGAGTCTTCAGTTTTTCTTGGATTAAATTGGCCAAATTCTGGTTGAAGTTTGCAAGTATTCCATGTCCAGGTTGCTTTTCATCCTCTTTCTCGTCTTCCGGGGTTTGTTTTTCGTCTATCAAGGCGTCTTCCGAAGCTGGAAGACAAGGTCAATAATTGCGTCAACACGCGTATACTCCCGAGGGATCAGAATGCCGGAAATTCTTGTTGAAACAGTGGGGTCGTCCAGATTCTCTTTTAACTCAACTAACCGAAGCAGTGCTTCTGCGCTTATCAGGCGGATGTCCCACGCATGCCGAGAGCCTCTTATCTGAGCTTCAAGATCACCCGTGTCCTGGCGTCCAACAACAATTAATATGGAAGAAGCCTTTTCGGAAACTCTTTTTCCTTCGACAAGCTTTGTTCGATACTCTGCAATCCGGTCCAAATCAATTCGGTATGCATCAGTGGTCTTGACCTCTAGGATAAGTGAGCTTTCGTTGTTGAGAATCCAAAGCCCGTCGTGACCAATGTCGTTCTTTTTTCCATGGTAACGGCCATTTTCAACGGTAAATCCAAGGCGCCGACCTATTTCATTAACAATATCCTGAAGCGCAAAATCACTATTCGCAAATTTTTCTTCGAGGCATTCATGAACCTATCCCAGTAATACATTAACCCATGTTATGCATATAGACAGCATCAAGAAGCCTTCCCAGAATTTCCAGCGTCTCTCCCAGCGGGTAGAGAGTCGCCGAAATTTTCTTTGCAACCATGCGAAATTCCTTTCAACCTTCCAACGATTTTCCAGCTTTCCCAACTTGCGCCCCCTGGGCTGTTTTCCCTTTTTCCATCTTCGTCGGGGAATCTTTGGGAGAATTCCTCGACCCCGGATTTTTTTTCCGCAGATCCCTGGCGTCGTAACCTTTATCGAGCTCCAGGGACCGAGGGCGCTTCTTCTGACGCCCCTTTTTTCCCGTTTCCAGCGCAACTGCGTCCAAGAGAGGTTCAACCTGCTCTCGTTCGTTGCCCGAAGCCCCGGTGGAAGTCACGGCCAAAGGCAATCCGTTGCCATCTACCAAGGCGTGGGTCAGAACTCCTTTCCCCTTGAATCCGTAATCAACGCCCTCTCCGCCTCCCTTTCCTGCCGCAAAAGACCCATCGATAGATCCGTTGCTCCAGTCGATCTTTCCCGCCAGATGGGCGGCGCCAAGAAGGCGGGCTTTCATTTTCTTCAAGGTTCCATCAGAAAGCCAGGCTCCCAGCCACCGATGAGAGGTGGTTCGCTTTCCCCACTTGGGTCCCACCGGGACATCACACCACCGGCACCCAGTAATCAGGACGTAGAATATAGTGTTAAGAATTGGTCGAAAGGGGGCTGGAGGCTGCCCTTTCCAGCGGACTTCCGGCTCGGGTGGCAAGAGGGAACTCAACAATTCCCATTGGCAGTTGGAAAGACCAATGAATTTTCCTGGCATGGTATCACCTCCATGCCAAGATGGTACCGTCAAGGATCCGAAAGTACAACGGTCAATCATATTTCTGGGATAGGTTCATTAACGTATTTATTCAGGAAGTCCGAGGTAACCAACTGAAGGAAGTCTCTAAACTCTTTTGAGGTTGCAGAGTCGTCAGCCAGCTTTCCCTCGCCCGCAAAGCTAATGATTTGTTGAATTTGTTTGTCGGCAAGCTGATCAGGTTGGTCATTCCACATTGAAGAAAGGGACACAAATGAACTCCTTTCAAAATATATCAATTTGAGAATTCTCGAAAACCATGATGAATGTAGGTAATTTCGAGGATGAAGTGATTTTTCGATTTCAACCGAGGTGATTCTCCCGGCTGTTTGCCCCCACCCGATAATTGGTGGAGGGTGTAAACATGAACGAGGGGCGGATTGTACTTTCTCAGGTCATGGATTTCCTGCGCGGAAAAGATGCGCATGCGCCGGATTGTGGTCCCGCTCGCGGATCTCGAGGCGGTATTTGTTCCGGAAGCGGTGCTTGGTGGTCATAAAACGAATATATAGAAATAGTTTCTATATGTCAAACATTCTCGAAACCCATACTTGCGAGATGCTCCTGCGCGGCTTTGAAGGAGGCTGGAAAAATATGGACGCCCACGCATTCAAACCTCCATTCGACTTCGAGCAACACGGTTGAGCTGAATTGAAGGATTAGCCCATGCCTGGCGTATGCAAGACCGCTGGCCGGCGTTCAGTTTCCGCTCGAACCGCCTGTTGGGCTCTCGTCAATTTCGTTCACTTCAACCGCCTTTTTTATCATCTCAAGAAGCGTCGATGCCCGATCTCGTGTAAATCTTTCATATTGCTCCTTCGTAAATTCCTTGAAAATAATTTCAGGAATACCATGTGAAGGAAGCATTTTCCTTACTTCAGTAGATACCCTGTTAGCATCTTGTAAATACACACACGGGGCGTCGTTTCCGATGTTTTGATTTGTTAGTTTATATAATGGGGTTCTATTGGCGATAAAATTGACTGTGTTTCCGCGAATACCAGAAGGCTCGAGGAACCTTACCGGATAAATGTGGTGGTCATCGACCTCTCCAGGTAGTAAATCGACAATCTTTGTCCTTGAAGGGCCAAAATCCTCTGCGCCATTTGCAATGAGTAAACTCATAACTCCTCGGTATATTGCATTATCACTTCGTGCAACATCTGATAAAACATATTTGCTTAATGAAAAGTTCTTGACCACCTCAGGAATATTCTTGCTTTCAAAGAGCCAGCCTTCATTTGAATCGGTCCATTCTTTTACGGTTCGAGCCGCTTTTGTATCCGAAGAACTGCTAAAATACTGTGAAAACACACACCTCCAATACCATTTCTTAAGCATGTTCTGGTTTTCTGGATTGGATTGATCGAACTTCGGATGGCTTAAAATAACAGCTATCGGGGGAATCATGTCTGGGAGCGGAACAAATCGAAGGCCAATTGAACCAAAAACCTTCCATACAAGCTCGAGGCTTTTCCTAAGAGCAGACACTGCCTCATCCCATCTTTGACCAATTACCTCAGGTTCAAGTGTTAACAAGTCACCCCGCTTTGCAGAATTCTTATGCATTAATGAAATGATTCTTGGCAGAGCAATTGTGCAAAGTTCTTCTCCCTCGTCATCGTCAAACCTTCTTATGACGGGATCATCGACGGCTTTGATGAGCATTTCTCTGAGCTTTATCTGTTTTGGAAAACATCGTGCAACAAGTAGATCAAAAACAGTTAATCGTTTACCGGTTGTGTTTATTGTCTCGAATACCGTGCATATTACTTCTGGGCTGGTCGCACGAGGAATTGCTTCAAACTGAAGTTGATAGGAGGTTACATTCTCAATTATTCTTTGAAAGGATGCTGTTATAGATGTTAAATGGGCATATTTTTCGGGGTCGTTACCAGCCGCAGAAAAATTGAAACCCGCGAGCCATTGGGTGTAGTCCGTTCCGCGAGGTTTGTCGAAAATGATATCCAATGGAAACAATCCCGCGGTTTGTTCTGCGGCTGTCTGAGAAAGTTGTGCTTGAACCTCGTTCCTTTTTCGAAATACAATATAATCTTCAATTTCGCTACCTGTCACATTTGGAGAAAGAACATACTTTTTATAGTCAAAGAAGTAGCGGCCGGGGTAGCGCGCATCCTTCATTTCTCCGAAGAACGCTTTATAGCATGAAGTTAATCTTTGTTGACCGTCTAAGATTAGTGTCTTGATGGGTGGCTGATTTTCATTTTCGTCTCTTGGGGGGATACCATCAAGGGGCCTTGTCTGATAATCCCCTTCGGTCTCCATGAAGAGCAGTCCCCCGATTGGATACTTGTTTAATATTGAGCAAATGAGCTTGATCACTGCGGGTGGCTTCCACACAAAATCTCGCTGAAAATCAGGAAGCAAAAGATCACACTTTTTCGCGGAAATGAGAACTTCTTTTAGTAACTGTGAAGCCATAATATACTCCTATATATTATACCCAACAAGGCGTTCCAGCAGTAATTGGGGGCCGCGCACGGGCCTTGATCTAGTAAACTGCGTATTCCATTGATTCGTCCATATGTTCCGAAGGAATCCGTCAACATCAACGGCGCGTAGAGACGTTGACCTCGAAACCGTATCATATTGGACGGATTACTTCAAATTCAGGTTTTTAAAACGAGGTCGGTCGGACCAAGTGGTCGCCAGGCTGTTCATACAGAGAGTTTTCTTGATGTCTCTGGATTGCATACGATATCGGCGAACGACAACCCGACCTGATTTGTAATCAGGCCGCTTTTTTGTGTCCGGGCTGGCGTTCGGCCTCCCAGCCTTTGCAGGCAAGGGTGATGTAGAGCGGGACCGGCCTTTCGCCCGTGCCGTAGGCCGAGACGGTTCGCGACGTGATGCCAAGGGCCCGGGCTGCGTCGGCAAGGGAAAGGCCGTTCCTCGCCCGCCACATGATGAAATCGCGGGTCGCGGGATCTTTGGCGGCCTGCGCCTGGGCGTCCATCCAGAGAGTGTCGGCGCCGATCTGAATGTCGAACGCCGGCCATTCGATCTCCCAACCCCATTCGTCCATCACGGCGTCGGCGAAAGCCTTGTGATTGCGCAGAGGAGCGAGCCCTTTCGATTCCTCGAAAAGCGGAAGAAAGTCGACGACGTAGGTCGCCCCGTTCAGGAAGGTCAGGCGCATTTTGAAATTCGGCATCGCCTTGATGGCCGTCAGTCTTGGCCGTTTCATCAGTGCCATTTTTTCCACTCCTCCATCAGTTCATCGCGGTGCGCCCTCACATACCCGACGACCTCGTCCAGGAGATCGCGGGGGCAGTCGCCCGACGTCTCGAGAGTGATCAGATCGATGACCACATCGACACCGCCGCCGAAAAGATGCGCATGCGCCGGATTGTGGTCCCGCTCGCGGATCTCGAGGCGGTATTTGTTCCGGAAGCGCTGCTTGGTAGTCATAAAACTAATATATAGAAATGGTTTCTATATGTCAAGCATTCTCACGCGGTTGGTTAGGGGTTATTTTCCCCATTCTTGTGCATTGTACGAATTGCCTCGATCCATGCGCTTTCGACCCAGTTGGTTTCATTCGTCGGGTCTTCGATGACGGGCTGAGCGAGCCATCCGGCGCCGGTCAGATCTTCGATCATCCTCAGCCGTTCTTGATCGTTCCGGGAATGGACCAGGACGGGGCAAACAGGTTTCATCCGGCTCATGAACCTGACCACGGCGCAGCCGCAATCGAAGCTGTAGATGCCGCACGGTCGTACGATGCGTGACAGATCATGGTCCAGGGAGATGATCGTCGTTTCGGCAGATTTGAAGGTCAGTTCCACGAGGAAATCGATGGGGTCCGGACAGATCGAGAATGGAATTCGCTCTTTCTTCAGAAGGGCTTTCATGATCGAAATCCGAAATGGGTCGTCTTCGAGAACCAGAATTTTCATGTGAGACCTCTTTCTTATCTATACCGACATAAATAGAAACAAACATGTTTCACCCCGGGTGCCGTCGGCGATTTCATACGAACGCAGGAGATGACGAGCGATCAGACATATATCTGAATATCAGGGTGAAGACGGAGAAATCTGTAGAGAACTCTCAGATTTGGAATGCGTCGGATTCTGCCGTCCTTTCTTCGCCTGGCGAATCCCACCGGCAGCGAATCAAGGCCCAATTCTCGGAGAACAGCGAACATCAATACCGGATTCGCCATCTCCCGGCAGGGGAGGAGGAGAAGAAGTTCCTTCCGTCGAAGATGATAGAAAAGAACGCCGCGTTGAAGCCGAGCCGTCGAGGTGGTGACGATATCCAATCCCGCTTCCGGTGGGCTTCCGGCTTCGAAGGGAAGAAGATACTCCTTGAAGAATCGGCATTTATCCAGCGTTTTGGGGCGGCACCGGATCACACCCTCATCGATCTCGATGAACGCCAGCTTCGGCTCGACACGACTTCGAAGACAGGTGATCCACAAATGGAGAATGGCTTCGCCTGCTGTCACTCTATCCAGATGTTCGATCATCTGCTCACCTCGATCGTCGATATCTCGAGATCATGAAGGCATGAGCCCGGCGGAACGTACGGCTTCCTTCCAGAGAGTTTCGATCCAGTCGTCGGGAAAGGGTGCATCCGTTTTCACCCAGATGACGGGCCAGCCGCAACTGACGAGGCGGTGTTTCATCAAGGCCGCGGCCTGTTCGTTCGATGTGTGGATCATCACCGGGCAGAAGGTCGGCATGACACAAAGAAGGTCGACGACATGACAGGCGCAGGCGATTCCGAGCGAGCCACAGGCGTTCTCGCGCGGCGTCAGATCATGATCGAGGGAGATGAGGCGTATCGTATCGCGATGCGTATACAACCTGGCGATCGCCTCGAATGCATTACGGCAGACAAGCACGTTCAGCCCGAGTTTCTCGAAGCGCCTGATTCTTGACTCGTTGTCTTCGAGGAGAAGAACACTCATTCGAGACCTCCTTTTGATAATTACCTTGTCGAATCATTTGTCAGGGCGTTCTTCAATCTGAGTTAGCCAATTCTTCGACCCTTTTAACCGAGGCTTTATCAAGATCCATCGGAATTACAATCATGCTTATGTCCTTCCTGGTAATCGGCCGCAAAATCCTTACTTCGAAATAGCTTCCAACCATTCGAGGGAAAAACGGCTTTTTGAACATCGCATGAGCCATGTAATTCCAATAGTATCTTTGAAGATGGACCAACATGTGAAATGCTGGGATGTCAAGGGAATGAAATCTCAAATACTTTTTCGGTGAGCAATTCTGGCCGAAAATCTTGAAAGCCAAATTCTTCACATCGCCATTGAAGACGATTGTTGATTCTCTTATCCTTTCTAATTCCAAAAATAAGGATATAGATCCATATTCCCAACAATGCTCACAAGAAAAGCATGGTGATTTTATGAAAGCTGAAGTGAATTTCGATTCTGGAGGAAGGCTTGCCAAAGAAAACAACCGCATCATATATTCCTGGCATTGTTCTTCTTTCGGTGCCTTTACATCATTCGACCAAAAGCACTCTCCAAAACGCTTATCGGTGAAATACTTGATTTCACTGGCTTGAATATGAGTAACAATATGAAAGGACGTCTTCGAATCGCTTGGATCTGAATACTGTATTGGAATCATCATAATATTCCCCCGGGTTTGAGGCACCCCATGTGGGCCAGTGATAGCGTTGGTGCTTTGCATACGACGTCAGCCGGATCCAGGCCGAGAATATGCGCCAGCCGGTCGAGACGATCCTGCGCCGGTTCTCCGCCGCAGAGAAACGCATCGATCCGGCGAAGCCCCTTCGAAATGTTTCTGTATCCAAGAGACCGAACGAACCGATCCCTGCCGTCGCAGGCAAGGCATTGCCTGACGAGAATTCTGAGATCATCTATAAACCCAGGCATATATACTTCTCCATTCAAATGCGTGGAATTTCATTCGGTGTATTCCTGTCCTGCAATGGCAACGGACGAACGTCATACTGTGGGTCATTCACGACACGGACGGCCTTTGCGGTTATCCCGAACTTCTCCATGATTGTACGAATGATGGCTTGTTCAGCTTTGATGAGCTTGGAGCAGGTAATGAAGAAAGTATTCTCTCGAGGGCGATACCAGACCCGACCTCGTTCGGGGTCGTTGTATCTGAGGTGAATGATCGAAGGAAACCTCGACGCCAAAGCGGCTTTCATGTCAGCCCAGGCATGGTCATGGATGTCCTCGATCATGTGCCAGCCGTCCTCCTCAGGTGCTTGGGACCATGGCTGGGCCAGACGAAAGATGTTGTTTTCGATCAACCACCAGAGCCCGACCTCCGCCCCTCTCGCAGGCTCATCCAGTCGAAGAAGACCTGCTCGACGAGCATCGGCTTCTTCTCTCGGTGTCTTCTTCGCAATGGCATCGATCGTATGTTTGAATTCCATTCAGCTCATCCTTTTGTTCATGGCAATACGCTGGGCAGATCGAGCAGGCGATGGCCGTAGACGCCGATGACGCGGGTCGTGTCGACGAGCGTCTCGATGTTCTGGTGCTGGTGACCGTGAATCAGAAGCCGGGGCCGGGACTGCCGGATATACGTGTTGAGCCCTGAAAAACCTGTGTGAATGCCGTCAGGTCTGTCGTGAACCCCAAGAGGGGAGTTGTGGCAGACGAGAATGTCCACGGGCGGCAGTTTCGCAAGTTCGGCCTCGACTTCATCCTGTTCGTAGAGATGAAGCCCGCGTGGCTTGTACCGCCATGCCCCGCCGAACCCGGCGAATCTCAGCCCGCCGAACTCCCGCACGGCGAGATGCAGATCGACTACCGGCGGCATGAACGGGGTATCTGGGTCGTGGTTCCCTTTCACCGCCACGATGCAGTCGCACATGAACGCTCGTGCCGCTTCCAGGACCAGGCACTCCGCCGTATCCCCGCACGAGATGACGATATCCGCCTTGCCGCTTCCGCCACGCCATTTGAGATCGTCGACGTCGGCGATGATGAGCGCTTTCACGTCTCCCTCCTTCATCCGTTGTTGTTGAAGCCGATCGCCTGCTTTCGGCGCGGGAAGCGGGCTTTGCACATGTCGGCGAGGCCGCCGAGAAGCTCGTCGTGCGTCGCGGTCATGCCGGGCACCAGCGTGAGGCGCTT
>Ga0209717_1005334_pt1 | contig 10196 bp, 8 predicted proteins | sample AD_UKC048_MetaG_FD_184418 | JGI IMG/M metagenome (GOLD analysis project Ga0209717, IMG submission 184418) | Active sludge microbial communities of municipal wastewater-treating anaerobic digesters from USA - AD_UKC048_MetaG (SPAdes) (version 2) | ecosystem: Engineered > Bioreactor > Anaerobic >... | reverse complement strand
CGGCCCGCGGCGACGACTGGCCGGAGCGCATCGCGGCGTGCATGCGCTCGTGGAGGGGCGCGTTTTCCTTCGTCGTCCTGACGCGCGACGCAGCCTACGCGGCCCGCGACCCCTGGGGCTTCAGGCCGCTGTGCGCCGCCCGCCTGCCCGGGGGCGGCTCGGCGGCCGCCAGCGAGAGCTGCGCCCTCCTGACCCTCGGCTGCGCCGCCGTCGACGACGTAGCCCCCGGCCGCGTCGTGGAGCTGAGCGCCGACGGGCCGGTCGACCGCGGCGGCGTCGACGCGGAGCCGAGCGCCTCGTGCGTGTTCGAGTACGTCTACTTCTCGAGGCCGGATAGCGTCTGGAACGGCGTGCCGGTCCACGAGGCCCGCAAGCGCTTCGGCGCCGCTCTGGCCCTCGAGTCGCCCGCCGACGCCGACCTCGTGATAGCCGTGCCCGACTCGTCGATCTCGGCCGCGATCGGCTACGCCCAGGCCTCGGGCCTGCCCTACGACGAGGGCTTCGCCAAGAGCCGCTACATCGGCCGCACCTTCATCCAGCCGACCCAGGCCCTGCGCGACCAGGGCGTAGCGCTCAAGTTCAACGCGATGCCTGCCGCGGTCAGCGGCAGGCGCGTCGTCGTGGTGGACGACAGCATCGTGCGCGGCACGACGACGGACCCGCTCGTCCGCCTGCTGCGAGAAGCGGGCGCCGCCGAGGTGCACGTCCGCATCGCCTGCCCGCCGATACGCTACCCATGCTACATGGGCGTCGACATGGGCCCGGCGGACGGACTCGTCGCGCGCAGGCTGTCGGTGGAGGAGATACGCGAGGCGGTCGGCGCGGACAGCCTCGCCTACCTATCGCTGGACGGGATGACGAGGGCGCTCGCGGAGGCGGGGGGCGGCGCCGGATTCGGTTTCTGCTCGGCCTGCTTCTCGGGCGACTACCCGATAGACGTCGGCGGCGCCGCCGGCAAGAACGGATTCGAGGTACTATGAAGCTACTTCTGGTAGGCTCTGGCGGCCGCGAGCACGCGATCGCCGAGGCGCTGAGCCGCTCGCCGGCTGGCGGCGAGCTCGTCATCGCTCCCGGCAACCCGGGCACCGCGGCGCTCGGGCGGAACGTCCCGGTATCGCTCGCCGACGTAGCGGCGATCGCCGCGCTCGCCGAGGCCGAGGCGGCCGACCTGGTCGTCGTCGGGCCGGAGGCCCCGCTGGCGCTGGGGCTGGCGGACGAGCTCGCGGCGCGCGGCATAGCCTGCTTCGGCCCGAGCCGGGCGGCGGCGGCGCTCGAATCGTCCAAGGCCTTCGCCAAGGCGACGATGGCCAGCCTCGGCGTACCGACGGCCGACTACAGGGTTTATACCGACTTCGACGAGGCGGACGCCTTCGTCCGGGCCGCGCCCTGGCCGCTGGTCGTCAAGGCCTCCGGCCTGGCCTCCGGCAAGGGCGTGGTCCTGCCGGACTCGGCCGACGAGGCGGTCGGCGCCCTGCACGCGATGATGCGCGGCGGGCGCCTCGGCGACGCCGCCCGGGAGGTCGTGGTCGAGGAGCGACTCGAGGGCGAGGAGCTCAGCCTGATGGCCTTCTGCGACGGGTCGCGCCTGGCGCTCATGCCCGGCGCGCGGGACCATAAGCGGCTCCTGGATGGGGACCGAGGGCCGAATACCGGCGGCATGGGCGCCTACGCGCCAGCCTGTACGACGGAGCTGGCCGCCGAGTACGCCAGGCTGACGATGGAGCCGCTGGTCGACTCGATGCGCGCGCGGGGGACGCCGTTCGTCGGCGTCCTGTACGCAGGGCTCATCGTCACCCCCTCGGGCCCGAAGGTGCTCGAATACAATTGCCGCTTCGGCGACCCGGAGGCCCAGGCCGTGCTGGCGCTGTTCGCCGGCGATTTGGCCGCCACCATGGCGGCTTGCGCGGCCGGCGACCTGCGGAAGGCGCCACCGTCCTGGAAAACGGGAGCGGCCGCCTGCGTCGTGATGGCCGGCGACGGGTACCCCGAGCGGCCGGTCGGCGGAGCCGTACTGTCCGGCCTCGAGCCGTTGGCGGACGGACGCGCTTCGGTCGCCCGGGTCCTGCACGCCAATACGAGGTTGGAGGGCGGGCGCCTCGTCTCCGGCGGCGGGCGCGTCCTATCCGTCGTCGCGGCCGGCGACAAGCTGCCCGAGGCCGTAGCCGCGGCCTACGCCAAGGCCGACGAGGTATCATTCCCCGGCGCTCGCTATCGCCGCGACATCGGCGCCCGGGAACTCGCCAGGCTCGCCGCGGACAAGCCTCGTCGGAGTTCAGCGTACGCTAGCTCCGGCGTCGACATCGACGCCGGCAACGAGGCAGTCAGGCGCATGTCGGCCGCGGTCAAGGCCACCTACTCGGAGGCGGTACTCGCCGGCATCGGCTCCTTCGGCGGGCTCTACGACGCTACGAGCATAATGACCATGGCGCAGCCCGTACTGGTCGCCTCGACGGACGGCGTCGGCACCAAGGTCAAGCTGGCCGCCCAGGCCGGCTCCTACGCCTCCATAGGCCAGGACATCGTTAACCACTGCATCGACGACATACTCGTGCAGGGCGCCCGCCCGCTCATGTTCCTCGACTACTTCGCCAGCTCCAGGCTCGACCCCGCGATGGTCGCCGAAGCCGTCGGCGGCATTGCGGCCGCTTGTCGGGCCGCCGGTTGCGCGCTCATAGGCGGCGAAACCGCGGAGATGCCCGGCGTCTACCGGGACGGCGAGTTCGACGTGGCCGGCACGATACTCGGCGTCGTCGAGCGCGGCTCCATACTGCCGGCCGCCGGCGTCGGACCCGGCGACGCCCTCGTCGGGTTCGCTTCATCCGGCCCCCACACGAACGGCTACTCGCTGGCGCGCAAGGCCTTCGAGAGCGTCGACCTGTCGACCGTCTACCCGGAGCTCGGTCGGCCGCTCGGCGAGGCCCTGCTCGCGCCGCATCGCTCGTACCTGCCGCTCCTGTGGCCGGTCCTGTCCGGCTCGCCGGGCCTCGTCAAGGCGCTCGCTCATATCACGGGCGGCGGCTTCATCGAGAACTTGCCTCGCGTCCTGCCGGACGGCGTCGACGCTGTGGTCAGGCGCGGCTCCTGGCCGGTACCGCCGCTGTACGGCCGTATCGAGCGCCTTGGCCGCGTCGAGCCCGACGAGATGTACCGCGTGTTCAACATGGGCGTCGGCATGGTGGCCGTCGTCGACAGCGGCCGGGTCGACGAACTGCGCGCGCTCGTCGGGGAGGAGTGCTGGGTGATCGGCGAGCTGGTCGGCTCGGCGCAGGGCGGGAAGGCTCGCGCGCGACTCGATGGGGAGCGAGCGTGAGCGGCCCCGGACGTCGCCTGAGGGTCGTGGTCCTCGCGTCCGGGAACGGCACGAATCTGCAAGCCCTGCTCGACGCCTCGGCTGCCGGAGCCTTGCGGGCCGAGGTAGCTGCCGTCGTTTCCGACAGGACTGGCGCCTACGCGCTCGAGCGCGCGAGACTGGCGGGACTTACCGCCGTCGAGGCGCCGTTCGAGCGCGGCGGCGACCGGCGGGCCTACGACGCCGCGCTCGCGGAAGCCGTAGCGACGCATGACCCTGATTACGTGCTGCTACTCGGCTGGATGCGCATCCTATCGTCGGCCTTCCTGACGCGCTTCCCGGGCCGCGTCATCAACCTGCATCCTGCCCTGCCCGGCACCTTCCCCGGTGTGCGCGCGATCGAGCGGGCCTTCGAGGCCTACCGGACCGGCGCCATCGACCGCACCGGCGTCATGACCCACCTCGTACCCGACGAGGGCGTCGACTCCGGGCCGGTCCTGGCCGTCGAGGAGGTGCCCATCCTGGACGGTGACGACCTCGGATCGCTCGAGGCGCGGGTACACGCCGTCGAGCGCCGCCTTATAGTAAAAACCGTAAAAGGCTTGGTACGCAAAAACAACCACGGAGGCACGGAGACGCGGAGGAAGACGGAGGAAAGCGGAGGAGAAGGATATGGAATACCATGACTTATTGATTCTTTTTTCTCTGTGCCTCCGTGTTTCTTTGGTTCAAATTCCTAATTTTTGTTTCGAGGAGCGTGTATGCCTATAGCGTTGATATCGGTATCCGACAAGACGGGCCTCGTTGCGTTCGCGGGGCGGCTGGAAAAGGCTGGCTGGCGCCTCCTCGCCTCCGGCGGTACGGCCAAGGCCATCGCCGCGGCGGGCGTGGCCGTCGACGAGGTCGCGGACTACACCGGCTCGCCGGAGATACTAGGCGGCCGAGTCAAGACGCTGCACCCCGCGATCCACGGCGGCATCCTGTCGCGCGGCACGGACGCCGACCGCTCGGAGCTGGCCGGCTTCGGCTGGTCGGAGCTTGACCTGGTCGTATGCAACCTCTACCCCTTCGAGGCGACGATGGCGCGGCCAGGCGCAGCCGAGGCGGCCTGCGTCGAGGAGATCGACATAGGCGGCGTCGCCCTCCTGCGCGCCGCCGCCAAGAACTACGCGCGCGTCACCGTCGTCTGCGATCCCGCGGACTACGAGCGCGTCGCGGCCTCGCTTGAAACGAGCGTCGGCGAGTCTGGAGGCCTCGGGCCGGAGCTCAGGCGCGAGCTGGCGGTCAAGGCCTTCGCGCTATGCGCCCGCTACGACGCGGCCATTGCCTCGTGGCTCGAGCCGGAATCCAGCGTGGGGCCGTTCGGTTACGCTGGCCAGAAGCTGCGCTACGGCGAGAACCCTCACCAAAAGGCCTGGCTCTACACTGACGAGCCGGGCGCCGGGCCCCTGGGCGGCAGCGTGCTCCAGGGCAAGGAGCTGTCGTACAACAACCTGCTCGACCTGGATGCGGCCTGGCGGACGGCTGCCGGTTTCGACGGGGCGGCCGCGGTCGTCGTCAAGCACCTATCGCCCTGCGGCGTCGCCGAAAGCGGCGTCGCCGAAAGCGGCGTCGCCGAAAGCGGCGTCGCCACGACGGACGGCGAGTCGCCGGCTCGCGCCCTCGAAGCGGCCGTCGCCACGACGGACGGCGAGTCGCCGGCTCGCGCCCTCGAAGCGGCCGTCGCCTGCGACCCGCTGTCCACTTTCGGCGGCGTCGTGGCGGTCAACCGGCCCTTCGACGCCGACTCAGTCCGCGCGCTCGGGGAGACCTTCGTCGAGTGCGTCGCCGCCCCGTCGTTCACGCCCGAGGCTCGCGGGCTACTCGCCAAGCGCAAGAGCGCCCGCCTGCTCGAAATGGGAGACGCCCCCTCGCGAACCGCGGTCGGATACGAGACGCGCTCTATACGCGGCGGTTTCCTCAGGCAGGAGATCGACGACGGGGATCCCGACGGAACCGAGTGGAAGGTCGTCTCCAAGCGAGCTCCGACCGAGGCCGAGCTCGCGGCGCTACGCTTCGCATGGAAGGCCTGCGTGTCGGCCAAGTCCAACGCCATCCTGCTGGCCGCGCCTATCGACGCGGCCGACCCGAGCGCCGGCTACGCGACAGTCGGCATAGGCTCCGGCCAGCCGAACCGCGTCGACTCGACCCGCATCGCCGTAGGGCGGGCCGGGGACAAGGCGCGCGGCTCGGTGCTGGCCTCGGACGCGTTCTTCCCGTTCCCCGACTCGATAGAGGTGGCGGCGGCGGCCGGCGTAAGCGCGATCGCGCACCCGGGCGGCTCCATCCGCGATGGGTTAAGCGTCGAGGCGGCCGACGCCGCGGGCATCGCGATGATCGTCACCGGGGTCAGGCACTTCAGGCACTAGCGGCCGACCTCGGCCCGGCCGGACATGTCGAAGGGCAGCTCGAAGCGCGGCAGGAACTCGAGCCCGGTGTCGACGCGGCCGGAACCGACCAGGCGGTAGCTGACGGTCGCCAGCTTGATCACCTGGTCGAGCAGGGATCGGCTCATGTCGGTGAAGTTCATCGTCAGGTAGAGGCTGGCCTTCGTCGCCTCGCCGGCCGGGACGACGAAGGGCTTGGCCAGGCAGCCGGACGCCCAGTAGCGCCCCTCGCCGTACAGCCGGTAGTCCAGCTCCGCGAAGGTCAGCGCGAACGCGTTCGGGTTGCTCACCACCAGCTCGACGCCGAGCTTCGTGTTGATCAGCTCGTCCTTGAGGATGCGTATCGACGAGATGCTCATCGCGGGCGGCATGATCCTCGGGAACTCACCGCGGAGCTCGAGCCTGGCCTCGCCCGGCCCCGAGGGCGACGAGAAGGCCAGGACCGACAGCAGGGCGAACGATACCATCGGCCCGTCCCCCGGCGGCGCGTCCAAGACGAGCTCGACGGGTACGGACCGTTCGGCGCCCGGCGCCAGCTCGGCGCGAGCCCCCGGGCCGCCGAGCTCGACGACCGCTGGCGCGGCCAGGGCGACGCCGTCCGACGTCGCCTCGGCGCGCAGCGCGGACAGGGCGGCCGCCCGGCCGCCGGTATTGGCCGCGAGTAGCTCGGCGCTGACCGAGACGGTATCGAGGTCGACGGCCGTCACGACCGGCGTCCCGACGACCGACAGGACGATCGCGGCGCTCGGCTCGGGCTCGGCCGGGACCGTCGCGCACGAGCCGAGGCCCAACGCGGCGCAGAATACGAGGGCCGAGGCCGCACCGGACCGGAGGCGCCTCGCGGCCCGCCGCCCGCGGCGCCCGAATCGCGAAACGCCGCAAGCCCTCACGCCCTGGCCTCCGGGGTAGCCGCCCGCTCGAGCCGGCGGTTGCGTATCCACAGCGCGGCGTCCACCGACACCATCGCCGTATTGAGCGCGTAGAGCCATACGACGAAGTCGGGCTTGTAGAGCAGCTTGTTGACGATGCCGGCCGCGTAGCCGACGATGATGATCAAGAGGAACACGAGGCTCTTGCCGCCGTTGCTCCTCGTCCGTAGCGACTTCGCTATCGAGACGGGCCAGGCGGCGCCGAAGCATAGCAGCATGATGATCTCGAATACGCTCATGGTTTCCTTTCGACGGGCCTCGGCCCGCCCTAGATCGCCGCCTCGATGAAGGCCGCGGCGCCGCTCATGATCATGTCTATCGACACCGCCGTCAGGACGAGTCCCATCAGGCGCTCGATCGCCGACAGGAGCTGCACCCCGAGGACGCGCTTGAAGGTCGAGGAGAGGAACAGGCTGAGCATGGTCAGCGCCATCGAGATGGCCAGCGCGCCTACCCAGACGGGCAGCCTCCCCGGGTTGTCCGCAGCGACGAGCATCGCGGTCGCTATCGCCGACGGCCCGGCGACCAGCGGCACGGCTATCGGCACGATCATGGGCTCGCCGTCGGTCGGGCCCTCGCCCATGCGCGCGCCGGCGGCGGGGAAGATCATGTTGATCGCGATGAGAAGGAGTATCACGCCGCCGGCCGCCTTGAGGCTGGCGTCGCCTATGCCGAGCACCGACAGGGCGGCCCGGCCGCCGACCATCGCCAGTAAGAGGATCAGGAACGCGACGGCCACCTCGCGCAGTATCACGCGGGTGCGCCGCGCCGGCGCAACGCGCTCGAGCGCCGTGATGAACAGCGGAATGTTGCCGAGCGGGTCGGTCACGAGAATCAGCAACATCGTCGCGTGCAGGAACTTGGTATCCATGGAGCCTCCGTGAACCTAGCCTCGAGTATACAAGAGACCGCGGCGTCGATGGAACAGTGGCCGATGGCCGCTCCCTCGATCTTGACGCCGGAGCCTCGTTGCCGTAGGGTGCCCGGTATCGATCGGGAGGCGCTGCGATGGACAAGGGCTACATGCACGTGTATACGGGCGACGGCAAGGGCAAAACGACGGCGGCCATAGGCCTCTGCGTACGGGCGCTCGGCGCCGGTATGTCCGTCTATATCGGGCAGTTCATCAAGGGCATGCGCTACTCGGAGATAACGACGCTGGAGACGCTGGCCGCCGCTCTCGGCCCCGGGCGCCTCGTCGTCGAGCAGTACGGGCTCGGCTGCTTCATCATGAGGGCGCCCGAGAAGGCCGACCTCGAAGCCGCCGCCGAAGGCCTGACGCGGGCCCGCGAGGCGCTCGCCTCCGGCCGCTACGGCCTCGTGGTCCTCGACGAGCTCAACGTCGCGGTCCAGGTCGGCGTCGTATCCGAGGCGGACGCGCTCGCCGTCGTCGACGCCCGGCCGCCCGAGGTCGAACTCGTCGTCACCGGCCGCTACGCGACCGACGCCATGCTGGGGCGCGCCGACCTCGTCACCGAGATGCGCGAGGTCAGGCACTACTACCGGACCGGGGTGCAGGCGCGTACGGGCATCGAGCGATGAGGCTACCGCGCTTCGCCATAGGCGCGCTCCACGCCCGAAGGCTGGTCGCGGCGGCCCGGCGTTCTCTTAAAAACCCTTCACCCGCTTACCGCACAGCATATTCTGATAACAACGGATACAACCCGGGAATAGGCCGTCCTTCGCGTTCCTGAGGGCCAGCCTGAACGCGCGGGCCCGCTCGCCATTGAATATCTCGAAGAACGGCGTCTCGCGGATGTTGCCGAGCGGATAGTCGTTGTAGTCGGCGCAGAAGCAGACGTCGCCGTTGTAATCGATGTTGCACTGGCTCCAGGGCACCGAGCAGTGCGTGCGCACCGGCTCGTCCAGCTTGCCGTAGTAGATATCGATCTTGTCCGGCTCGAGCGCGGGCACGGTGATGATCGGGTGGTCGATGTCCATCGCGTGGACGCGGGACAGAATGTCGTACAGCTCCTGGCCGTCGATGCCTTCGTTGTAGCCGGTGGCGTAGCCAGGCAGGCAGTCGATATCGGTATCGAGCTCCCGCTTCATGTACTCGCGCTGCCTGGCGACGATGGCGTCGTTCGTATACGTGTCCAGGTTGTAGATATGCCAGGCCAGCTTGAAGGGCCTCGTCGCCTCGGCCAGAGCGTACAGGTCCTTGTAGTTGAGGTTGTTGACGGTGGTGACGACGCCCATGTACGGGTAGTGCGAACCCTGCCTGGCTTTCTCGCGGTTGATCGCTTCGAAGCCGTCGACGACGCGACGGTACGAGCCGGGGCCCCGGATGCGGTCGTTCGTCTCCTCGAAGCCGTCGAGCGAGACGAACAGCGCGTGCCATTTGCGCTCCACGATCTCCTTGGCGTATTTTTCAAGGAACGTGCCGTTGGTGTTGACGCTGACGACGAGGCCAGCCTCCATCATGTAGTCGATCAAGGGGAAGAGGTCGGGGTACAGGAAGGGCTCGCCGCCCCAGAGGTAGACGACCGGCTTCTTATGCTTGATCTGGTCGACGAGGCGCTTGTAGTCCTCGAGCGGCACGATCTTCTTGGCCTCCTCGGCCGCGAAGGAACCCTTGAGCACACCCTTGTCGCCGCGCTGGCCGCACATGACGCAGCGCAGGTTGCATAGCGGCGTCAGCCGAAAGTAGATCAACCCGAGCTCGGCCGTCGTGGCCGGGTGCAGGACCCTGTCGACGTACATCGACTTCTTCTGGGCCACGAAGGGGTGTACCATCTTCTTGGCGAGGGCGGGATCCTTCCGGAGCAGTTCGCGAACGACCGAAAAATTGGTTTTCATCGTGAGTCCATCCTGGTTGCGTGGTGTTCGTTAGACGAGTCTATCGAGGAATAGTTTCATGATTGCTGGCGGCGCGGTCCGAGGCAGGAGCCCGAAGAAGAACGCCGCCAACCGGTTCCTGGCGCCGGCTATGGTCCAGGCCTTGCCCCGCTCGAGGGCCGCCAATCCGATATCGGCCACTTCCTCGGCGCCGAGGCTGTTCGACCGGGAGAACTTCCTGTACGCCTCGCTCTCGATCCCGGCGTTATCGTCGAAGTCGGTGCGCACGTAGCCGGGGAGCAGGCAGGTAACGACGACGCCCGAGCCCGATAGCTCGGCCCGCAGGGCCAGCGTATAGTCGAGCACGTAGCTCTTGCTGGCCGCGTACGAGGCGAAGTACGGGGTGGCGTTGAGGCCGGCGAACGAGCCGACGTTCAGGATGCGGCCGGAACCGCGCGCCTTCATATCGCGGCCGAACAGCGCGCAGAGGTTCGTCAGCGCGCTGACGTTCAGGTTGATCATCGCCTCCACGGCCTCGGGCGACTGCGACAGGCTGTCGCCGAACACGCCGGAACCGGCGTTGTTGACCAGCAGGTCGACCGACAGGCCGAGCTCGGCGCAGGCCCGGTACAGCCGCCCGGCCGCGCCCGGCTGAGACAGGTCGCAGGGCACGACCACCGACGCCGAGGCGTTGGCGCCCGACAAGCCGGCTCTGACGGCCTCCAACCTGCCCTCGTTCCGTCCCACGAGGATGATGGCCCATCCCTCGGCCGC
>Ga0209717_1005332_pt1 | contig 10200 bp, 3 predicted proteins | sample AD_UKC048_MetaG_FD_184418 | JGI IMG/M metagenome (GOLD analysis project Ga0209717, IMG submission 184418) | Active sludge microbial communities of municipal wastewater-treating anaerobic digesters from USA - AD_UKC048_MetaG (SPAdes) (version 2) | ecosystem: Engineered > Bioreactor > Anaerobic >... | reverse complement strand
CTTTTAAATGGGATTACGGATAAAAATTATAAAATATGCATTACAGGTCGAGCTGATTCAAGCGGTAATATCGCTGATAATCTGGTTTTATCCGAAAACAGAGTCAGAACTGTTGCAGAATATCTTACACAGCAGGGCTTTGATTCAGCACGTATAACTTACGATTTTTTTGGCGAAAACCAACCTTTACTTAATGCTCAAAATAACCCTGATTTGCAACTTAATCGCAGTGTCTATATGCGTGTTTTTAGTCCCGAAGCCGAAAATCAAGAAGACACATTAACTTCTTATGATTTGTATCGCCGTTTCGAAAATGATACTATTATATATACAAGCAGTGGTGCACAGATAGTTATTTTTGCAGGAACATTTTTTCCCACTAAACTAGCAGATATTAATTTCAAAATTACCGAGGTTTATTCTGTTTGTGATCTGTTATTTAATAATAGTAGCTTGCAAACCGATGATGGAAACTGCCTGACATCTGCCGGAATGCTATATGTAAAACCAATGCTTGATACAGTTGAACTAACTCCCGGTGGAAACCGTAAAATTATTTACAAAATACCTATTGAATTAGGAAAAGAATTTGATAAAGAAATGAAAATTTATGTTGAAGAATTCAATAAGAAAGGGGAAAAGGTGTGGAGAAAAATTGATAGCAAGATTTCCACTGAAGATACTGGACAAAGATTCTATGTTTTTGAACTTAGTTCTTTTGGCGGAATAAATATTGACAAGCCAATAGGTGTCCTGTGTCAGAAAGAAGGTCCTAAAATCAGGGTTCGTGGTTTTAAATCTGTTGATATCTGTCAGACATATCCCGGAGAAATGTATCTTTCACGTGCTCAGAAAAGGAAATCTAATATTTATCAGATTGATGAGGTTGTACTTGATAAAGATCCTCAACTAACCATACTTGCTTATGACAAAAAAAGACATCCATATATTGCTGAAGGAAAGCTAACCGAACTTAAATTTAATAAGTCAAATGGAATTTTTAGAGTTAAACGTAATTACTTTAAACCTCTACCTGCATCTTATGTGGAGAAAAGTCCTGAGGATATTTTGTGTGAAAAATTAAAATGATTTGATTTTTTCGATACTACTGCTTCTCAGCGAGGGTACAAAATACGAAAAATAGTCGTTTATTAACGGTTAAGTAACGGATAATAATTAGTGAAAAAATTGAAAAATAACATAAAATATATAAGCAGTATCGTATTGAATGACAGATGATTATAACCCATAGTCGTTTGTTACTCCGCTGGCGCGGATTTGTAATCACTACCCCCTATGCTGCTTCCAGCGCGAGTTGCTCGCGTGGCTTGGTAGCAACATTCGTTGGAGGCAGTTACCCACATCCTTTTCATAATCTATTCTATTTCCACTCCATCCACTTCCCCCATCAACCTATCAGTCTCAGCCAATGCAACGATGATTTTTTGATAATGCAGAATATCGTCGAATTCGAGTTGGCGGTCTTTACGATCTTTTAGCCATTTTTGAGCAGGTTGATAGCCTCCGATGTAAAAATTCCATGCTACTTCGGGAACTCCTTCAAAATATTGGTTTGCGTTGATGTAAACTCTTTGCAATTTGCTGTCGTAACTTATCTTGGCAACTGTATTGTCGCCATCTGCCGGATAAGTTGTGATGTACTTATTTACTGTTGCACTTTCGAGCAAATGTATCTGCCGAATTTCTCCACCCAGTTTTACAAGTTTCCAAAATGTGTCATGGTCTTTTGGATATGGAACTCTCGGAAAATCTATCTTTAAAAACTCTTTGTACTTCTCTCTGTATGTTGGCGAATGCAAAACTGCATAAATGTAATCGAGTATATCAATAGGTGCAAAAGTATTTTCGTTAGATTCTTTCTCGTTTGTGAATGTTAAACCGATTTTGTCAGCAATTTGAGAAATGATTTCGGGGGTGAGATTGGGGGTTCTTGAAAAAGATTGTCCATTGGGTTGTTGTAGACTAACATCGGAATATATGTAAAGTGGTATAAAATTACCAGAGCCGAAACGACCTGCAGTTCCTGTTAAATTAGATTCAATGATAAATTTGGAAATGAAAACATATCTCCAATCAGAAACACACTGTCTTGATACAACTAAGCAAATATTATCTTTATTTATGATGTGTTTAGAAATAGCATCTCTTAATCTATCAACAATGTTTTTGTCATAGTAGATATACTGGGTATCAAAAGGTCTATATCCAATCTTAACAACTTGGGTTGTTTCGAACCTTCCTTTTCTTTTGTCCTGTAATTGCCATTCTGAATTCTCACTTATATTATATTTTTTTGTTAGTTCTGAATTGTCGATTTTGTCATTATAAAAATCCATAATTCTCTTGGATAACGTAACTTCTGAGGGAGAAATACTTAAAGAATCTCTGTGCGTTTGAATACCTAATGAATTAATTTTAAACAAATCAACTACTGCAAAGCCCGTGTCATAAATGTTTTTAACTCCAAAGTCTTTTTTTACATAAAAGTAATCTGGAGCAAATATTTGTAATTCTTTATATTTTATAGTTTTAAGGTCATTTTCATTTAAAAATTTATATTTCATTTCTCGTTTCCCATATAAATCAAAGTGAAATACTTTACCTAATTCATTTGCTTTTTTCTTTCCGTTTTTTACGAATATGTTTACTGAAACTCCTTGCATAATATCGAATACGTTAACATCGGCACTTCCGTCTGGTGACCTTTCTTTTTTCTTACTGTTGCCATGTAGATCAATAATGTAAATTTTATCGTATGTTTTAAGCAAGTTCCAACGCATTCCTCGAAATGTTGGATTGTCTAAAAATCCGTGCGGATTGATAAATGCTAAAATACCACTTCCGTTTTTTTCAATGAAGTGTTGTCCATATCGCAAAAATTTTACATAATCGTCATTGATAAATTTAGAGTTTTGTTCTTTAAGTTTTTCTTTCCCTCCTGGTTCTTTTTTGTAATCTTCCATTAACTTCATTATCCATTCCCCTTTGTTGGCACTTTCACCACTATACGGCGGATTTCCAATCACACACATAACCGGAGTGTCTCGTTTTATTCGGTTGGCTTCGCTCGCTTCGGTACTTAACCAGTTTGCAAACAGGGTTCCTGTGTCTTGGTGGTGTTCTTCGAGGCTATTGGTTAAGTAAACTCTTAATCTCTGGTTTGAGCTTGGTTTAAATCCTGTTTCTGTCAGTAATAATTCGAGTTTTAAATGTGCCATTGCATAACTTGCCATCAGCAACTCAAAACCATTAAGGCGAGGGATTAAATGATTCTCTACATAATTACTCCAGATTCCCTGTTGCCCTTCAAAATTTTTGTGAATATGCTTAATAGTTTCGGCTAAAAAAGTTCCGGTTCCGGTAGCTGGATCAAGAATTTGTACTTTATGTACTTCCTGCTCAACCATTTTGCCCTGCATATTTACTTTTATCTTAGTTTTGGATGTGTCGGCAAGTCCATTTGGCAAATCGAATTCTGTTTTAAGAATTTCGTCCACAGCACGAACAATAAAACTTACAACTGGCGCTGGCGTGTACCAAACTCCCCTGGCTTTACGCAATTTGGGATCGTACTCACTCAAAAAGGTTTCGTAAAAGTGAATTATTGGATCTTCGGTTTTGGTTTCTTTGCCGTAATTATCCAAAATCTTAGCAACATCGCAAGCAAGGAATATTTCCACAAGATTGTCAACAATCCATTTAATTCTATCATCAATATCCGGTCCTGCAATGTAGCCAAACAATTTACGCAAAAATGGATTTGATTTTGGGATCAGTTCCGCAGCTTCCTGTCGGCTAAAATCATCCAAAGTAGAATCGTGCAAGCGTGCAGCAAACATTCCGTAAGCAATTGTTTGAGCATATACATCAGCAAATGCTTTTGGAGTAATGTCGTGAATCAGAATTTCCTGAAAAGCAATCATCTGGTCTTTAAGTGTGCTGTCTTCCGAATTTACAGAATCGCTCAGTAAAGATTTTTCGATAACATCAGCAAGTAACCTTGCTTTTCCAGCCATCATTTCGGCCAGTCTTTTCGGGTTTTTAATTGTTTGCCCAATCTTTTTGCAAAATTCAATCAGCAAAAGCTCAAATTTCTCAAAGTTTTCGGTTTTTGCAATAATTCCTTTTGCAGTAATTTCAGCAATGCTTATTTCGTCAACTTTGCTGCCCTCTTTAAAGAATTGAAAAGTAAGATAATCGGTAATAATCAAATTATTGAGCGAGCTCCGGTATCTGTCGAACTGCTCCTTATATGATTTACTGTTTAGATCAGCACCCACATCCTTAGCCTCAACAAAAGCAATCGGAATATCTTTTTTCGTTAGAATATAGTCCGGTGCACCACAAGCCTGACGTTTAGGTTCGTTAGTCGCTTTTATGCCAGGCAACAATACTTCAAACAATTGCTGCAGGTCGCCACGAAAAGTATGTTCGGTTGAATTTCCAAGTTTGTAACGGCTGTTGATGTTAGTTATATATGTTTGCAGATTCATAAACACAGATTTTAGTCTTCAAAGTTAAAAAAGATTCGGATTGTATGAAATAATTGGTTTTTTATCTTTGAGGAATTGCTTCGCGAGCTCACCGCCCGCTGTCGTTTCGATTACTTCGTCGCTTGGGCGACTTGCAATGACCTTGCCTGTCCCACTTAGGCAAGGTCAAGGCGATCCACCTTTTGGTGGAGAAGCAATTCCCAAAACTAACTGCTCACTTAATCATAAACACAAAACAAAAAAAGCCTCCAATTTCTTGAAGGCTTTCTTTGGTCCCACTAGGGCATGATCCTAGGACCCTCCCGACTTTGGTCGGGATGCTCTAACCAACTGAGCATCCATTCACAAAAAAAGCCTTGTAATTAGCAAATTTAATTTCATCAATTTTTCGCAACTAGTTTTCACCAGTTTTGAAAAAAAAATATTAATAAAAGAACGTTTGTTGTTTTAAGACAACCACTACTCGCGAAGGGAGCGAAACGTAGTGTAGCGACCGAAGCGAGTAGTGGTTGTCTAGTCGATATTTGTTTCATTTTTACTTAATATATTTTTTCTATTTTCCATGCGATAGCTATTTCCGTCTAATTTAATTACCTCACAGTGATATAAAATCCGATCTAACAATGCTGTTGCTAAAACCTCGTCGTCGAGTGCTTCGGCCCATTGTTTAGGAGATTTGTTAGTTGTAATAATTATTGAGCATTGCTCATGCAAGTGATTTATTAGATTGAAAAATGACACAGCTTCTTGTTTTCTTATAGGTAATAACATAATATCATCAATAGCAATTAAATGAGCCTTTAAATAGCGATTGTAATTGCATAACGCAACTGATGTTATTTCTTTCATTTTCAGCACGCTTATCAGGTCTTCCATAGTGGTAAAATAGGCACGATATCCTTTGTTTATAGCTGCGTGTACCAATCCTGCCGCAATATACGACTTGCCTGTTCCACTTGGACCCATAAGGATTAGATTATAAGCTTGTTCTAGCCACAAGAACTCTTTTAGCTCTTGCATCTGATGTTTGCTAATGCTTGATGAAAATTTAAAATCGTAATTATTTAAATCATGATTTCGTGGCAAACGTGCTAATTTAAGTCGTTTATCAAAGTCTGTTTTTTGACGTTGCTGCACCTCCTGTTCTAATATATTGCGAGTGTAATCAAGGTAGGTTGGCTTGTCTATTTGAGCACTATGAATAATGCTTTCTGCCCTATTGCGAAGTTGTGTTAACCGAAGTTGATCGGCGTATTGTTTTATTTGTGCGATTTTTTCCATTAGATCATAATTTTTTCATAAGTATTAATTTTGCTTGTCTCAACAGTTATTGTTTGGATTTCTTTATTGTATATTATTTCGGGGATATTATAAATTACATCCTTTTCTTTTAATGCATTGACTTGGTGATGGCGGGCTATTTCTATTAATTGGTTTGCATTAAAAATGGAGTTTTCTAAACAAAAATTAACGGCTTTAGCCAAAAATTCTGAAGATATTTCTGCCCCCTTCTTCTCAATAACTTTTAAATTATCTCTTAAATAACGAGGTTTGTCTTTTGCCAATAATTCGAGAAACAGGGACATGTTTCCACTGCCTGGCAACATACCTAAAACAGATTCTTTTAACATCGACATACTTTGACTTTTATCCCGACTATGATCGGTATTGCGAATAGTAGCGCCTACGTCAAAACTCAATTGATGAGTGGTCAGCAGCAAACTGTTAGAAGTATAAATATAGAGAGTATAGTCAATTTCTTTCAAAAAAACAAAGGTATCTGAACCAGAATATGTACCAGAAGGAAGAGTGTAAAAATTGCTCTTATAGTTTATAGTATTGTCTTTACGAACTAGATATTTTTTTAGCGTTTCATTTGGTTGAGCTTCCTGCTTCAATGTAATTAAATATTGTTGTTCAATAATCCATTCCTGAGTTGGTATTCTTTTTATGCCTGCATGCTCTTTACCGTTGCCTGTGCGACCTAACCACGCAATAACACTTGCGTTTAAACGGTCAATGCCATCGTAAATACGCCCACGCAAAAAGTTCTTTTTTACAAATCCAACCACATTCTCCACTTTGCCTTTACTTTCAGGATCTGACTTACGGCAAAATACTGGCTTGAAATCAACTCCTTCGCAATAGGCTCTAAACTCTTGTGTTAATATTAAATCTCCTAAATTCTCATTTACTAGCAACACTCTATCCTGATCGTAAACAATCTCTTTCGGTTGCCCACCGATAAACTGTAGTGCTTTTTGATGTGCTAATACTGTACTTGCGCTTGTAAAAGGGCTGTCCTGAAAAAAAACAAATTTATAACGTGATCGACATAAGACCAAAACAAAAAAATAAACCTTCTTTCGACTATCATTTTTCGTTTTCATGTTATATTCGCCGAAATCAACTTGCGCCTGATGTCCATAATCTGTCTCCGGTAACTTCTCGTAGTCACGTGGTTGTTTATCTGCGAACTTGCTTATCCCTTCTAGTTTACGTATTCGCTGAACAAAATTATAGACAGTTTTACTATGTACTTCTGGTGGATTATCATAGTGCTCCTTTAATCTATCTTCTATTTGTGATGCGGATAAATCGTGATTCTCTGATAGCTGCTGCTTGATGAAGTGGTAATAATCCTGTAGCTTGTGTGGAAAATGACGCTCCTTCTCAATCCAACAATAGAAATCTTTCTCGCTCATACTCAAATATCGCCTTACTGTTGCTCGATCTAGTCCTAATTCCCTAGAAATTTGACTTTTATTAAGCCTTTTTGAATTTAATTCATTAACTTTGTACCACATAATAACCTTTTTGTTGTTGTGTTTTGCCTTCATATTTTTTTTGTATTGCTACAACAAAAGTGAGGGCTTTTTTATTTACTAACAACTGGTGATTTACAATTGCGAAATTTTGATGATGCAAAGTTGCTGATTACAAGTCCCCAATCAGTCACGGAGGAGCTGCAAAAATTTAACTCTTTTTTATTGATAATTATAGCATTTTACAAGCAACTATTTCGTAATTTCAGCGTTTAGAGAAAAAACAGATTTTTTTTTATAGTTTTAAAAATTATGTTTAACTTGCATAAATATTTGTTTAAACAAAAACACTGTATTTAAGATGAAAAAAATTACTATCCTTATCATTAGCTTTGCATTGCTATTATTAAGTTCTAACTTATTTTCACAACAAAGTTACGGAGGTCTTCCAATAAGTTTTACCAATAAGAGTTTAACTCAAGAAATTGATAGAGTTGTCATTTCTCCCCCCGATATGATTTCTATACTGGCAGAAGTTGAATTATTTGAAAAAAACGGTCAGATTTATAAGATCGCAGAATTAATTCCAACTGACATAACTATGGATAACTCCGGAACTTGGGATATTCTCGGCGATGGAACAAAAATTTGGCGCTTATGTATATCCTCAAAAGAGGCAAAAGGCTTAGCTTTGTACTACAAAGATTTTTATCTACCGCTGCATACACAGTTATATTTGTACAACAACAACAGAAAACAGCTCATCGGCTCTTTTGACTATAGAAACAATCCAACTATGTTCCCAGATTTTTCTACCGAAATCATTCAGGGTGACAAAGTTTATCTTGAATTAATTCAAACACCTGAAGCTACCGAGGATGCTAATATCCATATTTATGAAATCTCTTATATTTTTCGCGGAGTAGAACACCTAGTTGGCAGATACGAAGATGAAAAAACTCCTGGTGGTGTTGGATCTTCAGAAGGTTGCGAAGTAAACATAAATTGTCCTGAAGGTACCAACTGGCAAACACAAAAGAAAGGTGTTGCTGAGTATTTTACCGGATCAGGTCTGTGCACAGGAACCATTGTCAACAACACGTCTAATGATGGTACACCATATTTCCTTACTGCTGACCACTGCGGTGGTTCTGGTACAAACTTTACAGGCTGGCAGTTTTATTTTAACTATGAAGCATCAGGTTGTACAGACCCTGGTTCTGAGCCAGCCTATAATACCGTAACTGGAGCGACAAAACGTGCCAGAGGTGACCAAAATACAGGATCTGACTTTTTATTACTGGAATTAAATACGACAGAGGCTACTTTGGCAGGCTACAATGCTTACTATAATGGCTGGGACAAAGGCACAACTGCTAGTCCCAGCGGAGTTTCTATTCACCATCCCGCAGGTGACATAAAGAAGATTTCGACTTATTCTGCCACATTGACAAGCGGAACATTTGGTAGCTGCCCAGCTAATGCTCACTGGTTAGCTCAATGGGTATCTACTGTAACCGATTGGGGAGTTACAGAAGGAGGTTCCTCAGGCTCTCCGCTTTTTAATAATAACAAATTAGTTGTTGGCACTTTAAGTGGTGGTTCATCTTATTGTGGTGCTCCATTATCATCTGCAAACGATTTATACGGGAAATTTAGTTACCACTGGGAATCTAATGGTGGAACTGCAGCTGTTCAACTTAAACCATGGCTCGATCCCGGAAATACAGGTGCTACAACTTGTAATGGTTATGACCCCAATGCAACCGGAGATGCTCCTGTTGCTGATTTTATAGGAGATCCCACAACTGTAGCAGTTGGCGGAACTGTTGACTTTACAGACCTTTCAACAAATACTCCTACTTCATGGTCATGGACTTTTGCTGGTGGTACTCCAGGAACCAGTACTACTCAAAATCCATCTGTTGTTTACAATACTGCTGGTACTTATGATGTTACTTTAGTAGCTACAAATGGCGATGGAAGTGATACTGAAACAAAAACTTTGTATATTGAAGTAGTTGCAGATGGTACTGTTGCAGCAGATTTTACAGGAAACCCAACAACTCTTACCGAAGGAGGTAATGTAGACTTTACTGATGAATCTCTAGGTGATATTACAAGCTGGAATTGGGCTTTCGAAGGTGGAAATCCTGCCACTTCGACTAATCAAAATCCAACTATTAACTATCCTGCAGCAGGAATATATTCGGTAACACTCACAGTAAGTGACGGAACCAACTCTGACGACGCAATAAAAGTAGATTATATAATTGTCAATCCTCTATCAGGGGAACTGCAGGCTGCTTTTGTTGCTTCATCATACAATATCACTGCCGGAGATTGTATAAATTTCAACGATCAATCTACAGGCACTCCAACATCATGGAGCTGGAGTTTCCCAGGAGCCGAAACCCTTACCTCATCAAATCAGCACCCGACAAATATTTGTTATGAAACGCCGGGCATTTATGATGTTATCCTTCAAGTTCAGAATTCTACTGAGCAGGATACTTACATCTGTGAAGATTGTATCACTGTAAATCCTGATCCTTCAGTTCCGATAGCTGACTTTGAAGCAAACATTACGACTATTCCTGTCGGAGGGGTTGTCCATTTTACAAATCTTTCGCAAAACGGACCTTTTAATCAATGGTCATGGTCATTTGAAGGTGGTACACCAACTGAGTTTAACGATTCTACTCCTCCTCCAATTGCTTATATGCAGGTAGGTCTCTACGACGTAGAGTTACGTTGCCGTAAAACAAACAGTGTTCAGGATATTGAAGTAAAACACGATTATATTAAAGTTATTCCTGCCGGAACCGTATCTCCCGTAGCTGACTTCACGGCTAATTACACAGTAATAGAACCAGGCGAATCTATTAACTTCATTGATCTTAGCTCAGGCAATCCATATC
>Ga0209717_1005328_pt1 | contig 10207 bp, 8 predicted proteins | sample AD_UKC048_MetaG_FD_184418 | JGI IMG/M metagenome (GOLD analysis project Ga0209717, IMG submission 184418) | Active sludge microbial communities of municipal wastewater-treating anaerobic digesters from USA - AD_UKC048_MetaG (SPAdes) (version 2) | ecosystem: Engineered > Bioreactor > Anaerobic >... | reverse complement strand
TCCGAATACGACGCTACTGGAAATAACTGGAACTCCGACTAGATATTATAATCAAGTCCGATTTACCAATATGTCAACTTATGAGGTAAAAAGCACTTCTTGGTATACTCCTCAAACTAATTACATGGTATCGAGTGAGTGGATTGATTCTAGCACCAATGCCAGCACGAGCGATCCTTTATGGCAGGCCGCCCTCCCATATGGGTTGAGAAAAACCACACTCAGAAATATTACAATCGATTATGTTGCTACTAACCAGGCTACTGGTGTTTTTAATGATTCTAGCAAACAGGCTCTTTTCTATTTCAATGATGTTAGTTCATCTTTGAAAACCTCACTTTATGATAAATTTAATTCTTTTTATGGCCAAAGTGTCGATGTAACAGGATATCTTCAGTGCTTTGTCAGTTCAAACAGGATTATGGAACTTCAAATATGTAACCCTGATGATATCGTTGAAGCAAACGTTGATCCTGTTGAAGTGACAGGCGTGACATTAAATAGCACAAGCGAGACACTAAATATTGGATCGTCTATTCAACTCACTGCTACCGTGTCACCAAATGACGCCAGTAACAAAAATGTCAACTGGTCATCAAGTAGTTCTAATATTGTATCTGTCGAAAATGGTCTTATTACTGCTATTCAAGTTGGCACATCAAACATCACAGTTACTACCATTGATGGAAATTATCAAGACGTTTGCCAAGTCACAGTGACCAATAATCCAATTAATGTCACCAGCGTTTCACTAAATCAACATAATTTGAATACTTATGTTGGAAATAACACTAATCTTTCAGCCACCGTTTTGCCAAGTACTGCGACCGATAAAAGTGTCTCTTGGCATTCCACTAACACTAGTGTCGCAACAGTTGATAATGGGGCTGTCAATGCTATTGGCGCAGGAAATGCCACCATCACTGTTACCACAAATAATGGTTCATTCACTGATTCCTGCAGTGTCACTGTTCAGGAAGTGATGCTATCCGAGAAGACTATTGATAGTAGTTCTGGTTTTTCTTACGGAAGCTACACCACCAATTTCGGTACAGATAGCTACGATGGAATTTCATATGGTTTTTATCGTGCGGGTAACGATAGCACATATTCCGGAATGATTCGTCTTATTAATTCCACTGATTACTACGATTACAATGCCTTACCAGGTGCTTTATTCAATGACACACCAATCAGCGGCATTAAAGAAATCACTGTTTCTTATATTGCTTCTGGCGGAGTGACCATCAATTACGGAGTAACAAAAACAAGAGGTTATTCCCAAACATTAGCCCAAAATAGTACCAGTAGTTGGGTCACAACGACAATTTCTTGCAGTGTTGCATCATGTTATTTTTCGATTGAAACAAATTCTAGTGTTGTTTATATCAATAGCGTCACTATTGGTTATGACTCATCAATATCTACAAATGTCACAACCACAGAAACAAGTGATTATCGCATTGCTCCAACCGTTTACAGTGGAACTTTAGTCGATGGCGTCAGTTCTATCTCAGTACCAAATGATATTTCAATTGTCGGCGATACCTATGTTGTGAATTCATACAAAACATATACTTATTATTCTTATGATTATGTTAGTGCACATCAGGGAAGCTTAAATTTGGCTTCTATCGCCATGACTGATCCAGTCGATGTGTCAAATTACTATATTGCTTTCCACGCTATTCCCGCAAACTATGGATATGGTAATTCAGTGAGCGAAACCTGCGCTTCTTTGTCACAAGTCGATGCCCTTTTTGGTGACAATGCTCGTTCAATCAAAGAATATACACGAACCGATGGCTATGCCACCGCCGTATCCTGGAATCCTGCACAAGGGTTGTCATATCCTATATATTACGAATTCGATATTGCTTTAGATAGCTCCTATACCACCAGTAATCGAGGTGTTGGAAGAGTTGTCATGTGGGTTTACGGATGGAGTTGCTACGGCGATAGTAATCCAATATCGGTTTACACGGATGATCATTATGCGACTTTTGGCGAATATCTAAATTATGGCAGTTTTGGTACTCGCTTTGATTCTCAAACAGCAGACGATGGATATCGCACTGGTTATAAAAATTTACTGGGGTCTACTTTATTAACTTTAGCCTAAGAAATAGCCCATCTAGGATGATGGGTACCCAATTTCCTGGACATTAATTGTTTTGTAAATTGGATTATATCATAAGGCTAACATGGATGCTTCCCGATATTTAGAAGGGGGCATCCATTTTGTTTTGCTTTTAATCCTGCGATTGTTGTAATAATCAATGTATTCTTCTACGGCTTTATGGAACTGTTCAAACGTTTTGAATTCTGCTTCGTGTTCATAATACATCTCGTTTTTCATTGTTCCAAAGAATGATTCAATAATACAGTTATCAAAACAGTTTCCTTTTCTAGACATAGATTGATGAATTCCCATGTCTTCTAATCTCTTATGATAAGGTTTCATTTGATATTGCCAGCCTTGATCGCTATGAAAGATTAATCCCTCTAAATGAGGAAATTTCTTAAAAGCCATATCAAGCATCTTGTTAGTTTGTTCAAAATTTGGAGACAAAGATAGATTCCAGGCAACAATATCACCACAATACATATCTAAAATCGGAGATAGATAACATTTGCCAAAAGAACAATTGAATTGAGATACATCCGTAGACCATTTCTTATTTGGACCATTCGCAATGAAATCACGATTAATAAGGTTATCCGCTAAAGAGCCAACACTTCCCATATAGGAATGATATTTTTCTTTTCTTTTGATTGCTCTCAAACCCATTTTGGTCATCAATCGGAGGACTTTTTTCTTGTTGATTACATATTCTTGATTATGAAGCTCCGCTGTTATTCTTTTAAAGCCATATCTCTTTTTATTTTCAAAGAAAATACTCTTAATCAAATTCATCATTTTACTGTTTTTGATATCTTTATCAGGATTTTTGAGTTCGAAGTAATAGGTCGCTCTTGGAAGTGAAGCCACTTTAAGTAATCTAGAGAGTTTCCATTTCTTGTGAATGGACAATAACTCTTTAATTACTTTTGTTTTTTCACCTTGGCTTCCGCGGCTTCTCTCTTTGAGACCAAGGCATCGAGTTTTTTTAAATACTCGTTCTCCATTTCTAAATATTCATTTCTTTCTTTAAGAAGTTTTAGCTCTTCTTGATCTGAAATGGATAATTTAGATTTCTTTGCTTTTTTTGCCATAACGATGTGTTTGGGTTGTCTACCTTTTTTACATTGTAAACCATCCATACCTTTTTCGTTGTATTTTCTTACCCATTGATAAAGCTGTCCAGCATATATATACGCTTCTTTCGCAACAGAAGTAATTGAATTACCCGCAAGAACTTTTGCTACTAATTCAAATCTTTTCTCGGGCGTCCAAACAATGTTAAAAGATGAATGCTTTAAACCATCTATTCCAAGATCATCATAACGTTTCACCCAATCATATATATGATGCATAAAAGTAGTTCTGTTTTTGCCGGGCGGATGATTGATATGCTCGCCATTTTTATACTTGTTGACGCATTCAAGTTTGTACTCAAATGAATATTTCATAAAAAGTACCCCTTTCCTAATGTCTAGGATTTGGGGTACCTTTCAAAGACGGCTTTTTTTATTGCTTTACGCGCGTTAAACATTTAATAATCTATATATAATTATTTGCGCGCGAGTTCGTTTTATGCTAACATTCTTAACGGAACAAATTGTTCAGAATGGATGTGGTCATCGAATGGATGTGCCTCTGTCGTGGCTTATAATTACAATATGTCTTGTTGGCAGCTTTTTCTTTTCTGCTAGTGAAACAGCGTTATCTTGTTGTAACCGTTTCAAGATTCAAATTAAAGCAGACAACGGAAGTGTAGTTGCTAAATTACTCTTAAAAGTTTGTAACCGATTTGACCGAGCTCTAACTGCCGTTCTTATCGGAAATAATATCGTCGCTATCGCTGCTTCAGTTGTTTCGGCAACTCTTTTTGTTAACTACATTTTGCCAGAAGCGACTTATGGCTTAAATAAAGATACTGTCTCATTGATTTCATCTATTTGTATGACTTTTCTTTTTTATATTCTAGGCGATACTTTTCCCAAGACAATTGCCAAAGCGATTCCGGATACTGTTTCATACATAGTTGTTATTCCGGTTTATCTTTTTATGATTCTTTTATATCCAATTGCGGTTATTTTTGAATTGATGACCAAAGCAATTGAAAAGATATTTAAAGTTAAAACAGACGACAAGTTTACGGAAGAAGACTTTGAAAATGCGATTGAAAAAACAACAAGCGATGGCTTACTCGAACAAGAACAAACGGAAATTATTCAATCTGCGCTAGAATTTGTCGATACAAATGTTCGCGAAGTTCTCACTCCCAAAAAAGATGTCTTTGCTTTAGATATCAATACTTTAACGCACGAAAAAATGAAAGAAATTCTCCTTAATACTAATTACTCTCGTATCCCAATTTATGATCAACAACCAGACAACATCATTGGCATTCTTTTAGTTAAAACTTATTTCAAAGAAATAACAAAGAATCCCAATTCTTCTATTCGAAAAATATTATCCAAACCATACTTTGTTCCAAACACAATTATGATCGATGATCTTTTTAACGGCTTTAAAAAGAATCATAGCCATATAGCTATTGTGCGAGATAAAGATCATAAAATGGTCGGCATGGTAACGATGGAAGATGTCCTTGAAGAATTAGTGAGCGATATTAGTGAGCCCAATACCCCAAAGGAGAAAAAGTAGTATGGAATGGTACTATTACGTAATACTTGCTGTTCTTTGTATCTTCAGTGCTTTTTTCTCAAGTGCGGATATCGTTTATGGAGTAGTTGATAAAGATCGTCTTCAGAGAAACATTGATAAAGGCATAAAAATTAAAAGCTCTAAGCTTGCTTTAAAAATTGCTAATGAATACGATTTTACAATCTCTTCGATTCTTTTTGGTAATAATGTTGTCAATATCGGCGCCTCGACAGTTGTCACCTTAATTGGAGTAGGAATTGCCGCTCAAACTTCGAGCGGTAACCTCGCAACAACACTTGCCCCCATTATTTTTACGATCTTCATGATTATCTTCTGCGAATTCTTTCCAAAAGCTATCGGCAAGAGATTTAACTTCTCATTAGCTTTGCTTTTTGCTTACCCGCTTACTTTTTTCAAATACTTAACATTTCCTATTGTTTGGCCTATCTCCAAACTCTTTGCTTTGTTTGGCAAATTGTTTCGAAAAAAATCCAAAGAAGAAGATATCATCGATGAAGAAGTATTAACCGAAATGGTTGATACCATAGAAGAATATGGAGAATTAGAAAAGGATGAAGCCGAACTAGTTCGCTCAGCGATTGATTTAAATGATATTGAAGCTTACGAGATTATGACTCCTCGTGTCGATGTGTTTTGTATCGATGTCGAAGATGATATTAATGAAATTCTCAAAAATGGTGATATCTTTATTCACTCTCGTATTCCTGTTTATCAAGACACAGTTGATAATATTATCGGTATTTTACCCATTAAATCACTTTTAAAGGCCTATTTAAGAGGTGAATCAATCAATATCAGAAAACTATGCTACGAACCATTATTTGTTCCTCGCAATCATCAAGTAATGGATCTTTTGAGTGAGTTCAAAACCTCTAAAATTCATATTGCTGTCATAAAAGATGAATACGGTGGAACCGAAGGTATCGTCACCATGGAAGATATTCTCGAAGAGATTGTTGGTGATATTTTTGATGAAACTGATGAAATAGAAGAAGAATACGTTGAACAAGGCAGTGGTAAGTTCGTTGTCGATGGAGCGATGAATATCGATGACTTTTTTGAACTTATTAACTTTGATGAAGAATATGAAACCGATTACGCAACAGTATCCGGATTGTGCCAAGATATTTTAGACCGCTTTGCGAAAGTTGGAGATGCTTTTGACTTTTTCCATTATACTTTTATTGTCTTGGAAGCTGATCAATACACCGCAAGAGAAATCATGGTGATTGATAATAACATCAATGAAAAAGCTAAAGAAGAGGAAAAAGAAACATCAAATGAAAAGGATTAATCGCTACATAAGAGATAATTTAGCTGATCTTGAAGGGAAAAAAGTTATCGTAACTGGCGCCAATAGTGGTATTGGTTTCTCTATATGCGATGTTTTGCTTTTTAAAGATGCTCATATTGTTATGGCATGCCGTAATATGCAGCGAGCTGAAGAAGCCCGCGATTTATTAATGCAAAGGCACCCCAATGCTTTTATTGATATCGTAATGTTTGATCAATCATCTCTTTCTTCTATCGATCATTTTGTTCAACTTTTGAAAAATGAGCATAACGATTTTTATGCTCTAATTCTTAACGCAGGAGTATTTTCGCCAAAGAAGAGTTCTACCTTCGAAAATTATGTTCCCTTGACAATTGGAACAAATTTTCTTGGTCCTTTATATCTATTATCCCTTATACAAGATTTTCTAACTACGGTAAAAACTGAAAAACGTATTATTTTACAAGGATCTTTAGCCTATCATTTTGTTCATTATAAGAATAAGAATCTTTCTCTACTTAATGGAAAACAGAGTTTAATGAAACAGTACTTTATCTCTAAACTTGGCATTTCTCAAGTATTCTCTTTTTACTCTTCTTCAAACACTAACCCTTACGTGAAATATCTTTTAGCTGAACCAGGAATTAGCAACACTCAAATAATCAGAAATTATAAAAAGTGGTTTAAAATCATTGCCAATGGATTCTTATCGGTATTCTTGCATAGCAATGTGAAAGCTTCTCTCTCAGCTTGCCATTTAGCATGCCAAATTGTGGCAAACGGTGATTATTATCGACCTAGAGGATTATGGTCAGTTAGCGGCTATCCTCATTTAAGTCACTTCAAGAAAAAAAGAGTCGATTATCGAATTATTATCGATGGTCTAGATGTTTTAGGATCCCTCTATGCCAAATGAAATTAATGCTGCTGTTTTTTATATCTCGAAACAAGACAACGATCTCTATTATTTAAGGGAATTTATTAGTCTGGCTAGAAATGCTGGTTATAAGGTAGTTGAGACTTTTCATCAAAATCTCGAAAAGCCTTCGCCACACACATATTTTGGACCAGGAAAAATTGTTGAAATAAAACAAATTATCGAAAATAAGGCGCAAAAATCAAATGAAAATGATTCTTTTGAGTATATATTGGTTAATGATGATATAACACCTCTTCAAAAGAAAGTGATGGAGGATATATTAGGCTTGCCAGTCGTTGATCGAACCTCTATTATTTTGGAAATTTTTGACTCAAACGCAAAGAGCAAAGAAGCAAAACTTCAAGTTGAAATTGCCAAGCTAAAGTACGCGAGCAATCAACTTGTCAATGCACTCGCTTCCTATTCTCAAGTCACCTCCGGAAAAGGAAAAAACAAGGGAGAAGGAGAAAAGGCAATTGAGTTAAATAAAAGACAAATTGAAAACAAAATATTCCTAAAAAAGAAGGAACTTGAAGAAATTAAACTTTCACGAAGAACTTCTCGTAAAAAAAGAAATGACTCGCCAATAACAAAAATTGCTGTTGTGGGTTATACAAATGCCGGCAAATCTTCATTGATTAATGGTTTATTGAACTATCAGCATAGTCATCCCAGCAAATCTGTTTTAGTGAAGGATGATGTTTTTGCGACATTAGAAACATCTACTCGTTTAATTAACTGTTATGGTTTTCCAACTTTTTATGTCACTGATACAGTTGGTTTCATTTCTAATCTCCCTGTCTATCTAATTGATGCATTTCGCTCCACTCTTGAAGAAATTAGCGAGGCTGATTTAATCGTCGAGGTCATTGATTTTTCTGATATATATTACAAAGAACATATCAAAACTACCTTCGATGTCCTATCTCAATTAGGCGTTGAAAATATTCCAATTATCTACTTGTTTAACAAATATGATCAAGTTTCAAATACTCCCAGCGAATTGCCAAAAGACAATGAACTTTATACTTGTCTATTGCCTGATGGCAACAATGTTCAAGAAATTCTTAAATTCATCTCCTCAAATATCGCAAAAGGCTGGAAGCATAAGAATATAGTTTTTCCTTTTGAAAATGATTTTTATCGTTTTATGGCGGACAATTATGTTAAAACATATAAACAAAAAGAAGACGGATATCATTGTTCCGTCTACTTTAATCCTTTAACTATTTACAAATATGACTATTTATTCAAATCACGCGATTGAATGACTTTGTCATAAATCCTTTTTATCTCATCGGCAACTTGCTCAACAGTCTGTGTCTCAGAATTGATGTGAAAATCAACTTCTGGGATGTTTTTTTCTGCGAAAGCTGTTTGATCGTGAAGTAATCTTTTCTTAGCTAATTCATCAGGATCGCCTCTTTCAATCATCCTTCTATATCTTGTCGATTCGGTTGAATCGAGGAAAAAGGTCACAATTGCCGGATCATTTAATGCAATATAAGCGCGAAGACCTGCAGGGTCAATTACAATGCATCGACCTGGAGCGATTTGGTCCTTGGTTGAGCCATAAAAATTGCCATTATAAATAGTGTGCTCAACGAAACGATCTTCCCGAAGCATCTGTTCAAAATCGGATTTATCAACGAAAAAGTAATCACGGCCATTCACTTCCCCTGTTCTCATGCAACGAGTAGTGGTAGTGATCATTTTGGTAATGCCGTATTTCTTAGCTAATGTTTTGGCGACTTCTGTCTTGCCGCTAGCGCTCGCACCTGCTAAAACAATCATGGAATTATTATATAAGTTTGATTAATTAAAAACAGCAAAAAAAGATAAACGAGAATATTTTTTTAATTTCCAACTTTTTTCTCATTTTGAGATAACAAAGTTAATTAGGAGAACACATGAAACTATCGCCTCACGCTTCTTTTAAATCGCTCGCTTTTGAAGTCGAAAAGATTGCCTTGATGTATTTTTCGAGTAAGAAACAAATAAGAGAAATTCAAATTTATTCCTTTTCTTCCGGAAATCAAGAAATGAGTAATCCTTACTACCTTCTTGTTTCAAAAGTTGAGCATGCATTTGAAGAGCTCGATAATGTCGAAAAAGTCTTTATTAATAATGATTTTTTCCACGAATGCTATCCCTTTTGGTGGGAAACAATCTATCCCAAATGTACCTATTACCGATACAAAAGAAAAGCGATGATTCATTTCCTTAAAGCTTATGAAAAATAAATATTCTTGGTTGGTTGTATTACTATTTCTTTTGATGCCATTGACTCTATCCGCTGGGCCAATCAATAAATACCAATTTTCTTCACCCATTTATGGGCCTTTCAAAAAACATGCTGATAATCCGAATCTACAAATCAATATTAATAGCTCATCTCTTATTAATCAGGAGGTCTACTTTCTTTTCAAAATAATGGATGACAACAATACTATCATCGCTCAATCAAAAAGTACCAATACAGTAATATCCAAATTTCAAAATGGTAAGGTTAACATCAATTTACTTACTCAGGCTTATTTAGATGATAATGGAATGAACGTTTTATTTAATTTAATCGATTCTAATAGTTTAAGCATCCTTCTTTCATCAAGTTTTCAAGTGTTTCCGATTAAGAGCAACACCTATAATCCAATCGAATATTCTCAGAGCCACATATTTGAATACTCAACCAGCTTTAAATTCGCCAATAGTGGAGTAATTACCTATCAAGAAAAATATATCTTTAATGATTTTTTTGATTATTTCTTAATTGATACATACTATCGATTGCTCATCAATCAGTACTGTTTTTCCTATCAATATATTAATGATTTGACTTATCGAAATGCCTTTTTAATTTTACCTGATTCATTCAATGAATTTTGTTATATTGAAACCGATGAAAATGGTCAAGTAGTTGTACCTTTATCTTTGATAAAAGATGGTGAAGAATACTCTCTTTCTTTCCCCACAATGATGTACGTAAATCCAAGCACTCTTGAGATGTCCATAACAAAAATACCTGGTTTTTCCATTACCTCCTATTTCTATTTACCAATTAACCATTTACATGATTTGAGTGAGTCAACTTTTACTTTTGTCATAGAAGGGCTTGGTTATAGCCAATCGAATTTTGTTTGGACAGCATCTTTTCTCGTTTATCAAGGATTGATTGGTCCCTGTGACAATAGCAATTACTGCGTTGTAGGAGGCATCGTTT
>Ga0209717_1005313_pt1 | contig 10231 bp, 9 predicted proteins | sample AD_UKC048_MetaG_FD_184418 | JGI IMG/M metagenome (GOLD analysis project Ga0209717, IMG submission 184418) | Active sludge microbial communities of municipal wastewater-treating anaerobic digesters from USA - AD_UKC048_MetaG (SPAdes) (version 2) | ecosystem: Engineered > Bioreactor > Anaerobic >... | reverse complement strand
CAATAGATGGGGCGGAACCATGGCAGATTGGCAAAATAATATTGCTTATATGCGAAATCAAATTACCAATCGATGTTTAGTAGTGACTGGGAAAATTGATTCATGTTACGATTTAAATCCAATCACCTTAAGCTTAAATGTGATGCCTCCTAACAGTGGCACAATTGAATTAGATGGCGCACTGAAATCACCTTATGTTTGGACTAAAGTAATTGCAGGAGATTCGACTTATAATTTAAAAGCAACACCCACACTTGGTCAATATTGGACTTTTGATTATTGGGAAAAATTTGAACCTTCAAATACATTTAATCCAAATGCAACCACTGATTTAGTTCAATACAATTTCTTAAAACCTGATTCAGTGATTGCTCACTTTAAATATTTCAATTATGATTCTGTTGAAGTTACTTTCGATGTTACCCCACCCGGCACCGGCAGTATTTCACTGAATGGCACCACTATTTCTAGTTACCCAACTACGATTGCTTTGGATAGACGTGACTTACATAATATTGTTGCAACACCTAATATAAATCATAGTTTTATTACTTGGCAACATAATAATTCCAATACCACGATAGCACCTTCATTAACTGATAAAATCGCTACATTAAAATATTTAGACAAAGAAACCGTAGTAGCAGAATTTGTTTATGTTCCACCACCACCGCCACCGCCACCAATTCCAACTTTAACTGGTATAGACAAATCGAAAGTATTTATTCCAAATGTGTTTTCACCAAATGGAGATGGCAAAAATGATGTATTTAATATTCGTTTAGGTAAAGATGCAATTGGAATGGATATGGTGATATTTGATCGTTGGGGTAAAGAAATTTACCAAACAAATAGTATGGACAATGGTTGGGATGGCACCTACGATGGAAAAGACGCAGAGATTGGTGTTTACCAATATCTAATTAAAGTTAAATTCAGAGATAATTCTGTCAATACTTACAAAGGAGATATCAGTATTTTAAGATAGAAAAGGAAAAAGACTTGTTCAAACCACAATATTTCGATGTTGTGGTTTTTTTTATGACGTAACTTTGAAACATGCAGCTAGTCTTTAACTTGATTCTCGTATTACTCATTTCAAATAGCCAATACTATGAATGCTCAAATGGCAAAGTGATTTTTGAGTCAAGATCAAACCTTGAAAAAATTGTTTCTACATCAAATGAGCTGAAGGGTGTTATAAATCCTGAGTCAAACACATTTGGTTTCTCAATTGATCTCAATTCGTTTCATGGTTTTAATAGTCAATTACAAAAAAATCATTATCAAGAAAACTATGTTGAAAGTCATAAATATCCCAAGGCTACATTCACAGGAAAAATAATTGAAGATATTAATTATCAACAAGAAGGTGTTTATGAGGTACGAGCTAAAGGATATTTTGAATTGCATGGCATGAAAATAAACAAAATTATGAATGCCAAATTAACTGTTGTGAATGAAAAATTTATTCATATTAGCAGTAATTTTTTACTTAATTTAAAAGAGTTCAACATTAAGGTTCCTCGATTAGTTCACAAAAAAGTAGCCGAAAATATTTATGTAGAAGTTGATTTAGATTTGAATAAAAAATAAAAAATATTTGAAACCACTACTCATCTTATCTTTTATTGTACTCAGTTTTACAACTTGTGTAAAAGCTATTGGAAGAATAGCAGAGGAAAAATATGGATATCAAGCGTTGCACGTTGATGATAAAAATACCTTGTGGATTGGCACATCAAATGGCTTGTTTAGATGGAAAAACAATTCATCTATACGCGTTCCACTTTCAACTACATTAAATGTCTCTGCATTATTCGCCATGAATAATACAGTAATTATTGGAACCAATTCAGGCGATTTATATACCTACCAAACCATTTCAAAAACACTTTCGAAAATTGCCAATCTTCATACTGAGATTGCAGACATTCAATATCATAATGGGATGATAGCCATCGCAACCAAAGGAAATGGATTGGTTCTAATTACGTCACAAAAAATTAAAATATTCAATAAAAAAAATGGATTATCAGATAATTTCCTCTATTCAATTAAGTTTAATCAACATAATGAGTTGTGGGTATCCTCTGACCGCGGCATCAACATTATCCAACCAAATTCTGAGGTTCTTGAATGCGAGATTAATAATCAATTACCCGATCGTCTTATTATGTGCATTGCCAAAAGAGATAGTTTTCTTTTTTGCGGAACACAGCTCGGCGACTTATGTAAAGTCAATTTAAATGATTCAAGTATTGTCTTATTCGATAATTCGTATTGGCAGAATGCACAAGTCAATGATATTAAACTTTTAGATCGAACCATTGCAGTTGCTACAGAGCAAGGTGCTTACCTTTTTGATTTAAATGGAAATTTGATTCAAACAATAATTAACAATAAGCCAATTCTTAAAATCGAAGTAGATAAAGAAGCTAATCTTTGGTTTTGCGGCAATCGAATTTTACTTTTTTCATATGGCGAACAAATTGAATTCTTACGAAGTTTAAATGGCGAGAGAATCCCATTAATTCATGCCATTTACGCCGACACACAATCTAATTTATATATCACGCCTGATCAAGGTATATCAAAATTTAATTTGATATCTAAGCAAATTGATCATGGGCAAATTACATCACCGAAAGCTTTAATTGATATTACATGCATGTATCAAGATGAATATGGCAAGTTATGGGTTGGTACTTCTGGCAGGGGATTATTTCAGGTTGATACCGCCACATTAATTGCGAAGCATATTTTGATTGATAGCTCTGTTGAAACATCTGGTATCCTTTCAATTACAGGCAATAAGGATGAAGTTTATTTATCAACATTAAATGGTGTATGGCATACCTCCATTCAAACTTCTAATTATCAATTTAAATCGTTGGAAGATGAGTATGGCAAAAAAAAATATTATGTATATCATGTCAAAATAGACAGTAAGAGCAATATTTGGCTGGCAACCGATGGACAGGGTATTTTAAAACTTTCAAATAATCGCTTAGTAAATTTTTCTGATGAAATCAAAATACCAATTCCAGTATCCTATGCTATTGAAGAAGATTCATTAAATCAGATATGGTTTATTGCCTCAACAAATGGATTATATTGCTATAATGAAGATACCATTGTTCATCTCACGCAAGACAATGGCCTCTCGTCGAATGATATATTAAGTATAAAAACATATCAAGATAAATTTATAATCGCTGGTTCGTTAGAAGGTATTGACCTAATTAATATTGATAATTTTACAGTATCAAAGCTCAATTTCGAGTCCATATTCATGTCGCAAACGCCTGAAATAAACTCAATTACTTCAGACAATAAAGGCAGAATTTATTTAGGAACTGACCAAGGTATTTTACAAGTTTATTTGCCGAGTTACAAACAAATTTTTGTACCGCAAGCTTATATTGAAGATATAACAGTGATGGAAAAATACTCTAATGTAAACAAGAGAAATTTTTCGTACGATGAAAACTATTTTCGCTTTAATATATCAAATCGATCAAATACAAACGACCCAGTTTACTATCGATATAAATTAAAAGGTTTAAGTGAAAATTGGAATAATACCATTGATAAAACGGCTGTATTCCCACGACTCAATCCTGGTGAATATGAATTTATTCTCGAAACGTCAAACAATCGATTATATCATAATAGTAGCCAAGAGAAATTTATGTTTACCATCCACAATCCATTTTGGAAGGAAACTTGGTTTATTGTTTTGGCGCTTTCTGTTTTTGCCTTGAGTTTTTACTATTATGTTCGATTCCGAGAAAAGGGAATTAGCCGAGTTCAGCAATTAGAAAAAGAGAAAGCAATTGCCGAATTTGAAACACTTAAACATCAAGTCAGTCCACATTTTTTATTTAATAGCTTCAATACATTAATACAAGTAATTGATGAAGATCCAGAAAAAGCAATTGAGTATACACAAATGCTGAGTGATTTTTATCGTTCTCTAATCTCCTATCAAGATGTTGATTTAGTTAGCTTAGAAGAAGAACTGATATTACTAGACAGCTATATTTATTTACAAAAGATGAGATTTGGCGACTCGCTTATATTAGATAATCATTATAATAAGTCAGAAATAATTGGCATTGAAATTCCACCTTTAACCTTGCAACTTTTAGCTGAAAATGCAATTAAGCATAATGTAGTTTCAAGCACTAAACCGTTAACCATATCAATTGATATTAATCCTCGCTGTATAGTGATTTCGAACAATATCAATTTAAAAATATCGAAAGAAGCAGGTGCAGGAATTGGCTTGAAAAATATTAAAAATAGATTCAATTTATTTTCTACCCAAGAGGTAGAAATTATACAAACGGAAAACAAATTTGAAATTAAATTACCCATCTTAAAATCTTAAACTAATTATATCATGAAAGCACTTATTATTGAAGACGAAAAACCCGCTTCTCGTCGAATCACCAAATTACTTCTTGAGGTTGATCCAAACATCGAAATCCTTTCTATTCTTGATTCAGTAGAATCATCGATTCAATGGCTATCTCAAAATCCAGAACCTGAAATTATGTTTATGGATATCCATTTAGCGGATGGATCAAGTTTTGATATTTTAAAGAAGACGAATGTTACTTGCCCAGTAATTTTTATTACTGCTTATGATGAATTTGCAATTGATGCATTTAAAGTAAATAGTGTAGACTATTTATTAAAGCCAGTTAAAAAAGAAGATTTGGAAACAGCCATACTTAAGTATAAAAACTTAAAGCATAGTTTTTCAAATATTGGTATTGAAAACTTAGTGAACTCATCAAGTAAAAAATATAAAGACCGTTTTGTAATTAAACTTGGAAATAAAATAAAATCAATATTGATTGAAGAAATTGCTTACTTTTATTCGAAAGATAAACTCAGTTTTATTTGTGATAAAGAAGGGAAAAATTATCCAATTGATTTATCACTAGATAAAATTGAGTTGCTATTAGATCCAAATGATTATTTTAGAGTGAATAGACAAATTATAACCCATGCTTCATCTATAAAAGATATCCAAACTTCTACAAAATCTCGTATTATTTTAACGCTTCAACCTGCTTCAAATATTGAGGCGGTAATTAGTAGCGAGCGATCATCAATTTTTAAAAAGTGGTTAAAGAAAGAATAGTTATCCAATTCAGTATGCACAATTCCTTTTTTATCAACTGAAAATAGAACTAAAAAAACTAAATGAATACATTTGTTCAAATTTATCACATGACATTCAAGTCCATTATTGTTTTAGGATTTCTAATACTCACTATTTCACTCAACCAAAGTTGCAAAAACAATGATAAACAAACTCTTCTTGGTATAATTTGTGATACAACTGACACTAAATTTTCAACTGTAATCAATCCTTTTATTACAAGTAAATGTGTATCTTGTCACAATAATGCTTCACAATCTGGTGGTATAAACTTAGAAGGTTACAATAACGTAAAAGCAAATTATGCGGGCATTATTGAAACTTGCAAAGATGGCTCAATGCCGCAAGGTGGCTCACGGGTTGATGATTGCACAATCACTAAAATTGAAACCTGGGTTAACCGTGGTGCACAGAACAATTAATCTATGAGTAGTAAAATAAAGATCGCCCTTATCGCCATTTCCAGTCTTATTATAATTGGAATACTAGCTTGGAAGTTCGTAAATAAACCCACGGAAGATGTTTCGGGTTTAATGCCAAAGGCAACCTATCATTGCCAACAGCTAATTGATTCAATGACTGCAGATACCAGTATGGCAAGAACCATGATAGATGAATTAGTGGTTATTGAAGGAAGAGTTAAAAGTATCAATAAAGATTCAAACTCTACCACAGTTGAACTTGGTGACACCTCATCAATGTCAAGTATAATTTGTCAAATTGATACTAGACACCAAGATGATTTTAAAGATATCAATCAAGATCAAACTGTTTCAATAAAAGGTAAAATAACAAGTTGTAATATCGATACGGACCTTGGACTTGGTAGTACAATTCAGATGAATTTCTGCTCAATTAATAAACATAAATAATATACAATATGAAATCAATTGTTTTTTCAATTTTAGTTTTTGCCAGTTTAAACAGTTATGCACAAAAGTTCATGACTAAAACAGGTAGTGTGGCGTTCAGCGCTTCTACACCCATCGAAAAAATCGAGGGCATTAATAAATCGTCTGCCTGTCTATTAGATTCTAAAACTGGTTCATTAGATTTTATAGTTTCAATAAAAAGTTTTGTATTTGAAAAACAATTAATGCAAGAACATTTTAATGAAAATTATATGGAAAGTGATAAATTTCAAAAGTCGAGTTTTAAAGGAACTATTCTTAATTTGTCAAGTATTAATTTTTCTAAAGATGGCGAATACAATGCTGAAGTAGCTGGCAAACTTACCATTCACGGTGTTACAAAAGATATAAAATCTGTCGGTAAAATAATCATTAAAAATGGCAAACCCAACTTAAAATCTTCCTTTTCTGTCTTACTTGCTGATTACAAAATTGATATACCAGGTGCAGTGAAAGATAAAATTTCAAAAGATGTAAAAATCACAATCAATTGCATGTTGGAGGCGATGAAATAAAATAAGAATATGATAATTAAATTTAAGGAGATTTTACTGAGCGCATTTTTACTTACAATAAATATATATGCCAATGCTCAGACTGATTCAAGTTCAGATTTAGAAAAATTATTAGGTGAAGATAATACACCCAAAAAGGAGTATATCCGCAATGCATTCAAATCGTCGAGGGTGATCAACGGTCATTCAATGGAAATGCTTGGCAAAGGCGTTTTAGATTTTAGAATTTTGCATCGTTTTGGCATGATTAAAGGTGGTTATCGTGAACTTTTTGGTCTCGACCAAGCTAGTATGAGATTTGGTTTTGATTATGGGATTTCTAAAAATTTTACAATTGGAATTGGTAGAAGTACATTCAATAAAGAAATTGATGGTTTTGCAAAATATAGAATTGTTCATCAGAGTAAAGGTGCTAAGTCATTTCCCATCTCAATTATTTGGGTTTCAGGCATAACATTAAATACAACAAAAATACTTGAACCTGAACTCAAAAAAATTGAAAACCGTTTAGGTTATTATCATCAAGCTATTTTTGGCCGCAAATTTGGAAATGCCTTTACATTGCAGCTCTCTCCTACCCTCGTTCATAAAAATTTAGTTGATACCAAGGCCTTTAGTAATGATATGGTTGCTTTAGGAATAGGGGCCAGAATCAAGTTGTCTAATCGTTCTGCTTTTATCATTGATACTTATCCATTGCTTTATGGTGCAAACAATAATTACAATATTTTTCCACTTTCAGTAGGGTTCGATATTGAAACTGGTGGTCATGTTTTTCAACTTCATGTCACAAATACCAAAGGCATGAATGAAAAAGCATTCATTGCAGAAACAAGTCAGGATTGGGGCAAAGGAGAAATTCAAATTGGATTTAATTTATCTCGGGTATTTACAGTGGTGGCAAATAAGGATGAAAGTTGGTAATACGAACCTTCATAATCTTGCATTTAGAAACTATATTAGCTGAAATCAATGCCTATTTGTAATTTTAATCATGCAAAATTTTCTTCAGAGCTATTAATAATTCTAAATCGAATGATTCATCTCAATAAAAAATAACCTTATCTATTTTTAATAGACTGTATTACCAAATTATTAATAATTGATTATCTTGGACCAAATTATTTTAAGAACTCAATGCAAGAAATTATTCAATGCGTCAATAAATTTGAATCGGTCACACTCAAGCAACTAGACAGCGTTGAATTACAGAACCGGATTGATACAAAGTATATTATGTCTAAGTATGAGCTTGCATTACTACTTGAAGGTATTCGTGAAGATCAATATATTTTAGAAATAGATCATTGCCGAATATTTAATTATCAAACAATCTATTTTGATACACCCGACTTCCAATTTTATAGAGATCATCATAATGGATGTGTGAACCGAGTAAAAGTTAGAAGTAGAGAGTATATAGAAAGTCATTTGTGTTTTTACGAAATTAAAAGAAAACTTTTTGGTACTCGAACCGACAAACAGAGAAAAAGGATTCAAGAAATCTATCATGAAGTTCCACTAGAGGATTATAATTTAATTCAATATAGAAGGCTTCAAGGCAAACCGATAGAAAAAAAACTTACCAATAATTTTAAAAGAATTACACTAACAAATAAAAAATTTAGTGAGCGTATTACCATTGATCTTGAAATAAAATTTAGTAATGATCAGCAAGAAATTGACCTTCCTAATTTGGCTGTGATAGAAGTAAAACAAGGCAAAGCCGATGTGTTTAGCAACACAATTCAGATGCTAAAAAAACTCCGACTGCATGAAAGTAGTTTTAGTAAATATGCTATTGGCATTTCATTGTTAGAACCTGAAATAAAACATAATAATTTTAAACCCATACTATTAAAAATCAACAAAATAAACACATATGCAGAATATTGAACGAACAGCGAAAGAAATTAAAGACTCATTAAAAGCTCTTAGCGCTGATGTATTTTCTGAATCTTCAGCAGCTTCAACAGGTATGGATTATATGGAATTATTATTACGTTTTGGAATCAACATCCTTGCCGTCTTTATTTTAGTTCGATTAATATATTATCCTACACATAAAAATAAAGACTTCCTCTTTACCTTTTTTATTTTCAATCTTGTAATATTTACTTTATTAAGTACAACCAAATTAAAGCCTGGTTTTGCCTTTGGATTATTAGCTATTTTCTCAATTATGCGATACCGAACGGTAACGGTTCCTATTAAGGAGATGGGCTATTTCTTTATCTGCTTAGCACTGGGGATGATAAACGCACTTTCAATAGTGGAAGAAGGATATTGGGTAATGCTTGCTTGTAATGTGGCAATATTAATTGTTACAGTTAGCCTCGATCGATTTATAACCTTAACTCATGAAAATGTAAAAGAGATAACTTATGAGAGAATTGATTTGATAACACCAGAAAGAAGAAGTGAACTGATGGATGATTTGAAAAAGAGAACCGGATTACCTATTCATCGAATTGAAATCCATAATATCAATTTTTTAAGAGACACCGCAAAAGTGCATGTATTTTATCATGCTAAAGACAATGAAAGTCGTGCAGGTATGACGGGTGATGATGATTAGTAATTAACCGAACTTATCAATTTTTACTAACTCCTTTGATTTGATTTTACCCACTGTTATTATAGAAACTCTAATACCTTGAAGAAGATTGCATAAATAAAATTTTCATCTTTAAGCCTTTCTTGGAGTTATTCACCAACAAAATTGTTATTTAATAAGTTAGCAATAAAATTCAAATTCACTCTCTAACAATTGTATTTTATAAATCATCTTTCATTGTTTATTTTTGACTACTTAAGTACATTGTATGAATCGTAAAGCGGATGCAAAACAATTAAAGTCAATTTTTATCAAGCTTAATAAGCTAAAGGTATTTGTGATTGGGGATGCCATGCTCGACAACTATTGGTTTGGTAGTATTGATCGCATTTCACCCGAAGCCCCTGTTCCAATCTTATCTGTTTCAAATAAAGAAGCTCGACCAGGAGGTGCTGCTAATGTAGCCTTAAATTGCAAAGCACTTGGTGCTGACGTTTCCTTACTTACAGTTGTGGGTGATGATAAAAGTGGGAAAGAGCTATGTCAACTTTTGAAAGAATCTGGTATACAAACCGATTTTATTATTCAAAGTAAAGAACGCATCACAACAACCAAAACAAGAGTTATCTCAAAAAACCAGCATATCATTCGACTTGATGAGGAAACAATTGATGAGCTATCTGTGAAAATTGAACACCGATTTATCGATACTTGTTTAAAAGCAATTCAAATTGACAATCCTGATATAGTAATTTTTGAAGATTATAATAAAGGAGTTTTAAAAGAAAACATTATTTTTCCCAGATTAATTTCGTATTTTGATCATAATGCGGAAGAAAGATCACTACAATTAGTTTCGCTTATGGAAGAAGGAGTGTCAGTCGGTTTAGTAAGTAATGCTGGAACACCTACAATTTCCGATCCTGGTTATAGACTGGTTAAAAAATGCTGGGAAAATGGGATTAAGGTCGAAAGCTTACCTGGTCCTTGTGCGGCTGTAGTAGCTCTTTCAATTTCAGGTTTTTCGGCAGATAAATTTTTATTTTTAGGATTTTTACCTAGAAAAAAA
>Ga0209717_1005306_pt1 | contig 10239 bp, 10 predicted proteins | sample AD_UKC048_MetaG_FD_184418 | JGI IMG/M metagenome (GOLD analysis project Ga0209717, IMG submission 184418) | Active sludge microbial communities of municipal wastewater-treating anaerobic digesters from USA - AD_UKC048_MetaG (SPAdes) (version 2) | ecosystem: Engineered > Bioreactor > Anaerobic >... | reverse complement strand
GATTGCCGCCGCCGCCGTAGCCGCCGCCACGGTTGCCGCCGCCGCCGCCGCCGTAACCACCACCGCCGCCACGATTGTCACGTGGTGGACGGCTTTCGCGAGGCTCGGCTTTTTTAACAACGATCGTCCGACCGTCAAAGTCGGTTTCGTTGAGTGCGTCGATCGCGCTTTGCGCCTCGTCATCGTTCGGCATTTCGACAAATGCAAAACCCTTGGAACGGTTTGTAAACTTATCTGTGATAACGGAGCAGGAAGAAACTTCACCGAACTGCTCAAACGCGGAGCGCAGATCGTCTTCCTGGGTATCAAAATTTAACTTTGCTACAAAAAGATTCATATTAACTGAAAAAAGTGAAAATTAATGACAGTATGAGGTGCAATTATCATTCTGGAAGGTAAAGGTGGGCTATTTCCCGCACTTTTTCAAAAATGGCTTAATTTCCTGTCCCGAAGTTTGGCATCCGATCGAAAAAAAATCCTGTAAAAGTCATTAAAATACGAAACTTCAAGCCATTCGGGTTGAAAAATTCTGCGCGATATTTATGAAATTTTAAAAGGTGGTTTGGTGTCTAATTCGCTTTTAATACATTTGAAGCCAATATTTGCAGGGCAAGCATAGAAATAAAAGATTCAAACCGGGCAGGATCCATTGCATGCAGTACGCTCCGAACCTTCAAAAAAAATATAACGATGCACGAGGCAGCCAAAACATTTCTCGTTGATCTTTTGCTCCAAAACGAAGAGATTAAAAAATTTCCGCAGGATTTTTTGACCAATACGACGAACTGGGTCCGTTCGTGGCTGGCAGCCGAAGACGATGTGCTTACCAAAGCCGTTCTTGATTCTCCTGGCAACGAACCTTTAAAAGCAGCGCTGATCGAGCAGAAACTCCCGGCCCTGCTACAGAACGAACTTTTTACCCAGCAACTGCAAAACATGCTTGGTCAGTATTCCATACAAAAGGCAAGGGTGAAAAATATGGTGGACAACGCTACCGTGGAAGTACAGGGAAACGTAAAAATTGGCGACAAAAATCCTTTGTCCGGCGATGTGTACGACCAGAAAAATACGCTCAAAGGCAGCACCTTAAAAGCCGGCGGCGATGTCCATATCGGTGACGAAATCCTGCACGCAGGTGGAAACATACACTTTGGCGATATTCATTACCACGCTCCCGTAACAACCGGCAAGCCGGATACACCCGCTTCCGCGCCCATTGCGAAAGAACTCCGTGCGCTCATCGCAGCTGCGCGTACGGGCGAAGCCATTACCAAATTTGTGCAATACGCCGAGCAGCATACACCGGAACTGACGAATGAAATTCTCCTCATCTCTACGCGCTGGGAAAGCCTCAAGCGCAGGGAGCGTATGGGCGTGGTGTCTTATTCGGATGTAAATATCGAGCGCAACCAGGTGAATAATGCGTTGCTGGGACTGATAGGAGAACTGCCGGCAGGTTAAAATAAGAAGGCCTCCGGAACAAAGAAAAAGGAGTTACAAACTTTCGTTCGTAACTCCTTGATAATCAATGTGGGCACAGAGAGATTCGAACTCCCGACATCCTGCTTGTAAGGCAGGCGCTCTGAACCAGCTGAGCTATGCGCCCCTGTAGAATTTGAATTTTTCTGTTGAGCGGCTGCAAAGATATTTGCAGGGCTGGATGAAAACCAAATATTCGGCGTAAAAAATAAAAAAATATTTTCCATCAGCCTTTAAGTATCACAGTATCAGATTTTTACAATGACCGGCTGGAAAGAATTGCCATGGCCGCGCCTTCGCTAAGGGCGCCGCGGTCGAGTAATTCCTTGGCATATGCCTGCATTTGTATCGTAGCGCCCTGAGCGATCAGCATTTGAGCACGCGTGTCGCCGGAAAGCGTCTGACGTGCGCCGGACTCGTCGGGGAGGACTGTTAGGGAAGCCAGTTGAGCCAGGTTATTGCCTGTCAGGACCTGGCTGTGCAACAGCGTTTCCGGCAAGCCGTCGAACCCCACACCGATAGCCGTTACTTCCTGAACGATTTCTTCCACAGCGCTGCCGCTGGCCCGGGCGTAGTAGAACCGCCCCATTCGCCCCATCAGGTCGATTTTATTCGGGTCGATGCGGCCTTTTTCATTGAGGATGGATTCGGAGATGTGCATGCGCACGATGCGGCAAATAATGAGGTTGCCGGCGCCGCCTCCTTCTCCAAGCGGCAGGATGCTGTCTACTTTGCATTCCATGTTTACCGGACTTTCGGCTACGCGAAAAGGCTTCACCAGGTCGGAAGGCAGCGGCGTGAAACCGCATTTGACAAATTCGTTGACCTCCGGTCCGTACTCGATACTTGCCAGGGCCATCTGGCGTACAATGGCGTGCGGCACTACGTTGATCACTACTTCACCCGTATCTTCTACGTTTTTAAGGGTGTCTTTGGTCGTGTTATTAGAAACCCGGCGGTTGCTGGAAAAAATCAGAATGGGCGGGTTGCTGCTGAAGGCATTGAAAAAACTGTAAGGCGCCAGGTTCGGAATGCCATCGGCACTGATGGTGCTTGCAAATGCAATAGGCCTTGGCGCAACGGCCGCCAGGATGTACTGATGCAGGTCTTTGGTAGGAATCTGGGTCGGATCGATGGTGAGCATCCTGTAGTAAATTTTGACCCAAAGATAGTGTAGTGTTTGGTGTTGGTGAGGGTTGAATATGTTGATGAGGGTTGATAAGGTTGATGAGGGTTGATATTCAGCGGCTCGAAAAAAAAGAATTTGTACATTCATCGAGTGGTTAAATATCAACCCTCATCAACCTTATCAACCCTCATCAACATATTCCCTCACCCTCACCAACACCAAACACAAAAAAAAGACCCGGCCCTGACGTTTCAAGACCGGGGTTCTCGCCTATGAAGCATAAGACATCTGAACCAAGTGTAGGGGTTCTTTGGGGGGGCTGAAAAATGCAAATATAATGCATGGCAACCTGTTATAGATTATGTTTTTTAATCATCCAAGTATTTGCCAAATGACAAATTACTTGTAACAGCAGTTGCCGGTACAGCAGAAAATGAGCGTTGCAATGATGCAAGCAAAAACAATAAAACAAATCGAACAAGATTGGTGGAACCGCCTACGAAGGAGTGGCAAGGATAAATATGCCCGGGTAAGCAGCATCAAATCTGTTCATGGGAAAAAGATAGATCAACGCTATAATAGCACTGGGATTAAAAGTAAGCTCTGCAAAGGTAAAAAAAATGGACGATATGTCGCAAACAGGCAGGCGCATTAATTTGATAATGTCACCCAATCGTCATTCTTAACATCAAAAATCGGAAAAACCGGCCCATTTTCCTCCAAATTGTTCCCAGAAGGCCAGCACTTTGGTGCGTGTCGGGAACTCGGAGTAAATGATTCCCTGCCGGATACAGCGCAAAACGTGCAAAGTCGGTTTGGAAACCTCTTCCGGAAGATTGTTGAGCGGAAACCAGCCCACGTCCTTGAATTTTTTGGGTTCGAGGGATTCCGGCTCCCCGTGAAAACGGGCGGCTTTAAAATAAAGAACCAGGAGGTTCTCGTCTTTTTTGAGTTTATGCCGGTGCAGGACGTGTATGAGCGTCAGTTCTGTGGGCTCCACATGAATGCCCGCTTCTTCCCGGGCTTCGCGAGCCAGTGCTTCGCGGGCAAACTCGTGGTCTTCAACATTTCCGCCCACCAGCGAAAAGCGGCCGCCGTTCCGCTTGGTTTGTCGCAGGAAAAGCATTTTACCGTTGTCTTCCAGAATCAGGCGGACAGCGAAAGTCAGCATGCCGATGTACGTCTATTGGTTGTTATTCGCTGTAGATATCCAGCAGCGCCGTTTCAATTTCCTCCTTGGAGGCCTGTTGCAGCATAAGTTGCTTGCGTTTGTCCGATTGCTGTACGCGCACACCGGTCTGCGTTTTCTGATACAGATCCACCTGTTCTTTGGTATGCATGATACGTCGGATGCTTGCCAGGGTGCCTTTCCGGAGGCTCTGCACTTTAGCACGGTACAGGGCAGGATTGGCAGACTGGAGCGGCGCTATTTCCGCAGCATTGCGGAGTTTGCGGAGTTGAATGGTATACATCTGTTTCACCTGGTCCGCGTCGAGGTGGTATTTTGTCGTAAGGCGGTCCGTTGCTTCGCGTGCTGCCGCTTCATCGGCCGGACTTGGAGCGGCGGAACTGGCATGCTGTGCGGATACCTGGCAGGTTAAGGCTACAACAAAAAGCAAAAGAGCAGAGAGGTGCTTCATCGTCAGAGTATGTGTTTGAAAAATTTGGTCAAAAGTAGGGAAAGTTTTGGTTTGCCGTTTCATGCCTGCGTGAACTTTCTAAAAAGTGTCGGTTCGCGACGCTCTTTTGAAGGTGGGCGAGCGAATTACGAAATAGATGCAGTCGCGTGCATAAAAACTAATGCTTCTTTTTATTCGTAATAATGAATGAAGCCGTCACGCCGGCAAAATAATACCAGTCGCCACTTTCGGGGTTGCCGTTGTACCGGACACCGTCGAGATCGTCGGAAAATACCGGCCGGACGCCGCCTTCAACGCCCAAAGCAAATGCTTCCGAAATATCGGCCCGGATGCCGGCACCTACCGGCATAAGGATAAACTTGTCTGAAAGCCCTTCTTCCGGAAGCGGCACTTTCAGGTTTTCATTGAGTTGATCGGCAGGTCCGTAGTATTCCGCTTCCGCACTGGCGAACGTGGCGCCGATGCCGGCAAAAATGTAGGGCGTAACGGAAAAATTATGAATGCCTGTGCTGGAAAACCGTTTGCGGCGGCCAAAATTGATTTCTCCCACCAAACCTAATTCAACAATATTCGTTGAAAAGCGCAGGCTTCGTTGAGGGTGACTGGAAGAATTGGCATCGTCGCCTGAAATAGATCCGGAATAAACGTGCGCTTTTACAGAAAATACAGGACCCAAATGGTAGCGGCCGTATGCGCCGTATCCGACATGGGTTTCGGAAAGTTCAATACGTTTCTCTACCATATCGCCGGAGTAATTGGTCACGCCGAAAAGAAAACCGGCTTCGAAATAACGATTTCCGCCGTTGCCTTGTGCGGTTAACTGGAAGGTGGAGAGCAAACAAACGAGTAGTGTGAATTTGTGCATGGGTGGGTATCGGATTTTAAAAACAGAAGGGGCAAATTTCGATAAAAAACGTTCTGTGAGAAGAGTTGTTGTAAATAACTGCAAACAACTCCGCAAAATAGATATTAAATTTCCTGAATTCTGAACACCCCCGCTTTAACCATTTACATTTGCCCGGTCTAAAAACAACGAGCAAGCAATATTTGAGCGCTATATGCCAACCGATCAAGAACACGAATACGAAAGATTGAAAAAGGAACGGGGCGAAATGTCCTTTTTCGAGCACATCACCGAATTGCGCAAACACATCCTTCGCTCTGTGCTGGCCATTTTCGCCGTTGGTACCGTGTGTTTTCTCAACAAGGATATCATTTTTGATAAAATGATCTTTGGGCCGCGACATCCCGATTTTCCCACGTACGGATTCCTATGCAATGCCGGTCATATGATGGGCGTGGGCGAGCAAATGTGTTTCACGCCACCGAAATTCGACCTGATTACACGCGAACTGGGCGAAGTGATCATGCAGCACCTTTACGTATCGTTCTGGCTGGGCGTCATCGGCGCCTTCCCTATTATTTTCTGGGAATTCTGGAAGTTCATTCAACCCGGCCTGCTGGATACGGAGCGCAAAGTCGTGCGCGGTATTGTGTTTATCTGTTCGTTTCTTTTTTTGCTGGGCGTTTTATTCGGATACTTTGTCATTGCGCCGTTTTCGATCAGTTTTCTGGCCGGATATACCTTGCAGGGGGTCGTGGTGTCACCCACCCTCGATTCGTATGTAACGTACATGACGATGTTCACCCTGCCCACTGGGCTGATCTTCGAAATGCCGGTAGTTGCCTATTTTATGGCCAAAATCGGCTTCCTGGGCACCAGTTTTATGCGAGCCTACCGGCGGCATGCCGTTGTCATTATTCTGATCGTTGCAGCCATTATTACGCCTCCCGACGTGGTGTCGCAAACGCTAGTCGCCATTCCGCTTTATCTGCTGTATGAAGTGAGCATCCTGGTGGTAGGGCGCGTGCAACGCCGGCAGGCGAGTGCGCTGATAGAGAAGTGAGAGAGGTGAGAGAGTGAGAGTCCGTAGATTACACCGCTTCGCTCCATATTTTGATGATACATGGAGCGAAGCGGTGTAATCTACGGACTCTCACCCCTCTCACTCTCTCACCTCTCTCACTCTCTCACTCTCTCACTCTCTCACCCTCTCACTCTCTATTAAAGATTTTCCCGCAATCCACCCCCCCGTCCACGCCGCCTGGAAATTAAACCCGCCCGTGATCGCGTCGATATCGAGCACTTCGCCTGCGAAATAAAGGCCGGGAAGTATGCGGCTTTCGAAGGTTTTGAAATGCACTTCCTTGAGTAAAACGCCCCCGGCGGTAACAAACTCCTCCTTGAACGTGCTTTTCCCGGATATTTGAAAATTGGCGGCTCCGATCTGGGCTGCCAGCATCTGTAATGATTTTTTGTCGAGATCAGCCCAACGCCGGTCGGCAACGATACCGGCTGCCAGTACAAGTTGCTGCCAGAAACGGAGGGGGATGCCGAACAGCGGATGCGCCGCCACCGTTTTTTTACCCTGCGTGATTTTGAGTTGGGTAAATTCTTCCAGTATTGCTGCGACGGGTTTTGCTCCCGCAAAATTGATCTCCAACGGAAAATGGTATTTCATTTCGTGCAAATCGCGGGCGCCCCAGGCGGAAATACGCAACACCGCAGGGCCGCTCAAGCCCCAGTGCGTAACCAGCAAAGGGCCGCGCGCCGTCAGCGAAGTGCCCGGAATACGCAACACCGCATCAGGCACCGATACGCCCGACAAATCGCGCAACCGGGTGTCTTTGGTGTTGAAGGTAAACAACGAGGGTACCGGTTCTACAATCGTGTGGCCGAGTTGCCGCAGCAGTTCCCACACAGCCGGATTGCTGCCGGTGGTGAGCATCAGTTTGTCAAAGATTCGGGGGCGCTCGTCGCCACCGACGTGTAATTCCCACCCGCCACCTGAAAGCGGCCGGATTTTTTCTATTCGGGAGGAGGTCCGCACCTCTACACCTGCCTGCTGCGCAGCCTTTTGCAGGCAATCGACAATCGTCTGAGAGTTGTCGGTAACCGGGAACATGCGCCCGTCAGGTTCGGCTTTTAACGCTACTCCGCGCTGCTCGAACCAGGAAACCGTATCGGCCGGCCCGAATTGCATGAAAGGCCCCAGCAGTTCGCGTTGCCCCCGCGGATAAAACTGCGTGAGGGCACGGGCATCGAAACAGGCATGCGTTACATTACAACGCCCGCCGCCGCTGATCCGTACTTTTTCCAGCACCGACTTTCCCCGCTCGAAAATGGTGACCGTGCATTCCGGATCCGTTTCCGCGCAGGTAATGGCAGCAAAAAAGCCGGCAGCGCCTCCGCCGATGATGGCTATCTGCATGATTTTTTTCTGCAAAAGTAGCCAGTGGAGTGCGAAGTCTTCAGTGCGAAGTGCGAAGTCGAGAATACCTGGTGGTAAGGCGACTTCGCACTTCGCACTGAAGACTTCGCACTGCCTTCATACTTCGCACTGAAAACTTCGCACTGCCTTCAGACTTCGCACTAACTCCCTACCTTTGCGGCGGTATTGAACAAGCCCCCGGCTCAGCCGTTCTTTGCTCAACATCCTCAACCACTCAACACCCTCAACATACAACACCATGACTGCCACCCTCGCTTCCGCCAGCCAACAATTGGACCGCGTCGGCTTCCTCGACCTCGAAGTGGATCCTACGCTCGATCTTGTGGCTGAGATAAACCGCCTCAAAAAAGAAAAAAATGCCGTTATCCTGGCACATTACTACCAGGATTCTGAAATTCAGGACATTGCCGACTACATCGGCGATTCCCTTGGACTGTCACAAAAAGCAGCCGCTACGGAAGCCGACATCATCGTTTTTGCCGGCGTGCATTTTATGGCTGAAACGGCCAAAATGTTATCGCCAACTAAAAAAGTGCTGCTGCCCGACCTGAAAGCGGGCTGTTCGCTGGCCGATTCCTGCCCGCCGGCGCTGTTTCGCAAATTCAAGGAAAAATACCCGGACCATATCGTCGTCAGTTATATTAACTGTACGGCCGAACTCAAAACGCTCACCGACATCTGCTGCACCAGTACCAATGCCGTGCAGGTGATCGAAAGTATTCCGAAAGACAGGCCGATCATTTTTGCGCCCGATAAAAACCTCGGCGCCTACCTGATCAAAAAAACAGGCCGCGATATGGTGCTCTGGAACGGCGCCTGCATGGTGCATGAAATTTTCAGCCACGAGCGCATCGTAAAACTCCGCCAGCGGCACCCCAACGCCAAATTCATCGCACACCCGGAATGTGAAGCCCATATTCTGGACATGGCCGACTACATCGGCAGCACCACGGGTTTGCTGAAATTTACCATCAACGATCCTTCGCAGGAATATATCGTTGCCACGGAAGCGGGCATTTTGCACCAGATGCAGAAAGCGAGTCCGCAGAAAACCTTTATTCCCGCCCCCCCGGAAAACAACTGCGCGTGCAACGATTGCCCGCACATGAAGCGCAATACCCTCGAAAAACTGTACCTGTGTATGAAATACGAATTGCCGGAAATTGTGCTCCCCGACTGGGTGATCCGCGAAGGCCGCGCCAGCATCGACCGCATGCTGGATATTTCGGAAAAAGCCGGGCTGATAGCCGGGTGATGACGGAAAATCTGAGGATTTGAGGATTCGAGTATTCGAGCGTGGCCACTCGAATCCTCGAATCCTCATATCCTCGAATCCTCAAAAAAACAAAACAACAACTCTTAAAAATGCCCAATTTCACGTTGAACCGCCGGCTCTTCATAGCTGCGATCCTGCTGGTTTCCGGCAGCATATTATCTGCACAAACCGATACGCTTCGCCTGATTTTTGCCGGCGATATCATGGGCCATGCCCCACAGGTGCAAAGCGCGGAAGTGGTTAAAAACAAAAAGTACGACTACGCACCCTGCTTTAAATACATCAAACCCATTCTGGAACGTGCCGACATCGCTATCGGCAACCTGGAACTTACCTTGCCCGGTAAGCCGCCTTACACCGGATATCCGATGTTTCGAAGCCCCGACGATCTGGCCGGAGCGCTTAAGGATGCAGGCTTCGACCTGTTGGTAACAGCCAACAACCACGCCAACGACTCGCATGCCCTCGGCGTCAGCCATACGATAGACGTGTTGCGCGACCGTGGATTCATCCAGACGGGTACATTCAAAACCCGGCGTGATCGCGACGCTTTTTACCCGCTGATGGTGTATAAAAACGGGTTCAAGATAGCCATCGTCAATTACACCTACGACACCAACGGTGTTCCTACGCAGGCACCCACCATCGTCAACCTGATCGATACCGTGCAAATGCGCGCCGATTTGCAGGAAGCGGTTGCCCGCAAGCCCCATTACATCATCGCGATCATGCACTGGGGCGTCGAATATCAGTTGAAAGAGAATGCCGAACAGGAGCGGCTGGCTCGTTTCCTCGTCCGCAATGGCGCCGATATGGTGATCGGGATGCATCCGCACGTGGTACAACCTGTTAAAAATGAACGGGTTAAGATGCCCGACGGCTCTACCAAAGAAGCGATTGTCGTGTACTCGCTGGGTAATTTTATTTCCAACCAGAAGCAGCCTAATACTGACGGCGGCATACTCTTCCAGGTAGATTTACTGAAGAAAAAAGGTTCGCCGGAAGTACGTGTAGGCAAACAAGGCATTATTCCCGTTTGGCGGTACATTCATAAGCCCGCAGAGGCCAAAGCAACGTATCACACCCTGCCGGTCAGTATGCTGGAGCGCAATGCCGAATATTTTAAAGGAATGAGCGCAAGCGGCCGGGCCTCCATGCTGAAATTCGCGGAGGGCGTGCGCAAACGCCTGGGATGGCAGGAGGTGAAATGAATGATGAATGATGAACGATGAACGATGAACGATGAACGATGAATTTTTAACGATTCTTCAGGATTTCAGGGATTGTTGCTAGAATAATGTCGAATTCTGAAGAAATTCATCATTCATCATTCATCATTCATCATTCATCATTCATCATTCATCATTCATCATTCATCATTCATCATTCATCATTCATCATTCATCATTCATCATTCATCAT
>Ga0209717_1005295_pt1 | contig 10251 bp, 6 predicted proteins | sample AD_UKC048_MetaG_FD_184418 | JGI IMG/M metagenome (GOLD analysis project Ga0209717, IMG submission 184418) | Active sludge microbial communities of municipal wastewater-treating anaerobic digesters from USA - AD_UKC048_MetaG (SPAdes) (version 2) | ecosystem: Engineered > Bioreactor > Anaerobic >... | reverse complement strand
TGGCATCTATTGCTGCCCATTCGGGGTATTTCTGGAGGGCGGCATCGTCGTATACGCCGGAATAGTGTACGTACAAGGCCACGCCATGCTTTTGGGTGACTTTGCGGAACAAGGCGAGTGGATCCTGGGTAAAACTTTTGACCTGGGTACCGGCTGCTACTTTGGTTGGGTAGCTCGTCACCCCCGGGTGGCCTTTGGAGTCAACCTGGATAAAATCGGGTTTAACCGCGCTCAACAGGCTGTCAATCATCCCTTCGCTGAGGGTTTTGCCCACCAATGAATCGTTGATGCTGGCGTGAAAATCGAAATGCAGGCCGAAGAAGCTGTCGGCGCGGCGGAGGGGTGCTTTTTGGGCGAAGAGGGTAGTGGCCAGAAATAAAGAGAACAATAGGGACAGCCGTTTTTTCATCTGATGTTGAGTTAAGAGCGGTTTTGTACAAGTGCTAACTTTCAGCCTTACACAAAAGTAAATAAAAAGGACTAACGTTCAGTTAAGCACGTTAGCCCTTTGCGCCAAGCCGATGCTAGGCTGGCCGATTATCTTCTCTTTCCAGAGATACTTTAGTCGTCTGCTTCTTTTTCTGAATTTTCAGCAGGTGTAGTTGCGCTGTCTGTAATTTCAGTATGTCTGATTTGGCCGCCCAGAGAACCAGTCTTTGCTACTAGCCCAAAACTAATCAGTGAAACAAATAAAACAATAGCCGCAATTGTACCAGTCCATGGCGACCTTCTCAAGGTTAGGAACAAGCCCACAATGGAACTAACGCCTAGAATTATCAATGATATTAGTGCGAAGATGGCAAAATCTTCGTGTTGCTTAATGGTAGACTCAACAACGCCCTGTAAATTTTCAACGCTTTCTTCTGCACCTTCACCGGTTAGATAAGCGATGCCTGCTCCTACTGAAGAAATGATGAAAAGATTATAAGCAGCTATTGTTGTTTGATTGCTTTTTGTCCAAAGCCCATGAGCAAGAACAAGTGCACCTAGTATTGAACCGAAAATCGGAAGGTGCGTAATAAGCAAGTGGATGTGTGTTTGGCTCATGATTTTGAGTTATTCAAACTTGATAAAGTTCTCCTTACTGGTTAATGAAAAATCACAATGTTTCGGTGCGGCAGCATATGTATTGCCACAAGCTGGACAAACAAAATACTTAAGAGGTAAGGTATTTAATGTGTTACTATTAATGTCTCCTAAGGCTTGTTCAAAAAAGTATTTATGCTTCTGCTCTGTTTTCATTGCATAAGTGAGACTTAAAAAAGCAATTTGATTGCCTGCTGTTTCTGCCGTTTTTAAAAAATCCGGATACATCGTTTTCGCTTCATAGGCTTCTCCGCTAATGTCATCATGTAAGTTCTCCTTTGTTGATTTTACTTGGTACACTGGAATGATGACAGGAACTGTTGCGCCTGAATCCTCAATTACAGCCTTGTGATTGATTGCATGAATATTTTCGGCTGCTGAAACCGCATTGTATAGCAAAGCGATGTTGTGGTAACCTTCTTCCTCTGCCTTTTTTGAAAAGGCCTCATACTTTGCAGTGGCCGTTTTTTCCCCCTTGTAGGCTGATTGCATGTTTTCAATTGTTTGAGCTTTACTGTTTATATTCTGTTCGGTAGTTGTGCTGGTTGCCGTCTTTTTGTCGTTGCAGGACAGTAGTAAAAAAACACTTAACGATGCGAAGAACACAGGAAAAACAATGGGTAAGTTTTTCATTTTAATGGTTTTATAAGTTAAAAATCTGTAAACAAGGTTCAAAGTTACTTTCTATATGACGTTAATATGTTACACATGTATTTGAAAAAGTTGCATAATTCACACCATTTGTCGGATTGTAAAATTTGAGTAGGATTTTCTGACAGCGCAACATTTTGACAAAATGTTCAGGCTGGTTTTTAGGCAACAAGCGCGGATGAACGCAGATGAGCGAAATCTGCGGGGAATTATGAGTGGATGAACCTATCGCAGGTTGGCATTAAGAATAAATGTTCTGCACTATTATTTCAACAACTCATCTAGCTTCTGATAAATCTCCTCATCCTCGCCCACATAACGGCCAATGATGACTCCTTTGGGGTCGACAATGATCTTGGTCGGAAATCCGGCCACGTTGAACTTCAGCACATAATTTTCGTTTTTTCGGCTCAAGACGTGGTGCCATTTGTAGTCGGAGTTTTCGATGAATTTTTTCCAACGTTCGCCGCTATCGGATTCTTGTGCTACTCCCACGATCTCCATTTTTTCCGGGTACTTGTGGAGGTATTCTTTCATTTTGGGCATACCTTCGATGCAGGGGCCGCACCAAGTACCCCAAAAATCGAGGACGACGTATTTGCCTTTCAACGCCGAGAGGACAAAAGGTTTGCCATCGAAAGTATTCAGGGAATTGATCTCGGGAACCGGACTGCCGATGCTGGTTTTTTTGATGCCGTCAATTCTTTCCGCTACCTCCTGATAATAGGAGATTCCGGCGAGCTTAGTGTCCATTTTTCCAAATACTTCAATCGCTTCGTCGTTGCTGACTTGTGAACGGATCATCATGTCGGAAAGCAGCCAGGCAGCGGCAACGGAGCCCGGATTGGTGGCCAGAAATTTTTTCTTGAGTTCAACTACTGCTTGGTCACATTGCTCCGCCGTGTCTTGCATGGCTTTGATGAGCAGGGTATCGGTTACCCTTTTGTTGGCAATTTTCACCTGGATGTTCAGCGCCTGGTTCATCAAGGGATAAACAGTTTTGTTGAGTGCAGCAAGGTCGGCATTGGTTGGATCTCCGGCTGGATAGGCGTTGACAAAGTCGGTGATCTCCCCCGAAAAGGTAATTGTTGATCCCGGCGAAGCAATGAACATGAATTGCGATGATTTTGCTGGATAATACCCTCTCCCTACCCTTTTTACGGTGCGCTCCACGTTGGGATAAATGACCACCATCGCTGTTTTGGGGATGGAAGTGGTAAAGGAAAATGCTTCATGCTCTACCGGGATGGTATCGTTTCGAGACCCCTTGGGAAAGGACTCGTCATAAATGTACATGGACAGGTATTCTGAATCCAGTCCTTTGATTTTTCCACTGACGCTGAACAGCTTGGTTTGTCCGGGCGATTTTACGGAAATCGCCAGCAAGAAAAATAGGAAGATTGTCCGCATGGCTATTTGGTTTTGGAGCTGTAAAATACTCAAATTCACTCCAAATCAATCACTAAATCTTTCAGCACCTGGTTTCGCATCACTTGTATGGATAAGCGCCCCGTCCACAGCACTTTTTCGTGCAACAGCAATAGTGATGCTGTGTGAGTGACCACTTCCCCATTGGCTTTACGGATTACATCTCCTTTTAAAACGCCGGATTTGGCCAAGGGCGACTTCTCCGACAATTCCACCACAATCACCCCATTTTCATCGGGTAAACCATAAGCAGAGCGATCGCCGAGGCCATTGACCGATTTGATTTTTGCCTGTAACCAACTCTGTTCTTTGAAGGTTTTTTCGTTGGAAATAAACAACAGATCGGGGATACGCGGCTGGGCGGCCAATTTTTTCAACGCGGGTTTTTGTACCCCAAAACGATCCATTGGGAAATTTTCAAATCCGATCTCAAAGGCTTTAGACCCTTTGTTTAGGGTAAAATCAGCCTCGTTGGGTTTGACAAACAACAGCTCCCCGGCAACACTCGAAGCGTCAGTACCCTCGCTTCGGACCTTGTCCAAATCAGTCGCATTGCTAAAGAAATTGTAGTCGATGGTTTTACCCCAATCGTTTACCCCAATCGGGAAATATGCCCGCATGAACACATTGCGCTGGATAACATCACCGCTATTTTTGAACCAGACGTGGGGATGTAAGGAATTATTGATAAAAATGTTGTTCTCGGCTACGCGGAAATAGCCCTCGCGCAATTTCAATCCTCCTTTTAAAAAAACGTTGTTGTAGATGTGGTAATTGGAACTGCCGTCGTCGAGGTCTACGTCCCAGCCGTGGTCGCAACGAAAGCGGTTGTTGCGGATGATGGTGGTGTATTGAGCATCCAGCAAAGCCAGGGAAATATCGTTGTCGTTGTTAAAATGCCAGTAGCGGTCGCGACCCCAGGAGTTGAAAGCGCCATGATCGCTGGTTTCGAGTACGGTTTCAAAGGCGTCGTTGTACTCGATGAGGTGTCCACCAAAAGCACCGTCGCCCACATTGATGGCAGCGCGGGGCACTTGATAAATGCTGTTGTGCCGCACCGTGATTTGAGCCGCCACCTGGATTTGTACGCCAGCCACCTGTTTTTCTACCCGCCCAATGTGGTGAATGAGGTTGTCTTCAATCAGGCATTGACGAGGGTACAAATGATTGTTGGGGCCCGGTACGTAGTCCATTTGATCTGACAGTGTGACTTTTTCATAGCGATTGGGCACCGAGCGCACCGCCGAAGTATCCCCTACCAAAGCGATGGCACTGGCGCCAATGTCGTAAAAATGGCAACCTCGAATGGTCGTACTGAGGTTATAACGACTGATAAATACGGCATTTCCCCCCAGATTGCTGAATGTACAATCGGCGAGGGTACAGTTTTCGGTATTTTCGAGCACTACTGCCGCACCGCGATAAATGCACCAATCACTACGCAGGAGGGGTTCGTATTTTTCCATAAACGTACGTTCGGCATTAACGAAGTGAATGCCTTTGAAGCTGACGTTTTTGAGGGGTTCATCTTCTTGTCCCTTGCACTCAATCAGGTGTTTGAGTGCAGAAATTTCAATTTTGGCCGTGGCTAGATTGAGGCCAAGTGGCGGGAAAAAATACAGTGTTTTTTCACTTGCATTGAAGTACCATTCTCCGGGAGCATCCAATTCTTCAAAGATGTTTTCCACAAAACGATACTTGGTGTGCATGGCCGAAGGGCGGTTGTTCTGGGTGCCGCCTTCCAGCAGCAATTCATTGCCTTTTTTTCCGCTGATGCGGTACTGAAATCCACCCCATTGCCCTACGTGCATAGCGTGTACGAAGCCATTTTCGGGATTGCTCCAGCGATTGAACCGGTTGGGAGCGATTGCATCAGCGGCAAAACCATTGAAGATCTTCACAGTATCGGTATAGTTGGGATAGCGGGCTAAAACCTGTGGTTTCCCATTCACAAAAAGTTGCTCAAAGGCGGGGTTGTCCAGTTGGGCTTTCCACAAGTTGCCGCTGGTTTTTTGCCATTGTAGGCGGACTCTTTTGCCTCCGCTGAGGGTTACTGCCCCATCTTTATAATTGGAGATGTACAACGTTTTACCCTTCCATTGCTGCGCTTCAATGCGCAGGGTTTGGTGCAAATAATAGGTTCCAGACAATAATTGGATGCTAAGGGTAGGTGCTCTGGAATTTTGTGCCAGAGAAAGGGCTTTGTGGAGCGTGGCGACGGGGGCATTGAGTGTTCCTGCGTTTTGGTCTTTCCCTATTGGGGAGACGTAGATGCTGGTTTGAGCAGGGGACTGGAAGATCCACATACAAAGACCAATGAATAGGGAGAAGGGTTTTTCCATTTTTTGCACATTTGGCGCTACTAAAGGTAATTTTGTGAAATATCGTACATTAACACAAAAACATGGTCATGAAACCAGTTCTTTTCTACATTTTTTTCTGGTACATCACTTGTCTTATCATTGCTTCAAGCGCCCCGGCGCAGACCGCTAAACCCAATATCCTCATCCTGTTTACTGACGATCATACCTATAGCGCAGTTGGAGCTTTGGGCAATAAAGTGGTCAAAACGCCCAATATGGACGAACTGGTAAAAAATGGAACCACCTTCACCAGGGCCAGTTGCCTGGGTGGAAAACACGGCGCGTTGTGCGTAGTCAGCCGGGCCGGGATCATGACCGGGCGTTACCTCAACAGTTTGCAAGGTGGAGCCGATGTGATTCCCCCTGATCAGATCATGCTGCCCGAACAGTTGAAAAAGCAGGGTTATAAAACCTTTGCCACCGGAAAATGGCACAACGACAAGGCCTCGTATACCCGGGCTTTTGACGAAGCGGAGAACATCTTTTTTGGAGGCATGCACTTTCCCAAAGAAGGCGGCCATGAACATGCCGATTTGTATCATTTTGACCCGACAGGCAAGTATCCCCAAGAAACGCAATGGAGTGCAGAGCAGTTTTCGAGCACCATGTATGCCAATGCAGCCATTGCCTACTTGAATAAAAACAAGGGGGGGCAACAGCCTTTTTTTGCCTATGTCGCCTTCACTTCGCCACACGACCCGCGTACTCCTCCAGCGCCTTACAATAAAATGTACGACCCCAATGACATCCCTTTGCCCAAAAATTACCTTCCGCAACACCCTTTTGACAATGGGGAAATGGACGTGCGCGATGAACAATTGTTGCCCAAACCACGTACACCGGAGATGGTTAAAATAGACCTTGCGGCCTACTATGGAATGATTTCAGAGGTAGATGCCCAAATTGGGCGCATCATCCAAACGCTCAAAGCCAACGGCCAGTTCGACAACACCCTCATCATTTTTGCTGGCGACAATGGGTTGGCTGTCGGTTCACACGGCTTGGTTGGCAAACAAAGCCTGTACGAACACAGCATCCGGATACCATTGGTCATGGTAGGGCCGAATATTCCCAAAAACAAAAAGACCGATGCACTTTGCTACCTGTCGGATATTTTTCCAACCGTTTGCAGTTATTTAAACATAGAAAAGCCTGCTTCGAGCGAGGGAAAAAATTTATTGGAGGCGATTCACGACCCAACAACCGTATTGAGAAAAACCATCTACTACAAGTACCGGGATATTCAACTAGCCGTTCGCTCGGATGACAATTGGAAATTGATCAAGTACAATGTGAACGGAGTTGAACACCGGCAATTGTTTAACCTCAACAAGGACCCTTTTGAAACCAAAAATCTGGCGGATGCTAAAAAACATCAGTCAAAGTTGGCCGAAATGACCGAGGTTTTGAAAGCCGAAATGACTTTTTATCACGACAACTTAGATCTCAATAAGCCAAATTGGGGTAAAGTGGAGAAAAAAATATAGCCCATTAGGCCTCACTCTACTACAAACCAGGTATACCCCTCCGGCTCAATGCTAAACGTAAGCTCCACTTCGTAATTCCGATTGAGGCTGTATTTTTTGGGTGTTCCATCTTTTTCTTTGAAGGTGGCGGTAGTCGTCAAACCCGTGTAATACAGCGGGACTTTGATGGTTCGGGTCAACTTCTCTTTGGTCGGGTTGTACAGCATCATAAAACCTTTTTGTTTGAGCAAAGGGTTGACGTGGATGAAGCCATCCCAGTCACGGCCATCGGCACGGCGCAAATGGATCATGTCGGCATTCAGGATCTCGCGGTATTTTTTGTACCAGCTGATTGTTCGTGCCACCATGGCGCGGGTAGCTTCCGAATCGTACAACCGTGGGCCGCGGTAACAGGCCTGTACACCTGCTCCGTAATATTGCACCATCAACTGTTCGTAGTCGCGTAGGTGCTCACTCAGGGGTTCGAGGATGGCCTCGGGGCCGCCGCCCTGGTAACGGGTCAGGGGCACAAACCCCCAGCTCATTGAACCGGTTTTTTCGATGGTGCCATCGTGGATGTTCTGGCGGTTGAGGATGCGTTGTTGTTCCCGCGACAAAGAAAAATTGACCTCGCGGTAGCCAATGGCGATTTTGTGTGTTCCATCTAAAAAATACCAATCTGGGGCGTTGATGTACACCCCGTGCTCATTTAGCCAGCGGTACAGCTCCTTTTGGATGTCCATTTGTCGCCATTGCGAGTCGTCCAGTCCGGTATGACCCGGGTGGGTCGTGGAGGCGCAGACGTCTCCAGGGTAGGGGCCGTCGTTTTCCCAGATGTCAAAGCCGGTTTTTGCAAAAAAAGTCTTGATTTTATCACGAAACCCCAGGCCCCAGTTGCTGCCAAAACAAGGCGCGTTGCCAAAAAACGCCCCGCCGGGTTTGCCCGTCTTGGGATCAACCACGTCATCGGCGTCGCTGATGCGGCGGGAGCTGAACAGGGCGTAACCACCGAGCAAAATGCCTTTGCTGTGCGCGTAATCGGCCAATTCTTTCCAGCGTTGGATGTTGGCGGCGCTGGTGTCTTCCATGTTGAGGTGACTGCCAAAGCTGAGGATAACGGCCTCGTAGCCGGTATTGGCACATTGGTCAATGCTGTTGCGCACCTCTTGGTCATTTTTGCTGACCAGGTGCATGAAGATGGGGTTTTGGGTCGTCCAGGGCGCGATGGCCCGGTACATTTTGCGGATCATCAGGCCGCGGCGCTGGCGGTCGTAGCTGTCCATCAGCAGTTCGTGGGTCCTGACGGATTTGAACACCTCGCCAGGCCGCAGCACAATGCCCGGGGCTTTTTCGGGATAAATTTCCAGCAAGCAGGGCGTTTCGTAATTGTAGTTGACCTGAGAGGTGTAGGCTGCATCGGTTTTCCAATGCGTGGTTTGGTCGCTGATGTCGTAACGCATGGCGTTGTTGAATGCGTAGTTGGTTTCAATGTAGATGCCGTGCTGTTTTTTCATTTCTTCGGGCTTGCCCACTACGGCGCTTTCTTCTTCAACCAGCGCCAGGACTTCATTGACCACGCGGTTCAATTTCAAGTCTTTGGTACTTTTGTTCTCGATGGATATCCACTTGACAATCAGAGGCAACCCATCATAGAGCTCATAATGTACGTTGACTTGCAAGCCACTCAGCGCAGGTGCTTGGGCCAAGTATTTGCAGGTGAGCAGTTTTCCCGTCGGTTGGGTTTTGTTCAACGTCCAGGTGTTGGCTTTCCAGTTGATGGAGGGCTGAATCGCTTCTACGGAATGGCTTTGGAACACAAAATCTTCTTTGCCCAATTCCAATTTGTCCAGCCACTCGGGCAGCAGGTAAGCATTTTCTTTTTGACCGAGGAGCCCGCCGACGTTGTATTCCACACCGTCAACGGTGATTTTGGCTTCGGGTTTTACGGCGCGCAAAAGTTGCTGCCCGTTGGAGAGGTTTTTATAATCAAAACAGGCCAGGTTGGCGCCTATTCTGAATACCCGTTTGACCAGACCGTTGTACAAGATGATGTTTTTACCATCTACAATGACCTCGGCTTTTTGAGAAAAAGGCGTAACCAACCAATCGGTGCTGGTCAGTTTGTCGTAACGCACCAGGGTGTTTTGGGCGAACAATTGGTTGATGGAAAACAGGGCTAGGGCAAAAAGAAGGTATTTCATTCCTTGGTTTTTATTGGTTAAAAATAAGCCGCTTTATCTGTACTACTTGGTCATAAAGACCCATTTTATTTCTTTGCTGTAACCAAAAGGTTTCCCCGTAGGCAGCGTTGGTAATTCCCCTTGTAAGGCTCCCACGCTGTTTTTTATCACCGCAAGTGTAGTAAAGGAATACGTCCCTTTTTCATAATCAAAAGATACTCCATCGTCATCGTACAGCTGAAAACTCCCTGCTGCGCTACCGTAATGCCGTACTTCCAGCGGCAAAATATCCCCCGCTTTGGGGGCTTGGCGACGGGTGGGAATCATCGGAATGATTCCTCCATCTTTGACAAACAAAGGGATTTTATCCAAAGCCGGCGTAATATTGATTTTTTGGTTTTCTCCGACCAATTCCCCGGTGTAAAAATCGTACCATTTGCCTTGGGGCAAGTACACTTCGCGGCTTGTTTCGCCCGCAAACATGGGGGCAACCAGGATGTAATCTCCCATCATGTACTGGTCTTTGATGTCTTTTTTGACACTCATCGCATAGGGATTGGCGGTGGCGTCCAGTTGTCCGGCTACGGTTGGTGGCTTGTAACCAAAACCTTCCACCAGGTTCATCGCCCTGAACGGCGGTTTACCCTCAAAATGGTACTGCGCAAAAGTGCTGTACAGATACGGCAACAACTGCATGCGCAAACTGGCCACCTCATTGACTGCTTGTTCCACCTCGGGAAAAGACCAGGGCTTGGTGCCATCGGCCCAGGCGTTGAGCATGGCCATGGGTGAAAAACACACCGACTGCATGCGGCGCACCCACTCCTCAGCGCTTTTGGAGGCGCGTACTTCGGGAGTCCAGAGCACACCGATAAAACTGCTGTTGACCAGGGCGGTAATGAAGTCCTTGTGGCTGTAATAATCGTTGTAAATCACGTAAGGAAAATTGCTGGAACCCGCATTGGAGGCCCGCACTAACCCATAGGTGCGTTGGTTGATTTCTTTGAACCAGGAACCCGTCATGTTTTGTACCAGATTGCCGTAGACCTGCCGCATCTGTTCGGCACTGGTGCCCGA
>Ga0209717_1005288_pt1 | contig 10264 bp, 9 predicted proteins | sample AD_UKC048_MetaG_FD_184418 | JGI IMG/M metagenome (GOLD analysis project Ga0209717, IMG submission 184418) | Active sludge microbial communities of municipal wastewater-treating anaerobic digesters from USA - AD_UKC048_MetaG (SPAdes) (version 2) | ecosystem: Engineered > Bioreactor > Anaerobic >... | reverse complement strand
ACATGATTTGATTTTTATCAAGAAGATATTCAGCTTTTATTTTTGAGATTTTTTTGTAGGTGTTACTGAACAGGTTTATATATTTTTGGTGAATGTTATTGTTCATAGTTTAGATGTTGTCAGCAAAGATTTTTTCGCGGGATTTGAAATAAGCAAAACCGAAAAATAAAGTGATTAAAGAAACGATAAAGCCAATAATAAGACTGGAATATTTGGGAGTACCGCCGCCAAGAACTGTTTGACGATAAGCATTAATAAAAACGGCCATAGGATTGATTTGAAAAAGAAGGCGATATTTGTCGGGAACCATGTCGGCAGAATAAATAACTGGAGTAGCGTACATCCAAAGAAGTAATATCATGGAAAGCAGGTATTGAATATCGCGGTAAAGCAAGTTGGCAGCGGAGAAGAAAAACGAGAGGCCTAAGGTAAAAATTTGTTGAATAATAAAAATAGGGATAACCCAAAGAATGTTCCAGGTTACAGGTAATTGATAAATAATCATATAAATAACCAGGATGGAAATAGCAAAGACAAAGTCGATGACTTTGGCAAAGATGGTAGAAATGACCAATATGGTGCGGGGAAAGTAAATTTTAGTAATAAGACTGCCCGAGCTGACCAATGATGAAGCGGCTGAGGAAAGAGAATTGACAAATAAATTCCATGGCAGTAGGGCAACAAAGAGAAAGATGGAATAAGGAATATTATCGGCGGCGAAGGTGGGGATACGTAAGATGACAGAAAAGGCAAAAGACATCACTAGCATTTGGGCTAGTGGATTTAGAATTACCCAAAAATAGCCAAGAATTGATTGTTTATATCGGGCCTTAACCTCGCGGGCGACCATTTGCCAAAGTAGTTCTCGGCGCTGATAAATAGCGGCGATTTCTTGGAATAGAGAAATCATGGTTTAGTTTAGCACGGAGTGTATAATGAGGTTTATGAATAAAATGACCAAAATCTGCACTGTGGGTGGAGGCACGGCGATGTCGGTGGTTAATCGGGCGTTAATAAAGGAAGGTTTTGGAAATATTTGTTCGATAGTGACAACTTTTGATAGCGGCGGGGATACAGGAAGAATTAGAACGGATGAAAGGGGTGGAGTGTTGGCTTTTTCGGATTATTGGAGGGCTCTGATGTCTTTGTGGTTGGATGGTGATCAAAAAATAATTTGGGAGGAAATGTTAAAGTATCGTGATGGTCGAGGGAGGAATTTTGGAAACATGTTTTTTCAGTTTTTGTCTGAAAAGCAAGGTAATTTAGATGAGGTTGATGAGTTGTTTGCCAGTTTGACCGGGGCGAATTTGAGAGGCCAGATTATTCCGGTGTCTTTGGATTCATCGAATGTTTGTTTGAGAACTGTTTCAGGGAAAGAATATAAAGGGGAAAATTATATAGATGATTTAAGGATGTCGGATGATAAGATTATGGAAATTTGGTTAGATCCGCAGGTGGCGGCGAATAAAAGAGCGATAGAGACTTTGGAGGTGTCAGAGGTAATAATTTTGTGTCCAGGAACAACTTATGGCTCAATATTGCCGAATTTTTTACCAATAGGAATGATTGAGGCTTATAATCGAAGTAAGGCAAAAAAAGTCTTGATGGTGAATATAATGGCAACAGCCAATGAAATTGGAGAACCAACCCAGCGTGGTTATGTGGAAATTTTTAGAAAATATTTGAAAAACAAATCCCCTTTTGATTTGGTATTGATGGCAGATCTTTCTAAATTAGATGAGAAAATGTTAAAACAATCTTTGTATTTTTATAAGTTAGAGCATGCCAATTTGGTTGAAAAAGTCAGTGATGAAGGAATAAAGACAGTAATGGCAGATGTGGCAATAATTGAAGAAAGAAATATGAGATTAAGGCATGGTGAAGAAAAACTGGGTAAATTCTTTAGAGAACTGGTAATTTAATTAATTGGTGAAGTCAAAAGATAGTTTTGATAGAATTGGATTATGTCGCAGAAGAAATTAAAAGAGATAAGAAGGCTGGAGGGTTTGGGGGTTCGGAAAGAGCCGGAATTTGTTTTTGGGGTGAGGCAAGTTTTAAGGGCTAATTGGAAGTTTTTAACAATTTTGATTTTAGGGATTGTAGTTTTGTATTTTAATTCTTTATGGGGAGCATTTGTATCTGATGATTATGCGACTATTCCTCAAAATCCGCAGGTGACTAGTATCAAAGCGGCCTGGTCGAGTTCTTTTTTTATTAATCTTTTTAAGACTTTAATTGCAGTGGTTTTTGGAAACCAAAACCCAATCCCCTATCATGTGGCTTGTTTGTTGGTTTACTTGTTGGTTTGTGTTTTGGCTTTTGTATTTTTGAGTTTGTTTTATGAAGCTTTGGTGGTTAAGGTGACAATGATAATTTTTGCGGTATTACCGGTTCATGTGGAAGCAGTGTCCTGGATATCGGGGATACCTTATTTGTTAACTTCGGCTTTGGTTCTGGGCGGATTGGTTAATTTAGTGCTTTTTTTGAAAAAGAGAAATAAAAAATATTTATTAACATTATTAGGATTGGCATTGGTGTCTTTGTTTACTGATAGGATTAGAGGGTTTAGTTTAGTATTGTTGTCCGGTTTGGTATTAGTGTCTTTCCCAGAAAAGTTTAAGTTTAAATTTAAAATAAATTTATTAGCGGTATTTTCGGTAGTTTTAGTAGCAACGGGGATTTTGTTAATGATTGGTTGGCCACTAATTAAAAATAGAGTAGAGAATGTTAATTCGGGAGTAAATGCCTCCGATAGTGTATTTTATGATCCGTTTTTTCAGTATCCGACAGCAATTCCTAAGTATTTGCAGTTGATTTTATTTCCGACAGATTTGACTTTGTATCATACTTTGTATGTAGCTCCGGTTTGGCTTAACTGGATAGTACTTTTGGTTTATTTAGCAGCAGTTATTTGGTTTTATTTTAAGGATAAAAAGTATTTTTTTGCTTTGGCGTTTATTTTTGTGGCAGCGGCGCCGTCAATGGCACCGGTGAAAGTAAGTTGGTTGGTGGCAGAGAGATATGTTTTTCTGGGATCTTTGGGGATGTCGTTAGTAATGGGGTTATTGGCAGCGAGATATTGGGAAAAGAGGAAGTATTGGGTGATGGGGATTTTGTCGGCTTTGGTGGCGGCTTATGGAGTGAGAGTATTTCTGAGAAATATTGATTGGCAGACGAACCATAATTTGTGGGTAAATACTTGCCAAGTATCGCCAAATAGCCATAATGCCTGGAATAATATCGGTGATGATTATGACAAATTAAATCAATATGAGAATGCGGTTAAGGGATTTGGAATGTCTTATGCAATAAAGCAGAATTATGCCGACGCTTATCATAATCAGGCAAATATCTTTTATAAAATGGGCAGAGTAGATTTGGCCCGACAACATTATGAACAGACATTGGTTTATAATCCTAATCTTTATCAGACTTATTTTACCTTAATCCAATTGGATTTGATGGAGAAAAAGAAGGATGAATTGTTGAGGCATTTGTCGTTACTGAATCAAGTTAAGCCAAATGATTTACAGGTGGCTTATATAATGGCAACGTCGTATGCCCAAATAGGGATGGTTGATGAGGCTAAGAAAATAGCAGCGATAATTTATGGACAGTTTCCAGAGATTCCGGAAATAAAGAATTTATATGAGTCGTTGGAATCGTTGGCTGCAAGCGGGAGTGCGACTTTGGTTAAGTAGTTATTGTCTAGATGATGAGGTTAAGAGGCCAAAAAGATGGCGAATAAAGTGATTTTGGTAGACGGCTTTTCTGGCTAAGGTGGAAATAAAGTTGATTCGGGTAATAAGGTAGAAGAAGATACCAAAATTTTTACCAAAACGGAATTGGTAGAGGCGTTTTTCGTAGAGGTTAAATCCCTGTTTCATAATCCAAATGCGCTGGTTTTTAGTAAATTCTTTGGTTTCAAAAATAGGATTGATGTCGCGATAAGAAACATTTTTGAGATATTGGTTTTTGGGAATGAGAAAACGAGCGTGTTTAATGGCCCATTGATAAATTTCGGTGCCCGGATAAGGAACCATGTTGTAGAAATTGACGTAGTTACAATCTAGATTTTTGGCGAATTTGAGGGTTTCTAGAGCATCGGAAAAAGTTTCGTCCTGGTGACCAATGATGAAATTAACAGCATGTTTGATTTTAGCTTGATTGGAGTATTTGACGGCGGTTTTGACCTGATCGAGGGTGATGTTTTTTTTGATATGATCGAGAATTTTTTGAGAGCCGGATTCGCAACCGTAAGCGATGAAATAACAGCCGGATTTTTTGAGTTTTTTGAGAAGTTTTAAAGTAATATTGTTAACCCGAATACCATTATAAAGTTGAAATTTTATTTTTAATTTATTTTTTATTATAAGGTCACAGATTTGTTCGGCTCGTTTGATGTCGAGAGTAAAGCAATCATCGTTAATATCAAAATTAGTGAATCCTTTTTGGTACCAATATTTAATTTCTTTAATGACGTTTTGGGGACTTCTGGGACGGAAATTTTGACCCATAGATAATTTGACAGAACAGTAGTTGCAACCATAGGGGCAACCGCGTGAAGTGATTAGGGGAATGATTTTTGATTCGAAACAAGGGTATTTTTGAAGATCAAAACTTTCGTAATCAGGAAAGGGAATATTGTCTAATTGGTGAATTGGCGGGGCGGGCGGATTAATAATAATTTTGTTATTGTGGCGCCAAATTAAATTAGGAACTTGAGACAGATCGGGTTTAGTGGCGGAAAGTTGATTAATTAAAGAAATAAAGGAAATTTCTGATTCGCCATACATGGCAAGATTAATTCGGGTTTCCTTAAGAATATTTTCTTTGACAGCAGAGACATGCGGGCCGCCAACAAGAACAGGAGTTTTAGTTAGTGAGAGAGTTTTTTGGATGGTTTGGTAAAGATATTTATAGGCATAACTAAAACCGGTAATACCAATGAGATCCGGGTGAAATTTTTTGATGGTATGTTTGATTTTTTGGGGCCAGTTGTCTTCAAGACTACAGTCGATAATATTAACTTGGTTTTGGTTTTGTTTAAGGACTGAAGTCAAATAGGCAATGCCAACATGAGGGTGGATAGGAATCCCCTTTTCAGTACCAAACATAGATTTGATTTCGGGGACAATAAAAAGAATTTTCATTTGGGTGAATTTTCCGGAGTAATAACCGCTTTTTGAGAGGAGAAAAATTTTTGAATGTAGTATTTTAAACTGGTTTGATAAAGAAGACCATATTTAAAGAATAGTTCCTGGTCGTTAATGAGTCGGTTTTTTTGAATGATTTGTCTTTTTTGAAGAGTTTGGTGAAAATGGGAGATGTTCCATAAAATACCCCGATAAATGTTGACGGCAGATTTAATTTTTCCGGTAAAGACAAGAAAGGTGGCGAGAGAAAACCAGAGGAAAATATGGATGGGTAGGATTTTGATAGCGTATGGCAGTGAAAGATTTTTGATAAGTGTTTGAATATAGTTTTTGGTGCCGTGAAAGCGAACAAGGAAGTTGTTGAAATTGGGATCGACAATATCTTTGGTGGAGGAAAATTTATGGTAGACAATAGATTTGGGGGCGAAGATGTTTTTATAACCTTTGAGCCAGACGCGCCAGCCCAGGTCGGTTTCTTCCATAAAAATAAAATAATCCGGATCGAACATGCCGGCATCAATGAAAGCCTGACGGCGGATAAACATGCCGGCGGATTTGGCGGCTAAGATTAAATTAGTTTGATCATATTGATGTTTGTCAGTTTCTCCGTAAACAGCGATGGGTTTTAAGAATCCTAAGCTGCCTAAATATTCACCAACATAGTCGATTTTTTTGGGTTGTTCTGCAAGGAGAAGTTTTGATTGAATAGCGCCTATTTTTGGGTCTGAATTAAAAATTTGGATAACTTGACTAATCCAATCATTTTTGACCCGGGTATCGTTGTCGAGAAAGGCAATAATGTCTCCGGTTGATTTTTTAAAGGCTAAATTTCGGGCTAAGGCTGGCCCAAGATTTTTTTGGAGATCAAGGATTTTGATTTTTTTTAAGTTTTTAGCAAAATCAGTTTTTGTTTGAGAGATACTGTTATCCTGTGAGCCATTGTCGGCGATGATAATTTCAAAATTAGAGTAATTATTTTTTAGAACGGATGTAAGACAACTTTTTAAAAGACCGTAGCCGTTGTAGTTGACGATGATAATAGAGACTAAGGGTTTCATTTGATTTTCTTTTTGTATGGGGCGCGGGCGGAAGAGCCGCGAATAAGAACGGAAAGACCTTCGGTGAAATCGGTTTTGAGACGATCGAATGAAGTTAAATCTTTTTTAATTCTACTTAAGATATATTTGGGGCGAAGATAAAATTTTCTAAAAATTCTTTTTCTTTGAAGGTAAAGCCAGTCTTTGTCTAAGGTTTTGGGAATATAAACAGGATAGATGCCGGAGTAGCCTTGGCCGAGTTTGCCCAGAGCAAATTTGTCAATAAATTTATTAGAGACAATTTTATCTTTGATGGCATATTGCCAAAGTTTAGAACCCGGGAAAGGGGTGGCAATGGAAACGCCAATAATTTGAAAATCGTTTTTGAGGACAAATTTAATAGTTTGTTGAACATTTGCTGGTTTTTCGGTGGGATGACCGAACATAAAGAAACCATTGGCTTCGATATGGTATTTATTGCAGAGTTTGATGGTGTCGATAATCTGTTGATTGGAAAAATGTTTAAGAACAATATGGTTTCTAATTTTTTCATCACCTGATTCAATACCAAAAGTAAGACTGTAACATCCGGCTTGACTCATGAGTTTTAACATAGGCTCATCAACTAAATCAACTCGGGTATACCCAGCCCAGCGATATTTACGTGGTTGGTCAAGAAGTAAGTGACAGAATTGAAAAATAAAGTCTTTGTTAATAGTTAAAGAATCGTCTTGGAAGAGATAATCACCACCACATTGGTGGTGTAAGGAGTTCATTTCGTCGACAACGTCTTTGGCGGAGCGACAACGGACCAGGTTACTAATGCAAGGCCGGCTGCAGTAGTAGCAGTTGAAGGGACAGCCGCGGGTGGCCATAAGTGAAGCAGTTTTGTGATAATGGTTTATATTTAAAAGGTGTCTGGCCGGCCAGGGAATTAGATCAAGATTAGTGGGTGTTTTACCATGGATGATTTTAGGAATTTTTTGTTTATTTAAAATTTTTTTGTAGGTTTCAAGAAAGGTATATTCCCCTTCTCCGGTGATGCCGTAGTCAAAATATTTGATACGATTGATGAATTTGGGATCGGCGCTGATATGAGGTCCGCCCAGACAAATTTTAATTTTTTTATTGTTTTTTTTGATTTGTTTGGCCAGAGTGACAGCACCTTGTAGGAGAGGTGTCATAGCAGAAATACCCACAATTATGGGTTTTTCTTTTTTGATGATTTTTAAGGTTTCTTTAAGGCTTTGTTTTTCGGCACCACTGTCAATGACTTTAACGGAAATATTGGCTTTTTCTAACATGGCGGCCAGGTAAAGAATACCCAGTGGCGGGTAGCTGACATCTAAAACTTCAGGGTGTCCGTGTTGATAGTAAACTGGTGGGTAAATGAGAATTACTGATGTCATTAATCAAATTTAATATCTAAGGCGCAACAGCGGAAGCAGGCAGGGATAGTTTTATTTTTAATTAGAATTTTTCTAAATTTATTGACTGATTGGCGGTGCCAAATTTTTTTGAGGCTTTGTCGGTGAATATTGCCGGCAATAAATCCGTGGCAAATTTCTACGTCACCATTGCCTCTGAGAAATATTTGACGGAAAGGAGAATCACAAAAAGAATTTTGGCTTGGTTTTTGGCCGGAATAGTATTTGTCTATATCGATATGATTGAAAGATATAATGAATTTTGAGTTTTTTAGGTGTTTGATTTGGTCTAATTTTTGTTTGAGGAGTTGTCTTTGTTTGGGAGTGAAATATTCTTTTTGGTGACCGGTGTACTGCCCCCAAACGTCGTTACCGGTGTGGTGGTTTTTAAAAAATTTATTTTGGTTTGATTTAATTTCTTGGTAATAGTAAAAGAAATGACTGATAGACCAGTGGTCAATAGGAATGTTTTGCATGACTGAATAAATCTGATCGAAATTATGGAGGTTGGTTTGGTTAATGACGGTAGCGATGCGAATGTTGGGAAAAATTTTATTGTCTCGAAGTTGGCAAAATTTTTTAAGACCGCGGATGATTTGGTTAAATGATCCGGGCACTTGTCCTCGTTGGAATTGAGTGGTCTCATCGGGACCATCGAGGGAGACGGCCAGAAAATCCAATCCGGAATTGACCAGTTGTGGGGCATATTTTTCTAGAAGTAATCCGTTGGTAACCAAGCCAGTGGGAATATGTTTTTGGTGAAGATATTTGATAATGGGAATGATTTGGGGATGAAGTAGTGGTTCGCCTCCAGAAAGTTGGAAGGAAGCGCCGGAGGAACTGACTTCATCGGCAATTTTTTTGATGGTTTCCAATGAAAGCATTTGCAGATGTTGTTGTTGACGAGAGTTAGCGACGTGGCACATAGGACAGCGGAAGTTACAGTCTTCAGTAATAAAACAATTAATAATTCTGGGGTATTTGGGCGGACGATTTTTAAGAAAAATTGGGTCAAAAATAGTATTTATAGCAACTTTTGGGTATTTGATGGCTAAGTTGATTTTTTTATTGATAGTAGTTTTAATCATGTGTAAGTTTGAATGATTTTTTGAGCATTTTTGGGTGAATAACGAGATAGGGCGAACGGCCGGCAGTTTTTTTGGTATGTGCTCAAGATATTTGGGTTTTGGTAAAGGTGGTTAATGGTTGAATAAATGTTTTTAACGGTAGGGTCGATAGTAATACCTACTTTAGTAGTATACATTTCTGAGGCGGACCCCAATCGGGTGCAAATTATGGGTGTGCCGCACATGAGAGATTCCATAATTACCACTGGTTGGGCCTCTGGAGTGATAGAGGGTAATATAGTGAGACTGGCCTGGTGATAGTGAGGAATAATGTCTATTGGTTTCATTTTTCCCAAGAGATGAAAATTTTTTTGATTTTTGGAGAGAGAAGATAATTTTTGGTAGTCCGGGCCGTTACCGATAAGGTTAAATTCTATTTGGGGAAGTTTTTGAGCAGCTTTAAGTAAATTGAAAACTCCTTTCATTTTGATAATTCGGCCAACAAAAAGAATTTGAAAGTTATGTGTTTTTGAAGTTTTGGCAGAATAAATTTTGGGGTCAAGCCAGTGCCGGTATATAAGCATTTGATGAGGGTTAAGTCCGATTCGGGTTAATTGTCTGGTAGAAGTTTGGCTGACGGTAAGAATTTGGTTAAATTTTGAGAATGTCTGACGGAGGATTTTGGTGGATAATTTTTTGGGGTCAAGATCAGGATAAATGTAGTGAGTGCTGATAACTATATTTTTGGTTTTGAAAAAGATTTGACAAAAACTAACGATAAAACCGGCAGCAAAACCGTGGGCATGAATAGTGTCAATTTTGGTGTAGTTTTTGGCTAGGTAGATAAATGTATGAAGAAGCAGCCCGGGAGTAATATATAAAAATTGAAGCAGAGGGTATGGGGTGGTTTTGTCAAAGATTTTTTGGCCAAACCACCAGTATCGGTGAATAGTTAGATTTTTAGTTTTTTCCAGTTTTAAATAATCTTTGACTTGAGTGGTGATAGGTTTATAAGTTAAAACTGTAGTTTGGTAATTGTGCCGGGAAAGATATTGAGTCAATAGATCAAGATGGGTTTCAACTCCACCAATATTTGGTCTAAAGAATGGACAAATAATTAGAATATGTTCGGTTTTCATAGTTAGAATGACCACCAGAAAGTTCTGAGTTTACAATTTTGACAAAGTTTTAATTTTTGAGTTTGCAAATTTAGATGAGATTGACGAATGTTTTGGTATTTTTTATTTTGCCAAATATGGGTAAGACTTTGTTGATTAAGATTGCCAAGGATGACTTGACCGTCGATATCCTGGCAACAGAGAGAAACAGTGCCGTCCCAATTAATAAGCATTTCAGTAAAAGGCAAGCGGCAGGGGGTGTGACTGAATTCGACATAGTTTTGAAACGACATGCCGGTATTGAGTTTTTTTTGGTTAGCCCAGTCGTGAATTTGGGAAATACAGACATGATCGACTTGTTTAGACCACTTCCGGATGAATTTGGAAGTTTCTTGATGATTAAGGTCGAATTTGAGAAAGTCCAGAATAATTTTTGGTTTGTCTGATTTTAACTTTTTT
>Ga0209717_1005280_pt1 | contig 10283 bp, 7 predicted proteins | sample AD_UKC048_MetaG_FD_184418 | JGI IMG/M metagenome (GOLD analysis project Ga0209717, IMG submission 184418) | Active sludge microbial communities of municipal wastewater-treating anaerobic digesters from USA - AD_UKC048_MetaG (SPAdes) (version 2) | ecosystem: Engineered > Bioreactor > Anaerobic >... | reverse complement strand
TGTCAGTGTCCAAAAGCGCGTTATAGGCGTTGCCCGCGTATAAGACAAGCTCTATCGTGTCCGTGCCGCGCGCGTTTGATGCCAGCGACTTTATAAACGTTTCGCGCGCCTGCGTGTAATTGCCGGCGGCAAACTGCGCCTGCCCGTATTTTACAAGGGCGTTCGCGTAAAATACACGCGCCTGTATAACGGCAAAAACAAAAGCCGCTGCCGCAAGAAAAACCGCCAATGGGATTGAAAAGATTTTTTTGGTATTAACAGCAAATCGTTTCTCATAAAGCGAGAAAATGCCAAGCAGCGACCATAACAGTATAAGCGTGGGCGCCACCCTCCAGGGAAAGTTTAAAAGGCCGTTTATTAAAAACGCGGCAATGGAAGCTGTTATTCCGATAAGCAGGTTTTTATGAAAAATATTTTCTTCCCTTGACGCAAGTTTTAATGCCATGTAAAAAGCGGAAAAGAACAGCAGCAGATAAACGCCGAACCCCAAAAAGCCGTTTTCCGCAAGGGTCTGCAGAAAATCGTTGTGGGTGTACAGTTCCACATGCGGTTCCACTTTGGCCGCCATTTTTGGCGCCGCTTTAAGCCAGCGGTCATAAACCTTTCTCTGATAATACGCCGTGTTAAGGCTGAAGCCGCCTATGCCCGCGCCGAAAAAAGGTTTTGCGGCCGCCATCTGCAGCGCCGATTCCCAGTAAAAAAGCCTTACAGCCACAGAGTCATTGGTAATGTCAAAGGACTGCTTAATCCTTTCTGTTATGGGGTTCCTGTTTATCGGGTTGGGGACCGTGAACAGGATTATAAGCAGGACAAGAAATGCCGCCATGGACACAAAAAACTTTTTATGGCGGCTGAAAAAAGATTTTCCGTAAATTATGCCAAGCATTAAAAACATATACGCAAGGGAGCCAAGAAAACCAAGCCACGCGCCGCGGCCCTGCGACACAATAACCAGAAAGAACATCATTGTCACGCACATACCGCTGAAAAATTTTGCAAGTTTGTTCACAGGCGAAAGCAGCACGGCAATAAGCACGGGGATAAGAACTGAAAACTGCGCCGCCATGTAATCCGGATTGCCAAGCGTTGAATAGACGCGGCCTTCTCCGAAAGAGACCCATTTTATGATATCAATATGAAAATACTGCAGAACGCCGTAGGCCGCCACGATGAAGTGCGAGGTAATAATAACAAAAAGCAGGCGGGGGATGTCGTGTTTTGTAAAAACGTTAATAATAAGGAGATAAAACAATATAATAAGAAGGCACAGCTTTAAAAACTGCCAGTGCAGCAGTACGGCGTGCGGGTTAAAAAGCGCGCCGCTTATAAATGAAGCCGCAAAAGCAGCGCCAAGAAGCGCGGCAGGGAATGAAAAAGGGGTGAAGAACAAAACTTTTTCGCCTTTAAGCGCCATCTTAACAAACAGCACGGCGGCAGCCAGCGCGGTCAAAGAAAAGAAAGCCGCTGATTTTGGCATTTCAAAGCTCTCATGCGTGTTTAAGTGAAACGCAAGCGGCACAATAAAAGCCGCGGAGAACATAAGCAGCCTTAAAAAAAGCCCTGTTAAGTGAATTATTTTTTTACCGTCCATGAAGTCAATTTTACAGTAATATTATTTTTTTGTCATCATCAAAGGCGTAATCTTTTTTAAGGGGCGCGGCGTCATATATGCAGCCCCAAAAAGCGGACGGACTTCCTCCCTCATCCCCCCTTCCGCTTCCGGGGCTGAATAATTAAGGAACCCGTGGCTGTGAACCTGCGTCTTATCTATGGCTCCGGGTCATCAATATAACCCTCCCCCGAAACCCCTTATTATGCCCGGGGCCTCTAAAAATAACTTTATTAAGTTTCTATTTTCCCTTATTATATCTGTATCAAATAAAAAAGCGGGGATTTTATGGCGCAGGCACCCGGTATATGGACAGAAAAATACGATGTGAATGTTTATGACGCGGACATTAACGGCAGGCTGAAAATTACGTCGCTATGCAATTACCTTCAGAACACGGCGTGGCGACATTACAGCGAAATTGAAAAGGCAAAGGGAGCGATGCTTCAAAGCGGCCATATATGGGCAATGATGCGCCTTGAAGCGGAAATTTATAAAACAGCGGCCTGGGAAAATAAGCTTACCGTTGAGACGTGGTCAAAAGGTATTGGAAAGGTTTCCGCGTTTCGTGATTATAATGTCACCGACGAAAACGGCGCCTGCATAGCGGCTGCAACCACAACTTGGGTTGTCATAGACCCTGTGACAAAAAAGATTCAGCCGTTAAAAAGCGTTGCTGAAAAATGGCCCGAACAGAAAGATAAAAGCGCCATAGGCAGGGAAGCGGGAAAAGCAGAGGCGGTTTTAAATCCTTCCGTTTCCTCGGAATTTAAGGTTAAATTCAGCGAGTTTGACGTAAACAGGCACGTTAATAATGTGTCGTATATTGACTGGATGAACGAGACGTTTACAAAAGAGTACCTTGAAACCCACGAGATAAAAACCATTCTGATAAATTTTATGGAAGAGGCGGAATACGGCGGGACAATTTCGGCCGTAATGGAGCAGAAAGCGGAAAATACCTTTGCCTGCGCTGTCATAAAGAAGGAAAGCGGTAAAGAAGCGGCAAGGGGAAGGTTTACGTTTAAATAATAGAGAGATAAGCTATAGGCATTTAAGCTATAGCGGAAAGATAAGAAAAAATAAGCAAAAAGTTAATAAGCAATTAAGCTATAGCGGAAAGATAAGAAAAAATAAGCAAAAAGTTAATAGGCAATTAAGCTATAGCGGAAAGATAAAAAAAAATAAGCAAAAAGTTAATAAGCAATTAAGCTATAGCGTAAGAATAAACCATAGCATCTTTGTTTCGCTTATGCTTAAATGCCTATAGCTTAAGCCGCTATGTTTTACGTTTCGCTTATGCTTAATTGCGTATAGCTTAAGTTGCTATGTTTTACGTTTCGCTATAGCTTATAGCTTAAATCGCTACAGTGCTATATTTACAATGGAACATATTTTAAAATCCGGTGTCATTAAAGGTGAAACTTGGAAGAAAAACAGCTTGTAAAGCTTGCTAAAGACGGCGACAGAAGGGCATTTGAAGCGCTTGCGGCTTCATGCGCGAAAGAGATATACAACCTTGCGCTGCGGTTATGCGGTGACAGGCACAAAGCACAGGATATAGCGCAGGATGCTTTTGTAAACGCGTATAAAAGTATCGGCAGTTTCCGTGAAGACAGCCCGTTTTCCGCGTGGGTAAGGCGAATAGCCGTGAACGCGTGGAAAAACACGGTAAGGTATGAAATCCGCAGGTATTTTACAAAACATGATTCGATTGATGATAATTATGAAAGTGATGATGGTGAAATGAAAAAGCAGTACGCGTCTTCTGATCCGCCTGCTGATAAAGTTCTGGAAGACAGGCAGAAGAACGATGAAATTCACGCGGTGCTGGAACTTTTGCATCCGGACGCGCGGGAAATGATAGTGTTAAGGGACATGGAAGAAAAAAGCTACGAGGAAATTGCCGCAATGACCGGGCTTAATACAGGGACCGTGAAATCAAGGATAGCAAGGGCAAGGGAAGCGTTTAAACAAAAATTCATAAAGATGCAGGGTGGATAAAATGGAGCATAAAAAAGCTTACGGCTTAATATCGGATTATATAGACGGCATGTTAAAGGGAGAGCAGCTGAAGAATTTCCTTGCGCACCTTAAAACATGCAAAGAGTGCGGATACCAGCTGGACGCGCTGAAAAACGCGGTTCAATATGCCAAAAGCGGCCGCGCCGAAGACCTTCCTGTTAATTTTTTGGCAACATTAAGCAAAAGGCTTGATGAAGCTGACAGTAAAAAGGCAAAGATGAAATTCAGCTGGCCGGTTTTTATGAAAGTTTCAGGTACTGTTGCGGCAATGCTTATTGTCGGGGTTTTAGTAAGGCAGATATATGATACAAAAACTATAAAAGCGGATAAAGAGTGGCTGGAAGCTGAAAGTGTGCAGAAGCCGGCTGTTGCAGAGAGGGCAAAAGACACAGAGGAATTAAAAAGTGTAAAACAGGGAATAAATATGGCTGCCCTTGCGCCTTTAAAATCAGAAGCGCCGGCGGCAATTACATACGCCAAAAAGAAAAGCGCCGCGCCGTCAAGGGCAAATATGATGAAAGCAGAGGCCTTGCCTGCGGCCGGCATGGCGTCAAAAAGCGCTGCAGCCACCGCGTATGATATGGCGCAGGAAGCCGCGCCTGCAGCCGCGGTTGCGCTTGAAGAAAAGGAAATAAACCCTTTTGGCAGGGAAGTTTATTCAGGGATGAATTCAAAAATGGCTCCAAGTATGAAAATTATTTTTAAAAATAACCTTATATGGAAAAACGCGCCCGGAATACTTGAAGACAACCCGTGGCTTGAAAAAGTTGATTTTACAAGGCAGATGGTGGTGCTTGTAAATGCCGGGGAAAAACCGACATCAGGATATTCTGCAAAGATTAACAGCATAGTAATGCAGGAAACAAAAATTGTGGTCCTTTACTCTGAAACCGCGCCGGAAAAGGGAGCGATTACCGCACAGGTAATAACATACCCTTACAGCATTGCCATCATCCCCACCTCCTCCAAACCTGTGGAGTTTATAAGGGAGTAATTGTAGCACGCTATGAAACCTGTTATTTATAGCTTATTGACTTAACATATAAAAGGCATAAAATTAAGGTAAGTTTTATATAGAAGGGAATTGTTATACAGTTTGGGTTTAAATGTTAATGGGAGGTAATAATATCAAAAAAATAATAGTTATTTCAGTTGTGTTATGTATGGCATTAATCAGCTGTAAAAAAGCAAGCTCACCGACAGTGCCGGATAACTCGCCAGTAGCGTTTGTGACAAAATGGGGAAGTCAAGGAAGCGAAGATGGGCAGTTTAATTCTCCTCATGGAGTGGCAGTAGATTCTGCGGGTAATGTATATGTGGCGGATTCTAGTAATAATAGGATACAAAAATTCACATCATCAGGAGTGTTTATAACAAAATGGGGTAGTTATGGAAATGCAGATGGGCAGTTTAGTTATCCTTACGGAGTAGCAGTAGATTCTGCGGGTAATGTATATGTTAGTAATAGAAGGATACAAAAATTCACATCATCAGGAGTGTTTATAACAAAATGGGGTAGTGATGGAAATGCAGATGGGCAGTTTGTTTATCCTGACGGTGTGGCAGTAGATTCTGCGGGTAATGTATATGTGGCGGATTCTAGTAATAATAGGATACAAAAATTCACATCATCAGGAGTGTTTATAACAAAATGGGGTAGTTATGGAAATGCAGATGGGCAGTTTAGTTATCCTTACGGAGTAGCAGTAGATTCTGCGGGTAATGTTTATGTGGCGGATTATAATAATGATAGGATACAAAAATTCACATCATCAGGAGTGTTTATAACAAAATGGGGTAGTTATGGAAATGCAGATGGGCAGTTTAATTCCCCTCGCGGAGTAGCAGTAGATTCTGCGGGTAATGTTTATGTGGCGGATAGTGGTAATAATAGAGTCCAAAAGTTTGCTCCACAATAGGATTTAATTTTTTATTATACAAAAGCCCGGCAGCGAAACTTGCCGGGTTTTTTTATTTTTTATGGAACTTTTTTACTCCTCTGGTTTCCTGATAGGTGAAGGCGGTTAAGCCTTCAAAAACCTAAAGGAGGAATTAAGATGAAGAACCAAAAAAAACTGTTTTTAGCCCTGCTTTTCGTCGTTTTATCGGCAGTACAGGCGCTTGCGTGCAGAATCGCGGTGCTTCCTTACCAGGGGCGCGTTTTGCCCATAGAGACCAGAAAGCACGACGTCAACATCAGCATCAAAAATCAGGTGGCTGATATTACTGTAAATGCCCTGTTTTACAATCCCAACAGCACGGTCTTGGAAGGCGATTATTGGTTTCCGCTTTATGAAGACGCTGCAGTGACATCATTCACAATGATAGTAAACGGCAAAGAGATGAAGGCGGAAATTCTGGAAGCGGACAAGGCAAGGGCAATTTATGAAGAAATAGTAAGAAGGATGAAAGACCCGGCGCTTTTAGAATTTGCCGGCACAAGGATGCTGCGGCAGAGGGTGTACCCGATTCCCGCGCGCGGCGAAGTGGCGCTTGTCTTAAAATACACCCAGCAGTTAAAGACAGTTAATGGAAAAGTAAAACTGGTATACCCTTTATCTTCCGCCAAGTCAGACACAGGGTATGTGGGGGAAGTGAATATTAAAGTAAACGTGGAAGATTCAAACGGGATAAAAAATGTCTACTCTTCCGGCCACGCCATTAAAACCAATATAAAAGAAGAAAACTTTGTAAGCGCTTCATTTAACGCCCGCAATTACAAACCCGATAAGCCGTTTGTTTTTTATTACAGCCCTGCGGCGGGCGAAGTGGCGGCATCCATTATCACCCACGTTAACAGAAATGACGACGGGTACTTTACGCTGCTGCTTTCACCGTCAATTGAGGACTCTAAAGAAAAATACATGCCGAAAGATTTTGTGTTTGTGCTGGATAAGTCAGGCAGCATGCAGGGCGATAAAATTGAAAAGGCAAAAGACGCGCTGCAGTTCTGCGTTAATACATTAAAAGAAGGGGACAGGTTGGGCATTATCGCTTTTTCATCTTCTGTTGACGCGATGTCAGGAAAACTTAAAAATTTTTCCTATCAGGAAAGCGGCAAGGCAAAAAACTTTATCAGGGCAATTGACGCTGAAGGCGGCACGGATATAAATTCCGCGCTGCAGGACGCGCTGTCAATGCTGAAAAAAGAAAAAGGCCGCCTGCCTGTAATTGTGTTTCTTACGGACGGGCTTCCCACAGTGGGTGAAACTGACATAATGAATATTTTAAAAAATACCAAACATGCCAACAGGGCTGACGCAAGAATATTTGTTTTTGGCGTGGGCGAAGACGTAAACACAGGGCTTCTGGATAAAATGAGCGCGGATAACGGCGGCGACTGCGAATATGTTATTAACCCGTCCGATTCCATTGAAGAAAGCGTGTCATCTTTGGCTTCAAGGATTGCAAGCCCGGCGCTTGCGGGAATCACTTTAAGTTTTGACGGCAGCGCGGGGGTATATGACATTTATCCCAAAAGGATACCTGATATGTTTGCGGGTTCGCAGATTACTGTTACCGGCAGGTTTAAGGGAAATGGAATGACGCAGGTAAAAGTAAGCGGCGAAACTTCCGGCAGCAGAAAAGAATTCAGATTTCCCGTGGATTTTTCAGACGACGGCAGGGATGAATCTGTAATGAAACTTTGGGCGTCCAAAAAAGTTACTTATCTTATGGACGAAATAAATTTAAAGGGCAGGAACAAAGAGATAGAAAATGAAATAATTAAGCTTGGCAAAAAGTACGGAATAGTCACGCCATATACGTCTTTTCTTATCACCGATGAATCTTTAAAAGAAAGGGCGTTGGGCGGGCGCAGCGCGGATATGGTGATGGAAGACCTGGCGCAGGCAAAAACCGGAAGTTTTGCGGTTATGCGTTCCAAAAGCATAGCAAAGGCAAAAAAGGCGGAAGCCGCGGCCCCGGCGTCCATGATGCCGTCTGCTGCCGGCATGGATATGGCCGAAGCTGAAGAGATGAACAGGCAGATAAGCGCGTCAGTTGTAAACGCGGGCGGAAGGGCGTTTGTCCTGGATAATAACGGCAGGTACACGGACACGGAGTTTAATAACTTAAAGGATAAAGCCAAAAAAGTTAAGTATTTAAGCGAAGAATACTTTAAACTTTCCGCTGTTTCGGCAGAGGTAAGTGAAATCTTAAGCCTTGGCAATAAAGTGCTGTTTAAATCCGGCAATGATTTTTACGAAATAACAGAATAAAAGCAATACACGCCCTGTGCCTTTCCTGTCTTTTAAAAAAGGAAGGCACAGGGCTTTTTTTATTGTATAATCTCATATCAGGACAATCAGGAGATAATATTATGATAAAGCAGATAACTGATAAAGAAGTATTGGCGGAGTTTTTTTTAAAGTCGCCGTATGTGCACCTTTACAAGTTTATGTACATGGAACCGCACATGTTCCCGAATACTGTCTGGCACGCCTCTTATGACGGCGATGAGATTAAGGCTGTCTCGCTTATATATAAAGGAAAAGAGCAAAGCGCGTTTTACCTGCTTGAGGATAAAAATAAAAACAATGCATCGGAGCTTCTTGAAGCGGTTATAAATACGCTTCCGGACAAACTTTATTCCCATGTAACGCCCGGCCTGGAAGCGCCGCTTGAAAAAAGGTATAAAGTGACGTCAAAAAAATCCCAGCACACAATGGGCATAAACGGCGATATGCTTGTAAATAACTGCATCAAATACCCGCAGTACACCTATAAAGTGAATGAAAGGGATTTTGAAACACTTTATGAATACATTCAGGGAATAAATCCGGGGCTGTTTTTCGGCAGGGAGATGATGAAGACAGGGAAATATTATATGATAAGAAAAAACTCCGATATCATTTCAACCGCCGGGGTTCATTTTCTGAATGACAAATATAAGATAGCCGCGATAGGGAATGTGGCGACCGCGCCCGAATACAGGGGAAAAGGGTACGCGTCATCCATAGTCGCGTCTTTGGTGCGCGACCTGTGGGATGATTTTGAATATATCGGGCTTAATGTTAAAGCGGGTAATGAAGCCGCGTTAAAGGCGTACACTAAAATCGGTTTTGTTTCCGCAACCACTCATAATGAAATAATAATGGAGAAGTGATGGGGATTAGGACGGAGGGACAGAGGGACGGATGCACGGAGGGACGGAAGGAAGGGCTATGAAAAACGCTCTCTTAATTAATCCCAGGGTGTATGATTTTAAGTGCCATGATTTCTGGATGAAGCCCTACGGGCTTTTGAAAATAGCATATGTCTTAAAACAATCCGGTATTAATGTTTCGCTTATTGACTGTATGGACAGGCATGCGGACGGTATGCCTGAAGAATTTAAAAAAAGCGACAAACTTGGCAGGGGAATGTTTTACAGTGAAGAAGCGCAAAAGCCGGAAATATATAAAGCTGTGCCGCGAAAATACAAACAATACGGCATGCCGGATGAACTGTTTAAGGAAAAACTGCGCAAAACAGAAAAACCGGATATTGTTCTTGTTACATCATCAATGACATACATGTACGAGGGCGTGTTTAAAGCAATTTCTGTAATTAAGGAGATTTTTCCTTCAACGCCGATAATACTTGGCGGCACTTATGCCACTTTATGCGCGGAGCACGCGGAAAAATACTCCGGCGCGGCGCGTGTGTGGAAAGGCAGTGCCAATTCCGAATACTTTAATCTGCTGGGAAAAGAAATTAAAACCGGCCTGATACCCATAACAGACACTGAATTTGCCGATATCGCGCCGGATTACTCCTTATATAACAATTTAAACAGCGTGTCTGTAAGGTTTTCCGAAGGGTGCCCGTTTGCCTGTTCTTACTGCGCTATAAAACAAACAAGCGCGGATTTCAGGCAGAGAAGCGCGGCTGCTATAATGAAAGAGCTTGAAAATTACGCTAAACTGAAAATTAAAAATATCGCGGTTTACGACGACGCGCTTTTATTCAAAAACTCCTTTATAAAATCAATCCTTAAATCGGTTATTGAAGGCGGGTTTGATTTCAGGTTTTATACTCCCAACGGGCTGCACGCCGCGTACATTGATGAAGAAACGGCAATAGTGATGAAAAAAGCGGGTTTTATGGATTTAAGGCTGTCCCTTGAAACGTCTGATGAAACAATGCAGAAAGCGTCCGGCGGAAAAGTTTCAAACATGCAGTTTTCTGAAGCGGTTAAAATTTTAAAAGGCGCGGGCTTTTTAGGAAAAGATATCGGAGCGTATATTCTGGCAGGGCTTCCGGGGCAGAGCACGGACACAATCAAACGCGATATGGAATTTACCGCGCAGAATAAAGTTTTAATAAAGCTTGCCAATTATTCGCCGATACCCGAGACGGCGGATTTTGATAAACTCCCAACAGAAATGCGGGAGCAGATAACAAAAGAACCGTTAATGCAGAACGAGACATACTACCTTTCAGTTAACCCCGAATACGGCTACGATGAAAACGAAAAGATAAAACTTCTCTCCGCGGACTTAAACAAAAAACTTTTGTAATTGACAAATATATCATATATATAATGGCTTAGCTTTTTAGGACTGTATTTTAACACTTTTTAAGGTGGATTTCCTGTAGTAAAATCTAAGGACACAGGAGGTCCGCTATGAGAAAAAAACACGATGAAGTCTTTAAGGCAAAAGTA
>Ga0209717_1005278_pt1 | contig 10285 bp, 8 predicted proteins | sample AD_UKC048_MetaG_FD_184418 | JGI IMG/M metagenome (GOLD analysis project Ga0209717, IMG submission 184418) | Active sludge microbial communities of municipal wastewater-treating anaerobic digesters from USA - AD_UKC048_MetaG (SPAdes) (version 2) | ecosystem: Engineered > Bioreactor > Anaerobic >... | reverse complement strand
TACCAGGTGCTTGAGCATGACACTGGTTTTGCCGGTTCCAGGCGGTCCCCACAACAGAAAATAATCTTGCGAAGCCAAAATAGCTTGAAAAATGGCCTGTTGCTCGGCGGTCATTTCACCTGGATTACTGTTTGGGCTAAGTTCCAAGGGCATCGCTGGAGCACTCACCCCCAGCAACAAACGCCGTTTGTGGGTGCTGCTGCTGGCCAGGTCGTACAACCCCCGGTATTGCGCCGTGAAGCTGTTGTCCATCAGGTCGTGCTCCAGGTTCCACCAGGTATAATCCTGAAAAATCTGATCGTTGAACTGGCGGGAACGCAAACTCACGGTCACCGTACCGGCGCTGAGCTCGATGATGCTGCATTTGAACAACTGATTGCGCAGGGGCGACTGCTCTTCATTGACAAAAGGGTACAACACCGCGATATCCCCCGTGCGGAAATTGGCCAGCGGATTGGTCTGTTCGCTGCGAGCAAAACGAATGATGGCTTCATCAGCCCCTGCACGGTTGTCCACTATGGTGAGGTGACTGAGGATCTCAAAACGCTCTTGTTTTTCGTGGAAAGGATTGAGCCACAAGGCCGCCTGTCCATTGATGGTTTCGATGCCATCCAGTCCGGTTTTGGACAACTTGTGCTCGCGGGCAATGAAGCCCGTAAAAGCCGTAAAATAAGCCTGTTCAATGTCGTTCAGGGCACTGAACACGCGCTGGAATTGTTCCTGATCGCGCTGTGCAAAACGGCTGGCGGATTGAAAACGGTAATCGGCCAGCAGGTTTTGCAAACGTTGGGTATGTTCGCTGAGGTTGTCTTCATCATTGCCCGGAAGGCCCAAACGTTGCAGGGTATGTTCGAGCGCCAGAATGTGGTTGCGCACTTGCAAGGCTTCCCATTGGTTGCTGCGGTTGACAGGGGCAAACTTCAGATTATCGGTTTCCAGCGCCGAGTACAGGATGTAATTGGTCGGGTCAATTTCTTTGCCGTAGGTGGCCCGGATGATCAGGTCGTACAGCAGGGTCTGGATGTAGTGCCCGGTATTGATTTTGAACTGATTGGGTTTGAACAGTTTTCCACTTTTTAATTCCACAATGGCCGACTTGTTGCCGTGGCGGTACAGTGCATCCAAACGGCCTTGTAGCCCGTGGATGTTGGAGTAAAAAGTAGGTTCGAGGTAACATTGCTCGGGGTGGATGCCCTGGGCGGGAAAATTTTGCACAATTTCCCGCTGCAAGTTGATGAAATGGGCTTGGGATCGTTGGCGAAGGTCGATCAGTTCGCGGTCTTCCAGCAAACAAAAAGCCAGGGGGTTGAGGGCAAAAACCTTTTTGAACACCTCTGGAAATTCCTGCTGCGGATTGTGCATCAGTTCGTCCAGGAAAAAGTTGGCGATGTGCCCCAGGAGCAGCGCGGAACTGGAGCTAAAGGGCAAAAACTTTTTCAACAGGTAAGTCTCAGGTACGGTATGATCAGTGTCAAAACACTCGGCGATGCCCGTTACGTCGATCAGGTGATCGGGTTCCACCACAAAGGCTTGCGGGCGGTAATATCCTTCCTGATCCACTTCCACCTCCAGCAAATTGAGTAAAATGGGAAACCCAAACACCTTGCGCAAGGCTTGGATGGTCGGGTTAAAGCCTTCGTTGCGCTCGGGAAGGTTGTATTTGACCAGGATGTTTTCATCGGGGCGGCTCTCATCTTTGACCACCAGGCATTGCACTTCTTTGCGGTCTTCCAGGGCCAGTACGCGCACCACGGGACGGTATTCCTTGATTTCTACCGGCCGAAAAGCGTTGGGCCAACTCGGTGGTACCTGATTGATCAAGGCATTTGGCGGGTTAGTTTTGCTCAGGCCACGGATGGTTTCGAGAACTACTTTGAAGGCAAAACCGGGTAAAAAATGATGATCAGAACGCAGGTCGCCTTTTTGGCGCACCTCCTGGGCGACCTTGCGAAAATTGTGCTGGTAAAACTGGAGTTTCTTGTCGAGCTGGAATTTTTGCCCGGCATAGGCCATGCGCGAAAACAGGTTCACAAAACGCAATCGCTCTTGTTTGGTGGCCTCCATCAGCATGACCACGAGCAATTGGTAGCAGGCCTCGGTTTGGGCTGCGGCGTCCAATTGGTCGTTTTCCACGATTTTTTGGAGTTCACGGTAAAAAATTTGAGCGAGGTGTGGCGGCATGTACAGTGTTTAATGAACAAAAATATGAATTGTTTTTATTTTTTTATTTTTAAAATTAAAAATTTTCCACCGTAACATGCATTTTGCCCCCATCAATCCGCAATGCCCGTATAAGCAATCTTCAACATCTTTTGCCCGCCTTCATTGCTTTTGGTGATCACTGCGCCCCAACCGCCACCTTCCGAGCGGTAGGAATAGTTGATGCTGATCAGTTGTCCCGCTTTATCGCGCTCCACTTTCATTTCATCACTCCAGGCTTCGGCTTTTTTGTCAGGATTGGGAATGATGGTTTCCACCGCTTTGCTGGGTTTGGGAAACAAAAGTTTGGGCGGAACATTGAGGAGCAATTTGGCGATCAAAAAAGCTTCCTGCCAGTTTTCGGTACGAATATGGATTGAACTTTCCGAAGTCAAGTGGCCGCCATAGTCCATGGTATGTTCTTCGTGTGCTACAAAGACATCCGGGCCGCTGCGCAATTTTTCCACATACGTTTCCAGCTTATAATCTCCAGGCGTATTGATGCTCTGTTTGGGGGCAGGGAACTGGGAGAGGTAGCCATCAAAAATAAAGCCCACTTTGTCGCCATATTTTACTTTGGCCATGCCACCGCTGAGTTGATCAACGGTCAAGTTCTTTGTGGTGGGAGCAGCAAGCAGCGTCACTTTTCCACCGAGCGGAACGAGGTCCAGTTTGGCCGAGTTGGGGTCGGCGTCTTTACGCAGGTTCAGGCCGCTTGGGGCCAATACATAAAATGTGGTTGTGCCTTCCATCCTTGCAAAACGGAAAGCAGTGAACAGCACAAACAAAGTAGCCAATCCTGTGAGGATCAAGTGTTTTTTGGAGCGAATCATTAAGTGCATAAGTCGTTTCTGAGTTTTATGTAAACAAGATAGGGGAATAAAGGTGTTGCTAGGTTGCTCTTATGGTGATTTTTATCATCACGCCACTTTTACCCCAATTTCAAAACCAGTAAACAACGAGAATGTTGGTTTTATTTTATTAAAATTCAGTTTTTTATAAATATAGTATCTGGGATATTTTTATCCAGAAGATCAAGAATTTGTACTTTAAATGCCTCTGGATGCAGCTTACGTTTGTATCAGCAAAGGCACTCCACGATACCCCTCCTGTCTTCGGTGTGGCCTCACCCAATTAAGTATTCCATCTCATTCTGACTCTACAACTGAGTTTATCAACGTGCTGCGTTGGTAGCTCCTGCATCTTTTATTTGTTAACCTTATAAGTACTCTAACATGAATTTTACTAACCAATCAAAAAAATTCCTTTGGGCGCTCTTAGCCATTGGCATTATGGCTCTGAGCAGTTGCAACCGCGACAAGGACGATGATTTTAACGCTGCAGACAATTATGCCAGCACCTACAGCGCCAAAGTCCCGCTGGAGTGGAACAAACTCATGCTGGATATTGATCGATTCGCACCCGGTTATCGCCCACCTGCTGCCGCACGAATGTTGGCCTATACTCAATTAGCCGCTTACGAAGCGGTGGTGCCTGGTATGCCCAACAACAGTTCTATGGCAAAACATTTCACGGCATTGTCATTGCCTATAGCAGAAGCGAACAAGGAATACAGCTGGCCACTAGCCGCTAATTCCGCCTACGCCACGATGTACAAGTTGTTTTATCCACACGTGAAGTTGTTTTATTCCGACAAGATGAATTCCCTGGAAAAAGAGTTGGCGGCAGAGTATACCAACAGCGTTTCCAGTGAAGTGAGTACGCGCTCCATAGCCTTTGGCAAAGCAGTTGCAGAAGCGGTATATGAGTGGAGCAAAACCGATGTGCAGGGTCATGATGCCTACAAAAACCCCCGCCCCAGCACCTACACGCCGCCGACTACTGGTGCCAATGGCGAAAAACTCTGGCAGCCTACTTTCCCGGATTATACACCGGCTCTGTTCCCATACTGGGGAAAAGTAAGAACGTTTGCATTGAAAGAAAATGAAAAAACGGCCAAGCCACCACTGGCCTGGAGTGAAGACCCCAACTCGAAGTTTTATACCCAGGCCAAAGAAGTGAAACTCTGGGTAGACAATGCTACAGAAGAAGACAAGTGGATCGCCGAGTATTGGAGCGACGATTTCTTTGAATTGACTTTTGAACCTGCTGCTCGGCTGATCTCCATTGCCAATCAAATGGTTGAAGCAGATGGCCTGAAATTGGATGAAACACTTGAGTTATATGCTAAATTAACCATGGCACTTAGCGACGCTGGTGTAGCTGTCTGGAATTCGAAGTATGTGTACAATGTAGAACGTCCCATTTCCTATATTCGTAGAGTTATGGATCCTAACTGGAAGACACTACTTAACAATCCAATGAATGGCGTAAAAAGTTTAACTCCCGAGTTCCCAGCCTACCCCTCTGGGCATTCCGGATTCGCAGGCGCAGGCGCTGGAATTCTGACCCATATTTTTGGTGCTCACGAGATGACGGATGATAGCCACGTAGGTCGTACAGAGTTTTATTCTAAGTCTAGATCATTCAATAATTTATCAGAATTGGGTGCTGAAGATGCTTACAGCCGGCTGCCATTGGGTGTACACTTTCGCATGGATTGTGATGAAGGTTTGCGCCTGGGCTATTTGGCCGCATTGCGGGTAACGCAATTGCCTTGGAAGAAATAATAACTGTTGTTGTAAATGGATGCAAATACTCAAGTGTTTGCATCCAGCTTTTTATCTATAAAATCAAAACCATGTCTGTTCCGCGTCTCCTGGCCATCAGCGCTCTTTTAGGTTCCCTTATCTGGGGCTGCCAAATTTCCACATCCCAGTCCTCTAAAAACAACCTGCCTACCGAACTTCAACTAGCCCAGGCCACTCTCGACTCTTGCGCCATCTTCATCCCGTTGTGGCAACAAAAAATGGATCGCCTTTCCAAAGTCAATGAATTTGAAGCCTTAAAAATTCAAAACAACCTCAATATCCTGGAAGAAAACCACCAAGACTTACAAGAACTCACTGCGCTCGATCTAAAGTCGCTTCGCAAAACCGGGGAGTTGAACAACCATTTGCTGCAATTGAGTACCCAAACCCAGTACGTGCAAGCGCTGCTAGCCTCGGGAAAAGCCATATATGAAGAACATTCGCAGTCATTTGGAAAATGGAAAAAAGAATAAGTATGGTAGCAAAAGCCCCCTGCTACAAGCACATCTTTGTGCAAAATCTGCACTTAAAATCAGTAAAGAGTTGGTTTTTGAAGTTACCTACAGATTGTTTTTTTTCAAATTTTGAAAAAAACGGGGCATTTTACACCGCTTTTTCTCAGGTTTGACTGGATTAAAATCGATAAAAAAATTAGCTTTACGCCGATCTATAACACCCTCAATGAATAACAGTCCGAAAAGCGCCAACCATGTCAAACGCAATTGATGCACCAACCCGCCAGCGGATTCAAAGCTGGCTCGATGGCAATTACGATGCCCAAACCAAAGCAGCCATCCAGGCTTTATTGGATGCCAACAACGATACCGAACTCACCGATTCTTTTTACAAGGATCTGGAATTTGGCACCGGTGGATTGCGCGGGATCATTGGCGTAGGCTCCAACCGCATGAACCGCTATACCGTGGGTGCGGCTACCCAGGGCTTGGCCAATTACCTGAACCAGTGCTTTCCTGGACAGGAAATCAAAGTAGCCATTGCGCACGACAGCCGCAACATGTCGCCAGAGTTCGCGCGCATCGTTGCGGATATTTTTTCTGCTAATGGCATCAAAGTGTTTTTATTCAAGGAATTGCGCCCTACGCCGGAGTTGTCCTTTGCCATCCGGCATTTGGGCTGCAACAGTGGGGTCGTGATTACCGCTTCCCACAATCCCCGCGAATACAACGGCTATAAGGCCTACTGGACCGACGGATCACAGGTTGTAGCACCCCACGATGCCAATATCGTCGCCGAAGTCAATAAAATCCAATCGGTAGCCGACATTCACTTTGATGGAAATCCGGCTTTGATCACCATGATTGGCGAAGAAGTGGATGCTGAGTTCCTCAAAACCATCCAGGCCAACAGCATCAATCCGGCGGTGATCAAGCGCCAGCATGACCTCAAAATTGTGTTTACTCCCATTCACGGAACGGGGATCACCCTGGTACCCAAAGCGCTGGAGTTACTGGGTTTTACCAATGTCCACATTGTTCAGGAGCAAGCCACCCCAGATGGCAACTTTCCCACCGTGGTGTACCCCAACCCGGAAGAACAAGAGGCCATGTCGATTGCCATGCAACAGGCCAAAGCCATGGATGCGGATCTGGTGATTGCCACGGACCCCGATGCCGACCGTGTTGGCGCTGCTGTAAAAAACCAGGCGGGTGAATGGCAATTGCTCAACGGCAACCAGATGGCGAGTTTGATTATTTATTACTTGTTGCAAGCCTGGAAAGACGCGGGTAAATTGCAGGGCAAAGAGTTTGTGGCCAAAACCATCGTAACCACAAACATCATCGACGCCATGTGCGCTGCTTATGGGGTGCCTTGCTACAATACCTTGACGGGTTTCAAATACATCGCACAGGTCATTCGGGAATTGGAAGGAAAATCCAAGTTCATCGCTGGAGGCGAAGAAAGTTATGGTTACCTCATCGGTGATGCCGTACGCGACAAAGACGCGATTGCTTCCTGCGCCATGATTGCCGAACTCACCGCTTATGCCAAAGACCAGGGCCTGAGTTTGATCGATTTCCTGACCCAGATGTACCAGAAGCACGGGTTTTATTACGAAGGCCTGATTTCCCTGACCAAAAAAGGTAAGGCTGGTGCCGAAGAAATCCAGAAAATGATGGCCGATATGCGCAGCAACCTGCCAAGTTCGGTAGCTGGATCGGCGCCAATTGAAGTCTTGGATTATAAAAACCTGACGAGTAAAAACCTGCGTACAGGTGAAGTGACCCCGATTCCGCAAGGCATGGGCATCGAGCCTTCCAATGTGATTCAACTGATTTTGGAAGATGGTACCAAAGTGTCGGCACGCCCAAGTGGTACAGAGCCCAAAATCAAGTTTTATGTATCAGTCAATACGCCTTTGGACAAGCCCGAGGATTTTGACGCTACGCTGGATCGTTTGAAGGAAAAAGTGAAGGCAATACAGACGGATTTGGGATTGATGTAGGTCAAATTTTATCATTGAATAGGGCATCCACAAAGGGATGCCCTTACGACTTTTATGAAAAAAATACTCTTTTTGGCCCTTGCATTGATGGCAACGGTACAAGCCAAAGCCTGGTGGGACCACGGCCATATGGTAACGGCAATGATCGCTTACCTCAACCTGAACAAAACTGCCCGCGCCAAGGTCGATTCCTTGACCGCAGTATTGAGGCGGGATTATCCGCAGGTCAACCATTTTATCGTCATGGGCCCCTGGCCAGATGACCTCAAAGCGGATGGGGTGCATGCTTACGATACCTGGCATTACACCGATGTGCCCATCAATGTAGATGGCATTGCCTTACCTCAAATGCCGGAAGTGGACATCATTTGGGCCATCAATCAAAGTACAAGCATCCTCAAAGCAGCGCAATCAAAACCGGTTGAAAAAGCACGGTTTTTGGCTTTTTTAACCCATTTTGTCAGCGATCTACACCAGCCACTGCATGCCACCTCCCGCTTCACCAATGATGTACCCGGCGGAGATGAAGGAGGCAACCTGTTCCCACTCAAAGGTACTTGGCGCAACCTGCACGCCATGTGGGATGATGCGTGTGGCTCTTTGAGCAAGTACAACGACATTCGCCCTTTTGGCAAACCCAAGGTGCCGCTTACCGAAGCTCAAATTGAAAGCGTTCGTGATCTGGCCAAAGACTTGATGAAGCAATATCCTGAAAAAAGCTTCTCCAATCTGGGCACGCTTGATCCCGACTTTTGGGCCCTGGAAAGCAACAAATTGGCAGCTAAATATGTCTACGGCGTAAAAGGCAAAGACGATCAGGGCCGCAATCAATACCTGCGCCCCAACGACGAACCTACTCCTTTTTACCTGGAACAAGCGCAGGAAGTAGCGCGCAAGCAGTTGGCCCTGAGTGGTTACCGCTTGGCGGCGATGCTCAATGACCTGTTTTCAGAAAAGAAGTAAGTTGACCATTAACTGTTCACAGAGGCACTAAGGGCGTCATGTTCTTGGTGCCTTTGTGTCTTCGGGACAAAAAATAGCGTATTTATGGAAATATTGATCGACAAAAAAGAAGATTATACCCTTTCCTGTGCAACCAGTCAATATTATCTCAACGTCACTTGTGGCACCACCGCGGTATACACAATCACCTTTCAATTGGATGAAATGGAAACCGCAACATTCCTGGAGAGAGGGGAGGAGTTTTTAACCGACCTGGCTTGGCGCGTGCGAGATTATCCAGAGGAGTATTTGGAACGGAGGGTGTGAAGTGTACAAGAAATTACAGGTCACCCAAATCTCCTGTACCACTTAATTTTCCTGCCAAAGAAATGCATGCATCAGCTTTTTGGTAAATTTAATGTATATACAACTAATTTTTGACTGGTAGTGTTCTCTTAACGATGTTAACATGACATCGCTTAAAATACTTGTGCATGAAACGCAAGCAATTCATTAAAACCATATCAGGAGCTGCCGTTATGATGACCATGGGATCTTTTCAAAACTTCCGGGAAGGGCTAGAAGAACAGGATGTAAAAATGCCACTGCTGTTCCTTGGACATGGATCGCCCATGAATGGCATCGAGGACAATACCTTCAGCCAAAGTTGGAAACAACTGGCCAAAGACATGCCTGTACCCAAGGCGGTATTGGTGGTCTCGGCACACTGGCTTACCCGTGGTACCCATGTTACGGCCATGCCAATGCCGCGCACCATCCACGATTTTGGGGGGTTCCCCAAAGCACTATTTGACGTGCAATACCCCGCCCCGGGCAACCCTGAACTGGCCGAGACTACCCAGAAACTCATCACCAAAACGCCAGTTGGACTCGATCACGAATGGGGTCTCGACCACGGCACATGGACGGTCATCCGGCACATGTACCCGGAGGCCAATATACCCGTATTACAATTGAGCATTGACTATTACAAGTCGCCACAATACCACTATGCCTTGATTCAGGAATTGGCGGAGCTGCGCAAAAAAGGAGTGCTCATTGTGGGTAGTGGCAATATGGTACACAACCTCGGCATGGTGGCCTGGGATCGGCTGAAAGATGACTCCTACGGTTTTGATTGGACTTTGGAAATGAACGACCTGTTCAAAAAACACATTTCCGAAGGCAATCACCAACCTTTGATCCAATACGAAAGCCTGCACAAATCGGCAAAACTGGCCATTCCCACCCCCGATCACTATTACCCCTTATTGTATATTTTGGGCTTGCAGGACAAAAATGATCCTGTGCATTTTTTCAATGACAAAGCAGTAGGCGGGTCTTTGACAATGACTTCGGTGAAATTGGGATAATTTTCTAAAAATACCGATATTGTGAAGGCAGACTTGTTGAGCCAAGCAGTCTTCCACCTGAACAAGTCTAATGTATTCATAACCCAATGATTAACCCATGGAAAACACACAAAACCCATCACACCCTGCCGATGTGCAGTACAACAAAGTAGTAGAAATGGTACACTGCTACGCAGAATCCGTTGGCCTGGATCGGCATACGGTGTACAATGCCGAAAAATTGTACTGGACCTGGACCAAAGGATCGGCAACCATTCAGATTGTGATCCACAAACTCAACTACGACAACGGAACCCGGCGGGATTTTATCCGCATTTTTGCGCCAATTATGGACGTGCCCGCCACCAATCAATTGCTGGGATTTTACCGCCGTTTGTTGGAGCTGAACGACGAAAAATTTGGCATCAAATTTACCATTTTGCCCAACACCGATAAGGTCTGGGCCACCTTCGAACGCGACATCAAGGGCATTGATTTTAATGAACTCAGTACCTTCATCAGTGACTTTGAACATTGGGCTGATACGATGGACGATCAGCTCAAAGGGCAGTTTCCGAACTTGAACTAGTCTTAGGTTTTAAGTTTTAAGTTGCACACAATTCTGCACAGGAAAGCAAGCTTGTGTGCAACCTAAAACCTAAATTAAAGCCACCTGC
>Ga0209717_1005274_pt1 | contig 10290 bp, 4 predicted proteins | sample AD_UKC048_MetaG_FD_184418 | JGI IMG/M metagenome (GOLD analysis project Ga0209717, IMG submission 184418) | Active sludge microbial communities of municipal wastewater-treating anaerobic digesters from USA - AD_UKC048_MetaG (SPAdes) (version 2) | ecosystem: Engineered > Bioreactor > Anaerobic >... | reverse complement strand
AACACCGCCACCTATACCGTTTCTTTCGATATTGTGGATGGTACCGCGCCGTATTTCACCAATGGCGATGCAGGCACCCTGACCGGAACACAATTTGTGAGTAATCCGATTGCATTCGGTACGGGTTATAACTTCATTGTACGCGATACCTTCAACTGCTCACAGGATACGCTGGCAGGCGCCTCGCCCTGTAGTTGTACTACCCAGGTGGGTATCATGAACCAGACAGCAATCCTGTTGTGCGACGGATTCCCCGCTAATTTTGCCGCTCCAACGGGAACCACCCTGACTACCGGCGATGTGCTGGTATACTATCTGGTAAGCAGCGGCACCACACCCGGAACCTGGACAGCAGTCGACAGCAGCAGCACGCCGACTTTTAGTTTCAACAGCACCACCATGACTGCCGGAACTGCCTATACGGTGTATGCTGTGGCGGGTAATCCGCAAGGCACGGGAATTGATCCTGCCGATCCCTGTATTTCCTTTACTCCCGGACCGCCTGTTACCTGGCGCGTACCGGTAACGGCCTCCCTGTCGGGCGACACTACAATTTGCCAGGGACAGGCGTTTTCCCTGAATGTCGATTTTACCGGTCAGGGCTTTTACACCTTGAACTACACTGCCAACGGCGTAGCGAATACCGTTTCCACGACTTCCAACCCGTTCCCGCTCATACCATCCAACCCGAGTATCACCACCTCCTATGTGTTGACGGGCGTAACGGGACAAGGCGGATGTACAGGCACCGTGAGCGGTTCGGCCACCGTGACCATCGCCCCCGCGCCACAGGCACTGGGCATACAAACATCCTGCGATTTTGCTACGGAAACGTACACCCTGACGTTCGATATCGGCAATGGCGCAGCACCGAATTCTACGTATACCATAACAGGCGTAACGGGCACTCTGACGGATACGACGTTCGTTTCAGATCCGATTCCTTCCGGCGCTTACAGTGTCACTATTACCAATGCGGAAGGTTGTTCGACCACCATTACCGGAACAGCCACCTGCGTTTGCACGACGGATGCGGGGGTAATGCCTGCCGCCCAGGTGAATGTTTGTTTGCCCGGACAGGCAAGCGTAACGGCTGCCACGGGCACGAACCTGGATGCAAACGATGTGTTGCAATACATTCTTTATCAGGATGTTACCATGTTGCCGCAAGGAATACTGGCAACCGCAAATACACCACAATTCGGCATGACGGCCGGTATGACGGCCGGCACGACCTATTTTGTCGCTGCTGTAGCCGGTAACGGACTGCCGAATAACGGCGGGGTGGATGTGAACGATCCGTGTTTGGATATTTCAAACGGAACGCCGGTTGTTTTCCACGATGCACCATCCGCAACATTGATGGGCACGGATACCGTTTGTCCGGGTGGAAACGCCGCCTTCCAGATTGCCTTTACCGGAAGTTCGCCGTTCCAGTTTATTTACGCGGTGAACAATGCCAACCAGCCGCAACTCACAGCGCCCGGCAATACGTTCAACATCAACACCAACAACGTACAGGCTACACAAACCTTTACCCTGGTATCCGTTTCGGATGCTTTCTGTCCGGGAACGGTTAGCGGCCAGGCAAAGGTGGTCGTTCGGCCGTCCATTACGGCAACCGTCAACAGCGACGTAACCATTTGTACCGGAAATTCAACTACACTGACGCTGACACTGACGGGCGCTACCAACTACAACGTTACCATAGGCGGCGGCCCTGCACCCATTCAGTTGAGTAATATCGGCAATGGCGCTCAATTTGACGTCAGCCCGACAGCCACCACAACTTACACCGTTACCGCAGCATCCGCTGCCGGCAACACCTGCCCCGCCACCTTCGGGCCGGGCGCAACTGTTACAGTGACGACGCTGACGGGTTCATCCACCGTTTCCGATTACAACGGCTTCAACGTCAGTTGTGCAGAATCAACCGATGGTTCCGTATCGATCGTTCCGAATGGTGGAACACCGCCGATCACAGCATTGTGGAACACAGGCGCTACCGGATTACAACTGTCCGGCCTGGGGGCAGGCGATTACAGTGTGGTGCTGACAGACCAGACGGGCTGCCGTGACAGCGCCTCCTTTACGTTGACTGCCCCGCCGGCGATTACAGTCGATTTTGCAACGGTTGTGCCACGTTGTTTCGGCGAAAATAACGGTACGGTCATCATCCGGGCGATAACCGGCGGCTCGGAGCCGTACTCCGTGACGCTCAACTCCGTCAGTGTTATGCCCGATACGTTCCCGGTTAATTTTACCCAGTTGGGAAGCGGCACCTACGGACTGGAAATAGAAGATGCGAACGGCTGTTCTACCGAAGACGAAGTAGATGTGCCGGCTCCGGCAGAACTGATTGTCAATGTCGGCCCTGACCAGGAAATCGCCCTCGGCGACAGCACTGTGCTGGAAGGATTGACCAATGCGACAGGTATCGACACCTTTATGTGGTCGCCTCTGGCCTATCTGAGTAACCCGGATTCCTTGATCACCTATGTGCGACCGATCCATTCACAGGTATATTCGCTCACTGTTCAGGATACGTTCGGATGTATTGCCCGCGACGAAATGTTGCTGACGGTTCGCCGCGATAACAGGATATTTATTCCGAACGTCATCAAGCCTGGATCCGCTGAAAACGATGCGTTTACGGTGTATGGCGGCCCGGAACTGGATGCTATTCGTTCGCTGCGTATTTACGATCGCTGGGGTGAATTGCTGTACGAAGGACTGGATGTTCCGAAAAATGATCCTTCCATCGGCTGGCGCGGCCGTGCACGCGGCAAGGACGTGATGCCGGGCGTTTACATTTATATTGTAGACGTGGTGATGTCTGACGGAACTACCGCGATATTGACGGGTGATGTGACGGTTGTGCGGTAAACGGCTGGATTATTTCGAGTATAAAGGGCTTGCAGTTTCAATATTCATATAAATAGTTGAAATACAATTATTTATATGAATCTTAAAACTGCAAGCCCTTTAATATTTAAACTGTAATCCGCACTTTAGCAAAACTTTAAGATCCCCTTACCCTTCCTTTTATAATTTTTTAGCCGCGTATTCAGTTTATGGGTATCCTCCTCAACAAAGAGAATACTACCTACACACCACTGAATATGAAGCCGATTCTCATTTTAATATCTGTAATTTTTTCTTCTGCTCCTTTTCTTTCCAGTGCTCAGGAAGCGGATGAGGATTCTTACCGCATTTGCACCGAGATTATTCTGGATGCCGATCAAACTACCGAACCGGAACTTCCGCCCGGCATGACCGCCCGTGCCGTTGCGTTCAAACCCGAACTGGGGAAATACTGGCAAAACGGCCGGGTACTTCGCGTCGGGTTTATCGGAGGCGATGCAACGCTGCGCAACCGTGTACAGAAATACGCACAGGAATGGTCGGAAGTGGCCAATATTCGCTTTTTGTTTGTTGAAAAAGGAGAAACAGACCTGCGGGTGAGTTTTACGCCGGGACTCGGCACCTGGTCGCTGATCGGAACCGACGCCAGCCGGATGCCGCAATACAAACCCACGATCAATTTCGGCTGGTTCAACAAACGAATGGCCGAATCGGAGTACAGGGCTACGATTTTACACGAATTCGGGCACTCATTGGGCCTCTTGCACGAGCACCAGCACCCACTGGGCGGTATTCCCTGGGATATGCCCAAACTGTATAGTTTTTACCAGCGCACCCAGGGCTGGGACCAGGAAATGGTCAACCAGCAGGTCTTGAGCCATTACGGCACCAATAAAACGCAGTATACCCGTTACGACCCGTACTCGATCATGCACTACCCTATTCCGAACTCCCTGACAGTCGGCGATTTCGAAGTGGGCATGAATATGAGTCTTTCACCGACCGATAAGGCATTTATGGGGAAGGTATATCCCAGGAAGAATGCCCCTGCGCCTTCGGAGCGGCCGGTAGTGGTAAGCACCAAGCCCAAACCGACGACCGGTACCACGCGACCGACCACTTCCACCACGCGCCCAACGACCTCGACAACACGCCCGAAGCCCACCGTGGCAACTTCTCCGCTTACTCTGACCTTCCGCGATATGTTGCCATCCAGCCAGAAACGCGAACAGGTGTGGATTACCATCGATGGCGTTACCCGGACGTTTATTTTGGATCAATCGGGTAGCCAGGCGGGAAAAATCACCTTCACGCTGCCTGAAAACGGGCGGTATTCTTACCTGGTACGCACCAAAACCACTTTCCTGAACCGCGTAAACGGCAGGGTACAGGAAACGGTGCTGAACGGACACGGAGAAGGAGAAATTATGGTGCGTAAAAGTGCGACGTATGACCTGGCCATCGGAAAATCGTACAATGACCGGTGGTTTGAGGTGACGCTGCTGACAGCGGCGAGTGGTACTAAAGCGCAGTAGTGATTTCAAAGATGAGTGTCATAATTCCCGATACCATACTGGAATAATGAACTTACCTAATTCGCTTAAAAAATCACAGACGCTAAGTTGTCTTCCTGACGGGATCCGTCCACTCTACGTGAATAAAATACCCAACAATAATTCGCGTAGAGTGGACGGATCCCGTCAGGAAGACAACTTAGCGTCTGTGATTACTCGAAGCAAGAAACTGAATGTATCGGCACCCAGGCCGCTCAAAACATAGATATTCACCTTAAAAGTCCTTTCGGTTGTTCTCCGGGTCCACATCGCCGCTCAATTCCTGCGGATCGATTACAAGTGATTTGATACTTTCTAATGGCTTGTTTAGTTTTAGGGTGTACTTTTTATCCTCTGCGGGCCATACCGGCTGAGGCGTTGCCGCCAAACCTGCCGGTAAAACGCCCTGTGTATATGCGACAGGAATATATAACTGCTGCGTAGTGCTATCGGCGTAAATCACCTCTATTGTTACCGGCAAAACGGCGCCTTTGATGCGTTCCAGAACGATCATGCTGTTGTCAACTTCCGTTTTTACCGACTGAATTGCATAATCCACTTGAGCGCGGGTGTTTGCATTTTGCTCCCAGATCCAGTCCAGTTCCAGCCCCGAACTTTTTTCAAAGGAATGGATCGATTCTTCTGAAACTGGGAAGCCGTAACGATATCTTCCAGCGATTTCAGCAAGGCCATTTTTAAAGGCAATATCTCCCATCGCATAACGGAATTGTTTCAGCAAATAGGTGCTTTTCAACAAGGGAGTCTGAAAATCCCATGAAATAACTGGGGCGAGGTTGGGAACCTCTTTTGCGGCAAAAATCAACATCGGGAATTCCGCCCGCATTTCACCCATTTGCACCACAGACAACTGGGGAAAAGAATACGTCAGGGCAGACTTTTCCAGGTTATTCAAAGCGGATTCGAGCGCAGTTAACCGGTTTTCATTTTTGAAATAAAATGCATGCAGCGTCAAACCGTTGCGAACCTGCTTTTTTTCATGCAGCAATTCCGGGTCGGCAACCCAGGCAAAATCGCGCACTTTTTCGGCCTGGAATTTCCAGACGGTTACGAGCCCGTAATTTGGCTTCAATACAACACCTTGATTTTCAAAGCCGTAGCCAATTGCATCCGCGTTGGTCAGGATACCTGTAGCCGCCACCATGTATTTTGGCGGCATGGTGATATCGACTTTAAAAGAGCCGAATTCGCTGGAATAATCGGCACTGAAAGGCGAGCCCAGGTGCCAGCCGAGCCGGTCGTACACACACGCCTGCGGGTACCAGTTGGTGAAAGTGTAGTCTACACCGGACGGACTGTTGCGCCCGCAACCTCCGCTGAATACGGGTACGTCGGCCTGCCAGGCAATGTTGTATGTGTCCGAATCGCCAGGCGGCAAGGGCCTGCTCAGTTTGACGGCCAGCAGGTTTTGGCTCAGGCTCTGCGGCGGAACGGCAGGGTCCGGTTTCGACTCCAGTATCTCAAAATCGATGGCTACCCCGTTTTGCTGAACGGAAAATACCGTAAATCTGGATGATACCTGCGACGCTCTGCCATGCCAGGCCAGCCGGAAATAAATGGTTTTCAGGGTATCCGGCGAGGCGTTGACATATTTCACTTTTTCCCTGGCCTGTATGGAATTCGTCTGGTCATCCAGCCGTACATCTATTTGATAATCAACTTTTTGATGCCAGTTCTGGCTATCCAGGCGACTGGAATTGAACAACAGACAAAAGCAAACCGAACAAAGCGCTTTGAGGTAATACATCATTTTTCGAAGGTTACAGGTGGTCATGAATTTCACTTCGCAGTGGCGGCCATGACCAGTTTCATTTCATAAATTTTGCCCCCTTCCAGGAGCAGGCCGGGTTTTTCCAGGCTTTTCAGCCCGGTCATTTGCACGCGCATGGCATAGTCGCCGGGCGCTACGATAAAAGTGCAGGAGCCATATTCATTGGATACTTTTCCGTGCATTTTGTCCACGTCGCGGCGCAGCAGAACGGTAGCGCCTAAGATGGGTTCATTGGCGCCTGCTTCAAAAATTTGCACATGAAGAATGGCCCTGTTGTTTTCGGCAGCGCCGGTTGACTCGAAAGAAAGTAGTTCGCTTTCGAGCGGAACATTGTTCTGGCTTAGGCAGGGCGCCGGTAAAAAGGGTAAAAGAAGGAAAAGGCGGTAAAGAGGATGTGTAAACATGTTGCGATTAAAAATTTAGGAGAAAAAAAACGAATAAAGTGCTGTCTGTCACGGATGCACACTTTACAAGTCCGAAACATACGAACAGAATTAAAATCGGCGTACTACCGAAATACTTCGTTTGAAATTTTTTACCTCGCCGGATGGACCGAAAATCTCCATGAACAACACGTAAATCCCCGGCCGCACGCGAATTCCTTCATCCGATTCTCCATCCCAGCGCAAGGTGCCTTCCGTTCCGATCAGGTTGTATTTCAGTAGTTTTCTCACCGGCAATCCTCCTGCATCGAACACGGTGATGTTTGCTTCATACCCTTCTACCGGCAATTGGTAGCTGATTTCCAGAAAATCCTCGTAGCCGTCGTCATCCGGTGAAATGCGTTCTGACAACAATGAAACCAGGTCGTCACCGGTGGCAGGCGCCGCGCCAAGTCGTTGTGAATTCGGCAGCGTCGGCGAGCCGGCCGCTCCGGTCAGGAGTGGCGATGCAGACGTCCAGTTGGCCCGGTCGTTGGTAGCGCCCGATTCCCGGATGCGCTCCAGCGCCACGCCGTCGCGATCGCTGCTGGAAAACAGGGCGTTGTGCCAGGTATCCGAATAATCCAGCGAGTCGAGGGTCACTGTTTCGCCGTTTTTCGCCCAGTACAGGGTTAGGTTATCCGAATCGTCGGACAAAGACGGCAGCGTTTGGCGTATCACGTCTCTGGGATGAATATTATCATAATTGTTAATGACAAAATCGCGGTCGCTCGTGAACACCTGGTATTTCCCGGGCAAGGCCAGTTGGCCGGTAACAATCGGTTCTATATCGGCGCCTCCGTTGAAATTGGCGAGGAAAAATTCCGACCATTTGAAAATTTTCCCGCTGCGGTTCAGGAGTTCTACGTACCGCGAGCCGCCTGTGGGTGGATTAAAAAGGATTTCATTGATGATAATATCCTGAAAACCAGGCTTTTCCGGTAATCCTGTCAGGATGGTGTCCGTTACGACTACGGCATTTCCACTACAATCCTCAATGGTATTTTGAAGTAAAAGCGTGTATACCACGGATGGCTGCAAAGGCTCGGAAAGCAGTAATTTCACCTGCGATCTTTCCGGGGTCGGCTGCACGGAAAGAATATTTCTCGAAGGAGCAAACTGGTAGGCAGCCGGATTTAAAGCCTTCGAATAATCCAGACCTTCCGAAAAGGTGAGCACTACTTCCGTGTTGTTATCCGGGATGGCAAACCACAGGCGCGGGGCTTTTGTATCCGAAGTAGCCTCGAACGCGGCGTTTTTCCCGCCCGGTGTTCCACCCGGCAAATCAGGGCAGGATTGCCAGTTTTCCTGTCCCAGGCAAGGCAGATCCGGATTGATGCGTTCCAGGCTCCAGCCGCCGTCTTGTTTATCTGCATCGGTATGCCATTCGGAGGTGTAGGATACGCGGTCGATCGTTTGGCCGGAAGCGGCATTGAGGATGGTGAGCACATCGCTTTCGTTGTTCAGGGCGATAGAACTCAGCGGACCGGCAAGTACCGTTTCGGCAGAAACGGCCTGCAAGGCCGGCACGTTAGAAGCGGCAGTAATAAGCGCATAGCCGCCCGGCAGCAGCAGAAAGGCAGGAAGCGCAAGGGCAGAACCTCCACTTTCGGAAATACGCAGGGAAGCCAGATCAATGATTTTACCGGACCTGTTGTAGAGTTCCAGCCATTCCAGTTCCGGGAGCCCAACGGAAGGACTCGGATCGGCCATGATTTCATTGATAATAATGTCGAATTCTTCGGCTTGTTCTATTTTAACATATTGAAAATCATGTGTTTGCACTCCGGCAGCATTGCCCGCGACGTCTTTAATGCCTGTTGTTTGCAGGGTATAATTCCCGGTCGCAATTGGAGCCAGGAGCGTCAGCACTACCGATTTTTTATCACTTTGCAAAATGGCAGACTCCGGCTCCCCCACCCCGCCTGAAATCGAATAATTGGATGTTGTATTTGCCGCCACCGGATCCAGATCTTCATCAAAAATCGCCAGCACTTGATTTTCGTTTGCAGCGGAAGCAAGAAGCAGCACCGGCGGCGTTACGTCGGGCAAATCCGGCAAAATGGAAATATTATCGAAAAAGAAATTGCCCACATTGCTGGCCGTGTATACACATTGAAACCCGAAAAACAGGTCTGCGCCACCGGGATAGGTGGCATCCGAAACGGTAAACTGAGTTTGCAGGGCGCCCGCAGGCGGGGCCGCTTCTACCGACCAGTCGCCGGCAACAGACCTGCTAACCCTCAACTGAATGTTTGGATTGGTGGCTACCAAAGCGGCCAGTCCGGTGGCCAGCAGGGTTTTTACGCCCGCATCCTGCCGGAAAAAACGCAGGGCATCCTGGCTGCCGGTTTCACCGATCTCCAGAAAATAACCGTTGCCTGCCGACAGATTTTGCTGGTCGGCCAGGAGGTAAATACGCAATAAATTCTGGGTGGACGGTGCGAAACTCAGGCGAAAACGAAGGTTCCAGATCGCGCTATCCGGAATATTGCCCTGCACCACCAGTATGGAAGTGCCGGCAGCCGGAGCGTTCAGTTGTAATTCGCCGGCTGCGTTCACCACAAATGAAGCGGCATCGCCTGCCCATGCCGGGGTCTGGCTGAAATCGCCATCCGAAAAATCGTCGACGATTTGACCGGATGCATTGAAACATGGAAATAAAAAGGCGATTACCAGCAATAAAAGCGAACGCGGCATAGATTGAATAGTTTGGTATCGGGAAGGTACGGCGTTTGTACATTTTCCAGAATTTTGCACCATGCGCTACCTGACTTTTTTATTGCTTACGCTTTTTTTACACGCCTGCGGTCCCGAATCCGGTGATTCGCTATCGGTTATTTCTGCACAACTCGCTGTTCGCGACACATTCGGGCTGAAAGGCAAGGAACTGCTGGTCCTGAAAAAAGCCGATCAGGTGTCGGACCTCGGGCAGGTCGGTTCTTTCGAGTCGATCATCGAGTGGAATGGAAATGTGCTGCAATCTCCCTGGATAAAAGTGCGCGCCGGCAAACAACAAGGCTGGACGCTGGCGGCGCTGTTGAAACCGAAAGATGCCGGTCATGCGGAATGGCTGCAAACCAAACGCCTCCAGTGCTATTTCGGGCCGGTAGTAACCGGAATTCGAAAGGCCTGGCTCGACCAGGCACCGTCCGTTCAAACTGATGCCGAAATGGCCACCCATTACCGGCAGGCAATGGCACTGCGCGATACACTGATGACACTGCTTGCCCGTCGGGCCGAAACGAGTGAATCCGGCACACGATTGAATTACGACTGGATGCGCAACCTGTTGCCCGGATTTATCGCTCAAAAAGTGCCGGGGCAAAGCAATCCTTACTTATTTGCCGATTACAATTACTGGCTTAAACTTGCCGCTCAGACCAGCGGAGCACAGGACGACCTTTTTTTCGAAACCTGCACTACCCTGTTCCCTTTCGATAAGATCGAATCGTCTTTTCCGGTCTGGACCTTTCAACTCGACGATAACCAGTCCGCCAGCCAACTGGGCAGTGGGAATCACTTGAAAGTGCTGGCTGATTTGGAGAAAAAACTTCCGGAAACGGAATTGTTTCGAAAGGAAGCCCTGCGAATCAAGGACGCTGTAATCGAAGATATTGTCGGGAACAAGGTAGGTTACTGGCAACCTGGAGAGAAAATA
>Ga0209717_1005273_pt1 | contig 10293 bp, 8 predicted proteins | sample AD_UKC048_MetaG_FD_184418 | JGI IMG/M metagenome (GOLD analysis project Ga0209717, IMG submission 184418) | Active sludge microbial communities of municipal wastewater-treating anaerobic digesters from USA - AD_UKC048_MetaG (SPAdes) (version 2) | ecosystem: Engineered > Bioreactor > Anaerobic >... | reverse complement strand
GGCTGGGAGAAAAAGGAATGGAAGTTAAAATATCAGAACCCGCAAGGGAGCTTATAGCGGAAAAAGGGTTTAATCCCATGTACGGGGCAAGGCCCTTAAGAAGGTCAATACAAAGCCTTTTAGAGGATCCGCTGGCGGAAAAGATTCTTGAGGGCAATATTAAAGGGTCAAAGAAGATAGACGTGGAAAGGGAAGAAGAAAAACTGGTATTCAAGGATAACCTTTGAAAGTATTAAGAAGCGTTCTGACAATACTGCTGGCTGTTGCCTGTGTTCTGGCTGCGGCGCTGGTAATCGCGATGAAGAGCGGTATTATCACCGATTACGCGAAAGATTATGTTGAAGCGGAACTCTTTAAGAATACCGGCAGGAACATAAGAATAGGTTCAATAAGGCTTGGCTTTGTTGACAATATCATAATAAGCAATGTTTCCATCCCCGCGGCAAGGACCACGGCCGCCGCGGGTGAAATTGCGTTTATTAAAAAAACCGTAATCCGCCTGAATCTTGTTGATTACTTTCTGAAAAAAAGAAATATTGACACCCTGCTTTCGCATATTATTGTCGACGGCCCGGTTTTAAAAATAGAAAAAACAGGTGGGCAGTATAATATTTCAAAACTTTTTGAACAGGGTTTCGGGGTTCCTCCTACGGCCGCTGCAAAAAAAGTCAACGCAAACCTGCCTATACCTATAAACAGAATCCTGATAGAAAACGGAGCGATTAAATTTCTGGATGCCGACAGGAATTTTTCCTCGGAAATAACATCGCTTAAGGGGACGTTCAGCATCAGCGGCAAAAACAGCAGGTTTAAAATATTTCTTGCCGGCAGGACAAAAAACAGCGACAGGAAAAATTTCAGCATCGGTTACGAGCAGCCTTTTGGCGGAGGCGAGTTTATATGTAATTTGTCCCTGAAAGATGAGCTGCTTTCCAACTGGCTTGGTTACGCGGTCCCGCCGGAGCAGGCGCAGGTAAAATCGGGAACCATTTCGATTTTCGGCAAAATAACCGGCAAAGAATTCAATCCGGCGCTTATGAAGATTTCTCTTAAGGCGCTTGTTGATAAAGGCTCTGTACAGGTATTAAACGGCCCTTATGTTGAAAATATATCCGCGTCTGCCGGAATGGCTGATTCATCCGCGGAAATATCCGCGGTGACTTTTGATGTTTACGGCGGAAAAGGCGTGATTAAGGGAAAGGCGTCGGATTTATTCGGCAAGCCGAAATTTGACGGGGTGTTCAGCCTGTCTGAAATAAAAGGCGGGCAGATAAACAGTGATGTGTTAAGCGGGAATTTAAGGGCGGCGTTAAATTTTAAGGGTGATGAAAGCGGCCTTAAAGCTGAAGGCGGACTCTTCTGGGATAAAGGCGCGCTTGGCGATGCGCCGGTAAAATCTTTGCGCGCTGATATGCTTTACGATGCCGGAGCGGTGCAGCTTAAGAACCTGTCGGGATTTATTGCGGGCGGAAGGGTTGAAGGTAAAGGGAAAATAGGCCTTGATAAGGATAAAAAGATTGACGCGTTGTTTAAACTTAAGCAGCTGCAGATGGATAAGATTACAACGGGAAAAGAATTTGGCGGATTGGCTGACGTAAATATTTCCGCTTTTGGCACGCTTGTGACGCCGGCGGCTTCCGCGGTAATAAAATCAGGAATGATTTCATTTAAAGGAAATGAAATCAGAAACATAAGTTCCGAGTTTGGCATTTCAAAGGGTTCTTTAAAAGCGGTTAATACAACAGTGTTTGATTACGGCAAATACAGCGCTTTAAGGCTTGACGCTGATATGGAAATTAAGGATGACATACTTGCGGTAAAGTCAATGACTCTTAAGGATAAAAAAACAGTGCTTGGAAGTGTAAAGGGAAACTACGGGCTTAAAAGCACGGATATTGACGCTGCAGGGTCGCTAAAAGGAATAGTAATTTCAAAAACAGACATAGGTTATTTCAGGGGTAAGAATATTGACGGAATTATAAACGCGGAGCTTGAAGTCAAAGGCAAAGCGGATTCTCCGCAGATTGCGCTTGATTTAAAATCAGACAGGCTGGAAATTAAAAATAAAAGGTACACTTTAAAGGGCAAAGCAGGGCTTGCAAAAAATGAACTTAAGGTAAGCGATTTTGATTTCAGCGGCGGCCTGAAAGGAAGCGCGGAATATTCACTGAAAAACAGGCTTTTTCAGGTAAACGCGGATATCAATAACTTAAGCGGTGGAATTGTAAGCGAAATTACCGGTTATGATGCAATGGATAACAGCGTGATAAACGGAAATCTTCTTGTAAAAAAAGAAAGCACGGGCTACGGCGGAAATGTCGGCCTGGATGTCAGTTATGAAAGCGGGCTTTACAGGCAGTTTGAACTGAAAGCCGGCGGCAGGGAAAACAGCTTTTCGGTTGATAAATTAAACGTGCGCCAGAAAGACGGAAGCCTTGTTTCTTCTGGCAGCTGTACAATTACCGATGAATCTGACCTGGCGCTTCATATGAACGGCGTCATGAAGAATTACGAAGTAAATCCCGCGCTGAATGTGGACGCGGTTCTGGTGAACAGCATAGCGCTTAACATGAAGGAAGATACCGTAAATTTCTTTTCAAAACTTAAGGCGGAAAGCGTGTTTTTCAACAAAAAGTCCATGCCTGTCCTTGACGCTGCTGTAAAAGGAAAAAAAGATCAGGAAGGCGAGTTCAGGGCGTTATGGGGCGATTCGTATTCGGCGTCCGGCAAGTTTATTTCCGGCGAGAAGCCGTTTATTGACATGTTGATAAAACTTAAAGACGCGGACCTGTATCCTGTTTACCGTCTGGCCGGTATTAAAAGAAACGGCCTGCCTGCCGGAGCGCTTATCAGGGGGGATATTAAAGTATCAGGCGAAGCGCAGAAAGCTTCCGTTAACGCTGAAATAAGCCAGGATACGGGGCTGGTAAAGGTAAACGGAAATATGTCGTTTGCCGTAAAAGGCAACACCATAAAACCCAAAGAGTTGTCCGCGGATTATCAGATAGTGAATATGGCTGTTGATAAGGCCGGAAAAATAGCGGATGAAAAATTTGAAGGCACGGGAAGGCTTAACGGAAGCGGTAAATTAAGCGGGGAATGGAAGAGGGTTGAAGCTTCCGGCAGCCTGCTGGCTGTTGAAGGCAGGCTTGCGGGCATGGATTATAACGACCTTGAGGTCAATTATAAATATAAAGACAGGAAATTATTGCTTGAAAAAGCGCTGCTGTATTACAAAAAGACATCCCTGGACCTGGCGGGCAGCACCCTGGATTTCCGGGAGAACAAAGACATATACGCGGACCTTAAGATGCAGGCCCTTGATTATAAATTTCAGGGCAACAGGCTTAACGGATACCTTGGAATAGCCGGAAGGGTTGTAACCGGCGAAAATCCGCTTTTTGACGGTTCGTTTTCAGGCGACGGCTTTAAATTCAAGAACCATACTTTTAAACCTTTTGTAATTAAAGCAAATTATACAAAAGACGGCCTTGCGCTGCAGACAAGCAAAGGCGCGTATCAATTAAAGGGCGACATAGGTTTTGAAAAAGATTTTACCGATATAAGAAAGCTTGAAGCGTTTAATTCCGACGGCGTAAAAGTACTGGAAGCGTCCGGAAAAATAATGGCGGACAGCGGGGATTCAACGGTTGATATCACATGCCAGGAACTTGACCCGCAGATGGTGGACGGAATTATAGGGCTTGGTTTTTCCTGGAAAGGCACTTTGGGCGGCAATGTAAAAATTACCGGCAACGGCAAGGAAGGCGTAGGGGTAACCATTCAGGCGGTGATTAAAAACGGAAGTTTCGCGGGAATTGAATTTGATGTTATGTCAGGACTTCTGTTTTTAAAGAATGACTGGCTTGACCTGTCGCCTGCAGGGCCTATCACCCTTTTAAAGGAAGAAAAATATGAATTTGTGCTCTCGGGTAAAATACCGGTGCCGATGTCCGAAGAATCAGCGGAAAAAATGCGCGGCGAGCAGATGGACCTTAAAGCCGGAATTAAGGACGGCGACCTTTCAATTCTAAAATTCCTTGGGTTCATTGATGACGCGTCAGGCGTGACAAACCTTACGGCGCGCATAACAGGAACCAAAGAGTACCCTTCGGTTACCGGAAAAATTGATGTGACAGACGGGGATATAAAGCTTAAGTACCTTTTTAAGGAGTTAAAACACGTTTACGCGAACATCCTTATCAGGGACAATGTTATAGATATTTACGACCTTAAGGGCGATACGGAGCGCGGCACAATTAAGATTCAGAACCTGGATGAAAAAAAGGGCGGCCTTATGAAATTTGTGCGGCCTGATGAAGTGAACTGGCGCATCACCAATTTAGGGGACAGGGTAAGGTTCACAGACACCGCGTATATGGAGTTTTTGCGCGGCGACGCGGATATTGACCTTGCAATGACCGGAAAACTTGAAGCCCCTTTTATAAAAGGCACAATAAAAGCTTCTGATTTCACATATCTTTACCCCATAAAAACCAAGACCAAGGCCGGCGAGGATACGTCAATTAAAGATGAGGATAATTTCGCGAAAAAAATAACCTGGGATGTGCAGTTAACCGGCGGCGATAACGTAAGGTTCTACAGCAATTATCTTAACAACTATGCGGATGTTTATATTAAATTCGGAGCCGCCCCGCTGCTTCTTCAGGACAAGGGAAATAATATGAAACTTACCGGAAATTTAAGGGTAATAAAAGGCGTTTATAAATACATGAATACTGATTTTATTGTGGATGACCTCCGCGAATCAAAAGTGGTATTTGACGGCTCCACAAAACCCGTGCTTGATGTTTTTGCCGCGGCAAAATTCAGAAGGATGGAAGTATATAAGGCAAACGGGCAGACGGAAACAATGGACCTTACGGTAAATCTGCATGCTTACGGGAAGGTGGGGGACATTAAGATAGAACTGACATCTGACCCCGTGCTTCCGGAAATAGGCAATGATTACAACAGGCTTCTGTACATTGTAACAGTCGGCAGGGATATGGGAGACACCACCAATCTAAAGCCCGAAGACTTTACAAAAATGGCGGATGCTATTGCCAGTTTCTGGATAAAAAAAGGGGCGGAACAGATACAGTCGTTTACGCCGTTTGATGTGTTAAACATTAAAGCAAATATTTCCAACATTGTCGGGCAGAGAGCTGACGAACCTGAAGCCGTGACCAAGACCGCGGCTGAAAAAAAGACTTTAGCAGAGGTTGAAATTGGGCAGTATATAACAGACAAATTTTACCTTGGATATACAGGAAAGCTTGTTGATACAACCGGAATTATACAGGAAGCGCAGTCAGGGCTGGACTTTGAACATACCCTTGGAATGGAATACACGCTGGATGACATAAATAAACTTATATTCCATAAGTCGTTCGGAAACCCATATCTGGGCGGCGATGAGATGTATCTTGGCTACGAATTAAGGTGGCAGTTTGACAGCTGGGGCGCAAAACCAAGGCCCGCACCGACGCCGGCGAAATAATGAGGGACAGAGGGACGGATGGTCGGAGGGACGGATGAAAGGGCTGAAGGCCGGAGGCGCGGTTTAGGTGTGGTTGGAGCGAGCCTGCGAAGCGGAAATCCCGGCAATGAAGCGAGCTTGCGAGCGAAAGAAGCAGGGACAGTTGAAATAAGAACTATTAAGCTATAAGCAATTAAGCAGAAGCGAAGGATATAAAGGCGGTTTGGAAGGTTTTGCCGAACATCCGTGCATCCGTCCCTCTGTCCCTCGTGTTTATTATATAAATTCTTTAGGAGGTCATCATGAAAGAGCGTTTGATGTTAATAGCTGGCGGGGTTGATAAAAAAGGGGTGGTATACGCGCTTACATCCATCCTTAAAAAATTCAATTTCAACATTGAAGACTCATCTATGCTTATGTTAAGAAAGACCTTTTCAATGATAATGCTTTTATCAAGCGATAAAAAATACGATAAAAGCAGATTCTCCGGCGAGATTTCATCTTTTATGGATAAATTTGGAATGACAGTTGATATAAGGACAATTTCGGAAAAAGAGATGAACGAAAGCGCGGATAAAGGGCGCGTGTATTCCATATCCATAAGCGGCGCTGACAAGCCCGGTATAGTAAACGGCATCACTGAAGTGATTTTTAAAAACAACGGCAATATAGTTGACCTTGAAACAAAAAGCTCCGAGCGGGTAAAACCGCACGCTTATTATATGTTTATGGAAGTATGTGTAAGTAATGACAAAGCCGGGAAAAAACTTGAATCCGCGCTTAAGCTTAAAGCAAAGAAACTGGGCGTGCATGTGACAATGGAAAAGGTGGAAGAAGCGGTCCTATGAAAATTTATCAGTTTCCCGACCCGTTATTAAGGGAAAAATCGCTTTTTATAAAAGAGATTGATGGCAGCACAGCCGCATTTATGGAACGGCTTAAAGACAGGATGTATGTCAATAAAGGGTGCGTGGGCGTGGCCGCGCCGCAGGTGGGCGAGCTTAAAAGGATAGTTGTGGTTGACGCCACAGGCCATAAAAAAGTTCCTGTTTCCCACGGCCTGCTTTTAATGGCAAATCCGCAGATACTTGCCGTGTCCGGCAGCACTATTAACAGGGAAGGGTGTTTAAGCGTGCCGGATTATACGGGAAACGTGGAACGCGGGGATTATGTTAAGGTCAAATACATGGACAAAAACGGGGAAGAAAAAATAATGGAAGCTGACGGCTTTGAAGCTGTAATTCTTCAGCATGAAATTGACCATCTGGATGGCGTGCTTTTTATTGACAGGGTAAAAAATACCAAACGCGACCTGTTTCCAAGGAAGAACTATTAAATGAAAAGCAAAAAGAGTTTATACCTGCTGACACTTTCAATGGAACTTTCCCTGCCGATAATCGCGTGGCTGGTTATATTTATTGTTGAAAAGAAAAAATGGTTTGAAATAATCAGCATTTCTCCCGTCTATCTGCAGCTTTTAACAGGCGCGGGCGTCGGGATTATACTTGCGTTTGGGCTTAATTATCTTGTGCGGATTAATTACTTTAAACCTGTTCAGGAGCTTCTTGGGTCATTATTTAAGATGTTTGATATTAACCTTGTTGATATGGTTATAATCGCGCTGCTTGCGGGATTCTGCGAGGAAATCCTGTTCAGGGTTGTACTGCAGCAGTACTGGGGGATATGGATTACCTCTTTTGTTTTTATACTGATACACGGCTATTTTAACCCTAAAAGTTTAAGCATATCCGTATTCGGCGTTATTATGTTTTTATTAAGCGCGGTAATAGGGTATTTATACCAATATATGGGCTTCTGGGCGGCGGTTTCAATGCACGCGGTATATGATGTGCTGGCGTTATACCTGTTCAAAAAGCATATATTTATGGGCATAAAATCTGTTGACAACATCTAAACCATAGGATAATATATAAAATCTATTGAGCTTACAAACGGCAAGTTCCCTGGTAGCTCAGTCGGTAGAGCATGTGGCTGTACACGCGGCGCGTAAGCGCCGAAATTAGCAGCCCTCATCGGAAACGTTGAGGTGAAAAGCGGGTAAATTCAGGGAAACCCTTGAAAAAGGGCAATCCTGAGCCAAGCCTTGAACTGAAAAGTTCATTGAAGGTGCAGAGACTAGACACCCGCCGCCTAAAGCAGAAATGCCATGGTGATGGTATAGTCCGACTCTCCAAGTAATTGGAGTCAGATCGTAACCACAGTGTCGCAGGTTCGAGTCCTGCCCGGGGAGCCATAAAATACAAAAGCCCAGCATAAAGCTGGGCTTTTGTATTTTATAGGGGTTTTCCGGACAGGACTCGAAACGAATGAGCGCCGAGCGATTAGCGAGGAAAAGACGCTTAAATCCCGAAGGGATTATATGAGCGGCGTCAGCGAGTGAGGAGAGATTACGCAGGCCGCATCCAGCGGCCGTAGTAATCGAGTCCTGCCTGGGGAGCCATAAAAAACAAAAGGCCAGCGAAAGCTGGCCTTTTGTTTTTTTGAGAAGTCGACAATCGATAATTGAGAAATAATACAAAGTCGACTTCGGTCGATTCTCGATTTTCGATTTTCGAGTCCTGCCAGTATTTTTCTGGGCTTTTGTATTTTTTATACCCCGGTCGCCATATCGCACTGTTTGACCTTGATTTATGGGAGTGGAATGATAAAATTATAATGACGAATTTATTTTGTGGAGGCTGTTGTGCAAAACGAAAGAAAAGAGACTGCCGATTTAATAATAAAGCAATCATTTATAAAAAGCATTTTTTTACCATTTGTTTTATTTTTTCTTCTTCTATCAAATATAAACGTATTCGTTCTATTGTTTTTAAAAAATGTGAACTTAAATATTATGTTTGTAATTAATTGTATTTGTCTTATAGCTATTACTGTTTTTGTTAGTTTAATTGTTATTTATATTATTAATCGATACTATTTTAAGTGGATATTTAAAGAACAAGGTTTGCAAATAAAAAGCGTTGGAATAAATCTTGTATTCAAAAAAACAATTGTCTTGATTGGGAATTTAAACTGGAAATATTCTGATATAAATACAGTCGCTTTGACAAATATGGGCAGGAGCGATGCGTTGAATATTAAATTTAATAATGGCGAAAAACTCGCTGTTTATCCGATATCTGATTCCTGTATGTTAAAAAAGATTATTATGGGATTTGAAAAATATTTGGGCGTTGAAAGATTAAATAATGAAGCACAAGATCTATTAAAGACTTTTAAGCAAAAATAATAAACTCTGTAGTTATTTAGACATCAAAAAGGTGCGAGAATAGTATTGCTTGGGGAGCCATAAAATACAAAAGCCCAGCTTTATGCCGGCCTTTTGTTTTTTTGAGAAGTCGACAATCGATAATTGAGAAATAATACAAAGTCGACTTCGGTCGATTCTCAGTCATTATCTGCTTGCCATTATTTTCTCTTTGCCTATGTAATTCCGGGGTGGTAAAATATATATATTACTTAATATTCAGGGGAGAACAAATGAAAAAAATTAAGGTATGTAAAGACGGTCCTTATATAGTATCCGGCAATGTGCCTTTAGATAAAACCATAGCGGAAATAGGGGAATCTGACGAGCCGGAATTCTGGGTAAAAAAGGAAGATTATAAAACAGGCGAAAACTACTCTTTATGCCGGTGCGGGCATACTAAAAATCCGCCTTTCTGCGACGGTTCGCATACCGCTAAAAAGTTTAACGGCACAGAGACCGCGGGATTTGAAACTTTTGAAGAGCTTGCAAAAACCTATAAAGGGCCGGATTTGGATTTAAAGGACGCGGAAGTGTTCTGCGCTTCCGCCCGCTTCTGCCATCCAAAAGGCGGCACGTGGCACCTTACAAAAAAGTCCAATGATCCTGACTCCAAAAAAACCGCCATTGAACAGGCATGCAACTGTTCCGCGGGACGGCTTGTCGCGTATGACAAGAAAACAGGCAAACCGATAGAGCCGGATTTTAAACCGCACATAAGCGCTACTGAAGACCCACAGGAAGACGCTATAGGCCCGCTTTGGGTAAAAGGCGGTATTCCCATAGAGTCCGCGGACGGAAAATTATATGAAGTCAGAAACCGCGTCACTTTGTGCCGCTGCGGCAAATCAAGAAACAAGCCTTTTTGTGACGGGGGGCATTTTTAACAGCAATAAAATATAAAGGGGGATAAAATGGCAAAAGCAAAAAAGAAGGCAACGGCAAAAGAAATAGGAAAAAAGATAGGCGAAACGATTGGAAGCGAAATTGATAAGGAAATGCAAAAAGAAGAATGCTGCGGGAAAAAAACATCCCCGCCTCCGTCAGGCTGCGGCGCTATTTACGGGCTGGGGCTTATAGGGGCGGCTGTTTTTTACATTCAGGCCGCGGCAACTTTCTGGGGCGGAGTTTTGGGGATTTTAAAGGCAATAGTCTGGCCGGCATTTCTTGTTTATAAACTGATGGGAATGTAAAAATATACACAGGCCTTTCAAAAACGTGAAAAAGCCGTAGGTGTTGTTCTTATGGTTTTTTCATTTCCGGCATAATTTTACAAAAAATAGTATCGGTTTTTGTTGACACATCGGTTTTAAATCTTTATTATGGTTTGCCTGACAAAACATGTACGGAGGTATTAATATGAGCGTTGAAAAGATTAAAGAGACTATCAGGGAAGCCGCCAAACTTGTGGCAACGTGACCATACCCCTTTTTCTGTACCACTCATAACTAGAGTCCAAGTGCTTGTTTTTCAGCTTCTTGCTGCATCTTAATCGTAAACTCATCCGGTGTCAAGTAACCCAGAGAACTGTGAATCCGTTCTG
>Ga0209717_1005272_pt1 | contig 10293 bp, 7 predicted proteins | sample AD_UKC048_MetaG_FD_184418 | JGI IMG/M metagenome (GOLD analysis project Ga0209717, IMG submission 184418) | Active sludge microbial communities of municipal wastewater-treating anaerobic digesters from USA - AD_UKC048_MetaG (SPAdes) (version 2) | ecosystem: Engineered > Bioreactor > Anaerobic >... | reverse complement strand
ACTCGAGATGGAGCGTAGCCTCCTTGAGGACGAGCCGCCGTACGGATCGATGGGCGCCGAGGCGTCGGCCCTGGCCCGCGCCAGGTTCGGCGACGCGTTCCCGCTATCGTTCGCCCGGGTACGTTTCGCCAGGCCCGTCGTCGGACCGGCGCTGGTCGCCAGCGTCCCGTTCCGAGCCTTCGCCGACGATAGCGGCGCCCGGGCTATCATCGGCCTGGCCATCCTGGCCGCCGACGACGACGGGACCTGGGTCATCGAGCACCTGGAGCTCGACCCGGAGGCGCTCGAGGACGGAGCGTCTCGGTCGGAGCCATGGGACCCCTACGATACGAGCCGCCAGGCCTACGAATAATCGACGAAAACGTTGAACAATCATCGCGATTGAGGCACAATGCTATCGGAGGACCATGCCGATGGCGGTGCTAGTAAAAAACATAGAGCGAGAATTTCTCCTGTCGACGGCGATGCGCGAGCGTTCGCCCATCACGATGGGCGCCGGCGGCGGCGAGTGGACCGTGTGCATCCTGGCCGTCGAGAAGGGCAAGCTGAGCTTCGGCCACGAGCTACCGCTCGACCTGCAGCGTAAAGGCTCCGCCTACGACTTCCGCTACAACGTCAGGGGCCAGACGATAGCCTTCAAGGCGACGATGCTCGAGCCGGGAGAACGCCGCTTCGCTACGTCGATGCCCGATAAACTCTACAAGAACCTGAGCAGGCGTTTCGTGCGCCTGCCTCCGCCAGGCGACCTTTCCGCCTCCTTCGCGTTCGCCGGAGAGCGCTACGACCTGGATTTTCCCTCGAGCGCGGGCTCGGGCCCGTCCCGCGAGCCGGAGCCGTCGCCCGACTTCGACCCGTCCGACCTGCGCGGCCTGATGGCTGAATTTGAGCGCAAGGCCCTCGCCGTCGCCAGCGACCGCGGCATCGTGATGTTCAAGGACCGCAAGCCGGAGACCGTCCCGGAGCGGCTGGCGGCCGCCACCGGCCGTTGCTTCTACCTACCGACGGCGCTCGGCGGCCTGCCACGCAGCGACCCTTTCGCCGAGCGGACCATCCTGACCCGCGACGACTTCAAGCAGCATTTTATCGACTCGGGCCTCGAGGAGGACTTCGCGGAGGACGAGATCGTCAGGCTGGAGCGCTCGAAGCGCTCGTCGAACGTGCTGTCCGAGCTCATCGTGCCCATCCTGTTCCAGGACTACGCCATCGGCTACGCCACGGTAATCAACAGGCAGGCGGGCAAGCCGCCGTTCGACCTACGCACCGTCGAGACCTTCCTGGCCTTCGCCCGGGTCTTCTCGTGGTCGCTCAAGCTCCACGGCTACTTCAAGGACGCGCCCAAGCTCGACGCCGACTACGGGACACAGGTGGTCGACGTGTCGGCCGGCGGGCTCCTGTTCGCCTGCGACGACCTGCGGCTGATCCAGGCGCTCAAGGAAGGTACGGCCGTTTCGGTCCGACTGAGGGCCAAGAAGCGCACCGTCGAGGCGAGCGGCACCATACGCCGGCATTACGCCGGCGCCCGGGAGGGCTACTTCGGCATCGAGTTCCGCATGATGGCGCCCGAGGACTTCAGGTTCCTGTTCGAGTACCTGTACGGCCGTCCCTTCACCGACGAGGACGCCGATTCGGTCGAGGGTATACGCATCGTCAACCCGTAGCAGGCCACGAAGACCCCGCGCCATAGGAAGAGGCGGCCCGCGAGGGCCGCCTTTCCGTCGTCACGGTGGGAAACCGGGCTCAGCCTATGGCGTGCTTCTTTTGCGGGAAGCTCTTAAGCATCGCTACGGCGTTCCTCGCCTCGTTGAACACGAAGCCGCCGTTCCAGTACTCGAGGGCGGCGAACAGCGCGTTGCCGCCGTCGTTGTCATCGCTCTTCTGCGTCCTGAACGATACGTAGTCCGACAGCTTCTCGAAATCCTGGGCGGACAGGATCTCGAGGCGATTTCGGTTGAACTCGTTCCACTTCTCCAGATCCTTGAAGCCCTCGCCCTCGTCCTGGACGATCAGGTGGGCGTGGGTCGAGTCGAAGGAGTACCAGACCCTCACCTTCTTCGAGGCCTCGCAACGATTGCCGTGCTTGACGCCGTTCTTGATCACCTCGCTGATCTGCTGCTCGAGCAGGTTTATCTCCTTGATCTCGAGCGGGGCCGACTGCACGATCAGGAGCGTGAAGTACCTGATCTGCCGGTAGTCCGAGGGGAACTCCTTGTAGAGCATCCCGGTCTTATCGAACAGGGGGCTATTCTCGTCGACGCGGATTTCCTTGATGTCGCTCAGGTACGTCTTGTCAGCCATGCCGCCCTCCTAGTCTTCCATCTGCAGGATGGCTTCCTCGATGCTGTTCGTTATCGGGAAGTAGCCCATCAGCTTGGTCAGCTCGATCACTTTCTTGACCGAACCGTGGATGTTGGTGATGATCAGCTTTAGGCTCATCTTCTTAATGGTAGAGCAAATATAGATGAGGGCACCTATCCCGCTCGAGTCGATGTAGTCCACGTTCTCCAGGTTGATGATAAAGCGCTCGACCTTCTTCTCGAGCATCTTCATGACGAGCTCCTTGAGCTTGTACGAGTTGTAAAGATCCATCTCCCCGTTGACGTCAATAATGTAATTATTGCCGTTCTTACGGATCTTGAGCTCCATGCCTCAGCCCCTCCCCTATAGTTTCATCTTGAAGACGAGTATCGTCTGGTCGTCATGCTGCCTGGCCCCGCCGATGAACGCCGACAGCTCCGACTTAATCTTACCGGCTATTTCCTTGGGCGCCAGGTCGCGGTTCCTGGCCACGGCCTGACCGAGGCTCTTGCGGCCGAACTGCTTGCCCTGCTCGTTCATCGCCTCGACGATACCGTCGGTGTACAGCACGGCGATGTCGCCGTCATAGAGCCTGAGGGCCTTGCGCCTGTATTCGTTAGCACGCTCCACGCCTATCGGCACGCTCTTCGTCTCGATGGTCTCGATCGTATCGGTCGATCGGCGGTACACGAGCAGCGGCTGATGGGCCGCGTTGGCGTACTCGAGCTCGCCCGTAGCCACGTTGAGCGCCACGATAGCGAGCGTCGCGTAGTGGTCCATGTCGATCTTGCCGGTGATGCCGCGGTTGACCCAGTCGAGCACGGTAGCGATGTCCTTGTTCGTGTTCGTGATCAGGTGGAGTATCGCGCGTATCATCACCATGACGAGGGCCGCCTGGACGCCTTTGCCTGCCACGTCGCCTATCACGCCTACTACCCTGTCCTCGCGGGTACGTAGCACGTCGTAGTAGTCGCCGTACACGCCGCGGGCCGGTGAGGTGAACGCGCCGATGGCGAGCGACGGGAACTGCGGCAGCTTCTTCGGGATGATGGTGCTCTGGATCTCGGCCGCGATGCCGGCAGAACGCTCGATCGCGCTACGCTCGTTGGCGGCCAGGAACGAGAAGAAGTTACTGACGGCCAGGGTGCCGAAATTGGCCAGCAGCTTGAAGCGGTCGAAGGCCGCCTCGTCGAACTGCTCGCCCGAACCCACCCGGGCGACGGCCGACACGCCGATGATCTTGTCCTCCACCATCAGCGGCACGGCCATGAACGAGGAGGTCCTGAGGAAATCCTCGCCCATGTTCGCGCCCTCGGCCCGTAACGCCGCGAAGCGCGGGTCGTTCGCCGTGTCCGGCGAGTAGACGTTCTTGCCGGTCTTGGCCACGTCGCCGAGCACGGTTTCGCCGAGCCTGAACTGGGCGTGCCGCAGGTACGACTCGATCCGGCTCTGCTTGCGCGGCAGGCTCTCGGGTAGCGGGAAGGGCGGCGGGAAGGTGCCGGCGTAGGCCTTGGCTACGATGATATCGTCGAATTCGTCCACGAGGTAGATCGTGCCGCCATCGGCCCCGGTCTCGGCGATCATGACCTCGTTCATGCTGGCGAGCACGTCCTCCGTCGTGAAGCTGCCTTTGAGCACGGTACCGACGCGGAAGGTCAGGTTATACAGCGAGTCGATGGACTCCTCGTAGTAGGAGACGGCCTTGATCGTCTCGGCGTCGTGATCGCGCAGGTCGATGAGGGCGACGACGAGCAGCCAGGCGTACGACGCGGGCACCACGAGCCGAACGAACACCGCCGACTCGTAGCCGAGGAAGAACGCGGCGGCGGCGTACGCGCCGAGACAGGCGAAGACGACCGGCCAGCTCTCGGACATCAGCCGACTGGATCCGTCTCCACGGTCGGAGGCGTTGACGGCACCCGACGCGGCGACGAACAGAGCGTCGGCCACGGGCACCAGAGGGAAGGCGGCGGCCGGTAACGACGGCAGGACGCCGGCATAGGCGTAGGCGACGTAGAGTCCGGCCGCGGCCGCGTTGACGGCCATGGTCGCGATCAGCATGAGCCTCGATCGCTCGAACGGCGCCATGACCATGAACGCCGCCAGGCTGAAATAGAGGAGGTCGGTCAGGTACGGCGCGCCCGGTAGGTCGACGACGGCCAGGAAGGTGTCCCTGACGACGAGGAAGGCTATGATGACGAGGAACGAGCCGGAGCGCCCCTCGGCGTCCTTCTTGCGTAGCGAGAAGAACAACGCGGCCGCGCACGCCAGCACGGATAGCCGGGACAGGAGCGGCGACATGATAACCTGGCTGAACGTATTGATAGTCATAGGATTCCCTTGAGGTTATGCTCGGACCGAAAGGTCGCGGGACCGCTCGTACCCGCTAGGGCGCAAGTGTAGCATGGCAAAAAAAATATCGTCAAGCGAAAAGGAAAGCTGGAAGCCCGGCAGCCTCGAATCCCGCTTCCCGATCGGCCCGGCATGGACTATACTCGCCTGAGAGAAAAACGCACGGGGGACGTTCGCCTCATGGTGTACTGCTGCATCTACATAGATTACCTGTCTCAGCTCGAGCGTACCGGCGTGTTCGAGGTCACGGCCTTCCTGGACGAACTCGGGTCGACGGCGGCCGAATTCGGCGGCGCGGTCGGCTCCAGGAAGGATCCGCTCGTCGTCGCCTTCCCCTCCGGCGGTCTCTTCGACGGTATCCAGGCAGTCGAGGCCCTGCGGAGGACGGTCGAGTCGCTGACGGTCCGCGAAGCCGCGCTACGCGGGGCGAGCCTGACCGTCTACGAGGGCGAATCGGTCGACGATGCCGTGGCCTTCGCGGCGGCGATTCGCTATCGCGACCATTCGGCGTACTCGAAGACGCTCAGCCCCGAGGCGGCGAGCCGCCTGGCGGCCTATTTCCCGAGCGGCGACGATGGCTGGCGGCAACCGCTCCACGTCGGCCTGATGGCCGACGCCGACGCGACCCGCCTGTTCGACCGGCCCAGGCTCGCGGCCACGCTGGCCAAGGCCATCGGCAAGTCGAGGCACGGACCGAGGCTCGTCCACCTCGACGCCGGCTCGAGCGTCCGGTCTATCGACGCGATAGCTCAGGAGATGGAGCTGGAGCCGGAGCGCGCGCTGATACTCTGCGGCGCCAGGCTACGCCCCATACCGTTCTCGCCATTGATCGAGGCGATCATGGCGCGCTTCCGAGACGCGCGCGGCGACGGCGCGTTAGTAGGCGACGGCGCGTTAGTAGGCGACGACGGGTTAGTAGGCGACGACGCGTTATTAAGCGGCGACGACGCCATGGCCTTCCGCTTCGTCGAGGCGTCCTCGTTCTCGGCTGCGGCTCCCGGTTCGGTAGCCATGGGATGCGCCGCGTTCATAGGCTCCTGGCTCGACGCCTTCGGTGCCTCGGGCGGAGTCGTCGCCTGCGACGCTCCCGAACGTTTCTCGCCCGAGGCCCGCGAGCTCATCGCGGCGAGGCTGGAGTCCGGCCGCGGCGCCGAGCGCTACCTGTCCATAGCATCTGGCGGACCGGTCGAGCGCTGGATAGGCCCCTGGGCGGCCAGGGTACCGGCCGGCCTCGCCGACGCCGACGATAGACCGAGCGCCCTGTCCTTGGCGCTCGGCTCGACCGAGGGCGCGACGCGCGCGGCGCTCGCCGAACGCTTCGGCGCCGTATCCGGCTGGAACGGCGACCGTCGAGCCCATGGGGGCTCCGGACTCGCGGGCCTGCTCGAGGCCCTGCCGCTCGAGGCGTTCATCTACCTGTATACGATCGTCATCGCCGAGAACGAGCTGTCAGCGGATGAACTCGCCGACTTCGTCGGCCGCCTCGGGCTCAGGCGCGCGGGCGCCGCCGTTCTGCGCCGCTTACTCGTCCAGGCCGGCCTCATCGACCCGTTCGATCCGAGGACGCCGGTAGAACCGCTAGCGCCCGACGAGCTGGTCGCCGTCATCGGGGACGACGTGGCCGAGACGCTGCGGGACGGCCTATCGCGCTACCTGGTCGGGCTCTATCGTTCGGGCCGCATCCGAGCCAGCCTCGGCTTCCTCCGCAGGGTCGGAGAGCGCCAGGACGACGAGCGTCTGATCTGCGACTGCCTGTTCGAGGACGCGATGAGGCCGGACAAACCCCTGAGCGATGAGCCCACTTTCCTGTCCCCGTCGTCCGCGGCCGTCAACAGATTCTGGACGGCCCTCGTCGCCCGCGACCGGATAGCCAGCGAGGCGGCCGCCGCCGCGGCCGACGAACGGCTCGCCGGTCCGCGGGCCCAGGCGATGAAGGCCCTCGTCAAGTCGGAGCTGGCCTACGCCCAGGGCGACGCTGAGCGCGCGTCGAAAGGCGCCAGGGAGGCCATGCTGGCCCTCGGCAAGGGCGCGCCTCCGAGGCTCGAGGCCAGGAGCCAGCGCCTGATGGGCCTGGCGTCGTTAGCGCAGGGCCGGCATACGGAGGCGGCCGACTACCTGACGAACGCCCAGGAGCTGTCGGAAAGCGCCGGTATCGACTACGAGCGCATGATGGCCGCGTACGCCAAGGCCGTCGTCGACTTCCTCTCCGGAGCCGTCGGCCGGGCGCTCAAGGCCCTGTTACACGCGGAGGAGTCGTCGTCGAGACTGTTCAGGATGGACGCCAAGGCGGCCGTCGAGTCGCTACGCGGCAGGATAGATCTTGAGCTCGGCGCCTATGACGAGGCGGCCAGGCGTTTCGGAGCGCTGGCCGAGACGGCGGCGGCGTACGGCCTGGGCGAGGCGGCCAGGAGGGCCAGGATCTGGCGAGCCAGGGCCCTCGCGTACGCCGGTAGCTTCGACATCGCAGCCATAGCGCTCGAGGCCGAGGCCGGGACCGACGAGGCGCGCCCCGATCCCGAGGCCATGGTCTTCCGCGGCGAACTCGAGTTGCTTCGCGGCCGGCCCCGCGAGGCCCGGGCCTGGTTGACCGTACCGGAGGAGCCTCCGCTACGCGCCTTCGACCCGGCGGACTCCTTCGATTGGTCATGCCTCTTCTCGGAGATAGAGGGACGGAGCATCGGCTTCGAGGCCGCGGACGCACCGCTATCGCAGCTACGGACCTCGCTCGAGCTCTTCGCCCGGGGCCTCGACGAGCGCGATCCTGCCTGCGCGGTCCAGCTCCACGAGCTGACCCGATCCGAGCGCGGCGCCGGCGCCAATCCGGGCATGGGTAGCTACGGCTTCTTCTGCTACCTGCTCGAGGAGCGCCTGCCCTCGCCGCCCGTGGACAAGCAGACCGTGCTGTCGCGGTCGTTTAAGCTACTCCAGCAACGGGCCGGCCGCATCGAAGATAGGGCTCAACGCGCGTTGTATATGGAAAACAATATATGGAATAGGCGTCTACTCGAGGCGGCGAGGTTACATAAATTCATATGAGCGATACGATGACGCGCCTCGACGCCGCCTGCTACCACGCGGCGCCCGGATTCATGGCTCATCTCGAGGGCGAGCTACCCGAGCCGTATCGCCGCGACGGCGACCTCCTAACCGTGCTGGGAGAGGAGCGTACGGCCTACTGGACGAGGAACGTCTGGAAGGAACCGTTCACGGCCGAATTCGGCTCGATCTCGGACGCCGCGCGCCTGCTCAAGGGCGTGCAGCGCAACTGGGCCCATTACCCGACCCGCAACGCCAGGCGCGGCGAGCTGATAGCCGCCGCCCTGCCGCCGCTACCGTCCAAGCCCAAGGCCTTCCCGTTCTCCGTGCCCGGAGCGCCCATGGGAGCGTTCACGCTGCTCGACGAGCATACCCTGCTCGCCTCGGCGGCTTGTTCGAGCCCCTGGCCGAACGGCCGCCTCGACTTCGCCGAGGACAGGGAAGGACCGCCGAGCCGCGCCTACCGCAAGCTATGGGAGGCCCTCGTCATGGCGGGCGCCATGCCCGGCCCCGGACGGCGCTGCGTCGACGCCGGAGCCTGCCCCGGCGGCTGGACCTGGGCCCTCGCCGGCCTCGGCGCCGAGGTGATAGCCATCGACCGGGCGCCCATCGACGATCGGGTCGCGGCGATGCCAGGCGTCAGCTTCGTCAAGCACAACGCGTTCACGATCAAACCCGAGGACATCGGCCCAGTCGACTGGTTCTGCTCCGACGTCATCTGCTACCCGCCGGCCCTATACGACTGGGTATCGCTCTGGCTCGACTCCGGCCTGGCGCGCAACTTCGTCTGCACCATCAAGATGCAGGGTACCGAGTGGGACCGCCAGACCGTCGCGCGCTTCGCGGCGATCCCCGGCTCCCGCGTACTGCACCTCTGGCACAACAAGCACGAGCTGACCTGGCTCCTGGTCAGGGACTAGGCGCGTCCGCACGGCTCGAAGACTAGTCATCGAAGAATTTTGACGCTACCGCGGAGGCCCGACACCCCGCGCAGTACGCCCTCGCCTTCATGGTAACAGGGCCGTTCGCGTATATGGAATCGTCGTCCTTGGTCACCCCGGCCGACGTCTCATCCGGTTCCGTGCCGTCCAGCGTGTAGCGGATGACGGTTCCATCCGGATAGCCCGTGAACAACGACATGAGGTAGATCGTGGTATAGCCACGTACGAGCTTATCCAAATCCGGTGTGCTCAGGGTCATCACCAAGTCGGCCGCGACGCTAGTAGCGACGGCTGAATCCTCGAAACCGGCGAGGCTCGCGACGACCCGGAGCGTCGCCTGTTCCGTTACCGGGGCGATGGTCACGCCGACGCCGAGCATGGCCGCGTCCGCACCGGGATCGGAGCCGTCGAGCGTATAGCGCAGGACCGTACCGACCGGATAGGCCGGTACCGGGTTGCCGACGGACAGCTCGTCCAGGCCTATCCGGTACGCGACGAACTCCCCGAGCTCGGGCGGCGCCAGCCTGGCCTTGACGAGGTCCATCCTGCAGGCGGCCGACGCGGCGGCCAGCGCCAGCGCAGCCACCGCGAGGCGGGCGGCCCGATTGCGTATCGTCGTTCCAGTCTTCATATCGCCTCCTAGTTCCCGGTCAGTCTCAGGCGGTAGCCGACGGTGAGCAGGGGCTCGACGACGAGGCCGACGTAGCGGTCGTCGACGAGGAAATCGGCTCCGTAGCCGAGGTCGAAGCTACCGAGGGCCAGGGAGGCCCTCGCTCCCGCCCGTACCAGGAAGCCGGCAATCTCGGCCTCGACGAAACCGCCCGCGGCGACGAGGACGATCGATTCGACGGGTACGACCGCGGTACCGAAGCCGGCTTCCGGCATGAACTGGGTTCCCAGGAGCAAGCCTGGCCCGATGTGGGCGGCGGATAGGAAATTACCCAGCACGGGCGTTACGTAGTACATCGAGACGCTCATGCCGCCGATGGTACGGGCGAGCGCGCTCGCCTTCTCATAACCGCAGGTATAGCCGAAAATGCCACCGGCCGAGCCGAAATACTGGCCGAATGCTCCGCCCAGGTTCTGGCTACCGAGCTCCAAACCCATCGAGAACGGAAGGGTCGGCACCGCCACGGCCGACTCGACCAGGGCCCGGGGGCCGTCGTGCGGGCCGGTACGCAGCATGTCGCCGGCGGCGAAGTTCGGTTCGACGAAATCCACCACCACCAGCCCGACCCGCCTCATGCCGACGCGCACGCTGTCGCCCGACAGCTCGGACGCGCCGTAGACCGGCATCATGATGGCGTAGGCCATCTTCTCCCGGATGCCGTCCTCGAGGCCACGGTCGATGACGACGCGCAGCGCCGCGCCCTTCTTCGTCGCCTTGATGACCGATACCGGGTACTCCTTGGCCTTGACTCCCGGGACGGCCGGGGGCCTGAGCGCCGACGCGGGCTGCTGGCCGGCCAGGACCCTGGCGACCCCGTCGAGCTCCGAAGGCAGGCTCTTCGGGCTCGCGTCCTGGAGCGTCACGGCGCGTATCACCTCGCCGCTCGTCGCGTCGATCAGCCGGACGGTCACCGACAGGCTACCGGCCCACGCTATGACCGAGCCCGCCACCACGGCGTCCGCCCCCGCCAGGGCCCCGGCCGTGGTCCCGCCCTCGCCG